>Ga0208245_1000204_pt1 | contig 57369 bp, 69 predicted proteins | sample RifOxyC1_FD_184035 | JGI IMG/M metagenome (GOLD analysis project Ga0208245, IMG submission 184035) | Soil microbial communities from Rifle, Colorado - Rifle Oxygen_injection C1 (SPAdes) | ecosystem: Environmental > Terrestrial > Deep subsurface > Rock core/Sediment | place: Rifle, Colorado... | reverse complement strand
GATTGGCTTCTGTGGTACAACACCAGAAGACCTCACTGGTCGCTTGGATTAATTTCTCCTTTGAGGTATATTGTGAGTACATTAACAGAAGAAAAGTCTCATATGTTATGGACGGATACAGTAGGTTGACTATTCCAACTAAAAAGAGTAGTATTAAAAGAGCCCTGAGAGGGGCTTTTTTAAGAGGCTAAAAGATTATTAGAAATTTTAAATATTATTTATGTCAAAAATTACTGAGTATTTTAAGGAAACAAGAGGAGAATTGAAGCATGTAATATGGCCTTCCAGAAGTCAGACTCTTTATTACACTTTGATTGTCATAGTTTTGTCCGTCGTCGTCGCATATTATTTAGGTGTTTTTGATTTTATTTTTTCCAAAGGTTTGGAGATCATAATTAATCGTTAGATTTAGGATAAATTTTTTATGAAACAAGAAGAACAAGGAGCTAGAAATTGGTATGCTATTCATACTTATGCCGGATATGAAAACGTAGTTTTACGTAATTTGAAACAGCGTATTGATTCTCTAGGTATGAACGACAAGATTTTTAATGTTATCGTTCCGATTGAAAAGAAAATAAAAATAAAAGGAGGCAAGAGGGTAGAAGTAGAAGAAAAGATTTACCCTGGTTATGTTTTGGTGGATATGATTGTTACAGATGATTCTTGGTATGTAGTTCGCAATACTCCCCGAGTTACTGGTTTCGTCGGTGCAGGAGTAAACCCAGTTCCACTTAAAAAAGAAGAAGTAGATTATCTCTTCAAGAAAATGGGTGCTGGCACAGCTAAACACAATATTGACATGACGATAGGGGAAAGTATTTTAATAACAGATGGCCCATTTAAAGATTTAGAAGGTAAAGTTAATTCAATTGATCAAGAACGTGGAAAAGTAAAAGTGCTCGTTTCTATGTTCGGTCGGGAAACTCCAGTCGAGCTCGACTTCTTGCAAGTTAAGAAGATTTAAGCTAATCTACAAATATAAATAAATTTATGGCAAAGAAAATAACAAAAAAAATAAAACTACAAATTCAGGCTGCAAAGGCTACTCCTGCGCCTCCTCTTGGACCTGCGCTTGGACAAGCTGGTATAAACATCGGGGACTTCGTCACCAAGTTCAATGCTGCAACGGCTAAAATGGCTGGAGATAAAGTCGGTGTTTCTATCACTGTTTATGATGACCGCAGTTATGATTTTGTTGTTAAAACTCCTCCTGTAACTGGCCTTATTTTAAAAGCAGCTGGTGTAGAAAAAGGTTCAGGCACGAATGCAAAAACTAAAGTTGGAAAAATAACTCGCGCTCAAGCTTTGGAAATAGCTAAAAAGAAAATGAAAGATTTTAACTCAAAAGATGACGAAGGAGCAATCAATATCGTTGCCGGCTCTGCTCGAAGTATGGGGATAGAAGTAATTTAAATTACTTCTATCGGTCGGAGCGCGACGGCGCGAGACGTGTCCAGACAATTTTTAGCAAAAAAATATGTGTGGATTGATGTTGTGTAGAAGTTAAAGACTAAAATCTTGAAGAAAAAAAGACAGTTTCCATATTTAACTAATCTTGTAAAAAAACTTGCACCGAAAATAGGCGCGAGGGTTATTGTTGAACCCGAATGGGGAATCGTGGCACAAATTATTTATCCAAATGGTGTGGTGAGGTCATTGCGTTATTATTCTTTAGATTTAAATCACATTGCTTCTGCTGATGTTGCTAAAGATAAAGATTATGCAAAGTTTTTTATGCAAAAGCTCGGTTATCCTGTGGCTGAAGGAGAAACATTTTTTAAAGATTCTTGGGCAAAAGCTATAAAAAGTAAACGCACAATTTCATCCGGAATAAAATATGCAAAAAGTCTTGGATATCCGGTGATTGTAAAACCAAATAGTCAAAGCCAAGGTTCCGGTGTTTCTGTGGCTTTTAATGATAAAGAAATACGCTCTAAACTCTTGGAGGTATTTAAAAGTGACAAGATTGCCATCATTGAAAGATATTTACCAGGGAATGATTACAGAATTGTAGTTTTAGATGGGGAAGTTATTTCAGCTTATGAACGTATTCCACTTTCAGTAATTGGTGATGGAAAAAGTTCTGTATTTTCACTTTTAAAACAAAAACAAAAAGACTTTATTTTAAATAAAAGAGATACTAGAATAGATTTTTCGGATAAAAGAATTAAAGATAAATTAAATAAACAGAATTTAAATTTTAAAAGTATTTTAGAAAAAGGGAAGCAGGTTTTTCTTTTGGATAATGCAAATTTATCTACCGGTGGGGATTCTGTGGATGTCACAAATACTATACATAAAGAATTTCAAAAAATTGCTGTAGAACTTACAAAAAAGATGGGACTTCGAATAGCAGGAGTGGATGTCATGGTTACAAAAGGTAATATTACTAAAAATCCTAAAGATTGTAGTTATTTTATTATTGAAATCAATGCTGCGCCGGGGCTGGATCATTATGTGACTACCGGAAAAGCCCAAAAAGAAATTGTTGAATCAATGTATTTAAAAGTTCTTAAAGCGCTTGGAAAAAAAGACTAAATTATTTAAAATTTTTCCACATCATGGATTCTTTTGGTAGTTTTTCTTTGTTTCCGTATTTAGCGCTAGCTTTTTTATTGTAAAGTCTTTCTACTTTTCCTTCCACAACATAATAAATAAGTTGAGCTATTGGCATTCCTGGATAGATACGAACTGGTTTTGAAGTTGATACTTCCATTGTCCAAAATCCACAAAATCCTACATCACCTTTACCAGCAGTGGCATGGATATCGATACCAAGTCGTCCGGTTGAAGATTTTCCTTCTAGAAATGGTACATGTTTATGAGTTTCTGTGTATTCTGTCGTAGTACAGAGATATAGTTTGTTTGGTTTTAAAATATAACCTGTTTCTGGGATTTCAAAATGCTTAATTTTGTTATGTTTTTTGGCATCAAGAGTTTTGTCTACATATTGTGCAAAGTATTTACTTAGATGCACATCATAAGAATTTCCTCCCATATTTTTTATATTAAAAGGTTTTATTGCAATACTTCCTTTTTTTATTTCTTCAAGAATTTTTTTATCGGATAAAATCATGTTGTAAGTTTCGCATAATTAATTATTTTGTCAATTTTATATATTCTGCAAATTCTATATCGTATTTATTTAATGCGTCTTTTTTATGTATTTCACTTTTCACTTTTTTCCATTTATTTTTATCTATTAGGGGGAAGAATATCTCAGCATCAGGAAAAGATGCGTCTACATGGGTGATATAGAGTTTGTCGGCTCTGTCTATAAATAATTTATAAATCATTCCTCCACCGATAATAAAATTTTCTTCGTCTTTTTTTGAAGTTTTTTCTAGAAGATTCATAAGTTCATCAACGGAATATACCACCTCGGCTCCTTCTTTTTTAAATGAATTGTCTTGAGTTATGATGATATTTCTGCGGTTTGGAAGTAGTCGGCCAATTTGTTTACCATCTTTATCTTTTGCTAAAGATTCAAAAGTTTTTTGCCCCATTATTACTGTGCGACCCTTTGTAGTCTCCTTAAAATGTTTCATATCAGCAGGTAAAGACCACAGAAGATCATTTTTTTTTCCAATTTCATTATTTTTACCAATTGCAACAATTATTGAAATCATAAATTATACAGCGATGGGGGCTTTTATTGCCTCATGAGGATTATAATCAATTAATTCAAAATCATCTATTGTAAAATCTTCTATTTTATTTTTATTAGGATTTATTTTCATTTCTGGTAATGGACGGATGTCGTTTCGGCGGGTGAGTTGAAGTTTTGCTTGTTCAATATGGTTTGAATATAAATGTACATCTCCTCCGGTCCAGACGAATTCTCCTGTTTCCAGTCCGCAGATTTGAGCAATAATCATTGTGAATAGGGAATATGAAGCAATATTAAAAGGAACACCTAGAAAAGTATCACAAGAACGTTGGTAAAGCTGGCAAGAAAGTTTACCATTTACGACATAAAACTGAAAAAGCAGATGACATGGGGGGAGTCCAGCTTTTGCCATTTCTTCCAAGTCCGCCACATTCCAAGCTGACACAATAATACGACGCGAATCAGGATTTTTCTTTATTTCTTCTATTACATTTGCGAGTTGGTCTATATGTTTTCCATTTGGTGCGGGCCAGTTTCTCCATTGATAACCATAAATAGGCCCCAAGTTGCCATATTCTTTCGCGAAATTTTTATCTGTTTTTATTTTTTCCACAAATTCTTGCATACCACTTTTCCATTCTGGAGAATTTATTTCTGGTATCTTGATTTTATTTCTAATTAAATACGCTTTGTATGGCCATTCGTCCCAAAGATGGACGTTGTTGTCTGCTAAATATTTTAGATTTGTATCGCCTCGCATAAACCAGATGAGTTCATGGATTAAAGATTTTATCGGCATTTTTTTAGTAGTAAGGAGAGGGAAGCCGTCAGCAAGATTAAAACGCATTTGATAGCCGAAAATGCTTTTTGTTCCTGTTCCTGTGCGGTCAGTTTTTACAGCGCCATTTTCCAGAATGTGTTCTAAGAGGTCTAGATATGATTCATCAGCGTGTTTACCATTTAGTTTACTTTGCATAATTTCATTATAGCTTTTTGATACAATTTTAAAACATTGACAAATTAATGATAAAATGCTATTCTTTAAACATCATTCTCATCTAATAAATTTTGGGAGTGACCCAAAATAAACAATAATAAGATGTATAAACAACATTCTACAACTCCAAAGAAATTTGGAGGTCATACTTCTACTTTTAAATCTAAATCTCATTTTGGAGCTCCTAAACCTACCCGCCGTTCTTTTGGTGGGTTGAATAATTCTCGCCCTCGTTTTGGACCTGCCCGCAATGCCAAGCATAGCTTTGCAGGCGGGGGTGGAAGACCAATACACAAAAAAAGATTTGGTGGTGGAAGAGGCGAGCGGATAGATTTTTCTCGTTTTATTAAAAAAAGCAACCAAAAAGACCACAGCGAAGAAAAGCCTTATGTTTCAAAACATACTTTTGCCGATTTTCCTTTCAATCCTCAACTTCATAAAAATATAAAAGGTGCTGGATTTATAGACCCGAGACCAATTCAAGACCAAGCAATACCTATAGTCCTAGCAGGACGAGACGTTTTTGGTATGGCAAATACTGGCACAGGTAAGACAGCGGCCTTTTTGCTTCCTTTGATTGAAAAAGTTGCTAAAACTAGAGGATTAAATAAAAGAGAAATGATTTTGATAATGGCTCCAACTCGTGAATTGGCACTACAAATAGAAAGTGATTTTAAAACTTTAGCTTTTGGTTTCGGAATGTTTTCTGTGGCTTGCGTGGGAGGATTGCCGATAATGAAACAGATCCGAGAAATAAAGCTCGGGGTTTCATTTGTCATCGGTACACCGGGACGTTTGCGAGATTTGATTGATAAAAAAGTTCTAGACTTGTCTACTTGTCACAGCGTAGTTTTGGACGAGGCAGACAGAATGTTAGATATGGGATTCAGAGATGAGATGGTTTACATAATCGGCAAAACCGCGAAAGAACGCCAGACCCTTTTCTTTTCTGCGACCCTTTCTCCAGATATAAAGAAATTAACAGAACATTATTTAAAAGATCCCGTTTTTATTTCCGTTGTTTCCGGAGAGACAGCAAAAAATATTGACCAAGATGTGATACGTTACAGAACCAAAGAAGAAAAATTAGAAAAATTGCACGAAGTTTTGAGAAAAGATGGCTCCGATAAAGTTCTCATTTTTCGCGAGATGAAACACAGTGTGGATACTTTAGCAAAAGAATTACATGCGTCAGGGTTTAAAGTGGGCGGAATTCACGGCGATAAGAGAAGTCGAGAACGCATCCGTATTCTTGAATCATTTAAAAAAGATCATATCAATATATTAATTGCGACAGATGTGGCAGCGAGAGGTCTCGATATTCCGGACGTTACGCATGTAATAAATTATGATGTACCACAAACTTATGATACTTATGTGCATCGTATCGGCCGAACTGGCCGTTCCGGTAAAAAGGGGAATGCTCTCACTTTCGTTCCGGCATAGTGGTATAATGGAGGCATGTCTCCATTTGAGTTTAAAAAAATAGAAATTCTGAAGCCAGAATTAATTTCTGACTATAGGTTAAAGCATAAATTACCTGAGGTGAATTCGAGCAAGACTAAAAAAATGGGACATATTGGTTGTGCTATTGAATACAAGAATGGAGCAGTAATTCAAGTCATTGATATTAAAAGCATGAAGGTCAATCCTGAAAATCCACCTGTGGCAATTAGTTGTCTGGGGTCAGGTGAAAATTCTCCAGGACAAAGAGCTAAGTAAAAAAACCTCACAATCAGACGACCGTCCTAATATGGTATACTTTATATATGCAAAAAAATTGGCAAGATGAAGCATCTTTTGGTGATTTTATTATTAGTCATTTGTTATCTTGTAGTTCTACGAGAATTCAAAAGAAAATACTTTTTGAATTAGTACGAAAAAGACGAATGTTGAATAGGCAGGTATTCAATAATAATTTATATAGACTTAAAAAGAAGGGAATGTTGGATTTTTCTAATAGAGATATTATTTTTAATAAAAATACTTTAAGACGAAATACTCTCTTTGCAAAGATACAAGCAAAACCGGCAGGGGATACAAAAGTTATGGTTTTGTTTGATATACCAGAAAAGAAAAGAAAGATTCGAAATTGGTTGCGTTTGCAGTTGAAACTGTGGGACTTTGAAATGTTACAGCAAAGTGTTTGGCTTGGAAAAGGCCCCTTGCCAAAAGATTTTACTATTCGCCTTGATTTACTTGGTGTTGGTAAGTGCGTGAAAATATTTAAAATTGAAAGTATAAAAGCGTAAAAATAAACACCACTTTCAGACGGCCGTCTGAAAGTGGTTTGGTGTGTTATTTAATAGGTTGAAAAGGGAAAAAGGGTAACATGTTGATTTTTGTATTAGTGTGAATAGAAAATATTTTAGTGTTAACTATTTAGATAAATAATTAATTATTCCTTTTCTTGCCAAGTATGTGCTAACGTCTACTTCATCCATTGAGATGTCTGAGACAATGTGTCTGGTTTCTATAAAATTTTTACACCATTTTCTGAATTCAGTGTCAGTAACTTCTTCCGGATCAAGTGCATTTAAAGTTTCAAACTTTTCTTCTCGTTTTACTCGAATCGGAAGTTCATTTTTTGTTTTATTAAATCTTTCAGGTTGTATAAAATTTATCATGCTTTGATTAGTCCGGCTTTGAGGAGGGTGACATAAGCGCCATTTTTCTTCATTGTGCGCATACCTTGGGTGGAGATTTTTATATTTATGAATTTATTTATCTCAGGCACAAAAATTCTCTTCTTCTGAAGATTTAGATGCTTACGGACTGTGCCAGTAGGGTTAAACTTTGTGGCACGGGTTCTATTGGAGTATCCGCCTCCGAGGAGTGAAGTCTTTTTTGTTATGGCACATGTTTTCATATTGATTACAAAATGCTATCATAAAATCCATATGGATGCAACCAATATGATATTTTATATAGCGATACTCGTGATGTCTATTGTGATTCACGAAGTTGCTCATGGTTTCATGGCAGAATATTTTGGTGACAAGACTGCGCGTTTTGCCGGTCGTTTGACTTTGAATCCTATCAAACATCTAGACCTTTTCGGTTCTATTATTTTGCCGATAGTTTTAGTTGTATCTCAATCTCCATTTTTACTCGGTTGGGCAAAACCAGTTCCTTACAATCCGGATAATTTGAGTAATAGAAAATGGGGGACTATGTGGGTCGCCGTGGCTGGTGTCTTGGCAAATTTTTCTTTGGCTCTTATTTTTGGAATCATTATTCGTTTTACATATGATATGGCTTTGCCTTCTGGTTTTTATTTTATAACTTCTGTAATTGTTGTAATAAATTTAGCTTTGGGTATATTTAATTTAATTCCCATTCCTCCGCTCGACGGTTCTAAAATACTTTTTTCTCTTTTGCCTGAGTCGGCTACAAATTTTATAAATACCTATGAGCAATATTCGCTCGTAATACTTCTCGTATTTATTGTTTTCTTTTCTAATTCTTTGTCGCCGATATTAGGGTCTCTTTTCAAACTTTTCACAGGATTATCTTTCTAACAGGTCTTGCCCGCACACTTAATAGCACGAAGTTGCTTTTGCAACGCACCCTTGGTGCATCGTGCTGTTAAGTGTGCGGGCTTGCGTTTTAGATATGTTTATAGTAAATTATGAGCTGAGTCTTCGGACTCTTTTATTTTAGTCTTATGCCAACAATCAATCAATTAATCAAGAAAAATAGAGTAAAAGCTCACCCGAAAGACAAGACGGTGGCTTTGACGCGTGGATTCAATGTCCTAAAAAACAGACCTGTATTTTTCTCTAGTCCTTTCAAAAGAGGTGTTTGCACCAAGGTTTCCACTACTACTCCTAAAAAGCCAAACTCCGCTCTCCGAAAGATTGCCCGTGTTCGTCTTACAAATGGTATGGAAGTTACTGCTTATATCCCAGGTGAAGGACACAATCTGCAAGAGCACTCAGTGGTGATGATTCGTGGAGGACGTGTGAAGGACTTGATCGGAGTAAGATATCACGTTGTTCGAGGAGTATTAGACACACAGGGAGTAGAAAAGAGGAGACAAGGACGATCCCTCTATGGAAACAAAAAGCCTAAAGAAGCAAAAGCGAAATAGTAAAAAGTTTATAAAGTTATAAAGTTCATAAAGTAATATGCGAAGAAAAGTTAAAAATCGAAATATAGTTGCCCCTGACTTCATCTACAATTCTACAAAATTGGAGAAGTTTATAAATTACATTATGTGGTCCGGAAAAAAGGAAACTGCCCGCAAGGTCATGTATGCCACTTTTGATGTGATCAAAGAAAAGACAGGCAATCCAAATCCTCTTGAGGTTTTTGATTTAGCTATGAGAAATGCCGGTCCTTCTACTGAAGTTCGTTCAAAGCGTATCGGAGGTGCAAACTATCAGATTCCTATCGAAGTCCGACCAGAAAGAAAGCTCGCTCTAGCTATGCGATGGATTCGTGATGCTGCACGAGGGGGAAAGGGGAAGCCAATGCATTTGAAACTTGCAGATGAATTAATTGCCGCTTCAAAGAACGAAGGTTCTGCTATTAAAAAGAAAGAAGATACGCACAAGATGGCCGAGGCAAACAAAGCTTTCGCCCATTTTGCTTGGTAGTAATATGAAAAATTTCTCTTTTCTTAGGGTTGTAGGAATTTTACTTATTATATTTTCTGTTCTCGTTGCGATAGTTTTTTATTTAATTTTTTTATCTGTTGGTGGTCTTACAGATGGTGTTTCAGAACATCCTTCATTTTTCTCATCGATTCCTTTCGCAATTCCTTTTTTTATGTTTGTGATTGGTGTATTTATTCTTATTATAAAAAAATATTTAAAATAATATATGGAACTAGATTATTTTAATTTTACATATTTACGCTATAGCGTATATATGTAATTTGATATATAATTAGCAAATGGCTTATTATAAAGGTATGCGGGTGAATGCTCTTGGCTTGCCAGTTTCAAAAGATAATACTAGAACTCGCATAAAAAAGAAAAATAGAAAGAGGAATTTTTATCATACGGCATTTTCTTCGCCGTTTAATGAGACTTCACCAAAAAATTTAATTTTAATGTATGACGTTATTGAAGAAAAAAAGAAGGAGAGGGATTGGTTTCGCCGACAATTGAAAAATTTTGATTATATAATGATTCAAAGGAGTGTCTGGGTTGGACCTTCGCCTTTACCGAAAGAATTTTTGGATTATGTAAAAGGGATTGGCTTGCAGGATCATCTAAAGACGTTTAAATTAGCCAAAGCTTATACTGGGGAAGGGAATAACATTTAGCTTTTTATCTCTTATTTACATATTTACGCTATCGCGCATATATGTCATTTTTATATCCATGTTTGACTTCATATATTTAGGGGAATATAGTTAAAGTATTAATATTTAACATTAAAAATTTATGTTTAATAAACTTAATATATTCGAAAGATTGACGGAGAAAGCTAGAATAGTTGATGCGGTAACTGCTCCAATTATAATTACTGGTTTAGCTTTAGTAGGCTTGTCTAATCATTTTGAAAAAGATAATACGCCAGATTTTGGTCCGAATGCTCCTGCTATAAAAATGACGAATTCTGGTGGAAAATTAATCTTAGAACAAAATGGTAAAAGTTATTCTTTGGAACTTAGTAAATTAAAACCTGAACAAATCGAAAAACTAGCAAAGCTAAATCCAGAGTTTGAAAGTTTTCTTAATAACGGTCCAATAAATGTAATAGACGTAAACAAAAAGAATTAACGAATAAAGTCTCCTAAAAACCACCTAAGAGTGGTTTTTAGTTTGCAAAAAATAGACAAACAATGTATATTGTTTGTAGCGCATTTGGCGCTTTTTTATTACTTAATTTAGTCAACTTAGATTTATGGAAAGAGATTATCCTTTAGAAAAAGTTAGAAATTTTGGAATTATCGCGCACATTGATGCGGGCAAGACGACCACGACAGAACGCGTGCTTTATTACACCGGAAAGAAACATAAAATCGGTGAAGTGCATGAAGGAGAAACCACCACTGACTGGATGGAACAAGAACGAGAACGCGGAATCACCATTACTTCTGCGGCAGTTACTTGTTTTTGGAATCCTACTTACGCTCCGACAGATAAGACAAAGAAACATCGTTTCAATATTATCGATACTCCAGGGCACATTGACTTTACCGTAGAGGTCAAGCGTTCTTTGCGTGTGCTCGACGGCGCCGTTGTTGTATTTGATGGCGTGGCTGGTGTAGAACCTCAATCAGAAACAAACTGGAGATATGCCGATGAAGCTAAAGTTCCTCGTGTCTGTTTCGTAAACAAACTAGACCGAACCGGTGCATCTTTTGAACATTCTTTTGCAACTATTTTAGATAGACTTACAAAAAAGGCAGTTCGTATGCAGATTCCTATCGGCCTCGAAGAAAAACATGAAGGAGTTATTGATTTGCTTCGCATGAAGGCTTATTACTTTGAAGGTGACATGGGAAATAAAGTTATTGAAAAAGACTTAGATTCTTTGCCTGAAAATTTAAAAAAAGACGCGGAAAAATATCATTCTGAATTGGTGGAAAAAATAGTAGAGACAGATGATGTCATGATGACTGAATACCTTGAGGGGATGATTCCTGGTTTTGATGTTTTAAAGAAAACTCTCCGCAAGGCAGTTATTGCAAATCAGATTTTCCCAGTTTTTGCCGGTTCTGCTTTAAAAAATAAAGGTGTTCAGCTTGTGCTCGATGCCGTTATAGACTACTTGCCAGCTCCTACAGATATTGCCGCAATTTCTGGAACAGACCCAGACAATGACGATGCTCCTATTGCTAGACATGCTTCAGACGCAGAACCTTTTTCTGCTCTTGCCTTCAAAGTGGCGACTGATCCATTCGTAGGACAACTCATTTTCTTTCGTGTTTATTCTGGAACACTTTCAGCCGGCAGTTATGTTTATAATCCCCGCACTCGAAACAAAGAACGCATCGGCCGTATTTTACGAATGCATGCAAACGATCGTGAAGAAGTAAAACAAGTTTTTGCTGGAGAGATTGCTGCAGCAGTTGGATTAAAAGATACAATCACTTCCGATACTCTTTGTGATGAAGAAAATCCAATTATTTTGGATAGAATAGTTTTCCCTGAACCGGTTATTTCTCTACGTATTGAACCAAAGACAAAAGCTGACCAAGAAAAAATGGGTATGGCGCTTAACCGTCTTGCTCAAGAAGACCCTACTTTTAAAGTTTCAACTGATCAAGAAACAGGCGAGACTATCATCGCTGGAATGGGAGAATTACATTTGGAAATCATTGTGGACCGTATGAAACGTGAGTTTACCGTGGAAGCAAATGTCGGCAAGCCTCAGGTGGCATACAGAGAGACAATCAATGGTCATTCCGAAGCAGAAGGAAAATACATCAAGCAATCCGGTGGACGCGGAAACTATGGTCACGTGAAAATAAAAGTAAAACCAATGGAAGTCCTTACAAAAGAAGAATTGGAAGACTTGCCAAAGAATACAAAACGTTCTGTTGGTTTTGAATTTATAAATACAATTAAAGGTGGAGTTATTCCTCAAGAATATATCGCGCCTTGTGAAAAGGGATTCAAAGAAGGTTTGGATCGTGGAGTTTTGGCTGGATTCAAAATGGTGAATGTTTCTGTGGAACTTTGGGATGGTAGCTATCACGAAGTTGACTCAAATGAAATGGCTTTCAAAATCGCTGCCTCTATGGCTGTGCAAGACGCATGCCGAAGAGCAAATCCTGTAATCTTGGAACCGATGATGAAAGTAGAAGTTGTCACTCCAGACAAGTTCATGGGAGACGTCACAGGAAATCTTTCTTCAAAGCGAGCCCTCATCGAAGGTATGGAAGATAGGGGAATGAATAAAGTTATTAAAGCCATCGTGCCTCTTTCTGAAATGTTCGGGTATATGACAGGACTTCGCTCAATGACCGAAGGCCGTGCTTCTTTCACAATGGAATTCTTCCGCTACGACATGGTGCCAAACAATGTCGCTGAAACTATCATTTCAGCTAGGAAATAAAAGATATTTTTAAGCTTTACTTTTTCTAAAAAATATGTTATGCTATTTTTTAGTGTTTTTATGTTCTTTTTATATTTTCAAATAGTTTGCATGCAGAATTTTGGAAAGCTGTAACAGGTTTCCAAAATTCTGCGTGCGTAAACAAATCGTAGTGCAGATTTTCGTTGAAGAAGGCTGACGGAATGCACATAGAGGTATTTCGTAGGAGTGCTATCTTCAAAAGAGAAATAGTGCAGTGTGGTATGAAGAAGAAGGAGCGTTATGGTAAAGAAGAAAATAGTTTCAGTAGTCGTTCCAGAGATTGGGTCGCGGGGTCCTCAGAATTTGGACGAGGCCGTCGCGGCAAGTGCAGGTGGCAAGGTGGTGATGTTTGGGTGCATCCGTTGCGTGAACGAGATGGTTGAGGATGGTGGCTTTCATTCCCTAGCCCGCGCTCGGAGCTTGGTGGGTTTCCGTGAACGCGAAGCCGAGGCGATGAGGCGCATGGGGCTCACGTTTGCTCGTTGAGCCGGCAAGACATCAACCAAAGGAAAACATGAAATTCAGTCACGAAGAGTATACTCTTCTACTCACCCTCCTCTATCTTTTTATAAGCAAGGAGAATCACTGTTACGAGGCTCTGTGTAATGACCTCAATCAGTTGCGGGCTATATATTCTCCGGGGGATGTGGGCAAGAGAGACTTCCGGCCGCACGGGAGTATTCCGGAAGAGATGAGGCCAAAGAAGAGGGAAGATTGGAAGGGTGTGGGAGAAGGCATCTGGGGTATGTGTCAACGTGCCCTCGCAGAGGAAGACAGGCTTGCCAAGCCACAACCGCCGGAGGTTCCAGCCGCGACCGTCATGTGAGTCCAGCGCCGAAAGGTATTGGAGACAGTCCACGAAGTATCACAGAGAGGAATTCGTGGCGGTGCGGAGGGAAGTCTCTCCGCACCGTGTTCCCCGGATTTTGTTCTTTTGTTTTTAAATCGTAATTGTAAACCCAGTGGGAATCCCTTCTGGGTTTTGTCATTTTTAGCCCTTAATTTTATACCCAAAACAGGGTTTGACAATGTTTTTAAATTTGCTAGTATCTATTTAACTGCTTTTTTGCAGTTTTTGTTTTAATTTATAAATTATTAACCCCGACGTAAAGTCGGAGTCCCGATCTAAAAACGTCGGGATTAACAATTGTTAGTAATTAAGCCTCAGCAACTGGCTCTTGTATGTTGAGTTTTAGTTATTAGCCAAATAAAAATATGGCAGAGGAATTTAAGAGAGACAAGCCGCACGTAAACGTCGGAACAATAGGTCACGTCGACCATGGTAAGACCACATTAACAGCTGCGATTTTGCACGTGTTAAATATGGCAGGAAAAACAGTTCGACTTCGAGGTGTTGATCAGATCGACAACGCTCCTGAAGAGCGAGCTCGTGGAATCACTATCAACATTTCTCACAACGAATACGCTACTGACGCTCGTCACTATGCGCACATCGATGCTCCAGGACACGCTGACTACATCAAAAACATGATCACCGGTGCCGCTCAGATGGACGGTGCTATTCTCGTAGTTGCCGCTACTGATGGTGCTATGCCTCAGACTCGTGAACACGTCCTTCTAGCAAAACAAGTTGGTGTTCCAAAGATTATCGTTTTCTTAAACAAGTGCGATATGGTTGATGATAAAGAAATGATTGACTTGGTTGAGGAAGAAATTCGTGAGCTTCTTGCTAAACAAGGTTTTGACAAGGACTGTCCAGTTATTCGTGGTTCAGCCTTAAAAGGTCTTGAATCAAAGTCAGTAGATGATGAATGGGCAAAGAAAATTCTTGAACTTGCAAATGCTCTTGATACTTATATTCCGATTCCAGTTCGAGATTTGGCAAAGCCTTTCCTTATGCCAGTTGAAGATATCTTCTCAATCGAAGGCCGTGGAACAGTGGTAACTGGAAAAATCGAAAGAGGAGTAATCAAGCTCGATGAGGACGTAGAAATCGTCGGAATAAAGCCTACCCAAAAATCAACAGTTACTGGTATTGAAATGTTCAATAAGAACTTAAAAGAAGGTATGGCTGGAGACAACGCTGGTATTCTTCTTCGTGGTTTGAAAAAGGAAGACATCACTCGTGGACAAGTTCTTTGCAAGCCAGGAACAACTACTCCTCATGATAATTTCACTGCAGAAATTTATGTTTTGAAAAAGGAAGAAGGCGGACGACACACTCCATTCTTCAAGGGTTACAAGCCTCAATTCTATATCCGAACTACAGACGTTACTGGTGATGTGACTCTAGCCGAAGGTACAGAAATGGTTATGCCAGGGGACACAGTAAAGATTACAGTTAAATTAGTCACTCCAGTTGCGCTAGAGGAATCACAAAGATTCGCTATCCGTGAAGGAGGCAAGACAGTTGGAGCAGGAGTGGTCACGAAGATATTAGGTTAAATTACGAATAATTAATTACGAATTATAATTTGAAATTCGTAATTGCAAATTGACAATTGATTATGGCAACAACAGAGACAAAAACAAAAAAGCCGAAAGTGGCGAAAACTGCAACAACAGTTAAGGCTATTAAAGTTCCTAAAGTGAAAGTCTCTAAAGTTGCTCCTAAGAAAGAAAAATCTGCCCACACAGAAGGCGCAGAAAACAAAGTTATATTACGCATCCGAGTACGAGCTTATGAAAGCAAGATTCTTGACAGTTCCGTTAAACAGATTATGGACACAGCGATGCGTCATGATGCTACTATCGTCGGACCGGTGCCATTGCCTACTGAAATAAAGAAATACACAGTCAACCGTTCCGCTTTCATCTACAAAAACACACGAGAACAGTTTGAAATTCGTGTTCACAAGAGATTGATTGATATCATAAATCCAAATGCAAAGACCATCGAGGCCCTTACTAATTTGTCTTTGCCTTCTGGTGTAGATATTGATGTAAAGATGCTCTAATAATATGAAATTCATTCTTGCCAAAAAAGAAAATATGACGGAATATTTCGGTGAAGACGGAGCAGTTGTTCCAGTAACGATACTTTCAGCTGGACCAATAACGGTGACCAGAGTATTTTCTAAAGCAAAGGATGGCTACGATTCTATCCAAGTTGGTTTCGGAACACAGAAAAAGGAAAGAGTGAGTCGTGGAAGCGCCGGCGCTATGAAAGGAGCTTTTTATAAGACTCTTAAAGAATTCAGACTTAAATCAGCCGATAAAGTTACTGCGAAAGAAGGTGATGTGATAGATGTTTCCATTTTTGCTCCTGGTGATATGCTTCAAGTTTCAAGCGTTTCCAAGGGTAAAGGTTTTCAGGGTGTTGTGAAGCGCCATGGATTTCATGGTGGACCACGCACTCACGGTCAAAAACATTCCGAAAGAGAGCCAGGTTCTATCGGAGGAGGACTCCGAACACACGTTCCAAAAGGAATGAGAATGGCCGGCAGAATGGGAAGTGATCGTATCACACAGAAAAACCTGAAAGTTGTTTCCGTGGATAAAGAAAATAACATTATGCTTATCAAAGGAGCAATTGCCGGAAAGCGTGGAAGTTTAGTTGAAATAGTTTGCAGATAATTTTATATAAATAACATGGACCCCGTTAGAAATCGCGATCACGATAATTATATATAAAGAAAAATATGAAAAAAGATATAATACAAAAAAATATAGTAAATTCTAACGATAAAGAATCGCGATCTATTTCTAACGGGGTGGAAGCAAAAATATACAATCAAAAAGGAGCTGAAGCAGGAAAGATAAATCTTCCGGAGAAAGTTTTTGCTACCAAGTGGAGAAGCGACCTTGTTCATCAAGTTGTGCAAAGTATGCGTAGTAATAAACGCGCTGGCACAGCGGACACAAAAGACAGAGGAGAAGTTCGTGGAGGAGGTAAAAAGCCTTGGAAACAAAAGGGTACCGGACAAGCTCGTCATGGATCTTCTCGTAGTCCTATCTGGGTTGGTGGAGGTGTGACTCATGGTCCTCTTTCTGATAAAAATTACAAGAGAAAAATCAGCAAGACAATGCGTGCGCAAGCCCTTTTCTCTGTCCTTTCAAAGAAATTAAAAGAAGGAGAAATAATTTTTATTGACACACTTTCTATGCCTTCCATAAAGACAGCGGAAGCCGTAAAAGTAGTAGAAAAATTAGCGAAAGTTTCCGATTGGAAAATAGTTGATGCCAGCAAGAAGCCTCGTGTTTTGACTGCAATTTTTGGAAGAAATGAAAAGACAGAAAAAAGTTTTAGAAATATTCCTCAATTGAAAATAGTCTTTTTGAAAAATTTGAATCCATTCGATGTTTTAAATTACAAATATCTTTTAATAGAAAATCCGGTCGAAAGTGTTAAATTCTTAGAATCCCGCGCATAATTTTATGACAGACATAATCAAAAACCCAAGAATTACCGAAAAAGCATCTTTTGCGCAAGAGCAAAATGTTTACACTTTTGATGTTTCCGCTGGAGCAAATAAGACAGAAATAAAAAAGGCTATTTTTGCTCTTTATAATGTAAAACCCATCAGAGTAAATGTCTTGCCAGTGCCAAAGAAGAGCGTTTTTTCTAGAGGCAAGGCAGGCACAAAAGGCGGAGGCAGAAAAGCTTTAGTTTATTTAAAAAAGGGAGATAAGATAGAGTTCGTTTAGTTATAAAGTAGAAAGTTCATAAAGTTTATAAAGTAAATTCAATGAAAACATACAAACCTACAAGTAAATCACGAAGACAAATGACTCACATCCCATATCGGGAACTTTTGTCGCACACAGAACCTACCAAGTCTCTCACTCATGGTTTTTACCGAAGAGTCGGCAGAAATAGTGCTGGACGCATAACTGTCCGCCATAAAGGCGCAGGTCACAAGAGGCTTTATCGCGATGTGGACTTTTTATATAACAAAAAAGAAATTCCGGCTATCATAAAATCCGTAGAATATGATCCAAACCGTTCAGCTTTTATTGGTTTGGCTGTTTATAAAGACGGAGAAAAGAGATACGTTGTTTTACCAAAAACAGTAAAGCCTGGAGATACTTTTCTAGTATCTGCAAAAGCACCACTGACCGCGGCAAACAGACTTCCTTTAAAAGAAATTCCGGTTGGAACTTTTGTTTACAATGTTGAAATCCAACCAAATGGTGGCGCAAAGATTGGCCGTTCCGCAGGAATTTTTGCACAAGTAGTGGCAAATGCCGAAGGTTACACAAATTTGAAAATGCCTTCAACAGAAGTCCGAAAAATAAATGAAAATTGTTGGGCATGCGTTGGTACTGTTTCAAACGACGAACATCATTTGGAAAATTGGGGTAAGGCTGGTAGAACTCGTTGGAAAGGAATCCGTCCTACAGTTCGAGGTACTGCTATGAACCCAGTAGACCATCCATACGGAGGAGGAGAAGGCAGACAAGGCCGTGGAACAAAGCGTCCAAAGACTATGTGGGGTAAAGTTACCGGAGGCAGAAAGACCCGCAAGCCAAAAAGATATTCTCAAGTATTCATCGTTTCTCGCCGAAAGACGGGTAAGAATAAATAGAAACTAATATAAAATACAGAGGCAAAACCTCTGTATTTTTTTGTTGTTTTATTTTTTATTATGTGGTATAAAAATAGACAGAACAAAGTAAATAGTGGGTCATATGTAATGGCTCACGAAATGAAGGAGGTGATAGTAATGGTAAGAAGAAAGCAGATATTGAAAGAGTTGGACCAAAAGTTTCTGAGGCAGAGAGAAGAGCGCTGGATGAGGCTTTTCCTTTGTGTCAGAATCTGGGGCAGTGTGTAGTGAACTGCAGTCAATAACACGACGGGCATAAGTGCCCAAGAATAAGGAAAGTCAGTATGCATTGGAAGAGGAAGAGAAGGAATGACCGTGGTCTCAAGATGACAGTTCGAGCCAAGTGTGCTCGACGGTGTTGGGATCCGGACGAGGAGTAGGAACAAGGAGAAGACGTATCTTTCGGTAGGGAGTGGGTCACGTACGCGTGGCCCACTCCCAATCTATTTTTATTTGACATTTTACTCTTATTTGCTAATATAAAACCAAGCTCGTTAGGAGCTTTTTGTTTACTGTGGATATGATCCCGTTAGAGATTATTTAGTTAAGATTTAATGGATTACATAACACATAGATTAAAGTTTGATTATTAATTTTAAGTAAGAAAATATGACGGAAATCTAAAGATTTCCTATCTCTAACGGGATGACCAGATCAATCAAAAAAGGCATATTCGTTGATGAAAGGCTCTTAAAAAAGATTGCCGGCAAAAACCCGTTGCAAACTCCTACCATCAAGACTTGGAAAAGGGCTTGTGTCATTTCCCCTGAGATGCTCGGTTTCACTTTTGGTGTTTATAATGGAAAAGTTCATGTGGATGTCCTTGTCACCGAAGACATGGTGGGTCACAGACTGGGAGAATTTTCTCCAACAAAGAAATTTACAAAGCACGGCGGAAAGATGCAGAAAGAACTCGAACAAAAGAAAATGGAAGCAGAAATAACTGCTGCCAAAGGAGCGACAGCCGCAGCCGCTGATGCAAAAGGAGGCGCAGCTAAAAAATAATTATAACTAATAACATGAAAGCATTTTTAAAAAATTACAGACAGGCTCCCAGAAAAGTTCGCTTAGTGGCGGACCTGATAAAAGGCAAGACAGTAGGGCAGGCAATAGCTGAGCTTGATTTCTTGGCAAAAAGAGCAGGACTACCGATAAAGAAACTTTTACTTTCTGCAGTTGCTAATGCAAAGTCCATGGGAATAGATGAGAATAATTTATTTATAAAAGAATTACGAGTAGATAAAGGCATAACAATGAAAAGAATGATGCCAGCAGCGATGGGTACCGGACACAGAATAAACAAGCGCACAAGCCATTTAAATATTCTTTTAGCAGAAAAAGTTGTCGCAGCTCCGACGTCTAAAAGAGTCGGAGTCCCGACCGCAAGCGTCGGGATTAAAAAGTCAAAGAAAGCAAAAGCAAAAAAGTAATTTTAAAAATTTTATGTCAAAAATAGTACATCCATACGCACATAGATTGATAATATTAAGAGACTGGAAGTCTCGTTGGTTTGCTGATCCTAAAAAATACGTCTCTTATCTAAAAGGAGATGTTTTGATACGTCAATTTTTGGAAAAGAAATTGCGTGGAATGTATGTTTCTACAATTGAAATTGAAAGAAGCAGAAAAGCTACCAGATTTATCATAAAAACTTCTCGTCCGGGTCTTATTATCGGCCGAAGTGGTGAAGGGGCTACAAAGTTAAAAGAAGAAATCTTGAAGAAAATGGATAAATTAAAAATTCCACGACCGGAAGATTTCAAGCTGGAAGTTATGGAAATTTCAAACCCAGAAGCCGACGCTGCTATTGTGGCTTATATGATTGCCGAAGGTTTAGAGAAAAGAATGCCTTATCGTAGAGTTATCAAGACAATCATAGAAAAAGTAATGCAAGCACGCGGAGTAGAAGGAGCGAGAGTTGTCCTTTCAGGCAGGCTTGGAGGAGCTGATATCGCCCGCACCGAAGAACTCAAGCGCGGAAGCATCCCACTTCAGACTTTCAGAGCAGATATAGATTTCAAGCGAGAACGCGCAACCATGTCGTATGGAGTTATTGGAGTAAAAGTTTGGATTTATCGCGGTAAGATTTTTGCGGACAAAAAGCCTGCTCGTTCTGAAGTAGCGGGTGATAAAAAAGAAGTTAAATTAGATTAAATATATGTTAGTACCAAAAAAAGTAAAATTTAGAAAATGGCAGACAGGCCGAATGAATCAAAAGGCAAAGACACCGGACACTCGTGGTTCAAAGCTTTCTTTTGGTTCTTATGGGCTCAAATCTACTTCTCAAGCTCGCGTAAAATCTCCTCAAATTGAAGCTGCTCGAAAGGTTATCGCCCGCACGCTTACAAAGGCCGGCAAGTATTGGATTCGTATTTTTCCAGACAGACCTTATACTTCCAAACCACCAGAGATGGGAATGGGAAAGGGAAAGGGAGATCCACAAGGATATTGTTTTGATGTTTTTCCAGGACGTGTTATTTTTGAAGTGGACGGAGTAGAGGAAAAGGTTGCAACTGAGGCATTGCGAAAAGCCGGTAGTAAATTACCTATTTCTGTCAGAATAATCAGTAGAGCTCATAAACAGTAGAATTAGTTGAAAGTTTATAAAGTTTTAAAGTTCATAAAGTAAAATGACAAAGAAAAAAGATAATTTTAAAAATATGAAAGAAGTCGAGCTCAAGAAAGAACTTGTTACTTTGCAAAAAAGTGTCAGAGTTATAAGATTCAAAGCAGAAGGTTCAAAGTCAAAGAATGTGAAGGAGGTTTCGACTTTACGCAAACAAATAGCTCGTATAATGACAGAATTAAATCGCAAAAAGTAGAAAGTTATAAAGTTGTAAAGAATATATGACAAAAAAAATACAAGAAAAAAATACAGAAATAAAGGAGAATAAAGGCAGAGTCTTAAAAGGGGTAGTTGTTTCGGACAAGATGGATAAAACCGTTGTTGTTTCTGTATCCAGATTCATCAAACATCCTTTTTACGGAAAATATTATAAAGTGAGCAAGAAATACAAAGCTCATGATGAAGAAAATAAATATAAAGTCGGAGATAATGTAGAAATAGTCGAAACGAGACCAATTTCAAAAGAAAAACACTTTAGAGTTATAAAGTTATAAAGAAAAAATTATGATACAAGCAGGAACATGGGTAAAAATCGCAGATAACGCCGGAGGCACCGTGGGTAAGGTGTTCAAGATTTTAGGATCTTCCAAAAAAAGATATGCTACTTTGGGTGAGCAAGTTATTATTGCTGTGAAAGTAGCAAGCCCTAGAAAGGCCGTGAAGAAAAAAGACGTTCATCAGGCTGTAATTGTGCGCACCAGAAACGCTTTTAGAAGGCATGATGGTTCTTATATTCGTTTTGATGATAATGCCGTGGTTTTGCTCGAAAAAGGCAAACTTGATCCAAAAGCTGGACGCGTATTCGGTCCGATTCCAAGAGAGCTTGCGGAAAAAGGATTTCAAAAAATAATTTCATTAGCGCAGGAAGTAATTTAATACAAAAGGCAAGACCTAACATGTTAGGTCTTGCCTTAGAAACATAGAAAATAATAAACAAATATATGAAAATAAAAAAAGGAGATGAAGTAAAAATAATAACTGGTAAAGACAAAGGCAAAAAAGGCAAGATTGTTAATGTTTTAGTGAAGGAAAATAAAGTCATTGTCGAAGGAGCAAATATGATGAAAAAGCATCAGCGTCCCAGAAAGTCCGGCGAAAAAGGAAGTATGAAGAATATTGAAATGCCGATAGATGCTTCAAATGTTAAAAAGATAGCTTAAAAATATAATGAAACATTTAACTGTAAAAGAAAAAGTAATAGGAGTTTTTGAAAAAATGAAAAAAAATTCTGGGGCGTTAAGCTCGGAGTTTCACTATAAAAACGTTATGGCTATGCCTAAAATGCAAAAGATTGTTGTTAATGTCGGCACAGGCACAGCTATCAAAAAAGATAAAAATAAAAATGAGGCTATTGCTCTTCGTTTGGCAAAAATCACAGGTCAAAAAGGAGCTTTGCGAGGTGCAAAACAATCAATCGCGTCTTTTAAAACGAGACAAGGTGACCCGATAGGTATAGTGGTGACCCTCCGAGGGAGCAGAATGTATGCTTTTCTTGAGAAGCTTATTAATGTTGCTCTTCCTCGTACAAAAGACTTTCGTGGTATTTCCCGCAAATCAGTGGATGATATAGGTAATTTAACTATTGGTATAAAAGAACACACCATTTTCCCTGAAACAGCCGATGAAGATATTCGCGATGTTTTTGGTCTTTCTATTACCCTCGTTTGCACAGCTAAAAATAAAAAAGAAGGCACAGCATTCTTTGAACTTCTAGGTATTCCTTTTAAGAAAGAAGAGGAAAAGAAAAAGAAATAAGGTATAATACCTTTATGGAAGAAGAGATAAAAATAGATAATAATCTTGAAATAAATCAAGCTTTAAAAGAGTTTGAACATGAAGCTAGTTTAGAACAGGCAAAAAAAGCTCCAGAAGATAAGAAAAATTCTAACATTCCAAAGATGGTTCAGTTTATAATGAAACTCTCTGGCCTTCCACAAAAGCAGGCAGAATATACCCTTTTATTTTTTGCAATAATAGCAATTGGTGTTTCAATATATTTATTTTTCTTTAGTAGTGGTAATAAACCTAAAATGCTTACTCCAGAAATGATTAAACAAATAAATGAATACAAAGTTCCACTAGATTCTATTTGATAATAAATATGAAGAATTTTAAAAAAGATAATAAAGGTTTTACTCTTATTGAACTTTTAGTTGTTGTGGCTATTATTGCTTTACTTGCGAGTGTTGTGATGACTGCTTTGAGTGAAGTGAGAGCAAGAGGGAGAGATTCAAAACGAACTCTTGATATTAAAGAAGTTATGAAAGCGATTGAGATGTATTATTCGGATAATGGTTATTATCCATATTTAGCCGAAAATCCTGACACAGCATTTACTTATCCGCCTTTTGCGGACTTATTAAAAAATTATATTGTTTCATTACCAACAGATCCGCTTGGAGACATTTGGCATACATATCGATATATAACAGCAACTCAATATCAATCCACAACATATGCTATAAGAGTTAGATTTGAAACAATGAATCAAACTGGCATAATATTTGGGAATCCTTCATATGGATACGGATATTGTTCAACTGGAGTAAATGTACATTATGGGTGGTGGGGTGGGGGAACAACCGAAACGCAATTACCTCAATGTACTGCTATTCCGCATATTTAATTAATATTGACTATTTTCACCCAATTTGCTAGTATAAACAGGTCCAGGAGTTAGGTTTGATCTATGTTTCTCCTTAAGATTTCAATGAGATTTTAAGAAAATACATAGGATATCACCTATAAATGGGCAATATTTATTTACTTGTCCCGTTAGAAAATTATGGGAAAGTGATTTAATTACTAAGTGTTATTAATTAATTTTTTAATGGGATGGCAAAAACATCAGTAAAAGCTAGAGCTGCAAAGAAACAAAAATTTTCTACTCGACAGAAAAATCGATGTTTTCGCTGTGGACGAGGCAATGGTTTTATGCGAGATTTTGGAATTTGTCGTATTTGTTTCAGAGAATTAGCAAATGAAGGAATGCTTCCAGGTGTAAGGAAGTCTTCTTGGTAATACTTTATGAACTTTATAACTTTAAAAACTTTCAACTAAAGCAATGGATTCAATTTCAAACATGTTAATAATGATGAAGAATGGAAGTCTAGCAGGCAAAGAGTCTGTGTCTTTTCCATATTCAAAAATAAAGAATGCTATTGCTGAATGTCTAAAAAAAGAAGGATATGTTTCTAGTGTTTCTAAAAAAATCAAAAAAGACCAACCAGTCTTAGAATTAGGTTTAGTTTATACAGATGAAAAACCAAAAATTACCGAAGTAGAAAGAATTTCAAAACAATCAAAAAGAGTTTATTTCAGAATGAGAGATATTCACAGAGTTCGAAATGGATCCGGTTTGCTTGTGCTTTCAACACCAAAAGGAATTTTATCAGGTAAAGACGCGCGCAAAGAGCAAGTCGGCGGGGAAGCGCTGTTCAGGATTTGGTAATCCTGAACAAGTTAAAAGTTATAAAGTAGAAAGTTTATAAAGAAAATATATGAGCAGAATAGGAAAACAAGAAATATCAATACCAGCAGGAGTAAAAGTAAGTCAAAGTGGCTTGACTCTTACTGTGGTTGGACCAAAAGGAACTTTAACTAAAAATTTCAGAGATGATATCACTATTACTGTGGGAGATAAGGTAATAAATTTAAATATAAAAAGAAACGATAAATTTTCCAAGTCTCTCTGGGGGACTTATGCCGCTCATATAAAAAATATGATTGCCGGAGTACAGACACCATATTCTAAAAAATTAATACTAGAAGGTGTCGGATTTAAGTCTGAAGTAAAAGGCAAAGAATTTCATTTTGCTTTAGGATTTTCTCATCCAGTTATTGTAAAAATCCCGGAGACTATTACTGCTACAGCAGATAAGAACAACATCACAATTACCGGAATTGATAAAGAATTGGTTGGAAGTTTTACCGCTGCCATCCGTGCTTTAAAGAAGCCAGAGCCTTATAAGGGTAAAGGTATGCGTTATGGTGATGAAGTTATTAGACGTAAACAAGGTAAAAAGACGGTGTAGTTATAAAGTAAAAAGTTATAAAGTTCATAAAGTAATATGCAAAACAAAACTGACAAAAGAATAAGGTTAAAAGCAAAGATCAGATCAAAAATGAAAGGAACCAAAGAACGCCCACGACTTTCAGTTTTTCGTTCAAATAAATTTATTTATGCGCAAATCATTGATGATACGACAGGCAAGACTTTGGTTCAAGCTAACGATATAAAGATAAAAAAAGGCACAAAGACAGAACGAGCAAAAGAAGTGGGTAAAATGATAGGTCAGGCTTGTTTGAAAGCCAAAATTGATAAAGTTGTTTTTGATCGTAATGGATTTAAATATACTGGTAGAATAAAATTAGTAGCAGAAGAAGCTAGAGCAGGCGGGTTGAAATTCTAAGTTATAAAGTAGAAAGTTATAAAGTTCATAAAGAAAAAATATGGAAAAAGATAAAACAAAAGACAATATAAGAGAGAAAAGAGGAGGAGGCCGAAGAGGTTCTTCTTTTGGACGACCAAAGCCAGAATTTGACCAAAAGATTTTGAATATTCGTCGAGTGACTCGTGTCGTCGCTGGAGGACGCAGATTTTCTTTTAGCGTGGCATTGGTTGCCGGAGATAAAAAGGGTTCTGTGGGACTGGGTTTAGGTAAAGCTGGAGATACAGCACTGGCAATCAATAAAGCGGTAAGAAATGCTAAGAAAAACATGATTAAATTAAACTTAACAAAGACCATGTCTTTGCCTCATGAACTTTCTGCTAAATTCTCAAGTTCCAAGGTTGTGCTTTTGCCAAATAAAGGCCGTGGACTTGTCGCTGGTTCTGTCATTCGTGACATTATAAAATTGTCCGGTATGAAAGATGTCACCGGAAAGATAATTTCCAATAGCAAGAATAAATTAAATAATGCGAAAGCAGTGATGGAAGCGCTTTTCACTATTTCTTCAAAATATGAAAAAGTAATTCCGGAAAGTATCGTTGTCGCTAATAAGGAAATAGTCGTTCCTGAAGCTAAAATCTAGAAGCTATAACCTAGAACCTAATCAAATGCAAATACATAATTTAAAAAGATTACATAAGAATAAAGGAGACCGTATTGTTGGTCGTGGTGGCAGACATGGAAAGACTTCCGGTCGCGGAGGTAAAGGTCAGACAGCTCGTTCCGGTAACAAGCGTCGTCCAGAGCTTCGTGATATTATAAAGAGATTACCAAAGAATCGTGGATATCAATTCAAGTCTATCCAGAAAGATTTCATTCTTTTGGGTGACAAAATTGCTCTGAAAGGAGAAAAATTCTCGGAAATTCGAAAGCGTCTTGGACTAAAAGGGAATAAATTAGTTATAAAGTAGAAAGTTATAAAGTTCATAAAGTAATATGGGAACATTTTTTAATAAAATGAAATTAATCTGGACGGACACAACGCTAAGAAAGCGAGTTTTGTTCGTATTTTTTGCTTTAATATTATTCAGATTACTTTCAGCTATTCCTATTCCAGGTATTGATACTATTGAGCTCAATCGATTCCTTTCAAACAATCAATTTTTTGGTATTTTAAATATCTTTTCTGGAGGTGGACTTTCCAATCTTTCCATAATAATGCTCGGAGTTGGTCCATATATAACCGGTTCTATTATTATGCAACTTCTTACCATCATGGTTCCTGCGTTAAAGAGAATTTATCATGAAGAAGGCGAGGCTGGCAGAAAGAGATTTACTCAATATTCCAGATTGCTCACTGTACCACTCGCTGCTATTCAAGGTTTTGCTCTTTTGGCTATTTTGGAAAGTCAGAACATTTTAGTAAATTTGACTGCTTTTGATAGAATTACAAATTTGATTATCGTTGTCGCTGGATCAATGCTTTTGACATGGATTGGCGAGTTAGTGTCTGAGTTTGGTATTGGTAATGGTGTTTCTCTCATTATCTTTGCTGGTATAGTCGCTGGCCTTCCTGCTACAGTTAGCCAAATGCTTTTCACTTTTGATGTATCTCAAATTCCACTTTATCTTATGTTTGTTGTAGTGGGTGTTATTGTCATTGCAGGTATTGTTCTCGTAACTGAATCTGAACGTCCCATTCCAGTTACTTATGCCAAGCGTGTTCGAGGGATGAAGATGTATGGTGGTGGTTCTACATATTTACCACTTCGAGTTAACCAAGCTGGAGTTATTCCTATAATCTTCGCTCTTTCTATCCTTCTTTTTCCTCAAATGATTGGAACATTTTTGTCACGTTTTACTGATAGTGGAATTTTGTCCAGTATTTCTAGTTTTCTTATGTCATTTACTCAGACTTCAGTTTTGTATGCAGTATTTTATTTTATTTTAGTTTTCCTTTTCACTTATTTTTACACAGCTGTCACTTTTGACCCAGAAGCTCTTTCTACAAATTTGCAGAAAAATGGCGCATTTATTCCAGGTATTCGTCCAGGCGTATCCACCTCTGAATACATTTCAAAAGTTTTGAGTCGCATCACTTTACTCGGAGCAGTATTTCTTGGGTTTATCGCGATTTTACCGCTTATTATGCAACATGCGACGGGTATCAGCTCTATTGCTATAGGTGGAACGTCTATCCTTATCGTCGTCTCTGTCGTTCTCGACTTAATGAAAAAAGTAGACTCTCAAGTCTCAATGAGAGAGTATTAATTATTTATCCAGTTTTTATATTCTTTCACTACGATATCAACAACCTGGTTTAGGTTGTTTTTGTTAGTGTCTATTATTAAGTCAAAATTATTTTTATTTGTATGATCAATTTTGTAAAGATCCCAATATCTTTTTTTCTCACTTTCTAAACGACTTATTATTTTTTTATAAATTTCATCAATATTTGCTTGTCCTTCACTTTCTTGTCTAAATTTATTTGTTTTTAAATTATTAGAAATTCGTTCTTTAGCAATTTCAGGTGAAAGGTCTAAATAAACTTTGAAAGATTTAGGTATCCAATGGAATGCAAGACGTGAATCAATAACTATTTTTTCTGTTTCTCCGGCTTTTTTTACTGCATTATCTATGTCATTATCTACTTCTTTTTCTGTTTCGGCTTTTATACTAAGTTCGTTTAGAGATATACCACGGTCAAGAGCAATTTGACGCATAAAATCACCTGAAGAAAATCTTTTGAAATTAAGTTCTTTAGCTACAAGGTCTGCAGTGCTGGACTTTCCACTTCCGGGGAAGCCGTTGATAGTTATAATTTGTTTTTTCATTGTGTGTATTCATTAAAGCATAATTATAGATTAAATTCACCTCACCCCTTGCTTTCCCCTCTCCATTTTATTAAATGGAGAGGGGAGGATGCTTTTAGCAGACGGGGTGAGGATGTTGATTTTTCAAGCTAAATTTTGTATTCTTTACATATATGATCCCGTTAGAAGCCGCGGTCGCAGTTTAATGTATAAAATAATGTTGGAAACAAATAGAAAATTTAATAACATAATTAAGCACAGTGGCGGTAGTGTGACCGCGACCTGCTTCTAACGGGATGAAACCACAGACTTTTGTATTCTTTGGAATAGTGGGTTCCGGCAAAGGAACTCAGGTCAAGCTTCTTATAGATTTTCTTAAGAAAAAAGGTGGCAGAGAGTCTGTTTATGCAGGGACTGGAGAGGGTTTTAGAAATTTAGTAGCCTCTGGAAGCTATACAGGAAGTTTAGTAAAAGAAACTATTGCTCGCGGGGAGTTGGTTGCAGACTTTTTAACTGATGCTATTTTTACGAATATACTTATTTCTTCTTTAACCTCAGAAAAAAATTTAGTTGCAGATGGTTACCCTCGAACAGTTCTTCAATCAGAATTATTTGAAGAGATGATGAAGTTTTTTAAACACGACATAGTTAATATCATTTATATTGAAGTTGGCAAGAAAGAAGCGATGAAAAGAAATTTGTTGCGTGGCAGGCATGATGATACTCCGGAAGGCATTGCAAAAAGATTTGATGAATATGTGAATAATGTAATTCCAGCGATGAATTATTTTAAAGGTAAAAAGGGTTACACGATTTATACTGTCAACGGTGAGCAGTCTATTGAGGGCACACATAAAGATATTATTAAGGCGCTCGGTCGTTTAGATTCTGAGAGTCTTCAGACTCGATGAGATATTAAAATGGAAGATATAACAATAATTTCGTTGGGTGGATCACTTATTGTGCCAGAAGAGCTAGATATAGATTTTTTGAAAAACTTTAAGAAATTGATTTTATCTCAAATCATTAAAGGTAAAAAGTTTGTAATTATTACTGGAGGTGGAAAGATTTGTAGGAAGTATCAAGATGTTGCCCAAAAACTTTCAAATCCTTCTATTGAGGAACTTGATTGGATTGGTATAGCATCTTTAAAATTAAATGCTGAATTATTAAGAGTAATTTTTGGTGAATATGCGCACGATAGAGTGATCTCTAATCTTTCTATTTACTTCAATTTAGAAAAGCAGATAGTCATTGGTTCTGCTTACGAACCTGGACATAGTACTGATTGGGATGCAGTCTTAAGCGCAAAAAGTTTTGGTGCAAAAAAAATCATTAATCTATCAAATATTGATTACGTTTATGATTCTGATCCTAAGAAAAATCCAAATGCAAAAAGGATAGAAAAAATATCTTGGACTGATTATCGTTCCCTTATACCTTCCACATGGACTTCCGGTCTTAATTCTCCATTTGATCCTACAGCTTCAGAATTGGCGCAAAAAGAGGGGATGCAAGTTATTATTATGAACGGTAAAAGTATTGATAATTTAGAAAAATGCTTGAACGGGGAGAAGTTTTCAGGAACAGTGATTTCATAAAATGATAATAATTAAAACACCAGAAGAAATAGAAATATTACGTGAAGGCGGAAAACATTTGGCTTCTGTACTTTTTAAATTAAAAGAGCGTGTAGCGTCTGGTATTTCTACAAAAGAATTAGATAGTTATGCTTTGAAATTGATTAGAGACTTTGGTGATGAGCCGGCTTTTTTAAATTATCGCCCTATGGGAGCAAGGACTCCATTTCCTTCTTCTTTATGTGTTTCAGTCAATGATGAAGTTGTGCATGGAATTCCAAATGAGGACAGAGTATTGAAAGAAGGCGATATCGTTTCTCTTGATTTAGGACTCAAACATAAAGGTCTGTTTACTGATATGGCTATCACAGTGCCGGTAGGAAAAATAAGTGTGTCTAATCAAAAGCTTTTAGAAGTTACAGAGAAGGCTTTGCAAATAGGGATTAGTGTAGCACAAAGGGGGAACACAACAGGAGATATTGGTTATGCCATAGAGAAATTTGTTCGTTTGCAAGGCAAATATGGAATTGTGGAAATACTTGCTGGGCATGGAGTTGGCCGAGAGATTCACGAAGATCCATATATTCCTAATTTTGGTAAAAAAGGTAAAGGAGAGGAATTAATTCCCGGAATGGTTATAGCTATAGAGCCGATGATAAATAATGGCACAAAAAATGTGACGATAGACGATGATGAATGGACTTTCCGCACAGCAGACAGGAAAAATAGCGCTCATTTTGAACATACGATTTTGATTACAGAAAGCGAGCCAGAAGTGTTGACAAAATTATAGAAAAGATATATAATACGAGAGTATTATTAAAAAATAGATTATTATTATAAGAAGTTATATAATAACAAATATATGGGAATATTAGATTCAGTTAGAAAGAATATAGAAGAAAAGAAAAAGCATACTACACCTGCTGTAGAAGGGCACGCTTTGGCAGAAGTTTTAAAAGATAAAAGTAAATCTGACCTTTTTGGTAAACTCCTTGAAAGAGAGGGTAAGAAAGATTTAGGTGAGAGACTTGCCAAGAATGAGCTGGAAGAAGGTGATGTTGAGACTCTTGAGGAATTAAGAAAAACTCTTTCTGAAAAAATAACTCGTGCGGAAGAAACTGAGAAGTTGCTAACAAAAGAAAGTGTGATTGATTTTGCTCGCAATAACCCTGATTTTGAAAAAGTAGTAAACCAATTAACCCCCGAAGGAGCTATAAAAGTGATAGTGAGTCAATTAAAAGAGATTTCTATTACAGATGAGGATAGATTTAATACCATTGCTTCTTTATTAAAATCTAAAGAGAGTTATAGAAATGGGGGATACAAAGAAACTGAAAAAGAAGTTGAAGAATTGTTAAATAAAAAAGGTATTACTTCAAAGGAATTTCAAGATGCTATTGCGATAGAAGATCAAAACAAAAAAGAGGAAGCGTTAAAAGAGTTGGCAAATAGAACAAATACTTTTTTTAAGAGAAGTCTTTATTCTCTTTCTAGTGGTAAATGGGGGAAAGATACTACCCTGGAGGAATTAAAAGAATCTGCAGAATCAATTAAAAATTCTATTGCTAATTTAGATACTGTAAGTTCTAGTATTGGTTTGGCGCTGTTTATGAGTGTTAATGAAAATAAAGATATAAGAAAAGCTTATTCCAATGAACTAACTGGTGAAAAATCACCTAACGAATCTAAAAAAGGTTTTAAGGAAGCAAAAAATGAAGCCTATGATGAAACTGATCTTAAAAAGGAGTGGGAGGAGTTAAAGAAAAAACAACCAAATCCAGGATATAAAAATCTTGATATAGGTAGAAAGGAAGCTTTGAGAGGTAGATTTATTAATGAACAAGTAAAGGCACATAAAGATAGTAACGAAGGTGGAGGATTCTGGGCTCGTATTTTTCAAGCATTTTTTGAGAAAAAAATTGAAGATAATAGAGAAAAATTTGAATTATAATTTTATGAACGATACATTTACAGACTTATATAATGAATTTATGGTTTTTGTAGAAAAAGGCGACGAAGCAGGCGCTCGTAAGTTTTTAGTTGATAATTTGACAAAATTCCCGAAAGATATGCAAGACAAATTAACTTTTGCTTTTTTCGAGGAAGCTTTGACAGATGAGGCAAAAAGTATAGAAGCTATAGCTGAAATGCAAAAACAAGGTTTAGAAGCAATGGGTCAGATAGATAAAGCAAAGAAAACCATTGATGACCAAGCAAAAATAAAAGATTTAAAAGCTAAACTATCTAAATAGTTGTAATAGTTGGGGTGAAAATTTAGCTTTTTACCTTTTTTGTTATACAATATAAGTAATGAACCCGTCATTCTTTAAGGAGATGCCGAAGTTTAAGACTCCAGAAGAGGAGCTAGATTATTTGCGTGCTCATGTAAAGAAACGTGAAGAAGAACTTATTCAAGTAGGTCATTTTGAAAATGTAAAAGAAAATGCTTCTCATGATGTAATCGGAGCTTATAAAGATGTACCAGCAGAAAAATTAGTGCATGAGAGTCATATAATAGATAAAAAAGAAGCGCAGGGTATAGTATTAGCGCTCAAACCAGAATCACATGACAGTGTGATGGAAGAGCTTTTAGGAATTGTGATAACAAAAGGGATTAGAAATGCTCTATCGGTGGTAGAAGCGATGGGGAATCCGCATGTGGAAGACGATTTTCATCGAATCCTTGTTCAATATTTAAAAACCGGGCAAATGGTTTCTGGTTTAAAAGAAGGCACACCTTTATATAAATCTCTCAATATGACTCTTTTTGAAATAACTCTTCCGCCACCTACAGATGAAGCCGACAAATCAAAAGGCTTCAAAGAATTCATCGGAGCAATGGAGCAATTTTATGCAGGTATGCATTCTATCTCTATTGATAAGAATAATGAAAAAGAAAATTATTTTACACTTGAAGTAGCACTCAGTAGTGATAGTGATGAAGTAGTTATCTATGCAGGTGTTCCAAATAAATATATTTCTCTTTTTGAAAAACAAATTTTAGCATTTTATCATAATGCAAAAGTGCACGAAGTTACGAATGATTATAATGTTTTTAATGCTTCTGGTGCTTCTGCTGGTGCTTATGCTACTTTATCAGAGCGCGGAGTGATGCCTATAAAGACTTATGATAATATCGAGCACGATCCGATGAATACGATATTGAATGTTTTTTCTAAATTAAAAACAGCTGGAGAAGGCGCTGCTATTCAGCTCGTGATTGCGCCTGCTGGGGATAAGTTTATAGATGAATTTCATTTAATATTACAGGATGTAAAAGATGGTGTTTCTGTAAAACACGCATCGGATAATTTCTATAAATTTAGTCATGCTTTCTTGAAAATCGGTAAAGAACTTATTTTGGGAGTAGAAAAGAAAAAAGATAATGACGGAAAACATGTAAAAGGTGGACGTGCCATAGATGAAGGCGCAGTGGAAAAGATAGGGAATAAGATGAAAAGCACGATTATGAAAGCAAACATTCGTATTATTGCCTCTGGGCAAAACAAAGAACGCGCGGAAGCTATCTTGCAAGAAATAAAATCTTCTTTTAATCAGTTTACTGAGACAGCCAGCAATTCTTTTGTTTTTGAAGATGTCTATGGAAACAATCTAAAGAATCTTTTTCGTGATTTTTCTTTTAGATCTTTCTCCCATGATAAAATAATGCCTTTGAACTTGAAAGAGCTTGCCTCGGTGTTTCATTTTCCAGTAGGTATAGGCAGTCAGCCTCAATTAAAAGAAGCAAAGGCTGGCATCGCGCCTGCACCACTTGAAATGAAGCAAGAAGGAGTAGTTTTAGGTATAAATAGTTATCGTGGTAAAGACACTGAAATCCATTTAGCTAGGGAAGACAGGATGAGACATTTTTATGTGATAGGTCAGACAGGTACAGGTAAGACAAATATAATGCTAAATATGATTACACAAGATATCAGAAATGGAGATGGCTGTTGCTATATCGACCCGCACGGCACAGACATTCAAACTATTTTGTCCCGTATTCCAAAGGAACGCATTGATGATGTTATTTACTTTGATCCTGCCTACATAGCGCGACCTATGGGACTCAATATGCTCGAGTATGATCCAAAATATCCGGAGCAAAAGACTTTTGTGGTGAATGAAATGATGGGAATTTTTAATAAACTTTTTGATATGAAAGTAGGTGGGGGAGCGATGTTTGAACAGTATTTTAGAAATAGCGCGTTTTTAGTGATGGAAGATCCAGAATCCGGCTCAACCTTGCTCGAGATTACGCGAGTTTTGGGAGATAAAACATTTCGTGATATGAAACTCGCAAAATGTAAGAATCCGATCATTAAACAATTTTGGACTTCAGCTGAACAGACGACTGGTGACCAGTCTCTGGCAAACTTTGTGCCATATATTTCTTCCAAATTCGATAATTTTATCAGCAATGACATAATGCGTCCCGTAGTTCTTCAACAAAATTCTGTTTTTAATTTCAGAAAAATAATGGATGAGAAAAAAATTCTCTTAGTAAATCTTTCCAAAGGTAGGCTGGGAGATATAAATGCGAATTTGATTGGTCTTGTCTTGGTTGGCAAGATTCAGATGGCGGCGCTTTCCAGAGTAGACATGTTTGGAAAACCAATGAATGATTTTTATCTTTATATTGATGAGTTTCAAAACGTCACCACTGATTCTATTGCTTCCATTTTGTCGGAAGCTAGAAAATACAGACTTTCATTAAACATTGCGCATCAATACATCAGTCAATTAGAAGAAAAAATTAAAAATGCTGTTTTTGGTAACGTCGGTTCTATGGCTGTGTTCCGTGTGGGTACCGAAGATGCGACATTTTTGGAACCAAAATTCAAGCCTCAATTTACTGCATCCGATATCACTAAACTGGACAACTATAATGCATATATGAATATGTTGGTGAGTGGTCAGCCGGTTAAACCATTTAATATTAGGACTTTGGCGCCAGAAAAAGGTAATCCCGAGATTGTGGATAACTTAAAAGAGCTTTCGTATGTAAAATATGGCCGTGACCGCGCCGAAGTTGAAGCTGAAATTATGGGAAGGTATAAAACTTTAGAATAAGATTTTTAATTTTTTAATTTATAAATTTATTTGATTAAATCAGAAAAGTGCTATAATTGGATTTATGAGTAAAATAAATCAAAAACTTCAATTTAATGTGGTTTTTCGCCCTGAAAAAGAAGGAGGTTTTACCGCTATGGTGCCTCTTTTGCCTGGTTGCATAAGTTATGGAAAAACTTTAAATGAGGCAAAAAAAATGATTACTGATGCTATTGATGGTTATATTTTTTCTATGAAGAAGCGAGGGGAAATCATTGAAACTGACGCCAATAGCTTTATTAGTACTTTGAATGTGAACGAGAGGAGAACATATGCCTAAACTTCCTGTTCTTAACTCAAAGAAACTCATAAAAATTTTTCTCAAAGAAGGTTTCGTCGTTGACCACATCACTGGAAGTCATTATGTGATGTTTAATCCAGTTTCCAAGAAAATAATAACAATACCTTATCACACAAAAGATCTTCCAAAAGGAACAATTCACTCTATTATTAAGTTGTCTGGGATAGAAATTAAAAAATTTAGATAAAAAAATAATTTTGCAAAATTATTTTTTTCTGTTAATATAAGCATATGAAAAATTCACAAGAAAGAACATTAGTTATTTTTAAGCCGGATTCGGTGCAGAGAGGTATTGTGGGGGAGATATTGTCTCGCTTTGAAAAGGCTGGATTTAAAATTGTGGGAGCAAAGATGTTAAAGCCGGATTATGACCATTATTTCAAGCATTATGAAGATATCGGCAAGATGGTGTCTCGAAGGGGAAAGAAAGTTTTTGATATTACATTGGAAATGATGAATGAAGGGCCAGTTATAGCCTTTGTTCTAGAAGGTGTGGAAGTTGTCGCTATGGTTAGAAAAATGGTTGGAACAACAGAACCCAAGTCTGCTTTACCTGGAACTATTCGTGGCGACTATGCGCACATGAGTTTTGCTCATGCTGACAAACATGAGGTTGGTATTCCTAATATTTTACATGCTTCAGGAGATGTAGAAGAAGCAAAAGCCGAAATTTCACATTGGTTTTCCGAAGAAGAACTTTTTGATTATGAAACAGTACACGAAAAATTCACTCAGAAAAGAAAGTCTCACAAGAAATCTTAAATATACTTATAAAATCCCCGAAAGGGGATTTTATGTTAAAATATAATTTATGTACGAAGTTGAAGTAAAAGCACAGCTTAAAAATAGAAAAGAAGTTATGAAAAAACTTCAAGGTTTAGGCTGTAAATTTGGGAAAGTTCTTCATCAGATTGATCATATTTTTATTCCAGAAGGGTTACCTTTTCCTCCTCCTATCGGCACGCCCGTGCTTCGTATGCGTAAACAAGGCAAAAAATACTTTTTTACCTTGAAAATTTCACAAAATAATCGAACAGATTCTATTGAAAGAGAGATAGAAATTACAGAAGGAGAAAAAATGATTGAAATTTTAAAACTTCTTAAATGGCAGGAAACAATTCTTGTTGATAAGAAAAGAATAAAGACAAATTTTAAGGATATGGAAATTGTTCTAGATGATGTAAAAGATTTGGGCGAATTTATTGAGGTAGAAAAAATTGTAACTCATGCTGATAAAGAATATCGTAAAAAAATTCAAGAAGGATTTTATGTTTTTCTAGAAAAAATCGGAATTCCTAAAGAAGATCATGTCATTGATGGTAAATATGACATAATGCTCCATGAAATACATAGAAAGTTGGGGGTAAAATGACTTTTCTAATTCAGAAACAAAAAAGTGCTTCTGTCCAGTTGCGGGTGTTTGTGAAAGGGTATACGATTTAAGTAGGGTTATTTCCGGTTATTACCTAGAACACTATTTAATGGGAGTCTCGATCGGCTGTGGCCTTGGCCACAAACGTCTGACACCCACCTAGCATTGAGCTATGGTAATACATCAGAAATAGTCCTAATAAGAACTCCGCCGTGCTTTATTTTGGCGGATTTTTTATTGAAAATAAGGTACAATTTACAGATGGATCCCGTTAGAGATAATAGTATACATGTTTCCCTTAGAGAAGTAATATCTATAATTAATTTATGGTAATCTCTAACGGGATGGACAGAACAAAACTCACTAAACGCCTGATATTCTTAATCTTTTTTATTTTTTTCGCTAACTTCCTCGCAAATACGTTTTATTGGTATTTTTCTATTTGGTATTTTGATATGATAATGCATTTTCTTGGTGGTTTTTGGATTGGGCTTTTGTATTTTTATATTTTTCCAGCAGAGAATAAATCTTTTTATTTAATTTTTAAAATATTACTTTTTACACTCTTTATTGGAATTAGTTGGGAAGTTTTTGAAATATTATTTAATAATATTATTGCTTTGAATCCTTTTGATTTTTCAGATACTCTTTCAGATATTTTCTTTGATTTAGCTGGTGGAGGAGTAGCTATTTTTTATTTCTTTAAAAGAATTATGTTACAATAAGAAGGATGGATCCCGTTAGAAGTCGCGATCGCAATATAAATATAAACAAAAATATGAAAGTAAACATAGAGAAAATTAATAATTTAATATATCAGACACGCGAGTTGATCGCGATCTGCTTCTAACGGGATGGATAAAAATGTAAAAATAACTTTTTGTGGTGGAACAGGCTCTGTGACAGGGTCAAATTTTTTTCTTGAGGTAGATGGTAAAAAGATTTTAGTGGATTGTGGCCTTACTCAAGGAACAAAGGTTGCGGATGATATAAACTGGGATCCTTTTCCTTATAATTCAAAAGAAATAGACATTCTATTTATTAGTCATGCGCATGTGGACCATTTGGGGCGTGTTCCAAAACTTATTCATGAAGGATTTCGTGGAAAAATTTATTCTACAGAACCTACACATGAGCTTGCTCTTCCAATGCTCGAAGATACTGCAGGTATTTTATCAAAAAATACAGAGCTTCATTTGGATAAAATTTATACAGAAGAAAATATAAAACTAGCCCTTTCACTCTGGCAGGGATTTAATTATCACAATCCGATAGAAATCACTCCAAATTTAGAAATGACTTTTTTAAATGCTGGGCATATATTAGGTTCGGCTATGATGCAGTTTGTTTATAATGGAAAAAAAATACTTTTTACTGGAGACTTAGGCAACAGTCCTTCACCAATTCTTCCAGATACGGAAAAAGTTACCGATATAGATTATTTAATAATGGAATCCGTTTATGGTGACAGGAATCATGAGTCCAGAGATGATCGCAGGAAGTATTTGGAAGAGGTAATTGAGGATAATTATAAGAGAAAAGGGACGCTTATTATCCCGACTTTTTCTTTAGAGCGTTCGCAAGAATTGCTTTTTGAGCTTGATGATATGGTGACAAATAACCGTATACCGATAATGCCTATTTTTCTTGATTCTCCTTTAGCTATTCGTCTAACAGATGTATTTAAACAGTTTAGAACTTATTTTAATGAAAATGCGCAAAAAGCGATGTCTCATGATAAATATTTATTTGATTTTCCAGGTTTGCATAGCACTTTAAAATCAGAAGAATCAAAAATGATTGGGAATGTTCCAAATCCAAAGATTGTCATTGCTGGTAGTGGAATGAGTAATGGCGGGCGTATAGTGCACCACGAGAGGCATTATTTGCCTGATCCGAATAATACATTACTCCTTACCGGATATCAGGCCGTGGGTACTCCTGGGCGCTTGATTCAAGAAGGAGTAAAAACAGTACATATAACTGGTGAAGATGTAGTGGTTCGCGCTCATGTAGTCACTATTACGGGGTATTCCGGGCATAAAGATTCCGATGGGTTGCTGGATTTTGTTCAAGATACACAGGATACGCTGAAAAAAGTTTTTGTTGTTATGGGTGAACCAAAATCATCGATGTTTTTGGTACAAAAACTTCGAGATAATTTAGGTTTGGAAGCTTTTGCTCCTGAACAGGGAAGTACAGTTTCATTTCCTTGTTAAAAAAAATCTATAAAATCAAACTTTTTCCGGTACGGATTTTTTGAAGCTTAAAAAATCCTGAAGTTTTCGCACCGTCGCACTCGAAACCCCTTCAAAAGTTTATTTTAAAGATTTTTAAGTTATGCTATAATAAACTTATGGATTCTTTATTAAATACTACAAATAAACATGGACACAGTCAGATAAAGATTTGTGTTTCTGGCGCAGCAGAGACTGGTCATTGCGGAATAGGTGCACTTGATTTAGCAAAAGAGCTTGGGCGAGAAATTGCTCGCCAAGGGTTAACATTGATTACAGGTGCAACTACAGGCTTTCCTTTTTGGGTTGCGATGGGAGTAAAAGAAGTCGGTGGAATATCTATTGGTTTTTCTCCAGCTGCTACTGAAAAGGAACATGTGGAAGTTTATAAACTCCCGCTTGATTATATGGATTTGATAGTTTATACGGGCTTTGGCTATCCAGGACGCGACATATTGCTCACTCGTTCTTCTGATGCCGTCATTTGTGGTTGTGGGCGCATTGGTACTATCCATGAATTTACCGTAGCTTTTGAAGACGGAAAGCCTATCGGTATTTTTGAAGGTCCTTGGGCAATGGGGGATGAATTAAAGGAAATATTAGCAAAGAGTAACAGGCCAAATGCAAAGATTGTCAGTGGAGAAAATCCAAAGAAACTTTTAGAAGATATCGTGACTCTCATAAAAAGAGACAAAGTAACTGAATATAAGATTTAAAAAATAAAAAAAATCCCCGAGTGGGGATTTTTTAGTTTACTTTACTGCTACGAGGACTTTTGCAAAAGTTTTTGGATGATTTTCGGCGAAGTCAGCGAGGATTTTACGGTCTAGCATTATCTTTTTCTTTGCGAGGGCTCCCATAAATACGGAATAGGACATTCCGAGTTCGCGAGCGCCGGCATTTATCTTTATATTCCAAAGTTTTCTATTGTGTGATTTTTTGTCTTTTCTGTGGGCAAAAGAATAAGCTCCAGAGTGCAAAAGAGCGTCTTTTGCTTGGCGTTCCTTTGTACTTCGTCCATGACGAAAACCCTTTGTTTGTTTAAGGACACTTCTTCGTCTTTTTAATGCATGTACTCCCTTTTTTACTCTTGTCATATAAATAGGCTCTAGTCTTTAGGCGCTAGGCATTAGCTAAATGGTAATAAGTAACTTCTTGGTTTGTTTTTGATTATAAAAGTAGCACCTTTTTTGCCGGCGAGTTGCTTGTTGCGGGATTGTTTTGCATTAAAGTGGTTGAAGCCAGGCTTGCGCGCAATCAGCTTTCCAGATTTGGTAACCTTTAATCTCTTACTATATGACTTATTTGTTTTCATTCCCTTACCCATGTTATTTTTTTTCTATTGTTGTTGTTAAACCTTTTGGACCTTTTTTATAAGCGTCTGATATTTTATAATCCTCCGTAATCAAATGTAAAACTCTGTCTAAACGTTCTCGTAAAAACTTTTCATCCATATACTTTGCGCGTCCGGCGAGGAAGAGTTCCACTTTCACTCTGTGTCCTTCCTTTATCCATTTGGAAGCGGTTTTCGCTTTTAATTCCAAATCGTGGTCTCCGGTGCCTATCTTTATCTGAATTCCTTTTGTTTCTGTTTTGTTTGCTCCGGCTTTTGACTTCTTTAATTTCTTGCTGGCTTCGTATTGGTATTTGCCGAAATCCATCAGCTTAGCTAATGGGGGATTGGCATTTGGACCAATTTCTATCAAATCCAAACCCTTAGCTTGCGCTAATTCTAGAGCGTCTTTTATACTCAAAACGCCGAGATTTTTATTTTCACTGTCTAAAACCCGAAGTTCCGTCGCCCTTATTTGGTTGTTTATTCTTTCACGCAATTTATATTAAATGTCTACAAGGAGACTTTCGCACCTTTGACTTATCAGATAATAGCGTATTATGGCTTGAAAGTCAACCATATTTAAAATATATGATAATATGGGGTATGGCTAGTTATACGGAAAATAGAAAAGCACGTTTTAATTATGAAATCTTGGAAAAATACGAAGCAGGTATTGAGCTTTTAGGTACGGAAGTAAAGTCTGTGCGTAATAGTCAGATTTCGCTCGAAGGAGCCTTTGTCATCGTTCGCGGAGGTGAAGCATTTTTAATCAATGCAAATATCCCGCCATTTCAGCCTAAAAATGCGCCAAAAGATTATGACCCATTACACAACAGAAAACTTCTTCTTACTAAAGCAGAGATAATTGAACTATCAGGAAGTGAGAAAAATAAGAGTTTGACAATTGTGCCAATTTCAGTGTATAATAAAAGCAGAAAAATCAAAGTAGAAATTGCTTTGGTTAAAGGAAAGAAAATGTTTGATAAGCGCAAAGCTTTGGAAAAACGCGAAACTGATCGCAGTATCAGACGCACAATAAAAAGAGGAGAATAAATACTTTGAAAACAAAATGGGGATGCAAGGCATAGACAGTTGGCCTTTTGTTATTGATGCATACCGAGAATGGACGTAATCTCGTAAAACTTCGTTCAATAGCTTAATTGCAAAATTAGCTTCCAAAGTGAAAGCTCTAGTCTCTCCATACTTCGGTATGAATGACTTTGCTTTCGCTTCAGTTTCCGCTTCGGCGTAAACTGATGTCTCTCTTATAGACTTCCGATATATAAGCAGGGGCACAATATTATCGGGATAGCTCCGACGCGGCTTCGCCGTCGGAGCAAAACACAGAAGATCGATTAAAAAATATTTGGCTCGTTTAAGAATTTTTTAATTTAAACAAAAAAGCGAGCTATATATGTAGACTTCTTTACAAAAACCTTCTGCACGGGGATTCAATTTCCCCCATCTCCACTAGTAATTAATATTGTTTTTAAGGTTTGATTTTAGTATAATTTAAATGTATGAAAAAGAGAGCAAAAATAACAGCTAAAAACAAGCAATTTCCTGTTTTTGTCGAGAAAGACGAAGACGGATTTTATGTTGTCGAGTGTCCGCTTTTTAAGGGTTGTTTTTCTCAGGGTAAGACTCTTGATGAGGCTTTGACAAATATTCGCGAAGTGATAGAACTTTGCTTGGAAGAAAAAGAAAATGTTGAAATTCTAAAATGGTATCATCCTTTGGAAATTAGTTTGCATACTATTTCCGTCTAATTTCCATGCCGAAACTTCCTATCCTGTCTTCAAAAGAAATAATTAAAATTTTTGAGAAAGCTGGATACTTTATCGTTAGACAAAAAGGAAGTCATATCAGATTGCATCACGATACTAGAGATTCCATAACAATTCCGAATCATAAAATTATTGGCCGAGGGCTTTTAAAGAAAATTTTACGTGATTCGCAAATTTCCGTCGACGAGTTGATTAAATTGATGAAGTAAAGTTATTTCACTTTTAGGGTTTTTTATGCTAGGATTTACAAATGGATCCCGTTAGAGATTACTTATGTTCTATTACACATATATATTAAAAAGTAAGAAGGACGGTAAAATTTACACGGGATATACACAGGATTTACGGAAGCGCCTTAACCAGCACAACAAAGGTTTATCGACATATACGAAAGGTAGAGGCCCATTTGTTTTGATATATTATGAAGCATGTTTATTGGAAAGTAAGGCGAGGTCGAGGGAATTATTTTTAAAATCGGGAATGGGTAAGCGTTACTTGAGAAATCGATTAGGCGCTTCCTATCTCTAACGGGATGGATTTTAATTTTCTAAACAAAAAGAACCCATTAAACAAAGGGAAAAAGCAAAAAGGTGGAAATCTTTTTGGCAGTATTAGTGGAGCAGTATTTATCTTTATGCTCATCACGGCTGTTTACTTAATCGTGTCTGATAATAGTAAAGCTATTCCGGAGATTCCGATTTCCGATCTTGCGAAAAGTGTTTCAGTTGGAGAAGTAAAAAAGATTGTAGTAGAAGGCGACAAGCTTACAGTTACTTTTCAAAATGATGAAATAAAAACAGCAAAGAAAGAAGTCGGGTCAACTTTATCGCAAACACTTTTTAATTATGGTGTAAATAATGGAGCATTGGCAAAAACAGAAATTCAAATAAAAGAAGAAAGCGGATTTATGTATTTGCTTTTTAACATTCTGCCCTTCCTTTTGCCAATAGTTTTTATTTTGCTTTTCTTTTGGTATTTATCACGACAAGTTAAAGGTGCAGGTATGCAAGCGATGACTTTTGGTCAGTCCAAGGCGCGTATCACTGATCCGAATGATAAAAACAATCGTGTGACTTTCAAAGACGTTGCCGGATGTAAAGAAGCAAAAGAAGAATTAAAAGAAATCGTGGACTTTTTAAAAAGTCCAAAGAAATTTTTAGATATCGGAGCTAGGATTCCTAAAGGTGTTATTTTGACTGGAGCTCCGGGTACAGGCAAGACCTTGCTAGCGCGAGCGGTAGCAGGTGAGGCCGGCGTGCCGTTTTTCCATTTGTCCGGTAGTGAATTTGTGGAGATGTTCGTGGGTGTAGGTGCCAGCAGAGTGCGAGACCTTTTTAAAATGGCTAAAAAAGCTGCTCCAGCAATAATCTTTGTGGATGAAATAGATGCGATAGGGCGAACGCGTGGAGGAGGATTTGGCGGAGGAAATGACGAAAGAGAGCAGACCTTGAACCAGATACTTGTGGAGATGGATGGTTTTGAGCCGAATGACAAAGTGATAGTGATGGCGGCGACAAACAGGCCGGACGTGCTCGACCCTGCGCTCATTCGCCCAGGACGTTTTGATCGAAAAGTTTTGCTTGATTTACCTGATCGCGCGGATCGTGAAGAAATATTAAAAATTCATGCAGTAAAGAAACCTCTCGCAGAAGATATTAATTTAAAATTAATTGCAGAGCGAACTCCAGGATTTTCCGGTGCGGATTTGTATTCGCTGATGAACGAAGGTGCTATTTTAGCGGCGCGAGAAAATCGCAAGAAAGTTTTTCAATTTGATTTGATACGAGCGATTGAGAAAGTTATGCTTGGACCCGAGAGAAAGAGCCACTTGCTTTCCAAGAAAGAAAAAGAAATTACTGCTTATCATGAAGCTGGTCATGCATTAGTGGCTTCCGTTTTGCCTTATGCTGACCCTGTGCACAAAGTTTCCATCATCGCTCGCGGAAATGCCGGTGGATATACTTTGAAATTACCCTTAGAGGAAAAACGTCTGCAGTCAAAGAAAGAATTCATAGATGATATTGCTATGTCTCTCGGTGGGTATGTGGCAGAGCAGATGATTTTTGGAGATATAACTACTGGTCCATCTAGTGATTTGCAAATGGCTACAAATTTGGCTCGAGCGATGGTTACTAGATGGGGAATGTCTGATGTCATCGGGCCTATTGCTTTGGTAAATGGTGGAGGGAGACATCAATATGGTGAACCAATAGAAAAAGAATTTTCTGAAACTGTTTCTACAAAAGTTGATGCAGAAGTTTCCAGAATAATAAATGATGGAATAAAATCTGCGCAGAAAGTTTTAGCTGAACACAAAAAAGCGTTTAATGCCATCGCGCATAGGCTCATTGAAGTGGAAACTCTTGAGCAAGAAGAATATGAGAAGATACTAACAGCGCATGGGATAGTGCTAAAAAAGAAAGAAATCGTCGCTCCAGTTGAAACTGTATAATCTATTTGTTTTTAATATATGAACCATGGTATACTATATTAGTAACCATTTTTCGTTAGTTCGTATATTATGGCAAGAAAATTAGACAAACAAAAAGCGCTAGTAATGCGCAAAAAGGGAATGAGTTATAGTCAGATTAAAGAAAAGCTTGGTGTAAGCAAAAGCACTTTGAGCGGGTGGTTGTATAACATGCCACTTTCCGTAAAAAGAATTAGAGAACTACAGGCCGATAGCCCTATTCGTATTGAGAAATATAGGAATACGATGCGGGCAAAAAAGGAGAAAAAATTTGCCGAAGCATATCAAGAAATGTCAAAGAAAATCGGAAAACTCACAAAAAGAGAACTCTTTCTAAGTGGTCTATTTTTATATTGGGCTGAAGGAAGTAAAACTACAAGAGGGACGGTTGGTCTGACAAATACGAATCCGACAATGTTGAAGTTTTATATAAAATGGTTAAAGCTCTTTGGATATTTAAAAAAAGATTTTAGTGTTCATTTGCATTTGTACTCTGACATGAATATAAGAAAACAGGAGAAATATTGGGCACAAGAACTGGATATACCTCTTTCACAATTTAGAAAGTCTTATATAAAAAAAACTTTATTAACATCTATTACTTATCATAATGGGTTTGGGCAAGGTACCTGCACAGTTATGGTTTTAAATGCTAGGTTTTATGAGAAAGTTCTAATGGGACTTAAATATATTCAAGATAGTTTCTGTAAATTGTGATTTGTTTTTTGTAAAAAGTTATTGTAATATATAGATATATCCGCACTTAGCTCAGTTGGTAGAGCAATCCGCTTATACCGGATCGGTCCTTGGTTCGAGTCCAAGAGTGCGGACAAGATTATGGAAGGAATAGAAACAAAAGAAAATTTACCTCAGCCACGGCTTGAAATTAGGCAAGAAAAGTCTCTAGAATTTATAGCTCAATCGATTCATAGCTATGAGGATGTTGGTGATGAAGAAGCTGTTTTTATGCTAGCACTTACGCTAGAACATCCAGAATGGAAAGACGATATTTTAGAACAAATAAAAAAACATAAACCGCATGTAAAAGATGTAGGAAAAATTCTTGAGAGACTAGAAAAGGATTATTTTTCTTCAGGTTGGCAATCACAAATTCAACCAAACGCAGAAGATGCCATATGGTGGACTGAGCATTTACCTGAAGCAAAAATGCGAATTACTAATCTTATTTCTTATTTTCGTCCATCAGCAGATGAAATTGCAAAGAAAGTGGTAATTATTCCTTCTGATAGATTATTGCCATCTAAGGAAACAGGGCAGTCATTTCATATTGGTGATACGACTGTAATAATGTCTCATACTGAGAATCCTATGAACTTAGAGCACGAATTTCTTCATGGAATTATTAATCCTATAACAGAAGAACTTGCAGGAGAAATACCACAAGAGAAAGTTGTCGCTTTAGCAAGTGAAAAATTAAAAAAAGGGGAAGAATATGGAGAACACGCATTGAGCCTTTTAAATGAAGAGCTTATTAGAACTTATAATGAGTTCATAGAAAATGAAAAGTTAAATATTGCGATTATTAACAATGAATTAAGAGAAATAGTTTACCAACTTTATCAAAGATTTAATAAAGAAAGGAAAACTAACCCAAAAATAAAATTTAAAGATTTTTTTGCAAGAGAAATTAAGAGTTTGTTTGGTTAATATTTACTCGAAATGAAATCCTGCCCGCAATGCTTACAGCATAGCTGTTGCAGGCGGGTCTCCGGCTTTTATTCGAAGTGGAATTCTTTTGTTTTAGAATGGACTTTTTGCTTTAAAAGGGGATACTTGGAAAGTTCGGGGTCGGATTCTATCAGGCGGATGGCTTCAGTGCGAGCGGCTTCTACCATTTTGATATTTTTTATCGCTTCCATACCAAGGTCTGTGATGCCCCATTGTTTTGTACCTCCGAGTTCACCCGCGCCACGGAGAGTTAGGTCGAGCTCTGCCAATTCAAAACCGTTTTTTGCGGTTTTTAACGCTTTTAATCTAGCTATTGTTTTTTCACTTTTTGCTTCGGCAAAAATATAACAATAAGCCTGATGCGTGCTTCGAATAACGCGTCCGCGAAGTTGGTGTAGCTGGGCGAGACCGAAACGCTCTGCGCCTTCGATGATTATGACTGTGGCATTTGGCACATTTACTCCGACTTCCACCACAGAAGTGGCGCAGAGAATGTGTATTTTACCCTCCGAAAATTCTTGCATCACTTCTTCTTTCTTTTCTTTACTCATTTTGCTGTGGAGGACGCCTATTTCATATTCTCTGAAAACTTCTTTTTTTAAACGCTTCGCTTCAGTTGTGACAGCTTTCATCTCTAGACTGACTTTTGTTTTTGGCGACTGAGCAGAATTTCGTTTGCGGGGTCTCTCGCAGGCCGACGGGCCGAGAGTGAGCGCTCCGGAAGCATCCGGAGACAGCGACCGCGCAAAGGAAGATTCTGCTAGGGCGCCTGCTTGCGCTTCTTCTTCTGCTTCAAAAATTCTTGGGCAGATGACGTAAAGCTGTCTGCCATTTTTGAGTTCTTCTCGTATTTTTTCATAAGTTTCATCGCGTTTGTTTGGCGTAATTATTTCTGTAATTATTTGTTTTCTACCGGCTGGCATTTCGTCTAAAAGTGATAAGTCTAAGTCACCATAGATAGTGAGAGCGAGTGTGCGGGGGATGGGAGTGGCAGTCATTGAGAGCAAGTGTGGAGCGACATTGTCTTTACGGACGAGTTTTCGTCTTTGCGCTGTGCCAAAACGATGCTGTTCGTCTATTACAACCAATGCCAAATTTTTAAATTTCACAGTTTTTTGAATGAGGGCATGAGTGCCTATCAAAATCGGTATTTCTCCATTTGCTACCCATTTCAAAAGTTGTGCCCGAGAAATCGTGGTCCAGTTTACCCCGGCCAGACTGGCGGGGCCGATTGTTTTCGCTGGAAATTTTCGGCAACCGCTCCCTGTGATGAGCCCTATGCTGATAGGAAGTTTTCCGCCCGAGGCGGATCCGTCTTTGGCGGAAAAGTATTGTATAAAAGATTCAAAATGTTGAGTTGCCAATATTTCCGTCGGCGCCATATATGCCACTTGGAGGTTTCCGAAACTTTGCCCATTTGGACGTTGTTGAACTGTCATATAGCTCGCAGTGGCGGCGACGGCAGTTTTTCCACTTCCTACGTCGCCTTCGAGAAGCCTAGACATAGGGAAATTTCTCCCCATATCTTCCAATATTGTTTCAATTGATTTTATTTGTGAATTTGTAGTATCAAATGGAAATCTGTCCAAGAATTCTTGTGCCTTTTTTTCATCCAGTTTTATTTGAAATGATTTATTTTTTCTATATTCAAATTTATCATGCTGGCGTTCGAGCTGAATGCAAAAAACTTCTTCAAATGCAAAACGTTTGCGAGCAGACTCAGCGTCGTTTTTATTTTTTGGTTTATGAATCCAGATGAGAGCTGTTTTTAGTTTTGGTAAATTGTATTTTTTTAAAATGTCATCAGGAACATAGTCTTTTATATTTTCCAAAGTTTTATCTCGCAATATTTTTTCAATAGCATGGTAAAACCATTTACTAGTTATTCCACGAGTTTCGGCGTAAATGGGATAAGAGAATCCTGCGCCAAGGGGTGCCCTTGGCATACTTGCCAAGGGCACCCCTTGGCTGTTGGCAGTAGAGAAAAGTGTATCATGCGAATCTATGGGCATATCTATCATTTTTTCAAATTCTGGATTGGCAAGGTAGATACTAGACTTACCCTTTGTGACTTTGCCGGTCAATTTTACCGTGTCGCCATCATGAAGCATCTTTGCCAGATATGCTTGATTAAACCAGATTATTTTTATTTTACCAGAAAGGTCTTCTATTTGGCCTTCAGCCATAGGAATTTTCGTGCGAAAACTTTTCTTTGTTTTTAAATTTGAAACTTTTCCATAAACGGTTGCCATATCTCCTGGAATCAAATCTGTAATCTTTTTTACTTCACTGATGTCGCTATAGCGGACAGGAAAATGAAAAAGGAGGTCTGATACAAAAAAAAGCTTGAGTCTATTTAGGGCTCTTTTTTGGTTTATATCTAGGCGAAATTTTAGTTCCAGCTTGTCATGAAGCTCCATCTGTAAATTATATAACTAAATTTATGAATTAAACACTAATTTTGATTTTTTATAGTTAATGTGTATAAGTATTTGATATTTTTTAAATGTTTTATGCTATAATATACCCAAGATATAGAATATTATTTTATCATATATTATGGATTTTTTTGATACACAAAAAAGAGCTTCTTTTATAAGTGATTTAGGCGTATTAGTCTTATTCTTTGTTGTATTTTTTTATGTTTCCAACTTTGCAACTTCATTTTTTGATTTAAATTTGGAAGCAATGTCAAAACAAGAAATTCAAGAAGATTCAATTATTAAAAATTTTACCATTACTCAGCTTCCAGCCATTCCTAGTCAACCAATAAAATGGATTAAAACTATTAAAGCAGACGCTCTGAATAAAGGTGAGTATCTTTTAGAGTTACCAAAGACAGCCGATCATATAAAAATTACTCCCATAAAGCCTATTTTACAAAAGACAAGCAAACTTACCAACAAGGATAGAATCAAATTAGCTCAAGAAGCGAAAACTAGAATCAATTCCAAGGAATCTTTAGCCCTAGAAAGATCATTAAAAAATAAATCAAATATTTTTTCTTTTTTACTTGCTAGTGTTGGAGATGCGATGGATTCTTTGATTGATGCTCAACCCGAAACCACAGTTCCAGAAGTAATCTTGCTTGATGTAACGACAGAGGTTTCTGTTCCAGAAGAAGTTGCTCCTGTTTCGAATGAAGAAACTATTTCTATCCCAGCAGTTCCAGAAACAGTTCCAGAAGTTCCAGTTGTTTCTGAAGAGACGACTGTAGTTCTTGTAGATTCAGATTCTACTAATTCATCACAGATAGAAGAAGTCGTTCCTGTCGCAGAGATAATTCCTGAAGTTTCTACTGATATTGAGGTTTTACAAGAAGATGTGGTAGAAAATACTTCTGAAATTCCCACTTCAGAAGAAACTGCTTCCATTGCTCCACTATCTGAAGTAGATCTTGATGTTACAGCAGTTTCGGAAGTTCCTGATATTCAAGTCACTTACGAAACTCCTGCGCCCATAATTGCTGAAGCAGATACAAATACTGGAAAAATTGTGCAAATTTCTGCTCCAGATACAGTTACAAACCCAAATACTGGAACAGTTACCAAACAGCATATTACAAATGTTCTAGCTTTTACCAATATTCCAGAAATCTACAAAGTCGGTCAAGAATCTAAAATCAAAATCAAATGGCAAAATAATAATGATAAAAATGTTAAATTCCATGCCTATGACCTAAACGGTAATGGCAAACTAGACTATGTGGAATGGACTGTTCCACACCTCTCTACTCAGACCTTTGAAATTATTTTTATTTCCAAAGCATTTCTTCTTGATTCAAATAAAGATATTTTGGAAGATATTTATGACACAGTTAAAGAACAAGATAAAAATTATATAACTATTCCACAAGATAATTATGTTCGCGCAACTTTCTACAAAACATTAAACAGAACTAAAGATATTACACTTTATGCTAAACCAAATGATCTAAGTGTCCCTGTTTCAATTCAAGTTTATCCAGTTTATGTTGATGTAGATGATAACCAAACAGAAGGTCCACAGCTTACATTAGTTTCAGATAATCAAAATCCTGACTTTTCAAATATTAGTCAAGATGGTAAATATAGAGTTTTGCTTTCTAATTTACAAAACTCAACGGATGTTTTTGATTTAAAAATAATCGGTGGTTCTATTGATGTAGATTATATAGTTGATCCGATTGAGACTGGACAGACAGCTCATTGGAAGTTTAACGAAAATGAAATAGCTGGCACAAGCGTGGCAGATTCCGTTGGTTCTTTTACTGGAACCCTTGTTGGAACTGTTATGACTGATACTAATGGACTTTCAACTCCTGGGAAATTAAATGGTGCTTTCTCTTTTGTGGGTGGAAGCGGTGATTATATAGATATTCCAGACTTAGGAGATAGTCTTCAACTTGGAAGTGGAAAGTCACTAGTATTTTGGATAAATACAACTGATAATGGTGATAGACCAAACTACTTTACCAAATTAGGAACTGGGGGAGGAATACAACCAGCGAATGGTTGGTATTTTAAGACTAACGTAAATGATGTAGTCCTTGGAGGTCTTGATGATGCAGAATATACATTAGATACATCTGGTTCACTTATGGATGGCGCATGGCATTTAGTAGTGATTTCTATTGATGCTTCTAATATCTATTATTATGTTGATAATTCTCTTATAAGCACTACAGGTTATACTTCTGCTCCGAGTGGTGGAGCTGGTGCCAATTTTCAAATAGGATTTACAAGCGAGGCAGGTCCTGCAGCGTGGGTGGGAACATTGGATGATATAAGGTTTTATAATAAAACTATGGATGCTACAGATGTTTCTGATGTATGGAATGGGGGTACTGGTACAGAAGCTGATTCTTCAAATGTCGCACCAAACGTTCCAACCCTAGTTTCTCCAGCAAATGCTTCGCTTGTTGCGGACAATACTCCGACCTTATCTGCTAATTATTCTGATTCAGATACAGGAGATGTTGGTACTACAAATTATCGTATCTCATCTGGAACTGCGCAGAATTGTTTAGATAATGCAAATATTACGGCTTCTGGGACATCAGCTGAGACTGCAGACGAAAATGAAGATACTACTTGGACACCAAGCTCTACCATAGGAAATGACGGCACATATTATTGGTGTGCACAAAACAATGATGGAGTAGCTACTTCTGCTTGGACAAGTATGGGAAGTTTTACTTTAGCTCACGTATGGGGCGGTGCTTCTTCGACTGCTTGGTCAACTGCAGCTAACTGGCAAGGAGGAGAGGTTCCGGATGCTGGAGATGATGTTGTTTTTAATGGAACGGGCAATACTGCTTCAAGCATTGATGATAGTTTTGCCGGTAGTGTCGGTAGTATTTCAATAAATTCTGGATATACAAATATAATTACCAACAACAGAACATCTGGCCTTGCTGTTGTAACTACTAGTGGAAAGACGGGAACCTTTACTATTGCCTCAGGAACTTATGATGCAAATGGGAAAACAACTTCTGTTGCAGGTGACTGGACCAACAACGGTGGGACATTTACCTCAGGAACTGGTACTGTTACCTTCAATGGTTCTGGTGCGCAAAGTATCAACGGTACTGCTTCTTCACAGACTTTTAAAAATATCACAACTTCTTCCACAAGCGCGCTTACAGTGGGCGGTAGTACGACAACTTTAACTTTGAATGGAAGTCTTACACTTGGTTCTGGTACAAGTTTTGATGTTGGGACGGCAACTACCGTAAACGTGGCTGGCGATTGGACCAATAACGGAGGTACATTCACTCCTGGCACAAGTAAAACTGTTACTTTTAACGGTTCTGGTGCACAAAGTATTAATGGTACTGCCGCTTCTCAAACTTTTTATTGGATGACTCTATCTTCAACAAGTGCACTTACAGTTGGCGGTTCTACAACAACTTTAAATATAAGAACTTTAACTTTGGGCTCTGGTACAAGTTTGGATGCTGGTACAGCGACAGCAATCAATATCTCTGGCGATTGGACCAACAACGGAGGCACATTTACTCCGGGTACTGGCACAGTGACTTTTGATAGCACACTAGATCGCACTATCGGTGGTACAGCTGCTTCCCAGACTTTTTATAATTTGATTGTAAATCTTACTTCCGGAAAAACTTTAACTGTCGGTGGGTCAACTACTTCTCTCACAACTCAGAACTTTACCGAAACAACCGGTAATTTCACAGCTCCAGCTACATTAAATATAAATGGTAATGCAACTTTGACCGCTGGCACCTTTACTGCAGGTACTAATACTAATGTTACAGGTAACTGGGCTAATAATGGAAGTACATTCACTGCCGGCACAGGGACAGTTACTTTAAACGGTACATCTCAGATAATTTCCGGAAGTAGCACTTTTTATAATTTAACAAAATCTGTTTCTAGTGCCGATACACTCACATTTACTGCTGGTACTACACAAATTATTTCAAATACACTTACATTAAACGGCGCATCAGGACAATTGCTTTCACTACGTTCGTCATCTACACCTACACAATGGAATATAAATCCACAAAGCACACGCACTCTCTCATATCTTGATGTTAAAGATTCTAATAACACAAATGCTACTGCTATTGATACAACAGGATTAAATATCACTAATTCTCTTAACAATACAAATTGGACTTTTAATGCTACACCAAATGTTCCAACCCTAGTTTCTCCAGCAAATGCTTCTTATACAACAGATAATACTCCGACCTTATCTGCTAATTACTCTGATTCAGATACAGGAGATGTTGGTACTACAAATTATCGTATCTCATCTGGAACTGCGCAGAATTGTTTAGATAATGCAAATATTGCAAGTTCCGGTGCTTCATCTGAAACTGCAGATGAGAACGAAGATACTACATTTACTCCAGGTTCTACTATCGGCTCTGATGGCACATATTATTGGTGCGCTCAAAACAATGATGGCGTAGCGACTTCTGCTTGGACGAGTATGGGTAACTTTGTTTTAGATACCACAAATCCTGTTCCAACAATAACTTCACCAACAGATAGCGCAAGTTACAACAATACTTCTGTTAGTATCTCTTCTTCAGCAAGTGACACAAACCTTGGCTCTCTTGTATCAAATCTAGATTCAGGTTTGGTAAGTTGGTGGAGAATGGATGATGTAGATGGTTCCGGAAATCCGACAGATTATATGGGTACGAATAATGGGACAAAATATGGTGATGCAGTCCAGACTTCTAGTGGAAAATTTGGAAAAGCTTTTACATTTGATGGTACAGGGGATTATATATTGGCCAATGATATTTCATTAACAAGTAATGCTGTCAGTGCTTGTGCTTGGATAAATATAGCTGCAAGCAATACTGTTAATAGTAATAATGTTGTTCTTGAAAAATGGGATTCTGGAGTAGGTAAAAGAATTTTTGCTTTATGGCAAACTATTAATACAAATACTATAGGTTTTGCGACATCTAACTCTGGTTCTTATCAAGCAGGAAATCTTCTCACGACAACTTTATCAATGTATGATGGATCTTGGCATCATATTTGTGGAATTCATGATGGTTCATACAACTATTTATACGTTGATGGTTCTTTAGATAAAAGTGTAGATGCTGCTAACGGATTATATAATTCAAGTCTATCTACTTCAATCGGTTGTACGATGGTAAGTGGTGCTTGCCAAGGAAATGATTATTTCAATGGCTTAATTGATGAGGCTATGATTTTTACTCGTGCTTTGACTTCTGATGAAGTAAGGGCTCTTTATGATGGCACTGCAGTGAGTCATAGTTCGACTCTAGCAGAGGGAAGTCATACCTACAAAGCATACGCCAGCGACTTGGCCGGAAATGTGATTGCCTCAAGTCTAAATACGTTCTCTATAGATACTACAGCACCAGCTGACCCATCAGCAACTCCTGCAGGAGGAACATATGATTCGGCTCAATCAGTCTCACTTTCTTCTTCCGGTTCTTCTGCAATTTACTATACAACGAATGGTGATACCCCAACTTCCAGTTCTACTCTTTACGTTGCGCCAATCAGCATCTCTACAGCTACAACATTGAAAGCGATAGCATACGATTTAGCCACAAACCAATCAGGAGTAGTGACAGAAAGTTATGTTTTTGATGTCACAGCGCCCACAACTTCGGCGACAGCAACCAACACCGCCGGTAGTTACACTTTCGGCAATTGGTCTGTCAGCAATGTTTCCGTCACTCTCTCTTGTACAGACAATGTCGGAGGAGTCGGTTGTGATACACCAACATATCCAAAATACTGCGTAGACCAAGCAAACACTTGTTCTCCAACTACTTCCTATACAACCTCAGTATCAATTTCCACCGAAGGCACAAATTACATCAGATATTATTCAGCTGACACCATTCCAAATACCGAAACAACAAAGAGTTCAATTATCAAAATTGACAAATCTACTCCAGTCATTTCAAACATCTCTCCATCTTCTGGTTCTAATTTAGCTACTGATCAAGCAATTACCTTTACTACGGACGAGACAGCAGAATGTCGTCTGGCTCTATCTGACACAGCTAAATCATATGATGAAATGTCTTCTGACGTTTCTTGTTCTGTTTCAAACGGAATTCAGATGTCTTGTGTTCCTCCAACTCTAGGCTCTGCTGGCACAAAGAATATGTATCTCGCTTGTAAAGATTCATATGACAACAAAGATACTGCAATTTCCTCCACCCATGTTGATTACATCTATGCAAGAGGTGGACATGCAGTTAGCGGTGGTGGTGGAGGAAGCCCTGCTCCTTCTATAGGAACATTTGATGTTTCAGTTAATAATGGAACTTCTTCTACAAATAACAGAGTAGTTACTTTAGATTTTAATTCTTCTGGAACAGGAGCTACAGCTGTCATCCTAGCTAATAATCCAGACTTTTCCGGAGGAGTAATCATTCCATATCAAGCAAATACTCAATTTGACCTCTGTGGAAACAATACTTCTTGTCCTGACGACACTTACACTATCTACGCTAAATTCCTAGACTCACAAGGTAATGCTTCTCCAGCCATATCTAAATCTATCATCTTAAATGCTGTCTCATTCATTAATGAAGTTGTTCAAAACACTACTGACATCATTAATACCTTTAATCCAGAAGTAACTGAACCTATTAATTATCCTTCCATTGATGTTTCTGTTCCAGAAAATCCTCAAATTTCATTCCAAAACAAATGGAAAATCGTAGTTCCTTCCTCTATGGAAGACTTTGTCTTTGCTGATCTTCCAAAAGATTTCCGTACAGTAGTAGACAAGTTTCCACAAGTCAGTCAAGTTTTAAAGAAAGTCGGAGTCAGTAAGATGAATGACGCTTCTCTATTTACCACCGCTTCACTATTTCTCCCAGGCTTGAATGAATATTTAGGTTTCTCTGGAGTAAATAGTGTTTCTCTCTCTAACCTATCAAATACTCAATCAGATAGACTTCCATCTGACATAATCTTCGCTCGAACAGCTGATGAAAAGATTGATCTAGGAGTAAAGCTATCTCTTGATCAAAATGGTCTAGCTCTACAGACTCTAAATACTATCCAAGGTCAAAACCTAAAACTCATCATGAAGCCAGATGGTCCAGCAAAGAGCATTGAAGGTTATATTCTCTTTAAATCAAATGCTCAAGCAAAGAAAGCAAGTAATTATCTGACTGCTAGTGTAGCAAATGCAATGGAAGACACCGACCTTGTCTTAAACAAATTCTTCTACAAAGAAACAAAGAACGGCGTTTGGACTGCAGATGTTGCTTCTCCTCTAGCTACTGGGCAATATGAATTACGCACAGTAGTTAATTATGAGGCTGTTAATAAATCTCCAAAAGAAATCAGTATGGTTGTGATAGTGGATCCTGAGGGGTATGTGTATGAGAAATTAAGTGACGGAAGGGAAATTAGATTAAACAATGCTCTTGTTTCTATCTATGTATTAAATGAAAAGGCAAAAGAATATTCCCTCTGGCCTGCAAAAGACTATCGTCAGAAAAATCCACAGACTACAGATGTGACTGGCAGATATGCTTTCCTTGTCCCTATAGGCACTTACTATCTCTCCGCTACCGCTCCAAATTATTATGATTATATAGGTGAGCCATTTAAGGTAGAAGAGAATAAAGGAGTGTTTATCAATATTGAATTGAAGCCAGAATGGTCATTTGTTAGCATCTTTAACATATCCAATATATTATTGGGTATAGTGATTATTTTCCTTGCAGGTATATTTACTTCTTTAATAAGAACAAGAAAGCAGACGTGAAAGTTCATAAAGTTCATAAAGTTCATAAAGTTCATAAAGTTCATAAAGTTCATAAAGTTTATAAAGTAAAATAAAAATTATATGCAAATAAATAAAATAACAAAAATCACTATCATAGTTTTAGCCTTCACAACTATATTTTTCGCTTATCTTTACTTTTCTTCTTGTGTGAAGTTTAGAAATGCTGAAAAAATAATTGCGAGTCAGCAAGTTAATGAAAAGGTTCTTTCTTTTTCTCAACTTTTCTTTGATAAAGTCCTCCAAGGGACAAAAGAAGTTTCTTTTGACGACAGATTGCGTTTAGAGAATGCTGTCCGAGCATTAAACGACAAAGAGATTTTTGATTCTTGGACAAAGTTTACAGGGGCGAAAGATCAAACACAAATACAAAAAAATTTCTATAGTTTATTCCAGTTACTCTTGAAAAAGATTACACCTTAAATAAATTTGCGGAGCCAGACGGATTCGAACCGTCGAGGGGTTTTGAAGCCCCTGCCTCTTTAGCAAAGAGGTACGTTAGACCACTCTGACATGGCTCCTTTGTGTTGTTTAAACAACTTAATTACTCTATCATATTAATGCTTTTTTTCCATTATTTCTGATATACTTTGTGAATTATGGATAGGTGGGTGAGTGGCTTAAACCAGCGGTTTACTAAACCGCCGTCCCCTTAAAAGGACCGTGAGTTCGAATCTCACCCTATCCGCAGTCAGTATTTAGTATCGGAAGACTCGAGTGCCTATCTAGCTTTTTCTTTCAAAAAAGTATACTTTTGAATTAGTTATGGGAAAGAATAAATACATAAAAGGCCCAAAGAAACAACATTTTGTGCCGAAATGCTATCTGTCAGGATTTGTAGATCCCAGTACTCCACAAGGACAAGAACCTTATGTTTGGGTATTTGATAGAAATGGCAGAACTAAAAGAAAAAAAGCACCTAAAAATATCTTTACTGAGAACCATCTTTATACTATAGAGTTTAAGGGTCAAAAAGATTTTTCGATAGAACAGAACCTTTCTCAGATTGAAGGGCGTTTTGTGAGTGTTATGGAAGTTATAAAAAAGAAAAAACCACTGACTCCTCATGAACATACGTTCCTGTGCATATTTGTGGCTGGGTAAATTCTCTACCTAAATGCAACAGCTTTGTTAATTGATAATCTTGGAACTTTGGAAATGATAGCACAATCAATTGCTTCTTCGTATGCGCTTTTGTATCCAAGAGATTTTCGATATTTGTGATT
>Ga0208245_1000203_pt1 | contig 57642 bp, 59 predicted proteins | sample RifOxyC1_FD_184035 | JGI IMG/M metagenome (GOLD analysis project Ga0208245, IMG submission 184035) | Soil microbial communities from Rifle, Colorado - Rifle Oxygen_injection C1 (SPAdes) | ecosystem: Environmental > Terrestrial > Deep subsurface > Rock core/Sediment | place: Rifle, Colorado... | reverse complement strand
TTCGGGTGCGCACTCTCGACGGATCCTATTCAGCTTATTATTCGAAGCGACTCAATTCCGCGAAGCTCACGGCCTATGCGAGGCTTCTTGAGGACCTCGTGGAGGGGCGGGTACTTGGTCCCGAACGCACGAAATATCTCTTGAATATTCTTGCCGAAGTCGAAACCGGCCAGCGTCGGGTCAAGGCGGGGTTACCAGCCGGGTTTGTCTTTGCTCATAAAACAGGGACCCAGCGTGGCCGGGTTTGTGATTTCGGCATTATTTGGAATCGACGTAAGCCGTCGGTCCAGCGAGTTGTCGTCGCGGCTTGTACCCGCGATTTCTCGTCGAAGGAGCGCGCCGAGAACGCTTTGCGACGTGTCGGGGAAGCCGTTTCGCATTCGGGGCTTTTCAGGCGCGAATCTTGAGTGCAACCACGTGTGAAAGTCCCACGTGCGCGCAGCGTTTCGCTCGTCGTGTTGGTCGCGACTTTTTGGTCGGCCGCCGTTACGGGCGCCGGTTCACCGGATCGCACGGCTTGGGTTTCTCTTTTGGAAAAGAAAATTCGCGCGATCGACGCACAAAGTCCCGGTAGCCTCGGTGTGTTCGTCAAGCGGGTCAAAGACGGATCAACGATGACCTACGAAGCTGAAAAAAAATGGTATCTCGCTTCGACGATCAAGATTCTCGTCGCTATCGCGATTCTTCAGGAACAGGAGTCGGGCCGGCTCTCGCTCGATGAGGAGTTGACTTTGAGATCCGAGGATCGCGTGGATGGGTCCGGGGATTTGCTGGTTTCCCAGCCGTATTCGCGGCATTCCATCGGAGAGTTGTTGGAAAAAATGCTCGTCAGGAGCGATAGTACCGCGGCGGACATGTTGATCCGCCGAATAGGCGAAGAGAACCTGAACAGGAAAATCGAGCATGAGATGGGGGTCGCGGGTTTCGGCCCGATCACCACGCTACTTCGGGTCAGGTATGCGGCGTTCGGCGAACTCCATGAAAGTGTCGCCAATCTTACAAATCTGGATTTTATAGAACTGAAGAAGGTTCGAGGGCCTCGTGCCAGGCTGAGGGCGCTCATGCGAAAGCTCGGGCTGAAGCGTGAGCAGTTGGGGGCGAAGAGTATTGATGAGGCGTTTGAGCGCTATTACGCCCGCGGGTATAACTCGGGTTCACTCGTGGGGTTTGGAACGGTTCTCGAAAAGCTTGTCAGAAGGGAGCTTCTCTCTCCAGCCCACACGGAATTACTGCTCGGCTATATGGAACAAATTCAAACCGGGGATCACCGGATAAAAGCAGGGATTCCAAAATCGGGTCGTTTCGCGCAAAAAACGGGTACTCAGGTTCGGCGGCTCTGCAATGTCGGGGTGATGTTTCCCGGCCGCTCCGAGGCTTCGGAGCGCTCGGAGGACGATGCGGTCGTCGTTGCCGCCTGCGTTGAAAAATACGCCGATTTCAAAAAAGCTGAGAGGTCGCTTCAACATGTTGGACGCGCGATTTCCGAGTCAGGGCTGTTGAATTAGAGCCGCATACTTTGTGCATGAACACTCGCTGAAATTCAAAAAAGGCGAACTCGGATTGGAGAGACAATGAGCCGGATGCTTTTCGGGTTCTTGAGTGTTCTTCAGTTAGTGGCTTGGCAGCCGACGGCCGGCTGGACGGCGAACGGCACGCGAGAAGCCGCTTCTGCTCAGTTGAAGAACTCAAAGGGCGATGTGGTTGGCAGCGCGATGTTTCAAGAGACCGGACAGGGAGTCAGAATCTCGCTGAACGTGTCGGGGCTCCCGCCGGGGAAACACGGCATCCATTTTCATGAAAAAGGAAGCTGCGTCGGACCTGACTTTAAGTCGGCCGGAGAACACTTGAACCCGCTGGGTAAGGAACACGGATTAAAAAGCGACAAAGGGGCCCATGCGGGTGATCTGCCCAATCTTGTGGTTCCGGCGAATGGCGCCGTCCGTGCGGAGTTCTTCAGCGATCGGATCACTTTAAAAGATGGAGCAAACAATCTTCTCAAGGAGGGCGGTACTGCTTTGGTGATTCACGCCCAAGCAGATGACCAGAAAACCTCTCCAACGGGAGGTTCTGGCGCCCGTATCGTGTGTGGTGAAGTCAAAGCACTCAGCTGATCGGCCGTGATTTTGAACTCCAGCTGACGAGCCACAGCCCGTGGATGAGCCCAAGTGAATACGCGATATCCAGCAGGGGTTGAAATCCGTAGAGCACAAGCAACTCCTTCGCCGTGAGAGGCACTGCCTTGAGATGGCGCAAAAACAGGAGATGTTTGGCCAGGAAGATGCTTAAAAGCGGAGCGAGCCAGCTGCCTGTCGGCAAACCCAGCAGAATGGCAAAAGCAGTCCAGAGGTACACGGCGGCCGAAACAAGCTGAAGCGCCCTCAGGAGCGTGCGAGCCTGACGATTGGCACCAGCGACTTTTCCGATGACCCCGGCGGACGCCTGTCGAACCTTAAGTAATATGTAGGGATGCGCTCTGCCATAGAGCATCTGATGTTTGAGGAGCTTTTCGAGGCTGTCCTGCTCGTCCGAAACCGACAGGAAGTATGGCAAGGAGGGCGCCTGATAAATTTCGAATCCGTTGCTCCTCAGCCGGGCGGCAAGCACCTGGTCCTCACCGGCGAGCCGGAGGGTCGTGTCGTAATAACCGACCGCCTCGAGCGCCGCGATTCGGAATACATCGCAGCGGCCCTCGGCGAAACCGATCGTGACGACGTCCTTGGGGCCATGGGAAGTCCCCCTGAGCGGCTCCGGCGGGAAAATATCCATGAGGTTTGTTACGACGTTCACTTTTTCCGCGATCGGCATCGGCCTTCCAGCCGCGGCGGGAAGAATTGGCTGGCCGGTGATCGCGCCCGCATTGGGGTGGCTCTCCATGAGTTCCAACATCGTTGCGACGTAATCGTCCCGTCCGAAAATCACGTCGCAATGGCAACTCAGGCCATAAGGCGATCGGGCAAGTTGGAAGGCTTTGTTCAATGTTCTCGACAATCCAAGATTCACCGGGTTCAAGATCGCGCGGTAATGAGCTGGCTGGCCGGCTTTCTCGAGCGCGGCCCGGAGTTTTTTGGCCGTGCCGTCGCGCGACTGGTCGTCCATGAAAAGAACCTCCAGCCATTCCTCCTGATTGTGAAAGGCCGGATGTCGTTGCTTTTCGATGGCGTCGACCAGTGCTTCGACTGTTTTCTCCGCGTTATAAAGCAGAAAAATAACGGTGATCTTCGGAGCGGTTCCGGTCATCAGGCGCGGTCCCCGAGGCGTCTGGTTCGCCGTCCGACGACGACAAATTCGTTGTAAATGAAGAGGTGGCCGATCGGTCTTGGGAAGGGAAACGAATATTCCCTGACCGGCTGGAATCCGATCTTTCGGATGACTGACCGTAATTTCGGGAAGTCCATGAATTCGACATGCGTGTGATCACTTCGATAGCCGACTTCCTGAGGCGTGATGAGAATGATTTTTCCGTCCTGGCGAAGGAGCGGAATGTATTCCTTCAGCAGCGTTTCGAGCTGGTCCTGTGTCATGTGTTCGGCAACATGCGAGAGCAGAATCGAATCGAAGCTGTCTTCCCGGCAGTATTCGGATTTTTTGAAGTCTTCGGGCGTGAACGCCTTGAGACCCTGATGTTTCGCGAAATCGACGGAATGAACGTTGTGATCCAAACCGACGCCGTTTCCGGCGAGGTGTTTCAGGTTCCGGCCGATTCCGCAGCCGATTTCAAGGGTGAAGCCGGGCTTCAGCCGAAGCAGGTTCCAACGATAGGGGGCTTGGACGTCGACATAGCGCTTCCACCACGCGTACTGCTTTTCGACGAGGCGTACGGTATAGGCGTGGTCCTCTGTCGTCTGAGCCGCTGCGGACGGCTCGGGCAATCCATTCGTGCTCTCGTTCATTTCAGTTCCTCAGCTCCTCGAAGCGATCGATTTGTTCGGTTGTGAGTTTCAGGGCTGATTCTCCATTATGGACCCTTTGATACCATTCCACCACCCAATGGAGCGCTTGTTCAAGAGTCATTCGAGGACGCCATTTGAGTTTCGATTGGGCGAGAGAGCAATCGAGCTTAAGATAATGTGCTTCATGAAGCGCATCGGGCGGCGCGAGACATTCCCACTGCGCACCTTTGCCCCAAAGTGCCGTCATATGATCCGCGATCCAGGAGACCGGCTGGACTTCCGTTGTGTCAGGGCCGAAGTTCCATGCTTGCGAGAAAGTGAGGGGGTCATCCCACAAACGCTCGGCAAGGAGCAGATAGCCACCGAGGGGTTCAAGGACATGCTGCCATGGTCGGATTGAACCAGGATGGCGAATCGGAATGGTCTGGCCGTTGATGAGAGAGCGAATACAATCGGGGATCAGCCGGTCTTCCGCCCAGTCGCCGCCGCCGATGACGTTCCCGGCACGGGCTGATGCGAGGCCGATCAGTTTCGTTCCGATCGCGCCTGAAAAATAGGATTGCCGATAGGCCGCGGTGACGAGCTCGGCGCAGCCTTTGCTGCTGCTGTACGGGTCGAAGCCACCCATGGGCTCATTTTCTCGATAGCCCCAAATCCATTCTCGGTTTTCATAGCATTTATCGCTCGTGACGTTCACGACGACCTGGGCGCCGAGCTGTCGAACCGTCTCGAGAACATGAGCGGTTCCCATGACGTTGGTCGCGTAAGTCCCCAGGGGATCTTTGTAGGACGGCCGTACGAGCGCTTGCGCCGCGAGATGGAAAACGATCTCCGGTTTGAATTCGGCGTAATGCTTTCGGAAATGCTCGAGATCGCGGATATCGCCGATCACGGAACGAATGGATTTTTCCAGTTCGGTCAGCTTGAAAAGGCTCGGGTCCGTCGCAGGAGCGAGCGAGTAACCCATGACGGAGGCGCCCATCCTGTTCAGCCAGATGGAAAGCCAGCTGCCTTTGAAGCCGGTGTGTCCGGTGACCAGAACGCGTTTGTTTTTCCAGAATCCAGGAGATATTTCGCAAAAAGGAGGCGTCATTGCTTCAGGCCCTTCAAGTTTACTTCCACCTTTTCCAGGGAGCTTTATTCTTCACCCATAAAGACTCGAGATAGTTCTTGTCGCGGATAGTGTCCATTGGCTGCCAGAAACCATCGTACTTGAAAGCCGCCAGCTGTGAATCAGCGGCGAGGCGCTTCATGGGTTCCTGCTCCCAAACGGTCGCGTCGCTTTCGACGTAGTCAAGTACACGTGGCGACAGAACGAAAAAGCCGCCGTTGATATAGCCGCCGTCACCGGATGGCTTTTCCTGAAAATGATCCACCCGGGAGCCGTTCAGCTTGATCGCGCCGAAACGGCCGGGGGGCCGGGTCGCCGTCACCGTGGCGAGAAGCTTCTGCGTGCGGTGAAATTTTATAAGCTCATTGATGTCGAGATCCGAAACGCCGTCGCCGTAAGTCATGCAGAAGTCTTCGCTTGGATCGAGGTACTTCGCGACGCGTTTCAGCCGGCCTCCGGTCATCGTGTCGGTTCCCGTGTCGACGAGGGTCACCTTCCAGGGCTCGGATTTGTTGTCGTGAACTTCGATTTTATTTTTAGCGACATCGATCGTCACGTCCGAAGTGTGCAGGAAGTAATTCGAGAAATACTCCTTGATCAGATAGCCCTTGTAACCGAGGCAGATCACGAAATCATTGATGCCGAACCCCGAATACATCTTCATGATGTGCCAGAGGATGGGCTGACCGCCGATTTCGACCATGGGTTTGGGTTTGAGGCTTGTTTCTTCCGAGAGGCGAGTTCCGAGACCACCGGCCAGGATCACAGCTTTCATAAGCTTGGAAATACACTAACCTACGAACGTTTCCAAGGCGAATTCGGGAGCAATCAGTGGCGGCACGCGGTATTGCTATACCGGATTACATACTTTATAATGTTTAGTTAAGTATGTTCAATAATGTGATCAGGCAAACCCGTCGCAATCTTGGTTTAACCCAGGCCAAGTTGTCCCAGATCTCCGGAGTGAGCCTTCCCTTCATTCAAAACATGGAAGCGGGTCGCGCCAATCCCTCCGTCGGTGTTCTGGGTGCGGTGCTGGCGCCGCTGGGCCTGACACTCGAAATCGGGCACGCTCAACCGAATTGGGACGATCTCGCCGCGCTTGGCGTACCGCTGATTTCCAAATCAGGAACCCGAAAGATCCCGCCGACTCCTGAAGCGCTCTTGCAAGGCTTGACCTGCGCGTGTTTCGAATTGCGCTCGTCCGGATCTTCCAATGACCCGCGAAAACGAGAGGCGATTCAGGCCGTTATTCTGGCGATTATGATTCACTTTCCCCGTTTTTTCGAGCGTTGCGCCCGAATACCGGGCTTCGCCGAATTCATCCCAGAACAGCCCACGGCGAGGCTGATCAAATTGAGCCGCCAGGCTTTGTCCGTCCTGGCGACCTACCTTTGAGGGCGCGATGAAAGGAATTCTTGATCAGAAGCTGCTCAAAAAGTTCCTGAAAACGGCGGGCGAGACCCTTTCGGGGGAGTGGGTCTTGATCGGCGGCACGGTCCTGCCCGCTCTCGAGCAGGACATTCGCGTCACGCTCGACATCGATCTGATCGCGCTTGACGATGCGGCTCCCGCGCAGACGATCAAACTCATGGAAATTGCCGAAGCGCTCGGACTTCCCGTCGAAACCATCAATCAGGCGGGATCCTATTATTTTCGAAAACTGCGCGGCTCGCGCGAACATCTCGTCCTCTTAATCCAGGGAAAACATGCGACGATCTATCGGCCCGATGTGACGCTCTTCCTGCGCTTGAAAATTCCACGTCTGACCGAAGCCGATCTTACCGATTGCCTGGCGTTTCTGAAAGTCGCACGCAATCTTGAAGAGCCGCTCGAAAAAAAAGAAATCAAAAAACTCTTGGAATCAGAATTGAAGGCCGACCCCGCTCCGGGCAGAAAAGAGCGCCTGAATGCCCTTTTCCGGGCGATCCGGTAACGCTATTCCTTCCAAAGGACGGGGCTCTTGCGGTATTCGGCAAAAGAGGGCTGCTTCCGGTCTCGTTCCGAAACCGTGGGGGTCGTCACTGGCCAGGCGATTTTCAATTCGGGATCATTCCAGCTGATCCCACCCTCGCTCTTCGGGTTATAGGCGCCGTCCACCTTATAAAGCACGTCGGCGGGTTCACTCCCGAGGACGCAGAACCCGTGAGCGAATCCGGCCGGAAGCCAAAGGAGGCGCCCGTTCATGTCGCTGAGCTCGGTACCGTAGTGGCGGCCGTAGGTGGGCGAATCGGGGCGGATATCGACGGCCACGTCCCAAATGCGCCCGCGAATCACGCCGACGAGTTTTCCCTGCGCGGGATCGGTTTGGTAATGGAGGCCGCGAATCACGCCGGGCGCCGAACGTGAGTGATTGTCCTGAACGAAAGCCGAAGGCAGACCTAACTTGGCGAATAATCCGGAATTGAAGCGCTCGACGAAAAAGCCCCGCTCGTCGCCGTAGAGAGCGAGTTCAACGAGGGCAAGGCCGGGAAGTTCGAGTTGCGTGACGTTTAACGATTTGGCCATGATAAATGACTCATACACTCGCTGAGCCCGTTTTGCCAGGAGGGGAGGCGGATGCCGAGGACGTCCGCGATTTTCGCGGTATTCAGGCGTGAATTGTGGGGCCGAGTGGCGGCACGCCGGGGTGCCTCTTTCTTGAGTTCCTTCACTTTTATGGGAAATCCTCTTTCGCGCGCGATCGCGAAAATCTCGGCCGCGAAACGATTCCACGTCGTTTCGCCTGAATGGCAGAGATGATAGATCCCCGCCGGGAAATTCGGCTGGGCAGCCGCGCTCTGGAGCGCGTCCAGGGTCGCTTTCGCGAACTGGGGGGCATACGTCGGAGCGCCATACTGGTCGTCGACGATCGAAAGGCTTTCCTGTTCCATTCCGAGTTTCAACATGGTTTTCAGGAAGTTCTTGCCTGATTCGTCGTAAATCCAGCAGGCACGGATAAGGAGGTATTTTCCACCCGCAGCCGCAACCAGGCGCTCGCCTTCGAGTTTTGTTCGGCCGTACGCATTCAGGGGGGCTGGTTTATCGTTTTCGTTCCAGGGTCGCGAGCCCTCTCCGTTGAAAACATAATCCGTGGAATAGTGAACGAAAGGCACGCCGCGACTCGCGCACCACCTGGCCATCGCGCCCGGAGCGGTGCCATTGATCACGATAGCGAGTTCCTCTTCTTCTTCAGCCCGATCCACCTGGGTGTACGCGGCGGCGTTGATGACGGTCTCGGGGGCGAGCCGGTCCAGAAGTTCTTGCAAACGTTCCGGATGGCTCAAGTCGACTTCAGGATAATCCAGCGCGACCGCGCGGGGGCCGAGGAGCCGCACCAAAGCGCTTCCGACCTGGCCGGTTGCCCCGAAAATGAGGGTTCTTCCGCTGTTAGTGTTTCGTGGCGGGGTGGTCATTCAGAACCTGACGAAGATAATTCCCGTATTGGCTCTTGCCATAAATGTCCGCCAGTCGCGCCAGCTGCGCGGCATCGATGAAGCCCTTGTTATAGGCGATTTCCTCGATACACGCGACCTTCAAGCCTTGCCGAAGCTCGATCGTTTGCACGAACTGCGAAGCCGAGATGAGGGAATCATACGTTCCGCTGTCCAGCCACGCGACCCCGCGGCCAAGCTTGTTGACACTGAGCCGGCTTTGCTTGAGATAGGCCAGGTTCACGTCCGTGATTTCGTACTCGCCGCGAGCCGAAGGCTTCAGGGCTTGGGCGATCTCGACGACGTTTGAATCATAGAAGTACAAGCCCGTCACGGCCCAGGACGACCTCGGAAGCTTTGGCTTTTCTTCGAGGCTGATGGCGCGATCCTTATCATCGAACTCGACGACGCCGTACCGTTCGGGGTCGGTCACGTGATACGCGTAAACTTCGGCGCCGCTCTTGAGCTTAGCCGAGCGTTCCAGCTTGAGAACAAGATCGTGACCGTAAAAAATGTTATCCCCGAGAATGAGACACACGGAGTCTTTCCCGATGAAATCAGCGCCGATCGTGAAGGCCTGCGCGATTCCGGCTGGTTTCTCCTGAACCCGATAAGTGAACGAGACGCCCAGCTCGCTGCCGTCGCCGAGCAAGGCTTCAATCATCGGCAGATCGCGGGGAGTGCTGATGATGAGGATTTCGCGAATCCCGGCCAGCATCAACGTCGAAAGCGGGTAATACAGAGTCGGTTTGTCGTAAACAGGAAGAAGCTGCTTGCTCAAGCAGCGGGTCAGCGGATAAAGACGAGTCCCGCTTCCGCCCGCGAGAATAATCCCTTTCACTTCGCCTCCTGTTCGCTCTTTCGCGTCACGGCCTTGCACCAGGCCTCGTTTTCGAGGTACCAGCGAATCGTATTCGCGAGGCCTGATTCGAACTCATATTCCCGCTTGAACCCAAGTTCGCGTTCCGCGAGCGAGTCGTCAATGGCATAGCGGCGGTCGTGGCCCAGGCGGTCGGTTACGAAAGTGATGGCGTTCGCGTAAGACTGACCGTCTTTTCGGGGGCGCATCTCGTCGAGTTCCCGGCAGATCGTTTTGACCACGTCGAGGTTGTTGCGCTCGGCGTTTCCACCGAAGCAGTAGGTCGCCCCAGGCTTTCCTTTTTCGAGCGCGAGGGAGATTCCGGAGCAGTGGTCCTCGACATGGATCCAGTCTCGGATGTTTCCGCCGTCGCCGTAGACGGGAAGCGGTTTACCGGCCAGGGCACAGGTGATCATGTGCGGAATCAGCTTTTCAGGGAATTGTCTGGGTCCGTAATTGTTCGAGCAATTCGTGGTGAGCGCCGGCAAGCCGTACGTGTGGTACCAGGCGCGGGTCAGGTGGTCACCTGCGGCTTTCGAAGCGGAATAAGGTGAATTCGGTGCCATCGGGGTCGTTTCGCTGAACTTGCCCGTCGGGCCGAGCGAACCGTAGACCTCGTCCGTCGAGATCTGAATGTAGCGAAAGTTCGTTTTCTTCGAGTCGCGGAGGTTCTGCCAATACGGCAAGGCCGCGTTGAGGAGCGTGAATGTACCCTGGATATTCGTCTCGATGAACGCTGACGGCGCCCCGATTGAACGGTCCACGTGTGACTCGGCCGCGAAATTGATGATCGCGTCCACTTTGTGCCGTTCAAGGAGGTCGGCGACCAGGCGGCCGTCGCAGATATTCCCGATCACGAGTTCTGACCCGGAGACGCCATCCAGGTTTTCCCGGTGCCCGGCGTAGGTCAGGACATCGAGAACGATGACGCGCTCGCCTTTTTTCGTTCTTTGGCGGACGAAGTTACTGCCAATAAAACCACACCCGCCGGTGACCAGCAGGGTTCTGGACTGCGAAGAATGCATGAAAAATGATTACTCTAGGAGGGGGGATGACTCAAGGGAAATGGGGGAAAGCCGGAGGGAGGGGGGGCAGTTTAGCCTCCGAAGCGGCTTATGCACTTCAAATTTGGTCGTTGTTGACGTAACTTTGAACCCCCAATGAAGATTCTTCTCCTAACCCAATATTTTTGGCCGGAAGATTTCCGCATCAATGAGTTAGCATATGACCTGGCCGAAAGAGGCCATGAAATCGTGGTGTTGACCGGGCTCCCCAATTATCCAAAGGGCTCATTTTTTGAAGGCTACGGGTATTTCAGTAATTTGAGCCAGGAGCACAATAGAGTGCGTGTCTTGCGTTGCCCACTCGTGCCGAGGGGAAAAGGACGCGGGTGGCAACTTGTTTTGAATTATGTTTCGTTTGCCTTGAGTGCAAGCGTCCTTGGACCTTTTCTGTGCAAGGGGCGGTTCGACGCAATCTTTGTATACGAGCCATCCCCGATCACCATTGGAATTCCGGCAGTCGTTCTGAAATGGATAAAACGGGCGCCCGTCTTATTTTGGGTTCAGGACCTCTGGCCAGAAAGTCTGGTTGCAACGGGGGCTGTTCGCTCTCCTGTGGTCCTTAAGTGGGTTCGCTCTCTCACTTATTGGATTTACCGTCATTGCGATCGTATTCTGATTCAAAGTCGGGCTTTCGAGGCAAAGATCATTCATGGTCATCCAGTGCTTGGCGCAAAACTCCGTGATCGGATCCGGTATTTTCCGAATAGCGCTGAAAAGCTCTATTGTTCCGTGAAGCCATCTCAGGAATTTGCGTCAAAGTTTGAGTTCCCCGCTGGTTTTCGGATCATGTTTGCCGGCAATATCGGAGCGGCACAGGATTTTGCAACGATTCTCGGAGCCGCCGAGCGGCTTCGAGAGAACCCGGATATTTATTGGTTGATCTTCGGTGACGGGCGGGAAAAGGAATGGGTCGAACGGGAGATTAAACGCAGGAATCTTGGCGGGGCGGTGAAGCTTTACGGACGATATCCGCTCGAGATGATGCCTGAACTTTTTTCTCATGCGAATGCGATGCTGGTAACGCTCAAGCAGGACCCTGTTTTTTCGGTGACGATTCCCGCCAAGGTTCAGTCATACATGGCTTGCGGCAAGCCGATTCTCGCAGCGCTGGATGGCGAAGGAAACCGGATCATTTCAGAAGCGGGCGCCGGCTTAACGTGCCCTAGTGGAAACGCAGAGGCTCTCGCCGGAATCGTCAAACAGATGGTGGCTCTCGGGCCTGACGTGTGGTCGGAATTCAGCGAGAATGCGTTGCGATACTTTAAACAAAACTTTGAATCGAGCAGGCTTCTCGACCGATTGGAAGCCTTGCTTTCAGGTGAGTGAGACTCCGCATGCCGACAAAGCGCGCGGCGACGTCGTGCCCGCCTTCGTTTTTTCAAGATCGGAAGTGATTTGCTCTTCTGGCAATCGCATTTGGTAAATTGTACTTAGCGCGAGTTGACTGGACACGCGGGGCGTTAAAAGCAGTGGCCTGATTGCCCCGGGTCATGATCTTCTGATTGTCGACCAAGACAAACCAGAGGAGAAAACCCATGAGCAATCAGGACCGTCTTATCGATGCCAAAATTTCCATTCTTCAGCTAGCGGAAAAACTCGACAGCATTTCCCAGGCCTGCAAGGTCGCCGGAATCGCGCGGTCGAGTTTCTACGACATCAAAAAGGCCTACGAGCAGTTCGGACGCGAAGGGTTGGTACCGCAACTGAAGCGCAAGCCACGAATGCCGAACGAGTATTCCCAGGAAACGATCAACCAGATCCTGGATATGACCCGGCAGTTCCCGGCGTACTCCTACGTCAGAATTTCCGGCCAGCTGCAGATCAGTGGCGTTTCCGTCAGCCCCGGCGGGGTTCGAAAGGTCTGGGAACGTAATGGGCTAGTTCGCAAACTATCGCGGTATTTGTGGCTGGAACGTGAGGTCTCGGAAGGACGTGGGATTATGACCGAGCAGGCATTGAAAGCCGTACAGCGGCTCAAGCGTCTCGAACAGGCATCGGATCAGCATGTCGAAGCCAACAAGCCGGGAGAACTTGTTTCGCAGGACCTATACCTCGTCGCCGTAATTAAAGGCATTGGCAAAATTTATCTGCAATCCGCGTAGATTGCTCATGCACCGTCGGGTTTGGCAGGCTTTGCCTCTCGAAGCAGCCGATTCACTCCGTGGCGCTGGTCCACGAGCGCGTAATCCCGTTTTACGACAGCATCGGCGTGAACCTCGCGACGATCTTGACCGACTGCGGGCGCGAATACTGCGGAAAACCAGATCAGCATTTCTTCGAGCTGTATCTCGGCGCTCAGGGCGTGGAACATCGTACAACCCGGCCGGCGTCGCCATACACGAACGGATTTGCAGAGCGCTTCCACCGCACACTGAAAGACGAATTCTTCGGCAAAGTATTCCGCGAGAAAATCTTCACGAGCTTGGACGAGCTACAGCAAGACCTGGATTCGTTTTTGGAGCACTACAACACGGGCCGGATCCACTCCGGGTACAAATGCCAGGGACGGACGCCAATGCAAACCCTCAAGGATTTGCTGGCGCAGCCGATGAGTGAAGCAACCGAAATTCAGGCCGCGTAATCAAGTCGGCCAGTCGGGGGATCTGTCCAAAGAACTCGCGCTAAGTACAGGTAAATCCGGAGTAATTTGGCGATTACCTCCGGGGAAACGCGTTTAGCGAGGACCCATACACATCAAATAGAAAGCGACATCTAATCTTTGAGCAACTACAGGAGTGCCTGTTCCATTCGTAATATCTCGGAATTGAACACTGATCTGACCTGTCGTGATTGCAGCATTAAAGTAGCCAATCGGCGCCTTGGACGTGTCCCGCGCGGTTATGTAGCAAACGGGAATTGCGCTAAATGTGTCTGTCGTGATTGGAATTGTATATGTTCCAGTGTCGACGCGGGTAGGATTGGAGCTGATCCAAATCAGTCAACCATGAGAGAGCAGATTTGCGATACTGAGGGATACTGGGCGCCCTTGCGCAATAGTTTTACTGCAATTTAAAAGTTAAACTCGTTCCGAACGGAACATTATTCGAATCTCGATTAAATTTTATTACCGAAGTATCGCCTGTAAACGTCGATCCAGACTCGAGCAGATTCGAAAGATCGAATGCTACTTGGGCTGCTGCAGATGCCGTCGGCCCTGTCCCCAATACATTTTCGCTAAGTGCCACAGTTACCAACGAATATGGAACTATTAGGAGATGATCAATATTTCTGCGTTGTGTAGTTTGAGAAACCAAGCTGATAATTTTGTTCGACTGATCCTCCGATAAGGCGCTCGAGCTTCCAGCAATCGAGGTACGTGTATCTAGATAAACTAGAACGGCACTGGGGAACCAATCGTCTCTCGCAAATAGAATGCTGAATTCTGAAATACGTTGGGTCGTATCATCGGCCGAACCGTGACCAGGCATCCCTGCAAACCCCCCTATGCCGGGATGAGATAGATATTGTGAAATACCAGACCATTCTGGATATTTATAGAGAGGATTAGGGTTAGAGACGACGCCGTTGTAATAAAAGCTGCCGTCGTAAATAATCCCAGGCCGGTATACCGAGACTTCAAGAAAATCTATTGAAAATTGACCAACTTCTTTTACGAAATTCTGGTCAACTGGCGGATTCAGTTGCACATAGAGAGATGAAATATCTAGTCTCTCGTCTGGCTTCAGAACAATGTTTCGCGACGAATCATATCCAGCTTGTAACAGTACCCAATAGCTCCAATCTTCTCCTGCAAACCCATTATTGGGTTCCCAGCGCTGAATGGACTGTCCCGGACGGTAGTTATAAGCGACGATTTCAAGTTCGCCAAAATAGAGTCCATCCACATTGGTAGTAGTGATCTTTGAAGCGCTGGTTTTGATTTGAGTTTTGTCTATAAAGTCCAATGTGAATTTTCCCAGCGTAGAACCATTGGGAGTAGATTCATCAGAGCCGTTGGATTTTTTTGAACAACCTGTCACGAAAGATATGAGCGTGATGACTATGAAAATTTTGAAATGTTTTGTTGCGGATGAAACCGTCATCCTGCGCTTTTTTGGCATCGCGAATCCTCAAGTTTCTATATTTACCCGAGTGCGCAATCAACCGGGCAGAAGCTAGAATACCAATCCAAAAAGTATTTCGAAAGGAATAGTTTGCGATCGACTACGGTCACGATGACCCCTTCTGCGGGTTTATTTTGGAGTGTCTTGATATGCTTGAGCGAAGTTAATCAACTTTGTTGCTGAAGACCCAAGCAGACCTGTACGCCTTTGCGCAAAGGCACGGGATATTCGATTTCGATTGTCTTGTCCCAAAGAATATCGGCCATGCTGATGCCGTGGGTGTGGATCTTGAAACCCAGACAATGTAGAGAAAGCAGCGTCCCAAACGTGACGGCGTAAACGTCCTCGAATGACAAGCTGTTTTTGGGCCTCATTCCGGGAATTAACCCGGCCGTGCCATAAGGGGTTTGAAAGTTAATCAACCCTTAAACACGAAAGGAACGCTGCCATGCCCAGCTATGTCGGATTAGATGCCCATTCTGCAACCTGTACCGCGGTCGTAGTGAACGATCGTGGCGAGATCAAACACCGCGAGACTTTTGATATGAGCGAAAAAATCTGATTAGTTTTTTAAAGCGAGTTCCCGGCGAAACCCATTTAACCTTTGAAGAATGCCATCATTGCGCAATGGTTGTATATCGCGACGAACGAGCACGTTGACCATCTCACATGTGCTTAGCGCGAGACCTTTGGACAGAGCCACGCGTGACGCCGTTTTACACAGACTTGGCTGACGTCATATATTTTTTAAGTTGAAAAAGTGCCTTCTCCATCTCTTGCTGCGGTGAAGCCCATTTCAACGCTGAAAAACTCGTCGACAAGGCCCGATTCACGGGTGGCCCAATATTATCAACTTGTTTGATTTTAAAATTTTTCTCGAAAATCTTGGACATAAGCGTGAGCAGCTCGAACTTATTCACCGTTGAGTTCGGGATGTAATGGTGAATGTGAGAAATCTTTATGAGATCTTCATATGATCCTGGATTTTCAATAATCTTCTCGCAGAGCTCGGCAAATTGCAGGGTTGTAATGCCGTTCCAAGTATGATGGGAAAAGCCGTTGAGCTCGGAACCGTCTTTATTCCCCAAAAACCATTCGAGAAGGCTGACGCGATTTTTGATTTCTGGTCCAATAATGGAGCATCGCAGATTCAGAACAGAGCCATCGAACACCTCTCCAAGGCTTTTTGTTTTGCCATAAACGTCGAGGGCGTCGTGAGGGTCGGATTCTTTGTAAAAACCCTTGAAGCCGGAATAAACGCAGTCTGTCGCTATCTGAATGACCCGGGTCCGCTGATTGCGTGCGGACTGCCCGAGTTTGTGCGGAAAAAGAGCATTCACCTTAATCGCGCGTTCGCAGCCCCGAGGATCACTATCTTTGCAGAACGGCTTGATCACCCCGATGCAGTTGATGATGTAATCGGCACTCAAATCGAGTTTAACAGGGTGGCCCGTGGCGAAGGCTTCGGCATCGAAGTTTTCGCGGGTGGACCCGATCACCTGAAGCCGGGAATTTCGCTGCAGGTATCCGTGAACCATGGATCCAAGCATTCCAGTCGTGCCAAGAACGATGATCTTCATCGGTTTTCTACCTCCCAAACCTGTTGTCCCCAATAATCCGCTGGAAAGCGGTAATCATCCCCTTTGGATTGTTCGAGAGTCGAGGTCGAGAAGAATATAATTTGGCTGTTCTCCTCCAGAATCCTAAAGCCGTTCGCGTACCCAGGGGGGATATAAACTATCGAAGGCTTTCTCGAGGAGAGCACGAAGCGTTGAACTTTGGCATTCTTGTCAGGCGTTTTTGTATCGGTCATCGGAACGGCCGCGAAAATAATGCTGCCGCTTACGACAAAAACATATTTTCCTTCTTTAAGGTGCCCGTGAAATGCCCGGACGACGTTTTTTGAAAAATTCTCTATTTTGTAAAATCGCTTTACCTGAGTGAAGTCAAAACCATTGACGAAGGAAACAGTCCCCCGATCGTCAACCGCCAATCCGCCCTCGAACACCTGGATATCACCTATCATTGCTTCTCCGCATTTCTCTCGTCTTTAGCTATGACTCTTACTAGTACTTCCTAATGTCATCTAAGGTTTCCCGGACATAGTGGGTATTATAATACCGTGGGTCCAGCGGATTCTTGATTCGGCGCTCCGTCAATAATGCGACCATCCGATGGATTTCGCTTTCGATGCTGGTCTGGGGTTTATAGATGAACCCGTGGTCCGCTTTTTCGCTCGAAACGCGGTAATTTCGCAAATCCTCAAACTTGGAATCAACAATCTCAACTTCCAGATCTGGAAAAATGTTTTTGTAAAGGGCCGCGCAATCGTTAATTTTGATGTTCTTCATGCTCAGGTTGAAGACATCGTTGTAATCGCGTGAAACGGCTTCCGCGAAATACGCTGCAACATCCTTGACAGCCAGTACGGGACGCCACTGATCTCCACCAAATACAGTGATTTTCCTGTCTTTGACGGCTTTGTAGGTAAGGACGTTAATGACGAGGTCCAATCTCAAGCGCGAGTAGTTGTCACCCAAGCCGAAGAGTGTCCCAAGTCGAAAAGCCATTCCGCCTTTTTCAAGAACAGCTTTTTCGGCCAGAAGCTTGGTTTCGGCGTAAACCGAGAGCGGCTTAGGGGTGCTTCTTTCGGTCAGCAACCCATCCTGAGCGCCATAAACAGAACACGTGGAGGGGAAAATCAATCGTCGGTTGGCTTTATCGAGAAAACGTTTTACAGAGTGAAAATTTACCTCATACGTCAGGGCTGGATCCTGAGAGCAGGCGCCGTCGCCAACAATGGCCGCGAGCCAAAGAATCGTGTCGTACTTGCTTTGAATTTTTACGAGAGTGTCTGTGTCTCGAATGTCGCCGAAAATAAACGGTACATTCTTGAGAAATCGCTCCTCGTAAAGGAGGCGGTCAAAAACGGTTACGTTGCAACCTTTTTCGAGAAGTAGGTCCGTCAAACATCCGCCGATGTAACCCGCGCCACCGACGACTAAAACATTCTTCATTTCAGCTTCTCCAAAAGGATTGAAACGATCCGTTCAGAAGTTTTACCGTCTCCAAGCCATTGGAGACGTTCTTCGTTGATAGTATAACTTTTTATGAATTCAAGGGTGTCGCGGACCATCTCTGGGATAGGCCTCGATTCCCCGACCAGAATGCTGTTCCCGAATTCTAGCGATTCTGGTCGCTCGGTGCGATTTCGTGGGACGATGGCCGGTACCCCAAGCAGGGGGCACTCTTCCTGCGCAGTTCCCGAGTCTGAAATCACGGCCAAGGCTCCGTACTGGAACTCCAAATACTTAAGAAAGCCATACGGACCGACCGGTTCTATGTTCGAGAGACGATCAAGAAGATGGTTTTCCTCGATCATCTTTTGAGCCCGGGCGAACCGAACCAGCTTTACGGGGATATTCAGGGCTTCGCCAACGCTGTTTAAGTATTCAAGAATATGCCGAAGCTGCTCAGGGCTGCTGAGGTTTTCGCTTCGGTGAATATCCCCGACGATATATTTTTTTGCCCTTGGCCCCTTGGGCATAAACTCGCGAACGATTTCAGTAATTGTGTTACCGACGACAAAAATGCCGTCCGGAGGGCGGTTTTCTTTCAGAAGACGTTCTTTATAAGCCGGGGTGTAAACGAAAATGAAATCGGAGACATAATCGCAGATGACTCGGTTGACTTCTTCCGGCATCCGCCTGTCGTATGACCGCATTCCGCCTTCGATGTGGCCGATCCTGTAACCTTCTTTGAAGAGTGGCGCGCTGATCATCGCCGAATTCGAATCACCGAGAAAGAGGATCAAGTCCGGATCGATTTTTTCCCGTTCAAAAAGGTAGAAAATCTCTTTTGAAAGGTATGCGAGCTGTTCGTAATGGGTCCGGCTATTGGCGCCCGTAGCAAGAACGTGGTCGGGTTTGCGGATCTTGAGATCTTCAAAAAAAACTTTACTGAGAGCGTCGTCGTAGTGTTGCCCAGTATGGATCATGATGTGACGGAAGTTTTCATCTAACCGTCTGAATATTTCCTTCATTCGGATGAAATCAGGGCGGATGCCGGTAATCGTGACAATAGTTTTCATATTAGTGGAGGTACTGGGTTTCTGCGTTCACGGTTGTCTCCGTTAGGTCATCGGAGCTTTTGGAGTCCTGGTCTGCCGGGTTTTCGACATTCTTCCCGTGTACCGTCCTGACATAACAGGGTACCCAGCCTTGAATCCATGCCAGCAGGTTTTCGTCCCGTGGCACCTCTTCGTTCGCCGCGAAACTCCTGAGAACGGTTTCCCAGTCATCGGGGAGGTTCGAATCCATCTCCTGGGTCGACACCATGATTTTTGGGTGGGCGGTCCGTTTTGCATGGCTCATGTCGATCAAAAGTTCCTCATACAACTTTTCTCCATGCCGAAGCCCGGTAAATACGATGTCAATGTCTTCGTAAGGACGTAAACCGGAAAGGCGGATCAGTTCCTCGGCGAGTTCACGAATCAGAATGGGTTCCCCCATGTCGAGAAGAAAAATTTCGCCGCCGCGACCGAGCAGACTCGCCTGGAGGACGAGCTGAGAAGCTTCGGGAATTGTCATGAAGAAACGTGTGACTTCTGGGTGGGTCACCGTTACCGGGCCGCCGTTCGCGATTTGTGCGCGGAATAGCGGGAGTACGGAGCCCTGGCTGTCAAGAACATTGCCGAAGCGGACGGCCGTGGTAGTCATCGCGGAACGTTTCCCGATCGAATGAACCACGAGTTCCGCCATGCGCTTTGTCGCACCCATGACAGAGGTCGGACGAACTGCTTTGTCGGAAGAAATCATGACGAAGTGTTTTATGCCGGAAGCTGCGGCATTCATGACAAGCCGGTACGTTCCGAGAACGTTATTATTGAGAGCTTCGAAAATATTTTCTTCCATGAGCGGCACGTGTTTGTAAGCTGCGGCGTGGAGAATGATTTCGGGCTTGTACTTGCTGAATGTATTTTGCAAGCGCTTCTCGTTCAGAATGTCGCCGATCACAAAAGCAAATCGGGTGTCATCCAACGTGGGGTCTCGGCGGAGCTCACGTTCGAACTGGTAGAGGTTAAATTCCGAACGTTCATATAGGACGAGAGTGCTGGGTTTATATTTCAGTACCTGGCGGCAGAGTTCGCTTCCGATGCTTCCTCCGGCACCGGTGACCATGATGCAGCGTCCCGTAATCCATGTTCCGAGGCTCGTGTCATCCACTTTCACGACGTCGCGCGGGAGAACGTCTTCAACATGGACTTCTCGAAGCTGATTCACTTTCACTTTTCCAAGCAGCATGTCGCGAATTGGCGGGCAGATTCGGCATTGAATATTGTGCTTACGTACGACCGACAGGATTTCTTTCACGCGCGGTCCGGCTAGACTTGGAATCGCGATTACGACCTGATCCGGCTTTAACTTTGAAAGCCATCGGTCCAGTGAATTAACCTGACCCAGAACCGCCGCCCCGTGAATCTGGATGCCAACCAGTCTCGGGTCATCATCCAGAAAACCCACAACTTGCGTCGATAGTTCGGGCTGAGAGCTTGTTTCTCGGGCGATTAGGCTGGCGCTTCGACCTGCGCCGACGATGAGAATGCGCGTCCTTTTCTGGTGAATTCTCCAAAAGGTTTCCCGGGCCGCGCGGTAGGTGAATCGCGCACCACCGACCGTAAGGACGAGCAGGCCGGCGTCTATAAGGAAAATCGATCTTGGCCAGCCGATCAGGCGATCCCAGGCGAAAAAGAAGCAAAGGGACAAAACCGTCGCGAAGAAGACTGCTCTTACGATAAGCAGCAGGTCTCTTAAGCTAGCGAAGGCCCACAAACCCCTGTACAGGCCGTGTACGACGAAAACGGGGGCTTGTATTAAAAAAACCCAGGGAAGCGAATGAATGATGAGTGCCGCTTCGGCTGGGGGGACTTTGAAATCAAAACGAAGCGCGAAGGCTCCCACAAAAGCAATACCGATTGCGAATAAATCGAAAATGAAAACCGTAAAACGCCGAGCCGTGATGCTGACAAACTGCTTCACTTTGACCTCGTACCTTGTTCTCGAAAAAAGTTATCCTAAGAAACACCTTCCGAGCCATACAGTCAAGGATTTATGCTTGGTTTTTCGAACGGACAACCAAGAATGCCGCGAATTTAGCTCCATTCTCGGTCTTCGGGAATACCAGCTTTGACGAGATAGGCGAGGGCTACCAGCGGAACATAGCTGCCTAAAAGAATTAACCAAGAATGTTCGGGAAATTTCATGCTGGAGTATGCCGCAGGAGCGAGCCAGAGGATGTTCAGAGCAGCGAGGGCAAGGCAAACCCGGCTGTGCCCGATTCGGGCGAGCTTCTGATAGCTGTGGAGCCGGTGCGCCTGATAGACAAGTTCTCCCCGGAGCAGGCGGCGCAATAAGGTGTAAGTCGCATCAACAATGAACGCGCCCATGAGAATAAGCGCGGTCGGGAAAGGAATCGTGTTATCAAGAGCACCCCAGAGTGCAAGAACCCCGAATGTAAAACCTAAGAAGCCGCTACATACGTCGCCCATGAAGATCCTTGCTGGATGCCAATTGTGAATAATAAAGCCCAAAAGAGCGGAACTTAGAACGAGCGCGACAAGACCGAGCGGGAAATTTCCTTTCTGAAACGCAATCGTCATAGTGATCATCGTGACGGTAATGCCTTGAGTGCTGGCGATTCCATCAATTCCATCCATGAAGTTGTATAAATTTGTCATCCAAGCGAGATAAAAAATGATGAGTGCCCCGAGGAGAATGGCTGTTATTGGAACGGAGTTGAGCCTACTCGCGGCGCTTATGCAAATGAATGACGCGACTCCGGTTGCGGAAAACAGGTGAACGATGATTCTGGATTTCGCGGAAAGATGCCGGATGTCATCGATCATACCAACGAGAGCTACTGGTAATCCGCAGCCTAGGCACGCAGCCAAGACGTACGGAATCTCTTTCAGAAGTGCTCCGATAAGCGTGACGACAATGACGAGAAGAACGACTGCTAAGCCACCGCCACGCGGCATTGGGGTATGATGAGAGCTGCGATCATTGGGCACGTCCTGTAATCCAAACCGCAGCGCAAAGTTTCTGATTCCAAAAACCAGGGAGTAGCTGATTAGAAATATCAACAGTCCGAAAATTAAGAGTGCCGAAGGTTCTTTCACCAAGCCGTCCTTCCTTCGGTAAACCAGCGAACGGTTTCTCTGAATCCTTCTTCAGGCGGAATCTTTGGCTTCCATTCAAGACTTTTCTGGATCGATGAAATATCGAGACGCAGACTGCCGGTAAGACGAGCGAGGGTTGGTCCTTTCCCGAGAATCTTCGCAGCGGACGTTAAGAATATTTCCGGAATAGCAATAAGCCGCGACCTTCTGTTCGCAGCGGTGGCGATCGCGCGAACGAGATCGGGGGTTGAAAAGTCGACTCCATCGCTCACTAAGTAAGTTTGAGAAGCGATTACTTCGGCATTCAGAGAGTGAACGATCGCGTCCGCGAGGTTCCCGACATATATGATACTTCGCTGGTTATGAATAGCACCGAGTGGTAGTGGAACTCCCGTTAGAACAAGGCGGATCAGATTCAGGAAATTTGCTTTCACACCTGGGCCATACACGAGAGGTGGGCGAAGCGTGACTGAAGACATTTTTCCATTGCTGGAGTTCACAAGTTGAACCAGCTCCTGTTCGGCTTCAGCTTTGGAAACGGAGTACGGGTCTTCGGGTGCGATCGGGCTAGCCTCGGTGTAAGGCACTGCCGAACCTTCGCCGTGCACTTTAGCCGAGCTCAGGAAAATGAACCGTTTAATGCCTGCCTGAACACATGAATGACCAAGGCGTAGTGTCCCGTCGCGATTCACGCGACGGAATTCTGAGATCGGATTGACAACCCGATCGTTCATGACGTGAACTCGTGCCGCGAGGTGAACGACGTAATCGATATTATTGAGCGCTTCTAACCATACAGTCTCGCCAGAGATTTCGTCGATCTGAACGTATTCGTCTGCAAGCGGTTGCCCGGAACTTTCCTGGAATTTACTGTCTCGGATCGCCGCCCGAACCCAATACCCGTTCTTCTTCAATGCCCGATATACGTGACGACCGACGAATCCGGAGGCGCCGGTGAGCAAAACATTTTTCATTTCTTGACTTTCCAATTTAGAAAATCAATAGACATACTAGGCATAAAAGTCGAGAGGAGAAATCTTTGATTCGATTGCCGAAGCATTCGAGATTCGTTCAGTCTTTTGTATCGCGATCTATTTTCCAAGTTCGGGAATTCCTAAGTGATAATAAAGCGGAGTTCATGAAAGCGGTCGTTTTATGGGTTCCTTTATCTTTGATAAGCCTCTCGCTTTACTGGAATGAAACAGCAAAAGCAAAACACCTGGAAGTTTGGAGCAAAATAGAACTCAGGCGCCCGGAGAAGATTGACACTTATTTTCGTGAGGTCTTTAAAGACAGATATTACAGTACAAAGATAGTCTTCATCGATTGCTATCTGATTAAATTGGCCAGTGGCGTCAAGGAGTCGGAATTTTTTGACAAACTGTCCGAAATTCATAAACTCGACGGAACCTCCGAGCTTGGGATTACACGGAAGATAACGGACGCGTTTCTTTCAGAAGACTGCAGAATATCCTTTTCGCAAACCGGTGCTGGTCTGATTGGTGGTTCTGTCATTATTTTGATTTTCACATTTTTGGCGAGCTACCTGGTTATCTTGGGATTCGAGATCGAGAAGCGCCAACCCGACCGCCGAAATAAAAGCGCCGAATAAGGTCGTCAGAACGAAATAGTGCGACAATGTGGAATAGAGAGCGAGAAGAAACGCAAGGCGCATGAGCCAGAGCCGCGAACTCTGAGAGTTCAATACGATCCAAGGAGCAAATGCCAGTTTCAGGAGGCCGAGTTCCGCAGTATATCGAAGAAGGCCTGCTTCGCCCAAATTAAGGGATACCGCTGAATTCATCGGGCGCAGATTCTCTATAACCACTCTCCAAGGCACGCCAAAGAACAGATCAAGGAAACGCGTCCGACCAGCGGCTGCAAAAGCCTCCTGATAGAGCATGTACATGTCGTTGTGCACTGGCAGGCTTGTTGCGAAGTAAACTAAAGCGATTAGGCTTGCAAATCCGAACAGGGAGGCCACGCCGAATCCTATGGCCAGACGCTTTTTGTTCAAATGACTGATTACCGCGAAAATTGAAAAAGCGAAAATGGTTTGAATTGTCCCGCCTAAAAGTATCAGACTGCTGATGACGATTTTGGAAAAGTTTGAGCGGTTGTAAAGAGTAAGAAAAAGAAAGAAAGGAATGAGCGCGAACGACCCGAAATGTACATTTCCAAGTAGCCCGACCGGGCGAATGAGAGAAATTCCGCCCAAAATCGGTAACGTTCTTGTAAGGTGAGATGTCCCGGATATCAGTCCTTCGCGTGTAACAAGAAAATCCGAGAGCGCATGATAACTGCCCATCGCTGCGCGATGAGTGTTCGAGGCGATCCCGAGGGACATTTCTGCCATGTAAACCAAAACCGAAGCAAGTGAAAAAAAGATGAAACAGGTTCGCAGGTGGTCCTTTTTTATGTGTCTGAAAGCGATGTAGCTTGTGATGAAAAAATAAAAATAAATATCCTGAATAGAAAAAAGCGTCTGGTGAGTAACCCATGAGTAAGACGCGTCCAAAACAGCGACTGCGACCGTCGAATATAATAGACGGTCCTGTAGAAGCTGCTTCAGGGCAGATAGATAGAAGAGAGCCGTAAGAGTCAATAAAAGAGGTACGACGCAGCATGCATTCAGCATTCTTGCGTCTCGAGTTCTGGCTCTATCAAATGAGCCGTTTCAATGGCGTTCTTCGTCCAGGAAAATTTGCTCAATACTTCTGTTCGGGTTTTTTCGCTAATAAGCAGAGGCTTGCCCGATAGAAGTTGGCAGAGTTCTTCTGGCGAATCCGGGTCAAAATAGCTGGCAGCAGGACCAGCTATTTCTGGCATCGGACTGCGCGAGGAGCAAAGAAATGGCCGTCCGCTTGCGATTGCCTCAAGGACGATCAGGGAAATGCTTTCACAAACTGACGCGAAAACGATTTTCTCAGCCCGCTTCAAAAGCCATTGCATTTCCTCCTTTTTCAGATCGCCCACGAAGAGAACTCTTTCCTGGAGATTATCCTTAGTGATTTGGGCCAAGACCTTTCTAAAATAAGACCGATCTCCGATTCCTCCTCCGAAAACGAGAAATAATTCAGGATCATTCGAATTTTTGATGTACCGTGTAAAACTGTCTAGAACGGTCAGCTGCCTTTTATACGGAAAAATAGGGGAGGGATAGAATACAAAACGGCCATTGGGGGCCTGGGGGGGCGCTTTTTCTTCTAATCGTTTCTCAAGACCGAGGTAGATTACAGCCGACCGTCTGGCTGTCTTGGGATTGGCAGCTTTTTCGGCTTCGGCCTTAATGAAATTCGAAACGTAGATAATCTTATCCGCCCGTTGAATCGAGCAGATGCACGATCTTCTCAATAGGAAGTGACGAAGCCGTTGATATCCTCCTTTGAAATCCCGTACAGAGCGCCGATCCCAAATTAGCTGGTTTTGGATGATAATGGCGGTTTTTGCTTTTCGGAACAGGATTGGGATCACGCCATTCGGGAAAATGCCGATGTCCCAACCGTTCCTGTGTGCATGGCAGAAAAGAAAGATGCCTTCAAAAAGAACTCTCAGCAACGGGGAATTTGCCGGACAAGATGAGTAACGCAAATTATTGGCTTTCGGCCAATCCGAAAGCTGGTCTGCCGATCGAAGGACGACGTCGATGGTCCAGTTGGGCCGGACTTCACTTAACGATCGTACGAGGTTTTGAAGATAGACTCTTCCCCCACCGGCTCTGGCGGAAAGGGCGTTGATCCCCACGATCATTTACTCGGACTCCTAATTCCTGGAACCTCTCAGGATTACTTGAAACCAATGGGCAAGGATGTGGTTGAGCGCGAGATGCGCGTCTTCGACCGGTCCGAACTCACCTTTCTCGCATTTCACATGGACGGAGACATCGCTGATTTCCTTGAGCATGCCACCAGAAAATCCTACGAAAGAGAGGACCTTGCCACCTCTCTTCTTCATCCAGTCGGCCGCTACGAGGATGTTCGCCGAGTTCCCGCTGGCCGAAATCGCTAAAAGCATGTCGCCGGGTCTGTAATGAATGGCGAGTTGTGAAACGAAAAGGTTTTCGTATCCGACGTCGTTTCCAATGGCCGTCATGGCTGCATTGTTGTCGGTCAAAGAAAAAATCCTGAACGGGAGGTCGCAGCCCGATTTCTTTATGACGTCAAAGCCAAGATCATTGGCCATCGTTGTCGCGGTTGACGCGGAACCGCCGTTTCCGATGATGAAAACAGTATTCCCCCGCTCTCTTGCAAGAAGCAGCTCAGCCGCCAACGCGTCGAGCGATTTCATGTCGACTGTTTTCAGGACGAAATTCAAATAATCGATATATTCAGCGGCGAACTGGCTGATGGACTTCGATTGGGAGATGAATTTTTCAAGTTGGTTCATAAATTTCCTTATCTGCTGTTCAGGTCAAATTTCTTTTGCCATTCGTTATCGGCCAGATAGATCTGCTGTACCAGCTCCATCACCTTTAATGCTTCTTGGCTGTTTCCGTTAATGACTTTCTTGTTTTCCACAACAAGATTAGCAAATTCGTTGACTTCATCTCGCCAGGAATGATCCTCCAGGTACGATTCGTGCGTTGCCTGAAAGGAGCCGTTGATCGAGCCGCCTTTCCGCGGAATGATTGCGAGTTTCTCTTCGCCGTAGCTTTTGGAGCCTGAGAGGATACCGGTCAGTTCCAGGAGAGCTTCGCGCAACGTGATTTCGAGGCGGAAGCGGTGCTGCCACTGGGTGGCCGTGGAATGGAGCATGGCAATGCATCCGTTCGAGCTGTTTCGAAGCAATGCATAGGCGTTATCTTCGACGTCGTGGTTCCAGTAAGCGTTTGATACGAAGCTTTTGATTTCATCGAAGTCGCCGGCGAACAGGCGAATCATGTCGAGCATATGGATGCCCTGATCGAGCAGAATGCCTCCGCCCGCATACTTCCGCTCTGAACGCCAGCCACCGTGGTCGGGAATAATTGCGCTCTTACCGTAAACTCCGCGAAGATTAACAATGGGGCCGAATGTGCCTGAATCGATGATCTCTTTCGCTTTCAACACCGAGTAGTGATAGCGATGATTGAAGCCGTACTTCAACTTTAGGTCCGGGTACAATTTTTCGACCTCGATGACGTCCTGAATGTCCTTGAGGTTTCTCCCCGGGGGTTTCTCGCAGAAAACGTGTAATCCTTTTCGAAGCGCGTTAATGGTTGCATCGGCCGCCACGAAATTGGGCAGACAGACAAACAGGACGTCCAATTCCTGTTCAAAGAGGCTTTCGTAATGTCGCCTGATCTCGACTCCATCGGCAGATCTCTCGTCCGCCTTGAATGTGACGTCGCTGATCGCGACTGTCTTGAAATTGGGGTTTTGGTCAATGAAAGCTCTTCTTCGCTTTCCTACGACTCCGTAACCAGCTATGCCGACTCGATATTGCTTGCTGCTCATCTTCAGTTCCTTTTTCTCGCCAGAACCCACATGTGTGAACTGAGTAAGTGCTTTTGAAGCCAACCCTGAAATTCAGCATGACAGGATTCAGAACGATTTTTCATAACGTATGAGAAAAATCTGCCGACGTCTGAGTCCTCGTGCGGTGCGGAATTTCGAACGATCTCAACATCCAGTTTTCCAGGCGTGGAGACTTCGACCGATTCCAGTCCGGCGCGTCTGAGAAGGATCGTGACTGAATCTGTGTTAAGAAAGTTGAGATGGTGTGGCGGCATGACGGACCTGGATTTGTTCCAGAGGGTCTGGATATCAAAACCCATTCCATTTAGTGTGGTAAGAAAAATCCATCCGTTTTCCTTCAGTAATCGGGCTGCTTTTGTAAGGAAGGTGAGCGGGTCGTGGAGGTGCTCGAGCAGCTCGAAAGACGTGAGCAGGTCAAAGCTGTGCTCGGAGGGGTGAATGTCCTCTAGCATGCTCCTGATCACGCGAAAGTTTTTTTTCTCGCAGATCTCCGCCATTTTTCGAGACGGTTCAATCGCGTGGAATTCGCTTTCTGGCCAAAATGCCCGAAGCTCTTCGCCGAAGAGGCCAAATCCGGCTCCAATGTCGGCGACCTTTCCTCTGGAAAGGTCCGGCAGACGCTTGGCAATGTATGTGGCCCTCGGTCTGAAGATTTTTACCCGCCGATTTTCCGCTTGGGGGGTGAAGAACTCGTCGACCCAAAAACGTGTGGATTCAGAATCATCATACAGCTCAGCAAGCATTTCGTAAGGCGGCTGTGGCGAGACAAAGAGAGTTTTGCATTCGGTGCAGGATACGTATCTGAAATCATCTTTCGCGAATTCATTACGGCTCTTCTCGGAGCCGCAGGCAGGACACGGCCGCGCGAGGAATTTCCCCTTGTCGTGGAAAATTCTCATGGCGTCCTCGCGCGCAAGCTCAAGGTATCGCCGGTGAGCCTGTTCGTTTCTGATTTCACTTTCCTTCATTGAGACCTGTTACTTTCTGATAACGGGTGAACCAGGGGTCCCTTTCGAAATGCATTTCAACATTCTGAAGATCCTTCGGGGTGTCTACGGAATACGTCTGGAATACGGTCTCGACAGTCTTGATTACTCTCCCGTGTTCAATGAATCGATTCATGTCGACGGACTCGATGATTTCAAGGGGGGTCGGTTGCAGTTTGATGAAATCGAAGAGCGCGTCGCGCCTGAAAAGAATAAGCCCGAGCTGTTTCCAGCGCTTATATTGCTCTTTGTACTTCTTTTTTGATGGAATCGGTTCTCTCGAAAAATAAATGACCTCTCCCGAGGGCTTTCTCACCAGCTTTACAATGTCGGGGGACAGGAACTCCTCGTCAGAGGAGATCTTCTGGATAAGGTTGATCACTGCGGCTGAATCGCCGGCGAGGGCGGGTTGAACGAGTTCTTCCAGCATTTCAGGCATAACGAGTGGTTCATCGCCTTGGATCATGGCGACGTGGTCTATTTTGTAGTTTGTTTTTGCCTCGATCTTTTCAACGGCCTCGGTCACGCGTTCCGACGCGCGTTCGTGATGATTCCCCGTTAAAACTGATTTTCCTCCGATTGATTTAACATAATCATCAATGACCGGGTCGCAAGTCGCGACCCAAATATCGTCGAATGCCGAACAGAAAGAGGTGCGATGCAGAACATGGCCGACCATCGGGATGCCCCGGATCAGAGCCATGGGTTTACCGGGGAACCGCGAAGAGGACATTCGAGCGGGAATCACGGCGACAATCATTTTTGTGTTCTGAGCTCCTTCATTTGGTTACGGCAGGCATTTCCGAGAAAAAGGAAATCTGTCCCGAATGCCAGGATCGAGTATCCGGCCTTGAGTTTCGATTTGATTAAGGCGGAATCGGTTTCGACGACATGAAATCCAAGAGGTTTGTTTTTGCGTTTGCAGACGTCTTCGTAACGGGACAGGAGCGCTCGAACTTCGGGATCTTCGAACTCGCCTGGTTTTCCCACTGATCCCGAAAGGTCGTAGGGGCCGATTATCGTTCCATCTACACCATCGACGTCGAGAATTGCTTCGAGATTGGCGATGGCATCCACATGTTCGATCTGAACGATGACAACGGCGCACTGATGAATCGAATCGCGGTACTTCTTAAAAGAAGTTCCGAAGCCCTGGGCTCGTGCAAGGCCGACTCCTCGGCCACCTTGAGGGGGGTACCGGACAGCCGAAACCGCTTCTCGGGCGTCTTGGGCGCTATTAATCATCGGGACTATGATTCCATGGGCTCCCGCGTCCATGACTCGCTTTATTTGATGGGGATCGTTGGACGTGACGCGGACGAGCGGTGAAATGCCAAGCAGATCGATGACCCGGATCAGTCTCGCGGCATTTCTAATCCCGATCGCTGAATGCTCCAGGTCTATTACAAGCCATTCGAAACCTGCCGAGGCCATGATCTCGGGAATCGACTCATCATTGAGGGTTACCCAAGAGCCAATGCTCACGGCGCGTGAGTTAAACTTCTGCTTTAAAGTGGGGTGGATCATCTACAGAGGATCTATACCCCGTTTTCTTATTTAGAAAAGCCGAATCTACCTCGTTTTCGGGAGCTATTCATCATACAGCCGCGACTCATCGCGTCACTTGGCCGGCGGCTCCCTTTATGATTTTGGTACTCGGGTACTTCTAACTTGAATTGAGGGGAGTGATGGAGATAACTATTCAGCTTCTGAAAAAACTTCTTGCCGGCTTTGCCGCTGTGAATGGGGCGCGCGTCTTTGAATCGCGAACTGTCATTTCTAGATCTGTCGGGCTTTTTGTTTTCCGGCAAGCACGCCGTGATCGAACTTGTCCGTGAATTCGAGGGTTATCAGGTCCCTCATTTCGAGTTCGAGTTCTGTTTGATTCGCGTTCAGGACGGGATTATGGATCTCGATAATGCGATCAACGGCGACTGGTCGCCCATTCGTTGTCCAGCAGCGTTTCGCCGCTTTGAGCGGCTGGTCAGAATTCTCGGTCGGAAACCCACCCGATTTAAGCTTGGATACGATTATGATGGGCAGTTTAAAGGGCAGTTTTCTTGCCTCGCACAAAAGTATATGGCCGGTCTGGTTGATCTCGAGTGGGACGCTTTTTGGCCGTTTGCTTGGAATGACTACAGCGGGTGGGAGCTCTTCAGCAATAAAGTGAGGCAGAAGCTCGGGCTAAGGGGGGCTTTTGAATCGAAACTCTACCTTGCCTCTGGTGAAGACTTTCTTTTCAAAACACAATCGTTCCTGGAAAAGCTATTTTCATCGATAGCGTCAGAGGACACGAGGGCCTTCGTACTCCATAATGCGATCGAGCCTTTTAATCCAGCAAAGGGTCTGGGTTACTTCAAGCATGCAAAATCGATCATTGTTGATCGCGATCCTCGGGATAACTATGTCGCCAGTGTCACACATTCCGCCCGGTATCGTAAAATCACAGCTGCACATTCTGTCGAGTCGTTCATAAAGCGCTATCGGCTCCTTCGGAAGAAATCCTCTGTGGCAGCCGTTGCCGACGATCGGGTTCTTAGGCTCAGATACGAGGATCTTATTTTCGCTTACGAAGCAACGATTCAAAGGATTTTGCATTTTCTGGGGGAAAAACCGTCGATTCATATTCGCAAAAAGACGCATTTCAAGCCCGAGGAGTCTTCCAGATTCGTTGGTATTTTCAAGCAATTCGAGAGGCAATCGGAAATCGAGCGGATCGGGCGGGAATTACCGGAGTACTGTTACCCAGGATTATGAAAGAAACGTCCAAGCAAGGGATCTGCTTTTTTTTCCCCTTCCGCGGAGTGGGAGGGGTCTCCGTCTTGTTCGCAAGGCTGGCAACTGTCTTGGCGCGGCGTGGTCATGATATTTCCATCATTGATTTTCCAGATGGTCATCTTTCGGAGTTGCTCAAATCAACGCCGGTCCGAAAACTTTATTTACAGAAGTCGGTTCCTCTTCACATTCCCCAAAACGCCACGTTCGTCATGCAATCTGCCCCCCTTTGGCGTTTACCCGAAGAACTCGTATTCCGGCATGAAACCCCGCTTTTTTTGTGGAATTTGCACCCATGCAATCTTGTTCCGGCGATGGCCTGGGTGGCGGCTGGGTCGAGGACTCGAAAAGTTCTGAGGCGATCGATTCTTTTTCCTTTTCTTGCATTAAAGCGTGCCAAGTTGGCGCGGCTCGCATCTGTCGCTTCCGAACGAGGCGGCTTGGTTTTCATGGATGACGAAAACCTGAACGCCACGTCCCAGGCGAACGGGGTCAATCTTTCTGACGGACGCTTTTTGCCGGTTCCTGCTTTGGATCCCGTGAAAACGAAGACCGCCAGCTCTGCGGAGGTCTTGAATCTCGGATGGGTCGGGCGACTCGCCGATTTCAAAGCCCCGATCCTTTCTTACACCATTCGCAAGCTCGCCGACTGGGCTCGCCTGACTCAAAAACGGGTTCTGTTTCATTTAGTCGGAGACGGTCAATTTCGAACAGAGCTGGAGCGTCTTGAGAAAGAGATTCGTAGCCCGGAATTTGAAATCCGTTTTTATGGCGATTTGCCAGTCCATGATCTAGAAGATATTTTGTTGAAGAACATCGACCTGCTTTTTGCGATGGGGACGTCGGCGCTTGAGGGCGCAAGGCTCGGTATTCCCGTGGTTTTATTGGATGTCAGTTACGCGCATGTCCAGGAGGGTTATATATTCAGGATGCTTGGTCAATCAGGTCAGTATTGCCTGGGCCGAATGATTTCTTCTGAATCCTATGAGCCCGGGAATCGTTCCTTGGACAGCATCCTTTCGAAGCTTAATGAAGACTATGATGCCCTCTCGTTCAAGGCTTTGGCATATTTCAAGGCGAATCATTCCCTATCGAAAGTCGTGGAAGATTTTTTGAACCTCGTTAACAAAGATCAGTTTACGTATGGTATTGCAAAAAGGGAGTCGCTGTTAAGGCCAGACCCGATTACGCGGTTTTATTATGAACTCAGGCAAAAGCTCGGCCTCGGCGATTACAGAATCGGATAGGAGACGCGGATGATCCAGGTATCGAAGCCTTTCATCGGAAAAGATGAGTTGAACGAAATCGAGAAGGTTTTTGCGACGGGTTGGCTTGGAATGGGAAGTTGGGTCAAAGACTTCGAAACGAGAGTCTCCGAATATATTGGCTGCAAGGAAGTGATTGCGACAAATACCGGAACTACAGCTCTTCATCTTGCGTTGGATGTTCTGGATTTGAAGACTGGCGACGAAGTCTTGGTTCCTTCGTTGACATTTATCGCGACTGTTCAAGCCATCATGCAAGCGGGGGGAACTCCAGTTTTTTGTGATGTCGAACGGGATACGTTGAACATTTCGCTGGCTGACGTAAAAAAGAAACGAACTTCAAAAACCCGCGCTGTCGTGCCGGTGCATTATCGCGGCCAGCCTTGTGACATGGCTGGACTCCTCGAATTCGCCGAAAAGAACGGCTTGGTCGTCATAGAAGACGCCGCGCATGCTTTTGGCAGCGAGTATCGGATCGCCGGCGAAAAAAAGAAGATCGGGGCCTTCGGTCATATGGCTTGCTTTAGCTTCGACCCCATTAAGATCATCACGACGGGCGAGGGCGGGGCTGTTTGTACCGCGAATGCTGGCTGGGCCGAGCGTATGCGAAAAAAGAGAATACTCGGGATTGATAAGGATACCTGGAGTCGTTACCGGAATGAGCGTTCTTGGTTCTATGATGTCACCGACAAAGGTTATCGTTACCACATGAGCAATATCAATGCCGCGATCGGGGTCAAACAGATCGCGCATATTGAGGAATTCAAGGCACGCAGACTCGAGATCGCAGCTCAATATGATCGCTTTTTTTCGGATGTGTTTTTTCGCGGACATCTAGAGATCCTGAAGACGCAATACGATGGCTTGGCCCTTTTCACTTATATTGTTCGAATCACGGATGGGCGCCGCGATGAATTGATGGAATATCTCAAGAACAAGCAAATCATCACGGGAGTGCATTACATTCCGAACCATCTCCAGTCCATCTGCAAGGGCTTTCGGGCCGATGATCTCACGGTAACGAGCGAAGTTGCCAAGCAGATCCTGACGCTTCCACTGTATTTCGGTCTCACAGATGCGGAGTTGAAGCAGGTGATGGACGAAATCAGGGGGTTCTGGAATTGAGTCCGGCTGAACGAGACCTGATCAGTATAATTATTCCTTATTTTAATGGGGAGCAGTACATTGAGGAAACGCTGTCGGCCGTTTTAGCTCAGACCTATCGAAATTGGGAGGCGCTCGTCATTGACGACGGTTCCCGGCGTTCGGAAGCCAGCACTTATCTTCGAAATCTCGTCGAGAAGATCAGCGATCCCCGAATTAGACATTTTGAGAAAAAGAATGAAGGACTTTCCGCAACGAGAAACCTCGGCATTGCGAATGCCCGGGGAATGTACGTTGCCCTTTTAGACCAGGACGACCTCTGGTCGCCTGAAAAGCTCGAAAAGCAGGTGGCCTGCTTTGAGTCTGCCTCAGAGACAGGCATGGTCTATACCGACGCGTGGGTCTCAAACGAGGTTGGTGGGACGAAGCGCCGCTATTCCGGAGTCGTACGACCGCATGCAGGCCGAGTGTTTGAACAGTTATTGTTTGAAAACTTCATTGTTTGCAGCAGTGTTTTGATTAAAAAGGATGTCCTTGGTCGTGTCGGTCCTTTTAACCCGCAGTATAAACAAGCCGAAGAATATGATCTTTTTTTGAGAATCGCGGAAACCTTTCCGATTGGGTACGTTGATTCTCCTTTGACGACCTACCGCGTGCATCAATCGAATACGACACGTGAACAGAAGTACCTGGCGCAAACTGAGTCACGCGAAATTTTAAGCGGTTTTGCGGGAAAGGGGACGGCCCGACTCGAAAAGGTTAGAGTCGCGCTAGCGCGGTTAAATTATGCCGATATGAAGCTTTATATCAAGGATCAAAGATGGTCGGAAGCGCTGGTTGCGTTTTCGAAAACGGCATTTCCTAATCCGTATGCGGCATTCGAGTGTTTTATCGGTGATCTTTGGGCTAAATTACGGAAATCGCGGAGGCACTAGCCGTATGCACAGGGAGCTTGCTGTTGTAATTCCGGTTTACAACGAACAGGAGTCAATTGTTGGAGTTTTGCGCGGATGGATCAGCGAGCTCAAGTCTCTTGGCATAGACGCTGTGATTCACGTCTATAATGATGGTTCCAGAGATCAATCGCTGGCTGCTTTAATGGAGCCCCCGATAGTGTCAAATAGTGCGACTCCGATGAAGCCGGTAAGGAGTGCCATCCGTTCGTCGTAGAATTCCCGAATAAAAAGAAAGTATGCCGAAAACATCAGAAACTTCGAAACGATCTTAATCGAATTTACGACCGCGAACGAATCCCAGAGATATGGGAGTTGAGAAAGAGTCCATGGAAGGACGTAATAGAAGCGTCCTTGCCCTGTTGCTTGGCCAACTGAGGCGGGCCAAACACCGCCCTTTCGAAACCGATCAACCGCAATGAACGGGTCGTCGCCGCTAGAGAACGCGATTCCCCAAAGGTTCGGCAAAATAATCGCGGCAGCCAGAATAAGCAACCCATAAAGGTACTTCTTTTTCATGACTGAAAATCTGTCACAAAGGTTGTTAACTGAATTTTTGGTCAATCTTAAATTCATTTTTTGAAAGTTACGATACCTGGGAGGACAAATCCACCGGGGAAATGATCTTCTTCCGAATTCTAATTTGGCGTTTGTTGATCAGCATTTCTGAAAAAATTTTTTAGCCCATAGAGCTTCTGCTTTTCCTTGTTCGAAAGAATAAAGACATACGAAGCGAAAAAATATCCGAATGCCGCTGTAGATTTGACCCACAAACCTGTTTTCCCCGACGGAAGTTCGAAAAAGAGAGTGGAAAGAGCTATTGCTAAAAGCGCCGTTTGCCCGGCCAGACGTTTCCATTCAAATGACAGCCGGTGGTAACGGTTCGACATGCAGGCAACAGCGAACGCCATGAGCCCGTTTGAAAACACGAGAAGGAGTCCTGCCGAAAGATATCCCCAAGTAGGGAAGAGCAGCTTCGCGAGCAGCGCGTTCAATGCGGCGGTGCCAAAAAAGATTAGAATGACATAGGCTTGTTTGCGTGCGTAATAAACCCCTATGTCGACGATGTTAATGCTTCCATAGATGAGAAGGGCAATCATCACGAACGGGATCAGCTTGTAGGACTCCATGAAGTCGTCTCGTTGCACGATCAGTGCTAGAAGGTCGTGACTGAAGAGTGAAACGAGCAAGATGATCCCGTAACCCGCAAAAAAATAATAGCTTGTGATCAGGCGGAACAAGACAGGGGAGTCATTGTCCTTGATGTACTCCATTCGCATGGGTGCCCAGATGAACGAGAATGGGAGGATCATTCCGAGATTGATAATCGACCCAATCTGGTAGGCGAGCGTATAAACGCCTACGTCGTGCAGGGAGCAATAAGATTTCATTAGAAAGCGGTTGATCCAATCCAGCGAATACATCCCGAGCCCGACAAGAACCGATTGTGCTCCGAATTTCAGTTGGACTGGAAGTTCCGAATTGAGAAGCCTAGGGGAAAGATATCGATAAGCGACAACCGTAAGTAGCGTGAACTGTAGAAACTGGCCAATAAGGCCGCCGAGAATGGGCGCAAGTATCCCTAATTTGAAATGTACGAGCAATAGAAAGATCAGAATGGACTGAGTCAGGAGGGAAGAAACTCCGATCGAGATGACCGCGACTGATCTTCTTCTGAAACGAAGGAGTACATTCAGTACGTTATTGAGGACTCCGATTCCAGACGATGTCATCGTAAAAAGGAGGTGAATTGAGTATTGATCAGTTGAAAACAGTGAATTCGAGAGCTGTTGTGAGGCGAAAATCCCGGTCAGGAGCAATAAACAAAACCCCGCCGCGCCGATTGCCAAAGAGGTGCTCGCAACCTTCGCGCGCTCTTCTTCTGCTGAATAATCAAAATAGGATCGGGACAGCGAGGATGGGGCACCCAATCCGAATAATGTCGCGGCCAGAGTTCCACAAATTGTCAGAATTGAAAAAGTTCCGTAGATCTCGGGCGTGTAGTATTTCGTATACAGCGGGATGAATACAAAGCCGATCATGGATTGCAGAACCGATCCAAACCCATAGATCAGGGCGTGCTTTCCGGCTTCCTTCACTTTATTCGTAAGCGACTGGCTCGATTTCATTGCTCGATAACTGAATAGCAAGTTATTGCCGCCAATTCCAGGAATCACTCGGGAAGAACCCGCTAGACAAAGCCGGATGGCCACACTATATTCCGAGCACTTAAACCAGCTGGAAAATCGAATAAACGTGCAAGCACATAAAAACGAACGTCAATTAGTGGGGCGTGTAGCACTTGTAACGGGAGCGACTCGGGGGATCGGGTTGGCCATAGCCCGCGAGCTGATGGACAGGGGGGCCGAGGTGATTGCAACCGGCACCGCGGCGCAAGCCGACGGCTGTCCCGTCACGCGTTATTTACAACTCGATTTTTTAGATAAAGGCTCAGTTGCCGCCTTCTTGACCGGAATCCTCGATTTGAAAATAGACATTCTGGTCAACAATGCCGGGATTAATCGGGTCGAGTCTTTTGAGTCTTTGCCCAGTGATGACTTTGAACGCGTCCTGCGGGTCAATCTCATGGGTCCATTTGAGCTGTGTAAGGCCGTCCTGCCCGGCATGCGCGAACGTGGCTGGGGTCGCATTGTGAACGTAGGATCCATTTTCGGCAAAATCAGCAAGGAGCGCCGCGCGGCCTATTCCGCGAGTAAGTTCGGCCTCGACGGCATGACTGTCGCGCTTTCTGCAGAATACGCGCAGTTCGGTATTCTGGCGAACACCGTGGCTCCTGGATTCGTGGATACGGAGCTTACGCGAAGGGTTCTCGGCGACGCTGGGATTAAAACAATGGTAGCCGGTGTGCCGTCTCGTCGACTCGCCAAACCGGAGGAGATCGCGGAGCTTGTTGCCTGGTTGGTGAGCGAACAGAACTCGTTTCTAACTGGGCAGTGCGTAGCGATTGATGGCGGATTTTCTCGTGTCTGAGCAATTTCTCGTAAGGTCTTATCGCGGTGATTACCGGGTGAGAATTGACCAGGATGAAAGCCCCGAGTCGGTTTTTCAGGGGAAAATACGATTTCACGTTATCATCGATTCCAAAGTTGCCGAAATTTATCGAGATCAGCTCAAGAAAACTCTCGAAAATGATTCGGTACTTATCATTCAAGCAAACGAGGGGAATAAAACCCTTCAGAATTGCGTTAATTACGTCGCGAAGCTACTAGAAAAACGCATCAAGAGAGGGAACAGGATACTCTCCATCGGCGGCGGGGTGATTCAGGATATTTCCTGTTTTGTTTCTTCCATTCTGATGAGAGGTATTGAGTGGAATTATTATCCGACAACCCTGCTCGCGCAGGCAGATTCCTGTATTGGATCGAAGAGCTCCATCAATTTTGGTGGCATAAAGAACATCGTCGGCGGTTATTATCCGCCGACCGAGGTCGTCATTAACCCGATGTTTCTCAAGACCCTCGAGGAAGCTGAGATCCGGAGCGGTCTCGGCGAAATCCTTAAGATCTGCGCGCTCGAGGGTGAGTCAGAATTCGAAAAAATCGCGGCATCTTACAAGGCTTTGACTGCTTCAGGACCTTTATTACAGCGATTCATCCTGTTGTCCCTGAACTTAAAGAAGAGTTACATCGAAGCGGATGAGTTTGATACGGGACAAAGAAACCTTTTGAACTACGGTCATAGTTTTGGACATGCCATTGAGAGCTCCTCCGGATTTGCCATTCCACATGGCGTGGCCGTTTCGATGGGCATGGACATGGCGAACTGGGTTTCTGCTCGTCTGGGGTTTGAGAAGGGCCGCGTTTTTGACAAATGCCACGCGACATTATTCGAGAATTACAAAATGAGTAAAGATGTGGCGATCTGCCCCGAGAAATTTCTTTCAGGAATCGGCAGCGATAAGAAAAACAGCGAACAGGGGCTTGGGGTCATTATCCCGGTTGGTGGTTGGAAATTTGAAAAGAAATGGCTCAAGCCGGATAAAGCGTTTCAGTGTGCTTGTACCGAGTACCTGGAGGGCCTGAAAAAATGAGCGACAACATCAGAATCGGAGTTGCGTCACGGTCGTTTTCCCAACACCCCGTTTTGAAAGCGGAGTTGCTTGCGCGATACTCGAATATCCGCTTTAACGACCTAGGTAAGTCTCTTTCTGGTGCTGACCTGGTGAATTTTCTTAAGGGATGCGATCGCGCGATCACGGGACTGGAGGAGATTCGTGCGGATGTTCTCGAGCAGCTGCCCGGGCTTCGCTTGATTTCGAAATATGGTGTCGGGCTCGACATGATTGACTTGCGTGCTTTGGAAGAACGTCGCGTAAAGCTCGGTTGGATGCCTGGGGTAAACCGCCGGTCAGTGGCCGAGCTTGCCGTTGGTTTCATGATCATGCTATCGCATCGGGTGCCGGAGGCACATTGCGGACTGCTTAAAGGGAAATGGGGTCAGCTTCGAGGCCGTCAGCTCAGCGACTTGACTGTCGGTATCGTCGGTTGCGGGCATGTTGGTAAAGAAGTTGCTCTTCTGCTCGAGAAATTCGGCTGTCGTCTACTCGCATTTGATATCGTCGATTATTCTGATTTCTACTCCCTTTATGGGGTGACTCCTGTTTCATTGGATGACCTACTCAGACGCTCTGACATTGTTACTATTCATCTTCCTTTCGATTCGTCGACCCGTAACTTGCTGAGTGCTTCGAAATTGTCCCTTATGAAAAAAGGCGCGCTATTGGTTAATGCGGCCCGAGGGGGGTTGATCGACGAAACTGCCCTTTCGAGTATGTTGGAAACAGGCCATTTGGCCGGTGCCGCTCTTGATGTTTTTAGCGAAGAGCCGCCAGGAGTGTGTTCGTTGTTTTCTAGCGGAACCTTTCTCGGCAGCTGCCATATGGGGGGAAGTACAGAACAAGCCGTACTGACGATGGGGCGAGCGGCAATTGAAGGCCTCGAAACTGCTCTTTTGCCGTCTGAACTCAAAGCCAAGTACCCTCACAACTTTCCAAGGGATTTCTAAATGGGATGCGGCTTGTCGACGTTGACTATAGAGGACATGAAGCAGGGGGCGGGTTTTTCGTTCGAGCAGCGCATAACCGAGGATATGATCGACCAGTTCACTGCTCTTTCGGGTGATTGCAGTTCATTGCATGTGGATAGTGCCTTTGCCCGAAAAAGGGGATTTGCAAAACGGGTCGCCCATGGGGCTCTCTTGACCGCACTGATCTCAAGATTGATCGGGGTACATCTTCCCGGTCAGAACGCGCTGCTCTTGTCACTGAATTTACGGTTTTCTGCCCCCACCTACGGCGGCGATGAGGTCAGGGTGACTGGAGCCGTCGATCAGATCTCGTTAGCTACCCGGACGGTCATCTTCAAGGTTGCGATTGAGAATATCGCTACAGGTTTGCAGCTCGTTGCTGGAAAAGCTCACGTTGCATTCACGCAGGAATTGGCCAAAGAAGATTAAAGCCTGGTTCCAAAATCACTATCTTGGTGGCGGGATTTGAAGTAGTATCCTCCTACTTAAAAATCGGATTACAAGTTTTATGGATTTGATCGTCATTTCCCAGTCTGACGTAGTCAACTATGCTGAGTATTCTAAGATACCGCTTGACCGGTTGTCGCTTTGTTCTGAACTGATTTATCCGAGGATGATCCACTACCAGGGCGGGTTCCGTTCGCATCTGGATGTCCTGAACAAGATTCGCCGAGGGGTGTTTTGGAATGAGGCCGACTTTGTCCAAAGGAGGGAGCTTTTAAATATCTGGAACCTGCCGGGCTTTGTAGGCGTTCATCTTGCCAATTATTTGAGGCAGTTCGGGATTGGAACTGGCATCATTAATAATTTTGACGCCGAGTGGGATCTGTTCTGCGAAATGTATGAGCGCTCCTCCATGCCGCCGCTCATTGGCATATCCTGCACGTTTCACCTGAACTATTCGGAAGTCGGTCGTATCAGCAAAAAAATCAAGTCTCGGTTCCCTGATGCTTCTATCGTAATCGGCGGCGCTTTCGTCAATGCACAGGTAAAGTCGGATGATTCGGCGGCTTTGGAACGGGCTATGTTGAGATTGGGACTCGATTACGCCATTCACAGCTTCAATTCCGAGTCGGACCTCCGCGATTTGGTTCTGGCTCGCAAGCATGCTGGTGCCTCGCTTTCCGAAGTGAATAATTTGTTTTTCCGTGAAAAGATAAACGATAGCGCCCAAATTCAAAAAACAGTTACCCGCTGGAACGATCCCGTGCTTGATGATGCGCCAGCCGATTGGGATCGTCTCGATTTAACCTCCTTTGTCCGGTCCACGCTCCAGCTAAGGAGCGCTTCCGGGTGCGCCTTCTCGTGTGCGTTTTGCTCTTACCCTCGATTAAGCAAGGGCTTGCACACGATGTCCTTGGATGTCCTCGAAAAACACCTGATAAGCATATCGAGAATTCCAGGCGTGCGTCGTTTGGTGTTCTTGGACGATACTTTTAATGTTCCGGCTGAGCGCTTTCGAAGTATCTGCAGGTTACTTTCAAAGTTCGATTTTGAATGGTCCTCTTTTTTGCGTGTTCAATATGTCGATGCTGAGACAGCCGCTTTGATGAAGGATTCTGGTTGTAGCTGCGTTTATCTTGGAATCGAGTCGGCCAACGATTCCGTTCTGAAGAGCATGAATAAACGCGCCAACGGGGACGCGTTTCGCCGGGGAGTTGGGCACCTCAGGAATAATGGTATCGTGTCGCTCGCCGCTTTCGTGTTGGGATTTCCAGGTGAAACGGACGAGACGGTTTTATCTAACATTGATTTTGTTAACTCCACGGGAGTTGAGTTCTATTCTCTTAAGGAATTTTATTATTCCGAAAACACGCCTGTTCACGAACAGCGGGACGCATTTGGTCTCGCCGGGGCGGGGAACAAATGGAGTCATCGCACGATGGACTCAAGGCGTGCTTACGAACATAAGATCGCGGCTTTTAGTGAAATTAAGAACAGCGTTTTTATTGATCCTGACACCAGCCTTTGGTTTTTGGCGTATATGCTGGATCAGGGCTTTTCGTTCGCGGACATCAGTGAGATTCAGCGCAATTTGAACGGTATCATGTTATCGCAGATCCAGGGGGCTTTCGATGACAACCATACCGGGTTTCGGAACCTTGCTACAAAGTTAAACGGCGTGGGGGGGACGGCATGATTGGAAGCGAAGAATTCAAATCGGGGTTGAAAGAAGTTCAACGTTTGCTGAAGGAGTCCAGGCATCGCGAGGCATTCGCGAAACTTCGGACTCTGGCGGACCCCGGGCTCGAATTTCCGGTTCAGCAGCGGCTTGCGAAGGTCTATCGCTCGATCGATGCTGAACACCTTAATTTGCGTCCGATCTCGATTGCGATTTTGCCTACAAGCACTGTGGATCAATTCGTCGATGTTTTTTGTTTCTGGTTGGCTCTCAATGGGTATAGGGGCCAATTTTTTGTTGGGGCTTATGACACTCTCCATCAGACGGTTTTAGATCCGTGTAGCGATTTGTATGCCTTTAACCCCGCCGTGGTCTGGCTTTTTACGAATCACAGGGATGTAAGATTGGAGATTTCGTCGGGTACTTCAATTGACGGTATCAGGAGAGAGATCGATCAGGCCGTGGAGGCTTCAGTTGCGATCTGGGATGCACTGAAGCGCAATTCATCAGCATTTATTATTCAAAATAATGCTGATCTGCCTCTTTCGCGGAGCTTCGGAAACTACGAAAGTTCGGTGCTTTGGAGCAGGGCGAATGCTTTGCGCGAATATAATCTCTGTCTCGCAAGATCTTTGGTTTCGGGGGTTTCCGTTTTTGACCTGGAGTTTGCTTCAGCAATTTACGGAAAGAACAGATGGTTTGACGAACGCTATTGGTATCATTCAAAACACGCTTTTTCGTTCGACGCGATTGGGCATGTCGCGTTTTCCGGGGCTCGGCTGATTCAGGCGATCAAGGGGGCCTCCAAAAAAGTTCTTGTTTTGGATTTGGATAACACCCTTTGGGGCGGTGTTATTGGTGATGACGGCGTCAGCGGGATACGTCTGGGGACGGGCGCTGATGGCGAAGCTTTCGTTGCTTTTCAGCGATATCTGAAGCAGCTGAAAAACCGAGGGATCGTGCTCGCCGTCTGTTCGAAGAACGAGCCGGATGCCGCAAGATTGCCGTTTCAAAATCATCCCGATATGGTGTTGAGGCTGGATGATATTGCCGTCTTCAGGGCTAATTGGGATAACAAGGCTGACAATATCAGGCATATTGCGCAAGTTCTGGAACTCGGGTTGGATTCGTTCGTTTTCGTGGATGATAATCCTGTTGAACGAGACCTGGTCCGGCGAATGGTTCCCGAGGTGACTGTTCCCGAATTGCCCGAAGATCCCGCCCTTTATATTCGTGCTTTGGATCGAGAACTGCTCTTTGAAACGGTGACCTTCTCTCAGGAGGATGGCGCACGAAATCAGATGTATCGAGATAATGCTGAGCGGAAAGCTTTCCAAACGAAGTTCTCAAATATATCTGAATTCCTCGAAAGCTTAGAAATGGAAGCTTGTGTTGGTCACGTCGATCAGCTGAATCTCCCGCGCATGGCCCAACTCATTAATAAGAGCAATCAATTTCATCTTACCGGAAATCGATACTCTGAAGCTGATATCCAAGCGCTTTCAAAAGACCCGAATGTCGTCTGCCGCTTCTTTAAAATGCGAGATCGGTTCGGCGACAATGGCCTGATATCTGTCGTGATTTTGCGCAAAAGCGGCGTTGACGTCCTAGTCGATACCTGGGTCATGAGTTGCCGTGTGTTGTCCCGGGGAATGGAAGAATTCGTGAATAACGAAATTATTTTGTCCGCAAAAAATCTCGGTGCGGAACGCATCATTGGCGTATTTGTTCCGACTAAGAAGAACACTCTTGTCGCGGGGCTTTACGAGAGGCTGGGTTATTCGATGCTGGATCAGTCGCCCTCTTCGACGAGATGGGTCTTAACTCTGAGTCCTGATCTCAAAATGCGGGATACCTCTATCCGCCAGATTCCGGTGTATTGAGTTTTGGGGCAAACAGAATTGGAGAACGAAAATGAATCGAGATAGGAAGCACATTCTTCAAAGGCTAAATCAGATTTTTATCGAAGTTTTTGACGACTTCGCAATTAATTTGTCCGAAAGGACGACGGCCGCTGATATCGATGGCTGGGATTCCATCATGCATATTTCCCTGGTCGTCACGATCGAAAAAGAATTCGGGCTCAGGCTGAACGCCGCGGAGGTTGGAAGGCTTCAAGATGTTGGTGCGATGATCGACATTCTGGTTGAACGCGCAACGAAGTAAAATGGCAATTGCGTCGTTTGATTTCCTTTTGCTTGTCTTCGGGGCCATTATCCTGTTGAATCTTTCTAATCGGGAATGGCAGAAGGGTTTTTCGCTAGCGGCGGTGAATCTGGTTTTTATACTTTCCTTTCTGCCGTTGTTTTCACACGGAATTGCCATCTTTCTGTTTCTAACCTACGGGTATCTGCTTGTTTGGGTTTCGCAGCGCAGGCCGCGCGGTGTTGTGATCACATTTCAACTTGTGTCTACGATTCTCTTTTTCGTCTTTCTCAAAAAATATTCCATTCTTGACCGGGTTCCACAGATTCCGACCGAGTACACCGTTGTGGGCCTCTCGTATTTCTTGTTCAGGTTGATTCATCTCTTGGTGGACGTGTCCCAAGGCGCGATAAATGAGCGGATTACCATTATTCGATATTTCAATTACATGTGCCTTTTCCTGACTTTCCTGTCGGGCCCCATTCAGCGATATCAGGATTACGCGAAGCAGGATGACGGGCTAGGACGGCTTGAATTGACTGACAAGGAAGTTTTGACAGCGTTCGGCCGTATTCTGATGGGTTATCTGGAGTTACTTGTTATCTGCAGCCTAATCCAGAAAATGCCTTTTTCCCATTCGCAAAATATTGCGAATTTAGCTCTTGGTATTCCCTTGGGTTCTCCCGCCTGGGTGATTTCGTTCGCTCTCGCGTCCGCGAGTTACACCCTTTTTCTTTATATCAACTTCAGAGGATATATGGATGTCGTGGTTGGGTTTGGAACCCTGGCGGGATTCAGGCTGCCGGAGAATTTCAATGCGCCTTTCGCGGCTTCTAATTTTTTGGATTTTTGGTCGCGGTGGCATATCACGCTTTCGGATTGGTTCCGAACTTATTTGTTCAACCCGTTGTTAAGAAAGCTTACAGACTTGACGCCGCGAGCTGCCGCGAGGTCCTCATTGGGCGTGATTGCGTTTTTCGTGACTTTCGTTTTGATGGGTTTATGGCATGGAAGTACCGGGGTCTTTCTGTTTTATGGCTTATTTCTCGGTATTGGTGTTGCCGTAAACAAGCTTTATCAGAATTACATGCAGGCCAGGATGCGTAAGACTTTTTACAAACGTATTTGCGCAAATGATTATTATAAAGCCCTATGCACAGGGGGAACTTTTGCTTATTTTAGCATCGCTCTAGTCTGTGTCTGGGGTACGGACGAGCTGTACTCAAGGGTTCTGAGCGTTATGGGTGTTCTGTGCGTGATCGGGGCGTTTCTGCTCCTGACATTTCTGGCGGGAGTAATTGTCGCCGCCAGCCGGTACCTGAGTACTGCTTTGCGTGAACGGGTGCTTGCGCCGGTCCAGGCGTTTTGTTTTTCGCCGGGATTCGCGCATTTCTATCTTGGCTCGATGCTATTTGCTTTGGTCACAGTACTGGTTTTGGGAAAACGATCAGTCGAGTTTGTTTACAAGGCGTTTTGATGCAAAATCTCAGGCGCATTTTTGAAAAGTTGGCTTGGGTACTGATTTCGTTCGCGGCGATCCATATTGTTTTTTCCGGGGCTTTGGCTATTCATGTTAGTAGAATGAATCGTCTCGATACCGAGTTGACGGACAACGTTTTTGCCCCGGAGCCGGTCGCCGTAGTCATGGGTCGTGATTTGATCAGGAAATCAGGCGGAAAGAAGATTGTTCTTTTAGGTTCATCGAACGTTCGAGAGGGTTTTCGCCCGGAACTCATAGAACCTGCCTTGCCGGAATATTCGGTGCACAATCTTGCGGTCGGCGCGTCCAACATCACCCAGATTCGGCAGATCGTGGAATTAACGTACGAGGTACTTAGTTCTGACGAGCGGAAACACACGACTCTTGTTGTGGGCATATGGTTTGGCAATTTCGTAGAAAATGCGAAGCGCTGGGGTCCAGGCAAGCAAACTGATATTCAGGTTGAGCTGAAACGATACGGTGGTTACGAATTTAAAGATCATCAGATCTTACCGGTTTCGACCCGGGTACAGGATTTGCGCCTACATTATCTGAGCCTTTTTGGCCCGTATACCTTGCTTCGCCGGTTATTTGTATTGGCGTCAGGGATTCAGATACGAATACCGTATTCGGGTTCCGTTGATGACGAGTTTAAGAAGAGGGCGTTCGCTTTTTGGCGAGAGTACATGGGATCACCCGACGGCTCTCTCGGAAGAGAGCAGTTCGACGCGGTCATTGAGTTGGCGCAGCTCGTTGAGAAGAATGGCGGGAAGCTCGTTATCTTGGATCTCCCCATTCCGAAGTGGCATCAGAGTGCATCTTTGTATTTGAAGAGCTACGAGAGCTTGAAGAGCGAGCTAATAAAGCCGCTATTCACGAATCCGAGGGTTCGTTACATGGACCTCAGAGATTTAAACGAAAATAGCCATTTCTACGATTCGGCGCACCCGACAAAGCAGGCGGCGTTAATTTGGAGCACGACCTTGAAAGAGGAACTCTTAAAATTAACCCGGAATGTCGGATCGCATTAGCCTATTGTGTGGTGCAAAATGTTTTCCCTTGCATTCTCCCGACCTAGACGGTTGTTATAGGCGGATAAGCGAGCAATTCACGATGAGTTTACCTGGAACATTTATTCACGAAAAAGCGATCGTAGAATCCAAGAGCATTGGGCAGAATACCAGGATCTGGGCTTTTGCTCATGTGCTCCCTGGGGCTAAAATCGGAGACGAATGTAATATCTGCGACGGGGTCTTTGTCGAGAATGATGTCTCGATCGGGAATCGCGTTACCGTAAAATGCGGCGTTCAGCTCTGGGACGGCGTAGTTCTGGCAGATGATGTCTTCATTGGCCCGAACGTTACTTTTACGAATGATCGGTTTCCTCGCAGCAAGCAATATCCAGAAAAATTTCTTAAGACTGTCGTTCAAAAGGGCGCATCAATAGGTGCCAATGCGACCATTCTGCCCGGAATTACGGTAGGCAAGAATGCGATGATCGGAGCGGGCGCAGTAGTGACGCGTGATGTGCCCCCGAACGCGATCGTGGTCGGCAACCCTGCGGTTGTTTCGGGGTATGTCAATTCCACAACTCCCGAAATCAAAGCGAGCGCGGCTCCGCTGACCGCCTCCTCGAAATGGGAATCAAACGTTAAAGGCGTGGGACTGGTCCGGCTTTCCGAAGTAAAGGATATGAGAGGCAACCTTGCTGTTCTCGAGCACGCCAAAGGGTTACCTTTCCAGCCGAAACGAATCTTCATGGTGTTTGATGTCCCCAGCAAAAAAGTTCGCGGAGAGCACGCCCATCGCAAATGCCATCAGTTTTTGATTTGCGTCAAAGGTTCATGTTCTGTAGTGGTGGACGATGGACGCAATCGGGAGGAGATTCTTCTGGATGATCTCTCGACCGGCATTCATATTCCGCCAATGGTTTGGGGTGTTCAATATAAGTATACCCCGGATGCCGTATTGTTGGTCTTGGCCTCTGATCCGTACGATCGGAATGATTACATCCGTGATTACGACGAATTCCTGGAGCTCGTTCGCACTTGATTGATTTTTTGAATCTACGCAGGGTGAATGCCAATCATCGGACGGCTGTTCTGAAGGCCATGGAACGTGTTCTTGATTCGGGTTGGTACATCCTCGGTAAAGAACTCGAGGGCTTCGAGAAGCAGTTCGCGGCATATTGCGGGGTCAAGCACGTTTTGGGCGTCGCGAATGGTCTTGATGCGTTGGTCCTCGCCCTACGGGGCTACATGGAACTGGGCCGGATCAAAGAAGGTGATGAGGTCATCGTTCCCGCGAATACCTATATCGCGAGCATTCTCGCCATCTCCGCAAATCGGCTTGTCCCAGTTCTCGTTGAGCCGGATCCGAAAACGTATAATCTTGATTTTTCGAAAATTGAAGAAAGGCTTTCCAGCCGGACAAAGGGGGTTCTGGTTGTTCATCTTTATGGACAGGCCGCGTTCAGCCCGGCTCTGGTCCGGTTGAAAAAAGAGCATTCGTTGTTCGTTCTTGAAGATTGTGCGCAGGCTCACGGCGCACTCTATCAGGGCCAGCGCATCGGCTCTCTTGGGGACGCGGCAGGGTTCAGTTTTTATCCGGGCAAGAACCTGGGGGCGCTGGGGGATGGAGGGGCTGTTACCACGAACGATGACACTCTCGCCGATACCGTCAGATGTTTACGGAACTATGGTTCACGTCAGAAATACGTAAATGAACTAAAAGGTGTGAATAGTCGCCTGGACGAACTTCAGGCCGCGATTCTCGTCGAAAAGCTTCGTTGCCTGGATGCAGAAAATGAGATCAGAAGGAGCATTGCTGACCGGTATCTTAAGGAGATCCGGAATCCCGTGATCACGCTTCCGGGGTGCCCGGAACGCTATGGCCACGTCTGGCATTTATTTGTTGTCCGCACCGCCGACAGAGAGAGTCTTCAGAAGCATCTTGCCGCTCGAGGCATCGGAAGCTTGATTCATTACCCCATTCCACCCCATCACCAAAACGCTTATTCAGAATTGAGATTGTCGAATTTCCCCATTACTGAAGAAATTCATCGGACCGTTTTGAGTTTGCCCATGGACCCGACGATGACTGAAAAAGAGGTGAGTTCCGTCATAGAGGCGTGCAATGAATACCGGTCTGCCACAATCGGGCACTAGTGAGTCGAAATGGACAATGCTCCAAAAGTTCAGTGAGGTAAGACCCCTCCTCCTCGCCACCGCCATCCTCGGCATGTTCCCCTCATTCACGGCTCTTTCGCAGTCCCTTTACGCGGAATGGCCATTTCTCGGTCGCTATGCCGGGCCGATTAATCCTCTTAAATTGGCGAGCCCTCTCATTTTTATCTGGCTGTGGTCCCGCTGGGCCGATTTGCCCGTCCGCCTGAGGACGGTCCTTTTGACGGGGCTTGTGCTCGGAACTCTCGGGACAATCACAGGCGGACTTGGGTGCAATCCGGTTCCGCCTGCGCTCGTGCGGGAATGGGCCGTTCTGGTGCTCGGAGTTGCGGCCGTGATGAGTGTTTTCCTGTGTGGAAAGCGTGGGCTGTTTGCGGTCCTGATCGGTTGGACAGGCATTGTCTACGGCTCGGTTCTTCTCAATTTCATTTCTCCCGAGGTGCTGACCTGGGTGAATACGCACCTTTTCGACCCGCTGCGCAAAATTCCCCCTCGTGGTGATCTCCAATTCCTCATGGGTTTTTATGATGTCGCCTCACTCGGAAAGCTGCTCATGTGGCTCCCTTGGGTCCTGGGGTTTGCGCTCTGGCAGCGATGGCCCGAGCAGCGCGTACGAATCGCGTTCGGGTTCTTCCCTTTCGCTATTTTATCAACTGTTCTTTCCCTCTGGACGACGCAGCGTGGCCCTTTCATTGGAATGTTGGCCGGCTGGTTCGCTTTCTTCGGACATCTCTGGTGGATTTCCAGGCGAAAGCGGGTCCTCGCGGTCGCCATCGCGGTTTTTGCGAGTATTTTGGCTGGCGTGCTGCTGATCTCACCCAAGGACCTGATCTCGAAAAGAGTTTCGCCACTCTTTTCCAGTTCCGCCAAGCTGGAGGGAGTGGGGCCAGCGCCCGGAGGCGCCCCGACTGCGGCGCATGCCTCGGTGCTGCAACGCAAGCGTCTTTATGAACTCAACCTCTCCGAAGTCGCGAAGCATCCACTCGGCCACGCGTGCACACCCAAGGAAGAATACGAAAAACGTGGAATTATCGACCCCTCCCACACGCACAGCCTCATCTTGGAGCAATTCAAAGCCCGCGGCTGGCTTTGGGGGCTTTTTCATCTGGCGCTCTGGCTCATCGCACTCGTACAGACTTGGCGAGTTCGGTCCTTGGCTGCTTCAGCGCTCATCGGCGGGATTTGCGCGACCCTGGTGATGGGGCTCGCCGATCATCCGTGGTTCGTCCTGAATCATGCGATGATTTTGGCGTTCTTTTTGTTTGCTTGGGTGTTTATGGACAGGGATAAGATGCAGTCATGGACTTAGCCATCGCTTACCGGGTTTACCCGGGGGTTTCGAAGACCCCGATTCTTCATCAGGACAATAAGCTTCTGCTTGCCGAAGCCGCGTTTCGAAGTTTCACGCGAAGCCTGACCGGCTTGGACGCCAAGATCTGGGTCATCCTTGACGGTTGCCCGTCTGAATACCGGGCGGCATTCGAGAAACATCATCCCGCCGGGAAGCTTATCTTCGTGAACACCGATAAAATCGGCAACGCTTCGACCTTTCAGCTTCAAGGAAAAATTCTTCTTGAGCAGGAAGACGCTGAACTCGTCTATTTCGCCGAAGATGATTACGGCTATGCGCCGGGAGAGTTCCAGCAGCTCGTGAATTTCATCCGGAAGGGCAGGGATGTCGATTTCGTAACCCCTTACGATCACCCCGATTATTATTCCCATCCCATGCACCAGGTTCCGAGCGAGACTCAAGAATTCGAAGGCCGGTCCTGGCGCTCGGCGGCTTCGACCTGTCTTACATTCCTGACAACGCGTTCGGTTCTCAACCGGACCTGGCCCTTTTTTTCTAATTTCGCGCAAGGCGCAACGGACGCGGCGACCTGGTTGCTGCTTACCAAAATGGGGTTATTTTCACCGCGAAGACTTGTGTCCAGCATGAAGAACTGGGACGAATTCACGATCTACGCCCGCGCCTGGAAGCACGGGGGCCTGAGAAATTTCGTTTCGCCCCGATACAAGCTCTGGGTCCCGGTTCCGGGGATCGCGACCCATCTGGAGTCGACCGGAATCGCCTCCGGGCATGATTGGAAAGCTTACCTCGAGTCATGAACGCGCCCCGGGTCGGAATCCTCATTCTCAGCTGGAACGCTCCCGGGCAAGTCCTTGCTTGTCTGCTTTCGTTGAAAAAACTCGATTACCCGAACTGCAAAATTCTTGTCGTCGATAACGGCTCCTCAGCTGATTGTCGCGAAAAGCTTGGCGTGGGGCTGAGAGAGCTTAAGAAAACCTGGTCCGGGCTGCCCGCAGAAAATCTCGAGCTTCTCGAAGAAGAAAGGAATCTCGGCTTTGCCGGTGGCGTGAACCGCGGCTTGCGCCGTTTGCTGGATCAAGGGGATTGCGATTATTTCCTTCTTTTGAACGATGACACGGAACCCGAGCCCGGGTTCCTGGCAGAGCTTGTCGCGGCCATGGAAAGGGACCCCTCATTGGGAATCGCGGGGCCGCTCATCCGGGCCGGAAGTGATTCCCCGACCGGCTGGATCGCGCAAGGAGCGATTTCGCTTTGGACGGGAAGCACACCTTATTCTTTCGAGCAGCCCAAGTCGGAACTCGTGAAATGCGGCATGATTCACGGCTGTTGTTTTATGATCAGGACCGAGGTGGTGAAACGAATCGGACTGCTCGACGAGTCGTTTTTCGCGTATTACGAAGAGTCAGATTTCTGCGTCCGCGCGGCGAGGGCGGGGTTCGGGCTCGCACTCGTGAAGAAGGCTCGGATTTTTCACGAGGGCGGCGCTTCGATGCGAAAGGTTTCGCGGCTCAAGGAATATCTCATGGTCCGGAACCGGCTCTGGTTCGTAAAAAGGAATGGGTCTTTGCTTCAGCTCGTGGCGGCAGTGGCGTGGATGGGAGCCTATCATTTGCCGAAACGCCTCGTCAGACTCGCGCTCGATCGCAAGTGGTCGAATATCGCCGTCCTGATCCCGGCCTTTTGGCACGGGCTCTTTGCACCTTCAGCGGGACGTTGCGCGGAACTGATACGCAAACTGCAGGTATCTCGTGTCCCGGAGACTACCGAAAGTTAAGAGGGTCCAGGGCAGGATCTTCCAGATCGGAAGGCCGTTGATCCCTTCGGCCCGGGTGATTTCATAACCACAGGATTCGAGCATCTTTCGCGCGCTCTTGTCAGTGAAGAAGCGGACATGGGTGCGATCCAAAATCCCGGAGTCGGCGTATTTCCAATCTTTTCGGACGAGCAGGTCGCGTAAATGAGGCAGGTAACGGACATTCGGAAGCGAAGCGACAAGAGTCGCGTTCGGGAGCAGTTTGGGTCGAATAGCGCGGAGAACGGCCTCTGGATCGATGAGATGTTCCAGAACGTCGTTGAAAAACACAGCGTCAAAATGACTGTCCGGGAGTTTCGGAATGGCTGTCTCAACCCCTTCGGGGATGACGCGATCGAGACGTGAGCCCGCGATTTTAGCCGCGGCCGCGACCGGTTCGATACCCCAGACCTCGAACGGCCTGGACTGTTTCAGCGCCATCCCGAACGTGCCGTCGCCACAACCCACGTCGAGGGCTCTCGTGAGCCTTTCGGGTACAAAAGGCATCAGTTCTGAGCGATAATTGGAGTAGTAGCCTTCCATAAACAAATCCGGGTACCTCGACTGGCCGAGGAGCCCGACTAGGAAGATAAGACAATGATCAAACGATGGCTATCGTTTTTTGAGAAGAAGAGCCCGAGGCGCATTACCCTGGGGATCGCTCTTTTGAAGGGCGCGAAAGCGGCCGTCGGAATTTTCAGCGTCATGATCATGGCGCGCTATTTCGGGATCACGCTCGCCCGCGATCAATGGGTGGTCGCGATTTCCATCATAACGGCGCTCGTTCAGTTCGCGTTCGGGCCCATGAACGAGACCTTTCGTTCCAAGTTGGCGCATATCCGTGCTTCGTCGGAAGCTGAATTCAGGCAGTCCGTCACTTCGGTCATCAAGTGGATGACCCTCTTCACGCTGTTGATCTCGCTCGCAAGTGTTCCGTTTGTCGATATTCTGATCTCCCTCTTCGGGTACGAGCGAGGGACCGAAGCCTTTTCTTCACTTCGTTTCCTGGTTCTGATTTCGCTTCCCATTCTGGCGCTTTCAGAACTGACGACTTTGCTCGCAGGAGTGCTCAATCTATACGGTGTTTACTTCATCCCCGAGGTGTTCGGGATCGCGGGGGTGCTTGTGAACGCACTCCTTGTGGTGTTCTTCGCCGAAAAATGGGGAATTTACTCGCTCTGGCTCGGAACTCTGCTCAACCTGCTTGTTTTGTTTATCGTCCTCTGGCGGGAACTGGCAAAGAACGGCATCGGACTTCGCGAAATCGGCCGCGCCAAAATGCAGGGATTCAAAGAGTGCTTCGCGTTTTCGGCAGCCATGTTTCTTCCCCTGATTTTTTCCCAGCTCGCGGTCCTGACGGAGCGGGCTCTCGCGTCCCGAATCGGGGTGGGGAATGTCTCGGGCTTGGACTACGCCAGAAAATTTCTGGATGTTCCCCTCGGAATCGTGACGGCTTCGATCGCGACCGTGCTCGGCCCCGTGCTTGCAAACCACTTCGGGACGAGAAATCTGAGTTTGTTTTATGCCGAAACCGCACGCGTGGCCCGAATGATGATTCTGGGCTCGATCCCGCTGCTACTTGTGCTGTTCGTCGCGCCGGAGATGTTTACCCGCGTGCTGCTGAAACGCGGCGTTTTCGATGAAACCGCGGTCCTGCTGACGGCCGATCTCCTCAGGCTGTTCGTCCCCGGAATCATCGGCGCGATTCTGTTCAGCGCGATGGGGCAGGCGCTGATCGCGTCCGGAAGATTGTCCCGTCTCGTATTCGTGACCATCTTCGTTCAAGGGGGCGTGATCGCGGGGAACGTCTTTCTGAGCCGTGTGTACCAGGTCTATGCCTTCCCGCTCTCCTGGAGCCTCATGCACTTGCTCGTCGGCACGGTGATGCTGGCGGGCTTGCTTTCGGAATCGCGGAGGGCGGGCGTGAGTCTTCTCGGTGTCGTTGCCTTGTCGCTTGGGCTCGGAGGGCTGTTCAGTCTGTTGCGGACGGTTCTCGACGTGAATACCTGGAGCTTTCTCCTCGTGGTGGTATTCGGGGCTGTTTTGGCCGTGCTTGCCGCAATTCGGTCGCTTCGGTTGCTCGGCTTTACCGAAGAGAATGCGTTTTTGACGAAAGTGATTCCCGGATGGGGCTCAGGAGCCGGCTCCAATCATACTGATCGCGCACTTTGATCGCTTGTCTTTGCAGGAAGTCGCTGTCCTTCTCGGATCTGGCGATGGCTTTTTTGAGCGCCTTTTCAAGTGACTCGGAATCGCCGGTTTTAAAAACCTCCACCATTCCCGTCGCGTTCGAAAAATCCTCGATACTTTCGATCGTGTCGCTTCCGACGGCGCAGGCGCCGAAGCAGAGGCTCTCAAGGAGCGCGATTCCGTAGCTCTCGTATCGCGAACTCAGGCAGAAAACCCGCGCACGACGGTACCACTGCGCGAGTTCTTCCCGGCTCGTCGTCGGCCCGCGCAAGACCACTCTTCCCGAACCGAGAGGATCTTCCGGGTGATTCTTGATCCATTCACGAAACGGATTCGAAACCGGCCCGACGAGGACGAGCTTCCAACCCGGCAAATTGAGGGCGAGAAAGCCGGACACGAGGAGTTCATGATTTTTGACCGGCTGGCCGATCGATCCGACGGAGAGGATGATGTTTTCCTTATCCCCGTGCGGCGGCGAACCGAGCAGGTCCGGATCGACTCCGTTCGGAACGTACAGCAACTTTGTTCCCAGCTCCGGAAAGAGCTCTTTGAAGAGGTCGTTGGCCCGGCGGGTTTCGACCGAAACAGCGTTCACGATCCGGATAAAATGGCTCCGAAGCCGCAGGGCAAGCCCCCTCGGGTCTTCTTGCCTGATGAGCCCCGGAATGACATCGGTTTTCACGTAAAGAAAGCCGTCCGGATTGAGGAGCTTGTAAAGGGAGCCCAGGAGGAACGTGTCTTTGCCCCAGAAATAGAGGTTTAGAACGGCGATTCGCTTCGCGTGGAGGAGAATGTAAAAAAGGAGCCAGAGAGTTCGAAGCTTTCTTGAATTGGGGCGCATTCGGCTGATCTGTTCGGCCGCGGGGTGGTCCGGTTTTGTTTTCCAGAAGCCGACAATCCGGGACTGATAGCCCCAGCGTGAAAAGGTGATGGGAATTTGCCCGACATCCTTGAAGAGGTGAACGGGTTCCAGGTCATATCTGAAGAGCGTTACGAATCGGGACATCATGAGCCGGTTCTTTGGAATAAGCCGATCCAGGCGTCCTTTTTTCCAAAGGTCCTGAAGCTGAGCTGGAACAGAAACGCGAGGAATAGATTGATGGAACGGATCACCAGGCCTTCTTTTAAATAAGCCGCGCGAAAAAATTTGAAACGGAACGGGGTTTTCCTGAACCAGAGTTCCTTCAGTTTCACTTGAAAAGGGAGATTGGTTTGAACCTGGTCGCCTGCATCGCCCGAGAGGAGCTGCGAAATAGCTCCGGGGGTGTACGGCTTCACGTGATCGTAGTCGTCATAGAAATCCGGATTGAGTAAAGGCGTCAGAATCAGGAGGTGCCCGGTCGCCGAGAGGCGTTTCAGGTAAGACCCGAGAAAATCCAAGAGCTCGGCCGGGCCAAAGTGCTCGATAATATGCGACAGAATGAGAACGTCGTATTGAGAGGCGCCGGACTGGAACTCTTCGGGAGAAAGTACCTTGAACCCTTTTTGGATGAGTGCGTGGCGGAGATGGGGGTTGATTTCAACTCCCGTCGCCTGAAGGCCGTGCGACTGGAGGGCCATCAAAAAACGCCCCCGCCCGCTGCCGATGTCGAGAATTCTCTTTTCCCGAATCGAAGGAATCGAAAGGAGCTGTTTCAGCGCTTCGGATTCCTCGGAGGTGGCTTGCGTCATCCAGGCTTTCATCAGAATAGACCTATCGCAGACCCCAATCCTTGCCAAGAGCCCTCCGCCTGCTATATTCGGTTCTATGACCCCTTCCCGCTCCCGACTCCTTTGGATCGCGCCCGAAAAGCAGGGCGGCATTCAATCGTATTCTGATGTTCTCTGGCCCGAGGTGCGCGAAAAATGGGTTGAAGCGGGATTTCCGGTCTGCGAAGCGCTTCATGCGCCGCTCAGGACTGAGAGAGACGTGAATGATTCAATCGAAAAGCTCGTGCGGATTGAGCCCTCGCTCATTCATGTCCAGCATGAATACGGGCTTTTCGGTTCGAAAATCCCCGGCCGTTATTCGTTTCCCGGCTGGTTGAAAAAGGTTCGCGCCGCTCTCCCGAAGGCGCGGGTTATCCTGACCGGGCATAGTGTCTTCGATTTCTCCTACCGATATCCGGTGCAAGCCCGCGGCTGGCAGACGCCCATGCGCGCGCTGACCAACGCATTCTTTATCCGCCATTTCGCCCGTTACTGGAATTTCCAAACCTGGGGCAAGGTCGACGGCGTGATCGTTCATTCGCGGCACCAGCTCGCTACGGTTGAAAAATCGCGGGCTCCGCGCTTCACGACGATTCCGCATTTTGTTCCGGCAACACGGAATGCTGAACACAAAATCCATGAATCCTTGAAATCGATTCCGCAGGGTTCGAAAAAGGTGGTCGTGTTCGGTTATTTCACGCCTGAAAAGGGTCAGGACATCGCGCTTCGTGCGTTTCAGGCTCTCGGCAAGTCATTCCGCACGGGCCTTTCACTGATCCTCGCGGGGGGGCTTCGACGGGCCCAGGATCGCGCTTTTCACGAGCGCTGCCTCGCCCAGGCCCGGGAGCTTGGCATTTCGGATCGGGTGTGGACGACCGGGTATGTCGACCCGGAGTATCTTGAGGGTCTCTATGGAATGGCCGATCTCGTTCTGGCGCCGTTTCGCGAGACTTCCGGCTCGGGAACGCTCGCGCAGGCGTTCGCGCACGGCATGCCGGTTCTCGCGTCGGATCTCCCGCTGAATCAGGAAATCACCGAAAGAGAGCCGGGATGCCTCGCTTTCTTCAGGAGTGAAGATCCCGAAGATTGTGCCGTGAAAGTTAAAGAATTGCTCGCGAATGACCCGGCGCGCGAAACCCTGAAAGCGGCCGCGCGGCGCTATGCCGAAAAATGTGCTCCCGCGCGGATTGCCGAGGAGCATGTCCGATTTTACCAGGAAGTTCTGAACGGCGCGGCGGGAGGTTCCGAGCATGCGGTATGATTTCACGGTGATCGGGGGAGGCATTGTCGGGCTATCGACGGGGCTGGCTCTGGCGAAGCGTTTCCCGGCGGCTAAAATTCTTCTCCTCGAAAAAGAGAAACACTGGTCAGAGCACCAAACGGGCCGGAATAGCGGCGTCATTCACAGCGGGATTTATTACAAACCGGGGAGCCACAAGGCGGAGTTTTCGCGGCGCGGGCGACAGGCCCTCGTGGAGTTCTGCCGGGAGCACGGACTTCGTCATGAGCTTTGCGGCAAGTTGATCGTTGCGACGGATGAGCGCGAGCTGCCGCGCCTTGAAGCGTTGTTTCAACGCGGCTTGCAGCACGGGCTCTCAGTTTCAAAACTCGACGCCAGGGAGGCCGCGGGAATCGAGCCTCATGTGAGAAGTCTTGCCGCGATCCGGGTGCCTGAAACCGGGATTGTCGATTACCGGCAGGTCAGCGAGAAGATCGCCGAGGTCCTGGTGGCAAATGGTGGGGAGCTCAGACTCGAAACCGAAGTGAAGGGGATTAAACGACAAGCCGAGGGCTACCGGCTCGAAACGACGCGCGGCGGGTTTGAGACGAGAGTGCTGATCAATTGTGCCGGTCTGCAAAGTGATCGGGTGGCGAGGCTTGCGGGTGCGAAACCAGCCGCCCGAATTGTGCCGTTTCGAGGGGAATACTACGAACTTCGGCCCGAAAAGCGGCATCTTGCGAAGCACCTGATCTACCCCGTGCCGAACCCGGATTTCCCGTTTCTCGGTGTTCACTTTACCCGGATGATCGACGGAACGGTGCACGCCGGTCCCAACGCCGTCTTGGCCCTCAAACGGGAGGGGTATGGCTGGACGCAATTCAGCCTCCGCGATTTCTGCGAAACCATGACGTTTTCAGGCTTCTGGAAGCTTGCTTTGCGCAACATGGGTGAGGGCTCGAAGGAAATGTGGAGATCACTCAGCAAAAAGGCTTTTGTCAGGAATCTCCAAAGCCTGATCCCCGAGGTGACCGCCGTCGATGTGGTGGCCAGTCAGTCGGGGGTACGTGCGCAGGCCCTTTTGCCGAATGGCCACCTGGTCGATGACTTCCTGATCGAAAAGGACGTGAATGCCGTTCACGTCTTGAATGCCCCCTCTCCGGCGGCGACCTGTTCGATCGAAATAGGTCGCGCAATCGCGGAGATGGTGCCGGGGTAACGGCAACGGCGAAACTGCTGGCAAATCCCCCGGATTTTTGCGAAGAGTAGGGCATCACAACACCCTTCATTTCGGGAGGTTTCATGAAAGTCGCGGTTATCGGGACGGGATACGTTGGACTGGTCG
>Ga0208245_1000200_pt1 | contig 58373 bp, 43 predicted proteins | sample RifOxyC1_FD_184035 | JGI IMG/M metagenome (GOLD analysis project Ga0208245, IMG submission 184035) | Soil microbial communities from Rifle, Colorado - Rifle Oxygen_injection C1 (SPAdes) | ecosystem: Environmental > Terrestrial > Deep subsurface > Rock core/Sediment | place: Rifle, Colorado... | reverse complement strand
TCGTCAAAATTAAAGCTCCTCCACCGATTCTACAGGCAGGAGAACCAATGAAATATCTCATGTAGTATACGAACATAAAAACATGGCCGTAAAATCAGCTAGTTGTGGCCCAACTGTCAAACTCGGGACAAAGGTTTGAGGGGCCAAACCAGACAGAACCAGACAGCTCAAAATTATTTTTCAAAAAAATTCCGTATTAACAAATGGTTGGATTAAAAGTGGCGGAGAGATAGGGATTTGAACCCTAGGTAGCGGAAACCGCTACTCCGGATTTCGAATCCGGCCCGTTCGACCACTCCGGCATCTCTCCGTGGCCAATTTAGTGATAAAACAGAATAAAAAATTTACCGCCGCTTTGCAAATAAATTTCTATCCAACTGCAACTTCAAATCATTTAAAACGTTGGTGTAGGTAATAAAGGCATCATGCGGAGAAGCATAGGGGCTAAAGTAGTTGTGAATATCCCCATCACTAGAGTTTTTTATGCTGGCATAATAAAAATGATCGGAACTTTGCAGTTTTCTCCAAGTATGAATAACATCCAAATTCCCAGATGCCTTAACCATACTTTCCAACGAGAAGGCAAAATCAAAAGCACAATTTTGCATTGAATTACCCATCCAGGCAGAAAGATCACGCTCCTTGTCCGCCCAAGAAATATAATTTTCGACATCTAACTCTCCTTTGACAGGAAAAGTCGAGGCCACTTCTGAAGGAGTCATAAAAAGATATTTTCCCCTAGAAAGGTGGCCCTCTAATATCTCTTGAGGAAATTCCTCTAAAAATTTAAAAATCCCCGAATCTTCCCACTGATGTTCTCCAAATGTTTCATAATCCATAAACAGATTTATTACATCATCATGGGTGGCCACTTGCCTAATCCAGCGAGCATATTTCTCGGGTGCCAGTGGATAATCTTTCCATTTTCTATCAGAAAATCTAAAAGCGATATCATCTGACAATTTATAATTTTTCAGCAACAAGCGAATATTTTTGTTTCCCTTAGCATTATAGACAAAATTCGGACTTCGTAGGCCTAATACACTGTCGCTGCCCTCAGTTAAAATAGTTTTGTATCCCAAATGCTTAACAATTTGAGCAATCTTATTGCTATAAATGAGTTCAGTATTCCTGAAGGTGGTACCGCGGGCAGCAGCTGGGCCAAAAACATTTTCCAACAATTTATTATGCAAATTAATCTGTTCAATAAATTCCTCTGGTGATTTCAAAAATGCCAGGGAGTGATAATAACTTTCATGAATCAACTCTACATTACCAGAAGCAATCAACTCCCGAAAAGAGTCTATAACTTCTGGTGCATACAATGAAAATTGCTCTAGAGCAGTTCCGCTAATGGAATAACTAACCTTAAAACGCTCTTTGTGTCTTTTTATAAGTTTTAAAATAAGCCGATTGGCCGGCAAGTAGCATTTGTTGGCAACTTTAACAATAATATCGCGATTAGTTTTGCTATCCTCATAACCATCAGGTCCCTTGCAACTACCTATAGCAAAAAAATCAAAATCCTTTTTTAGCCGAAAGGGCTGATGAACCTGAAAATAAAAACAGATGGCCTTCATTTTCTGCTCGCTTAATTCTAGTTTGACTTAGAAAAATTTTTTATAAATGGCCAGAAGATCTTCTGCGGTATTATTCCAATCAATTCTTTCCACCGCCTTGACACTCTTTTTGGAAAGTCGCTTGGCAAATTTTTTGTCGGTTAAAACTTTTATGATTGCTGCTGACAATTTATCTACATCCCAAAAATCTACCAAAATAGCATCATCGCCTAATAATTCACTCACTCCTGATTGTTTCGAAACAATTACAGGAACACCATGTCTCATTGCTTCTAGTGGTGTAATACCAAAAGGCTCTGAAACTGATGGCATTACATATAAATCACTCATCGCAAATAATTTTTCACGCTCTACCTGACTTAAAAAACCGGTAAAGTGAAAGCGATCAACAATGCGCATCTCTGCCATTTTTTCAATCATCTTCTTTGAAAGGTCTCCTGCTCCGGCCATTACGAAACGAACATCTTTATATTTTTTTATAACTTTATTGGCCGCTTCAATAAAAAATTCTGGCCCTTTTTGCGCTGTAATTCGACCTAGAAAAAGTACAATCTTATCTTTGGCCAATTCTGACTTATCTAAAACGGAATTAATCTGTAGCGCAACCTCTTTTTCTACGGCATTGTAGACAACTTCAATCTTGGCCGGGTCAATATTGTAACGATTGACAATAAGCTCTTTAGTCCGCTTACTAACGGCCACTATTTTGTCGGCCATATCCATGCCATATTTTTCAATACAATAAATTTCCGAATTAATATGGCCAGCAGTTCTATCAAACTCTGTAGCATGAATATGCACTACCAGTGGTTTTCCTGAAACATTTTTTGCCTCTACCGCCGCCTTAAACGTCATCCAATCATGAGCATGGATAACATCAAAACTCTCTTTTTGTGAGATATATTTTCCGACAAGAGCATAGCGTTCAACTTCGGCCATAAGCGAAGAACCATAAATATCGTTGTTAATCTTCGCTACAGAAAAATTTTTACCACTTCTTTGTGCCACAAATTGCAATTCTTCTTGATGCTGAATATGCTCGATGTAGCTCTCTTCCGTCATATACGGATGAAGCATCGCATCTATCTTATACTCTTTAAGTAAGGCCTGGGTAAAAAGCTCTTCTTTGCCCAATCCTCCTCCCCAACGAACTCCCTCTTCTGTGGCCATTTCTGGGCCTAAAATATCGTCTGGCCGGATAATCTTAACTGGCGCGCTTCCGTAGTCAAAATTAGATTTGGGGACCACAAAAACCACTTCAATGCCTAGCGAGGTTAATGCCTGGGTTATACCAAAACATGCCGTACCAAGCCCTCCGCTTATGTGTGGAGGAAACTCCCATCCAAACATCAAGATTTTCATACTTTGACCTCTAAATAATTTTTACAACTATATATCACATTAAAGAGGCCATCCGTCCAAACATTTTTTTTAATTTTCTTTGTAATATATTTAGAAATTAGTAGAGCAATTACCTCAGAATTTACGCATAGAACTATTTAAATTGATCTGGCTGCACCACTCGCTGCAAAAAAGGAATAAGATGTTTATTAAATTTTGCTTCACTCATCTGAATATGCACTACGGCATCGTGCACTTTGTATCCAGTAGAAATTAATCCATCATAAAAATTGGCCAAGGATATGATCTGGGTATGAATAGAAAGATGACGTTTCATCAATTTATTCGGAAATCCCGTGCCATCCATGCACTCATGATGCTGTCTTACAATCTCTAAAATTTTCTCTGGAAATATATTCCGGGCCACTAACAAAGACTCACCTACTTCAATGTGACGCAAATAATTTTTACGCACCTCTTCGGTAGTATCATCTAAATTTACAAATGTCTCGATTCCAAGAGTAACTTTTCCGATGTCATGAAGTAGCCCACCTAGTAAAATAATATCTCGATTGTAAGCATTATCATCCAAAATTGACTCAAAAACAGAAACGCCACCTGTTCGATTCTTCTCTTTTTTGTCGATAAATATTTTCTCCATAATGGCCAAGCTAATCGTGGCAACTCGCAGAGCATGCTGATACACCCCAGACCCCTTCTGCATATGTAAAAGATCTTTTAATCCATTTTGCATACTGCCAGAGATAAATTTAACAAGCGTGGACGAAACTTTCTTTAAACTATGCAAATTATCACGTGATGGATCTTTAAAAATCCTATCGACTTTTCTCTTAGTATAATCATTAACCAACACCGTACAATCTTCGCAAGGAGTCTCTTTGGCCTCTACAATTTTATCAATAACTCTATCCAAATATGCCTGATATTTAGGTTCATCAACTTCTGCAACAAAAAGCTGTTTAATGCCATGTTTTTTTAAAATATTTTGATGGCCATCTACTAAAACAGTATTGGCCTTAATTAACTGCTCAAACTTAAGACAACTTCCTCTCCGAAAAAGCGCAAAATCAACTAATTCATTTTTTACCAACGTTGATACTCGCACCGGAGCATAGAGAGAATCGTCAATACTCAAATAATCTTCCGACCGGATATAAAGCTCTCCCACTCCTTTGGTTTTAAGAATATTCAATTTTTCTTTATGAACATTATCACCTTTTTTAAAAACATGGATAAACTTACTACTACCTAAGCGCACGTATAGATCAAAAGGATAGACATCTCTTTCTAACAAGCGCTCTACATCATATAAAATATACCCTTCTTGATTTTTTTGCGCTTTACTCAAAGTTCGCTTAACTTCCTGGGCCACTTGCTCAAGAGTTGCTGGTTTTTCCAAAAAACCCTGAAATCCTATTTCAATATTCTCAATCAACTCCAAAATATCCATGTAAGAAGAGTGTAAAATGATCGGAACTTTTGGGTATTTTTTTAAAACCTCTTTGGCCAGCTTTATGCCACTCATCTCCGGCATTTTTAAATCTGTAATAATCAAATCGGGGATAAAATCCTCAGTAATTTTAGCAAGGGCATCTACTCCATTTTGGGCCTTACGAATCTCTGAAAGTGGAAATTCTAATTCTAACTTGGTTTCGATAACTTCTAATACATCCGCATGATCATCTACGATTAATATCTTTAAATTATCAATCTTCTCATTAATCTCTACAGAAAAAATATCATTATCACTCATATGGCACCCAAAGAAGAATTCTTAAAAATTAGTAAGAGCAAATAAGATGATAATCCCTAGTTAGTAAAAATATAATAAGAAAAAAATTCCTGACCATAAAGCTTACTTCGTTCTTAAAAAAAATATTCAGCTAATCTTTAAGTGAAATAAACTTAAATTGCCTGACATCAAAAAGTCCCATATCCGTTATCTTAAGAGTTGGAATAACTGGCAAGGCCAAAAAGGCCAGTTGCAAAAATGGTTCTGGGAGTAATACACCTAATCGCTTTGTTTCTTTTTTTAACTTTTCTAAACTAGCAGCAATCTCTTTTGCGCTGTCTTTGGAGATTATACCGGCAATTTGCAAGGCCAATTGCGCACAAATTTTGCCTCGTTCTGCTACGCAAAAACCTCCACCAATTTTAATTAGATTATTTACAGCGCAGGCCATATCCTCTTCGTCTTTTCCCACTACAATTATATTATGAGAGTCATGTGCTACAGAAGAAGCAATCGCTCCACAAGAGAGGCCAAAACCTTTTACCAATCCCAATGAAGGCGCTATATTCTTACCATGACGCTCAATTACTGCAATTTTTAATACATCACTATCTTCAAATTTTGCGCCATCGTAGAATATTTTCTTATGATTAGTAACAATTTCACCAGGAATTATCTCTATCACATTATAATTTCCCCGAGAAAATATCGTAGTTAAAAGCTCCGGTGCAAGCGGCCGACGTTTCATAGTATTTTGTAACGGTGCCTTGGATCGTCGCAGTTTTTCCTCAATAGAACCCTCCAGGCCCAGTTCTGCAAGAGGCCGGCCCTTAATAAATACCTCTTCAATTTTAACTTGTGCTAAGTCACTTAAAAAAACCAAATCTGCCTGATATCCTGGAGCAACCAATCCTAATCGTTTTAATCCAAAATGTTTGGCCGCAGAAAAAGAGGCAACCCTGTACGCAACTGCCAGTGGAATTTTGTGTTGATTGATTAACCGATATATCATGCTATTTATATGGCCATCTTGAGCAATTTCTAATGGATTTCGATCATCTGTACAGAGAAAACATTGGGAAGAGTTAAACTCCGTAAGAAGTGGTGCCAGGGCATCTAGATTTTTTGCCACACTACCTTCTCTAATAATAAGCGACATCCCTTTCTGAATTTTCTCACGTCCTTCCGCCGCCGAAATAGTCTCATGACAGGTTTGAATGCCTGCCGCCAAATAACCGTTTAATGCTTTTCCAACAAGTAGTGGACAGTGTCCATCCATGGCCATATCTGAAAAGGCCAAAATCTTTTCCAACACCTCTGGTGCCCCGTTAATTACACCGGGAAAATTCATCATCTCCGCCATGCCTAAAACATAAGAATCGTCATGATACTGTTTCATCTGCTCTAAGGAAAAAGTGGCCCCACTATTTTCATGGCCAGGCAAGGCCGGAACACAAGAACTAACCTGCACAAAAAGATTTTGCTGCATCAGCTGAGCACATCGTAAAAACCAGGAAAAACCATCATCTCCTAAAACATTTGTAATCTCATGTGGATCGCAAATTGCGGTAGTAGTTCCTAATGGCAAAGTCATTTTTTCAAATTCAAATGGATTCATCATGGAAGATTCAATGTGCAAATGGCCATCAATAAAACCTGGTACTACAGTAAGTCCGTTGGCATCCCAAACTTTAATAGCGGCCGCATCATGATACTCTGGCCCCACCCCCGCAATGGTTTTTCCAGCTAAAACAAGGGCCGATTCCAAAATCTCACCGCAAACCAAATCCAATATCTTAACATTTTTAATTAAAAGATCTGCCGGTCGATCTCCACGGGCCACCGCCAATACCTGAATTAACTCTTCCATTGATAAACTTTGCGTTTGTTTTTGCATAAACATAACTCTCTTTTTTGCTTTGACACTTATGATACAAAATCATTGCACCACACTAAAATTTTGTCTATAACATTTTATCTATGCACCACTTAGTTGCCAATGTTCCTCTCATCATTTTGGCCGCCGGCCAATCGACACGTATGGGTTTCCCCAAAGGGCTAATTGAAATTGACGGAAAAAAACTAATAAGCTCTCATCTAGAACACTTTTGGAAATGCGGAGGGCAAAAAATTATCGTGGTTTTAGGCGACTCTTTTGCGCAATATTTTCCTCTCCTTCAGGCCTTGGAAAGAAAAAATGATATCGTAACAATAATCAACGATAAAATTAAATTGGGCCCTTTTTATTCTATCCAACTAGCACTCAAAGCTCTAGATCCTCTAACCCCGGGAGCTTTTATTAGGCCAATCGATTCTGCTCCACTATCATCTGACGTCTACTCTCTGCTTACGAGCAACTCTTTAATGCTACAAAAAAAAGTTTCCATCCCAACATCTAGTGATGGAAAAGGTGGCCATCCTATTTTACTTAATCGCCTTTTCATCCAACAACTGCTGATTATTGATCCTGGCCACTCTTCCTACCGCTTAGATTTTCAAATTAGACATTTACCCCTTAATGAAATTTCTCGAGTGTCCTGTGATGATCCTTCAATTACCACCAATCTTAATACCCCGGACGATCTGGTTACAAAAAAATAGTGACGTTCTTTCTCATCTTAAGTTAATCTCTGAGCATGTCCTTATTATGCACTCTTAAAAATATTCACCTAACTTTTGCTAGCAAAAAAATTTTTGATGGTGCTAATTTTAATATTTCTACCGGAGATCGAATTGGACTTATTGGCCTAAACGGTAAAGGAAAAACCTCTCTCCTTAAAATTTTAACAGATAATCTTCGCCCTGATCATTCCACTCCCCCTTTTCAGTTTGATAAAACAAAGTCTAGCGACAACCAAAATGAAAACTTTTCCACTTTCCTGGTTCCTCAAGAATTACCTCTCGATGAGGGAGAAAATTACACTGTAAAAAACTACATCTTTCGTTTTTATCCCAAACTACAACTAATCCATCAAGAACTAGAAGTAATAAATAGATCAATTGAACAATCCTCTGGCCTACAACAAGAAACTCTAGTTAACCAACAGATTAAATTAATGGAGCAGATAGAGCAGCAAGGTGGCTGGGATCTTCTTTCTAGTTATGAGTCGTATCTAAAATATTTTGGGCTGCAAGATCTAAATACCGAAATTGAAGCCTTAAGTGGAGGCGAACAGAAAAAAGTTCTCTTATCCTTAGGACTGACGGCCCCGGCCTCTATTATTTTATGGGATGAACCGACTAATCATCTTGATCTAGAGGCCATTTTGCGCTTTGAAGAGATGTTGAATAGTTCGGACAAAGCATTCGTCTTAGTTACCCATGACCGACATCTTTTAGGAAAAGTGACCAATAAAATCTTTCATATCAATAAGGAATTGATTAACACCTTCTCCGGAAGCTATCTAGACTTTCTCCACTTCTTAGCAGAAGAAGAACAATCTCTAGTAGCGCACATGAATAAACTAGAAAACTCTATGCGCCGGGAGACGGCCTGGATGCGTCAAGGAATTAAGGCACGTGGGACTCGTAGTAAAAAACGAGTGGAAGGATACAATAACCTTCGCGATAAAATAAAAGCGATTAAAGAAAACGCTCAACGCCAATTAGGCCTCAATATAGTCGCCTCACAACGCAAAACCAAAATTTTGGCCCAACTTGTCGATGTTGCTTTTTCCTTCGAAGATCGACAACTTTTTTCAAACATCAACCTCTCTACACAGAAAGGAGATAAAATCGGCCTACTCGGAGCAAACGGAGTAGGGAAAACCACTCTGATAAACTTAATTACAAAAAAACTCTCTCCCTCCACCGGTTCCATCAAAATGGCGGAGGGAATAACCATCCAGCACTTCACTCAAAAACGTGAGGCCATCGATCCCAATAAAACTCCCGCTGAAATTTTAGGCAATGGTTCTGACTTTGTTACCCTACCCGATGGCCGACGACAACATATCAGTGCCTATTTTGAAAGCTATCTCTTTTCTAAGGCCGAACTCAATCGCCCAATATCTACCTTTTCCGGTGGAGAAAAAAATCGCTTGCAAATGGCCTTAAACTTTTTACGCCCGGCCGATCTATGGATTTTTGATGAACCCACTAATGACCTAGATTTAGCAACCTTGCAAATTCTAGAAAATAATTTGACGAAATTTGAAGGTTCATTAATTTTAGTAAGTCATGATCGCAGTTTCCTGGCCAATGTCACCAACAAAATATGGCTGCTAAGAGATAAAAAAATTGAACTCTTCACCGGTGGCTATGAACAAGCAGAAGAGTATCTTGATGCTCTAACACTTGAAGATATTATTCAGCATGATGAAGAAGAGGGGCAAGAACAAACAGGCGAAAAGAACTCTCCTCTTCAAACCGACGCCCTAACTCCTCTCAAGCTTTCTGGCAAGCAAAAGGCCCGCCTAAATGCGCTCCCAACGTTAATAAAGCAAGCAGAGAGTGATCTGACAAACATCAATAGCGAAATTGATCTCTTTGATTTTTTGTCCATGAATCAACAAAAACAAAAAGAATTTTTCCAACTGGAACAAAAGCGAAATGAGTTAGAAGAGATGCTATTGTCGCTGTATGAAGAGCAAGAAGAGCTACTCGCAATTGCAAACTAAGGCCTCTCCTTCTTGCATGCAACCGATAGCAATTCCAGAGGTAGTTAGTGTTTCTAAGCGAGTTATTATACCATTTTCTAACTCATAAAATACTACCTGATTATTGGCCAAAACCATATTGCCGGCCGACCTTTTCCAAAGAAGCTCTCCTGATTTTAAAAAATGACTAAGCTTACCTTCCCAATCTTGTGCCCCTTGAAAATCGGAGTCAATTCGCTCGGGCAATCCATCAGCATCTAATTTAAAAAGATAGACCTGTTTACTGCGCCCACCGCTATCTAATTCCTCCAAGGCCACTTGTAAACGACGATGCTCTCCGTTTGGCAATACAATTTCATAATTTTCAAAATCAGAAACGGTAGAAACAATCTGAGTTCGCTCCTGCAAATAACTAACTAGCGAGTCAAAATTGTCTTGAGAAAGGCCATCATCACAATAACGATCAACCAAATAATCAACATTCTCCTCGCCTGCTTCTTCTGCTGCGATTGCTTGCTTTTTATTAATTTGATCTCTTTCCTGGCCGGTAACACTTATACTTTTTGATTTCTTGGCATTAACACTATCTTGAATCAAAGCTGTCTTCTGTGTGGTTGTTCGGCCACTTTTACTATCATTTGAGATTGATTGTCTGGACGTGTCAGGACTTAAGCTTTTCTGATTTAACCATTTAGAAATAGCAAATGTTGTTATAAGTATGCAAAAAAGAAGAATGTAACGCTTTTTCATAGAAAACCTCTCTGCTACGAAAACGAGACAGCTCAAGCGGCATCCTGCCTCAGTTATTATAGTGAGTCAAAGAAAAATCCTACTCTGTACTATTTTCACGGGCAGACTATTTAATCGCCTCACGAATTTTGGCGCTAGAATAGTCCATAACCCAAACAATAAAGGCAATTACCATAACGATCAATCCCACCTCATGCCACTTGGCCAACCCTTGATACTGCATAAGAAGTGTTCCAATTCCCCCTCCACCGACTAAACCTATTACGGTGGCCATGCGCACGTTAATATCCCACTTATAAATTGTGTAGGATAAAAATGGTAAAATAATTTGAGGAACAACTCCGTACCAGATAACTTGAATAGGGTGAGCACCGGTAGCAATCATCGCCTCCATAGGGCCTTCGTTGATAGTCTCAATCTGCTCTGAGTATAATTTTGCCAAGGAAACAACCGAGTGAACACAAAGTGCCAGCATTCCCGCAAAAGGGCCAATTCCTACCCACACAGATAAAACGATGGCCCACACTAATGGTTCAATAGAGCGAGTGACATTTAGAACAAAGCGGGTAACAACATAAAGTAAACGCCAAAAAGCATTTGCTTTCATTAAATTTCTTGCCGCAAAAAAACTTAGTCCAAAAGCAAATGGCAGAGAAAAAACAGTAGCAATAAAGGCCATATAAATGGTCTCGATAGCGGCAAACATCGTCTCTTCAAAAATAGAAAAATTAGGTGTGGCCAATGCTATAAAAATTTTGCGTGCCCCCTCTAGTCCACTCTCCGACAAAAACTCGTAAACAGAAACTTGACTGTAATGCAATCCGGCCACAAAGGTCAAAGCAATCGCTAGTAGCGATAAAAACTTGTAGGGTGCCTTGATAAATGGTTGTCCAAAGGGTGGATTATAGATCCCCATAACTCGCTTACCTACCGAAAATCCCTCCCATCCAAAAAAAACAAGGCCCAATACCGCGCCAATCCCTAATGCCAATAATGGTTCATTCCAAGAAAAATCAGCATAACGAATATCTTGTAACAATTTTTCATAAACCACTTTATAAGTAACTAAAATAGAATAGGCCCCCAGAGCACAATCAATGAGTATCGCCTTTATTGTCTTAAAATTTATCACCCATCACCTCTTTAAATTTTAGTGCACCGAAACTTCTACCGCATCCTCTCCGTAGATAGTTTTAAACCACTCTTCTGTTATCTGCTCTGGAGTACCGCGAAAAACAATCTCTCCTCCCTTTAGTGCAATAACACGAGTGGCGTATCTTCGCACTAGCGATAAAAAATGGAGATTGCAGATGACCGTGACGCCCATCTCTTTATTTATTTTTTCTAAATACTGCATAACGGAATTAGAAGTGGCCGGATCAAGACTGGCAACCGGTTCATCGGCCAAAAGCAATTTGGGCCTTTGCATTAGTGCCCGCGCAATAGAAACTCGCTGCTGTTGGCCCCCTGATAAATTATCAGCCCGCACATCTTCTTTTCCGGCCAGATTGACTATCTTTATTTTTTCAATTGCTTCTGTTTGATCCTCTTTCGAAAAGAGGCCCAAAACGGAGCGCATAATTCCCACACGGGCCAAGACACCAGTTAGCACGTTAACCATAGCACTCTTACGAGGAACTAGATTGAAGTGTTGGAAAATCATACCAATCTGAGAACGTAATTTTCGCAACTCTTTTCCTTTGAGGCCCGTGACCTCTTGGCCTTCAAAAATTATTTGCCCGCTAGAGGCCGGATGTATTCGATTGATACAACGAAGCAGAGTTGATTTACCAGAACCACTGAGGCCAATCACCACTAAAAATTCTCCCTGCGCAACTTCAAAGCTAACATCCTTTAAGGCCTGACAACCGTTGGGATATGTTTTATAGAGCGACTTAACTTCTAAAATATTCATCTCTTTCTAACCTGCTTAACTTATTTTTTCTCTTTCATTAATTCGATTGGATCAATTTTATTAATCTCAACCATTTTGCGAAGTCCATCATAATCACTGTCTGTGGCCTTCGCTACCCCTTCTACACTATAAATATTGGAAAAAATTTTCTTACCCTCTTCCGTTTCAATAAATTTAAAAATTGCGGCAATAATTCTTTCACTTAACTCTTCTGGTAAATCTTTTCTAAAAACAAAAGGATCGTTTAAAATATCGTCAGTGATCTGCAATATTTTAATCTTTTCAAAGACGTCAGGAAACTGCGTAACCACTCTGGCCCGGGCATCACGAGGAACACCATCTGCCCCAGGCGGAGAGTAGAAAGTAGCTCCGGCATCAACTTGTTTTTGGTAGACCATGGTAACTACGTTATCATGCTTCATCGCAAAAACAGAATTGGCCAGCTTAATGCTGGCCTCATTTAGAATTTTTAGTGGAAAAAGATATCCGGAAGTAGAAGACGCATCGGTGAAGGCAAAGTTTTTACCATTCAAATCGGCCAGGCCATTAATCCCACTATCCGTACGTACAATTATTTGCCCCTTGTACACTTTTTCGCCATAGCGAACGACCGTTAGTCGGGCCTTTGCTCCATACTTTTGATTGGCCAATAAATACCCAAAGGAGTTCATTACGGCCACATCAGCGCGCTTTGAACCAAAGGCCTCCACTACTGCAATATAACTGGCCGGGACCGCTGTCTTAAAAAAAAGTCCAGTCTCTTTTTCCATAAATTTCATAAATTCTTGAGAATTAGAAGTTATGGTCTCTGAATCAACTGAGGGCGTAAAATAAAACTTAACAGGATTATCTTTTGTCCCCAACTCCGCCTCCTTCACACAAGAAGCAAAGATCAACATTAATGCTGGAAAAAAAATGACTGCGAACTTACTTTTTATAATTTTCATAGAACTGATTTCCTTTTTAAAATTATTCGACCTCATCAACATTTACTGGAACTACTAGGGTCTGTCCTATACCACCCGATATATCTATAAGATCGTTTGCAAAGGCAGCTGCATTTTCATTTGCTAAAGTATCACCAAACTGAAATGGAGCACCTCCATGGTCACAATTTAATGTTGGAGCATATCTTATATTCGAACTATCGGCAGTAAAAATCCCATTCACACTATCAAATGATATAAGTTGCCTTTGTGCCAATAGTTGCCCCTTCCCAGTTTTATCCTGAACAAAAGCGGCCCCCTGCGGCCCGGCCCAATTACAGTACATTATGTTGATCTCACCTAATGCCAATTCAGCAGCATCTGGGCCATATCCGTAGTAGGCCTCCCCTTCCAAATTACCCGACACTTCTTCCAAGGAGATATTTAGAGCACGAGTAGCATTATCTGGCATCCCCGCCTGCCAAGCAAAACGAAATTCTCCCGCACCATTTGAAGGATTTAAATTAAGCAACGCGTAGTTATAATTACCGCCCCAACCGTAGGTAGACGCTGCCTTGCTTTCTGTCAAATATGGCACTTGCAAGTAAAGAGCGGGTGCCGTAACTTTTTTGGTAGCATCAACCGTAAAATCGGTAGTGCTAACAAAAGGATCCGTCTCCTCTCCTGCCCCACAAAAATGTCCACTATTTAATTCTACCCTTAAACTTGTAGCGGCCGTTTTTTCATAAGCAATAGACATTGCCTCCTTCATTCCCGAAACCTCATTACACCACATCAAGGTGGCCTCGCTGTCAGTGCTTATGGTATAGGAAAATTTCCCACGATAAGTCGAATTATCTTCCGAGGTGGGAATATGCTTTAGTCGAACAAAAATTGCTTTCCCAGAAGCAGTTCCAACAATAGTTGTCACATAAATCGGATCATCCCCACTATCATTTTCTCGGGCCACCACCGCAGAAGTAACCACTACTCCCGATTCATTCGCATCAAAAACAGCATTAACTTCCGCCGTTAAATCTATGCTTGCTCCAACTTCTGGCAAGGCAATCTCATTAACTCCCGCAATACAAAACATTGAAGCGGTAGTTAGCATCATTGAATCAATTTGCGTGGAAATATTCGTCATTCTCTTATTCAGCTGTGCCGCCGCACAGGCCTCATTTTTTTCTGCATCTAGCGCGGTCCAAAGTCCAAAATCGCCTGGAGGCAACTCTCCATTCTCGGTACCAGGAGCACTAGTTCCTTCAATATAATCAGGATGCAACTCATACACAATTGTTGGGCCATAGCAGGAAGCATCATTGGTTCCATAGTTTAAATCCAGTGTAAAATTACAATCAGAAGTAGATGTTCCCGACAATATATTTTGAAAAACCTCTACTTTTTCTTCATAACTCATATCGGCCGTATCAGTGGCCGAAGGGGCAACTTCTTTTGAAATTACCGCGCGAATGAACTTCTCCAAAGGCGAAAAAAGTTTACGTGCTTCTGCCGTCGCGGCAGTAGGCGAAGAAATCGCTAAATCCACTGGAAAGCCCACACTGGTTGTCAAATCATCGTTGACAGGATCATCACCAGTAGAGGCCTTGTCAGAACCACATCCGGACAATAAATTCATTTGCAGGAAAAGAACAAATAGAAATAAAACACTAATTTTCATTACTACACTCCTTGTATTTGTTGCTTAAAACTATAAAATCCTCTCTCCGCCAACATCGCCTTGGGCCAATATCACGCGATGCTGGTAGGGAATAATTATATTATTTTCCTTAAATGCCGCCAAAATATCCATGTACATCCTATTGCGGCCATCTAAAAAATTTTCCGTCTCTACCCAAAATGAAAATTGAATGTCTACATGATCACTGCTTATGCCATTGATCATAAAAAGCGGCCGTTGCTCATCTAGGCAATCTAGGCTATTTTCGGCCACCGTTAACAACACCGCTTCCACCTTTTTTAAATCTTCATTTTTGCTTATAGGAATTTTAGCATCAATTCTTCTGATGGGGAAATATGTGTTATTAAAAATTTGCGTTTTCATCAAATTTTCGTTGGGAATCCTGATCAAAATATTATTAAACGTTCTAATACGAGTGGAAAAAAGATCTATGGAAACAACAATACCATCCACATCATAGACTGAGATATGGTCTCCAACAGAAAAGGGTTTTTCCGCTAACAAAAAAAGTCCACTTATTAAATTAGATGCGGATGTTTGCGAAGCAAATCCTAATGCTACGGTAAAAACACCGGCCGCCCCCAAAAGAACCTTTAAATCAATTCCAAATTTTCTAAGCCCATAGATCACCACCACCCCATTAAAAAAATATTTAATCCCTTTCCTGATTAGGATTTGATGCGCCGATAACTTATTTGACTTAATTACGATATCGAATAGTTTCAAGAGTAGGTTTACGACAAGTAGACCAAAAAAAATAATTAAAAAACCTTCCAGTAAATTTTGATACCTGCCAGAGTCACTCATAAACGCAAGTAGCTCTTTCCAGACAGTGGATATACTCGATAATTTATCTGCTTCCATCATAATTTAATCACCCTAGCCAATTATCTGCGCCAAAGTTTTTTCAAAAATTCCTTTTTCATGCTTTTTCTGACTGGCCATTACCAATTGCAGTGGCCCAAAATCTTCATCTTTAGGCCGCTCAAACCAAACATGGATATCTTTGTTTTCTCGATCCTTTTTTATAGTGACATGATCCGTAACAAAAAAATTGTTTTGATTTTTGTAAAGATTTAAGTAAGGAATGGCCAATTTAACTCGCTCTAATTTTAGAGGCACTCCTGTATTATTAATTATTTTTATTTTTGTCATAAAACGATAATGGTACACCAAGACCTCATTAAATTTTAGCTGCCCTTTGGTCTTAGCGGCATAACAAATTTCTCCTGACGTAGGATCATCTCCAAACCAGGTTCCTTTTAATCGTACAATGGGTATAGTAAAAATAGTCTTATTTAAATCGCGACAAGTCGCGTGCAACCATAGGCCAGTTGTCACATATAATGTTGAGACATCATGTTCTAAAACAAAAAATGGTTTTTCTGGCCTTACAATAACTGAACGATTTGGCATGGCCGGGGCAAAAATTATTTTGTTACAACGATTGCGAATTCCATAACGAACACTCTCTCCCTCCTCCGGCATAGGCCCAAGGTAGGGAATCTGAGTTTGCACATCTCGATCTTCGTGATCACTAGAGTACTTATAAAGCAGATCAAACTCTCGCTCAAGAGAACAGACCCACAACTTCAGAGGGCCAATTTTCCAATGAGCACACCCCGCTCCAGAGAGATCGTACTCTTTCCAAATATCAGCATCACTAAAAATTATATTTTCCATTCTCGCGATACCTAATTTTTATGCCAATATGTGCGCTTTAAATAGATCAGCAGTGAAATCATAGTAGTGATGATTATAAGCCAGACAATGGGATAACTCCATTTTAAATCCAACTCCGGCATAAATTTAAAATTCATTCCATATACACCAACAATGAAAGTAGGCGGAATAAAAATAGTAGAAAAAATGGTGAGAAAGGTCATAACCTTATTGGTTCGAAAACCCACATAGCTTGAGTAGATATTTAAAATATCCGACAAGATTTGTCGATAACTGATCACCGTTTCCGCCAATTGAAAAAGATGGTCATGCACATCTTCAAAATATTTAATATTCTTCTGATCAAGGCCTTCAATTTTCCCTCGCACAATAGTCGAAAGATAATCTTTGACTGGTAAGATGGCCTTTTGAATATATAAAAATTCTACTTTTAAACTGTTAATCTCTTCCAGTATATTATCACTAACCTCCCGAGTCACTCTAGACTGCAGTAGTTCAACACTCCCTCCCAGACGCTCAACAATGTAATAGTAGCTGTCCACTACTGAATCAATCATGGAGTAAAAAAGATAGTCCGCTCCCATCTTTCTTATTCTGCCCAAATTTTCATTTATTCGCTTTTTTATGGGATTAAAAACAGCACTCTCACGTTCTATTGCTGATAATACAAAATTTTCTCCTAAAAAAATGGCCAAATGCTTGGTGCGCAATTCGTTGCTATTTTCTTTGATAAAAGAGAATATTTTGACAATAAAAAAAAGTGCCTGATCCAACTCTTCCATCTTAGGATAATGATCAGTATTTAAAACATCTTCCAAGTAAAGATAGTCAATCTTCAAATAACTTTTTATCTCTTCAAAAAGGGCCAAATTATCAAATCCCTCGATGTGAATCCAATGGACATTTTTAGGCGAAAAATCATTAAAATTGATTTTGGATAGTGAAGATAACTCTTCGACCTGCACGGCCTGTTCAGAATATTTAGTAAATATAACCTTGGAATTTTTCCCTAACGTTTGATCTAATTTGGCCAAGGCCTCCGGGCCTAGTCTGGCCGAAGCATGCTTGGCCTTAACAAACTTGGCCATGCACTGCTCCTTTCTGCTGTGATCTACACCTGATTTTTAAAACACTCTTTGCAAAGTTCCTGCTCCGGAGCAAGAAATAACTCTCGATTAGCAATCTGCTTTCCGCACTTAGCACACGTCCCATAAGAACCATCCTTAATCCTTCCTAGCGCTCGTTCAATTATTTGTAGGCGCTCATCAATGTTATGCAATTTTTTTCTTATCGTATTTTCATCTCTCAAAGGCCTTGCATAATCACACCAGTCAGGATTGTATTCAGCGTAGGCCTGATCTAACAAGAATTTCTTCTTTTGCTCCAACACCGACTGTCTTAATTCAATCAATTGCCTTTTACCTCTCTCGCTCTCAACCTCTCTTGACCGAGCATGCTCCACTATTTTATCCATATAGTGCTCCTATTTTGTCTTTTTACTCAATCATAATAATTTACCTAATTATTGCCGTTTATCAAAATTTTTTTTCTGTCATTTACCATCAATCTTGAAAAATAGTTGAACCCTAGGGATGGTATTTCTCCCAATTATATAATATTATCACTCCAATATTTATAACTTATGCTCAAACGCAAGGAGTCTTATCAATGAAAGGTTTGATGATTTTGCTTTTTTTGTTATCATCCATTTCACTATCTTTTTTGACAGTTGCGCAAGAGGAGTTTGATGAAGTTGATTACTCCACTCCTGCGCAAACCGTTTGTGACAGTAACGGGGAAAATTGTGTACAAGATGCAGCAACTTACGAAACAGATCAGGCAGATCCGGCCGGAATCCCCCCCACCATCAACGTCTATGAAGATGGCGACAGCACCGAAGATTAATCATATAATGGATGAATTATCACACTCCCGATAATTCTCGAATAACCACCGAGGCGGCGAACGCTCCAAACATTGGTGGCATGTAGGAAATCGTCCCTACGGTTGTTTTCTTATTACTTAATCCTTCTGTCTTAATAAATTTACTCTTATCTACCTCTTCCGCAGAAAAAATAGTAAGCACTCCCGAATCAATCTTTTGCTGTCGCAACATTTTGCGAACCTTCTGGGCCAGAGGACAGCGGTAGGTTTTAGAAATATCCACCACCTCAATTTTAGAGGGATCAAACTTACCTCCCGCCCCCATAGAACTAATTAATTTTATTCCTCGCTTCAAACATCCAGTGATCAATTGAACTTTAGGGGTAAGTGTGTCAATGGCATCAACAACATAATCATAGTGCCTCTCATCTAAAAGTTTATCCACCTCCTCATCTAGCAAATAGATTTTTTTGGCCATTATATCCAATTCTGGATTAATATCCTTTAAGCGTTTGGCCAGAACCTCCACTTTGGCCTCTCCCGTGGTAGATTCTAGTGCAATTATCTGTCGATTCCGATTATCAATACTCACCACATCACTGTCTACGATAGTAATGGTCCCAATTCCAGCGCGACAGATAAATTCCGCGGCCATTCCACCAACACCACCTACCCCCACAATAAGAACACTCTTATGCCTCAACGCCTGATAGCTCTCTTCGCCCAACAATATGGCCGTACGATCATACCACCTCACCATATTATTTTCTCCTTTTTCCCTTTCTCTTCCATCTGAGCGCCAAAAACTCGTTTAAAATTAGAAAAAATGACCTCTTGCAACTCGTTTACAGAGATGGCCAAAATGGCCGCCGCTTGCCGATAAATCGCCTCAATGGAGTAACTTTCTTGCTCATCACTTTCCAAAAAAAGATAATCTAATGGCATGGCCGATAATGTTCGAGAGGCCGGCATGGCCAAATTAAAAAGGGATGCTCCAAAAGATAGGTAAATACCGGCCCGCCATAACTTCTCTCCCTCTTCAGCACTGGAATTAAATCCATGAATAATCCAAGCAGGTACCTCCGCAAAATTTCTTTTGTAGTATAAAATATCGGATAGTGCCCGCACCGCATGAATAATCACTGGCCGTTTATGCGCAATACTTAGCCTAAGTTGTTGCACAAAAATCTGTTTTTGCGTATCAACACTATGCTGATGTCGCTTTTGTCTATCTATTCCAATCTCTCCAATCGCCCAAATATGCCGCTGCTCCATAGCGCAGGCCACCTTATCTATCGCCTGTTCCACCTGATTATCTTTGGCCAATCTTGCTACTTCCCACGGATGTATTCCCAGCGAATAGCGATCCTGGCCTTCTTGCCCCAAATTATATTCCCCTTCCAACTTTAAATTAACCAAACGAAAAGTACTCATATCCGTCGGAAGGCCCGGATGATGAGAGTGAATGTTTATAAAGGCCGTAGGCCCAATTGCTTCCATATTGAGTTACTACTCTACCTTTGATCTAAAAAAATGTAGACCTATTTTTTATGTTTTGTTTTTACCAAATTTAATATACAAAATAGTAATGAAAATAGCATTCACCTACAATCTCAAAACAGACAATTCCGAAGATCAGGCAGAATTTGACACCAAACAGACCGTTGATGCTCTAAGCGAAGCGATGAGCAATCTCGGCCACCAAGTGGAACATGTCGAAGTAAGCGGCCCTCCATCACAAGTAATGGCAAAACTGGAATCTCTCAATCCCGATTTAGTTTTTAATACCGCAGAAGGAAAATATGGCCGCTATCGAGAGGCCTTTTATCCTGGGCTTTTTGAACAATTAGGCCTTCCCTTCACTGGCTCAGATGCCTACCTCTGTAATCTAACTTTGGATAAAGATCTGACTAAAAAGGTAGTGGCCGAACTTGGAGTCCCTGTTCCAACTTCTCAACAAGTTACTAGAATAGGCCAACTCAATGAAAAAAATATTCGCTTCCCTGTTATTCTAAAACCAAATTTTGAAGGAAGCTCTAAAGGTATCACCCAGGAATCTATCGCCGAAAATCTCGACGAGCTCAAAGAGAAGCTAAAAGTAACTTTAAAAAAATATCCCGCAGGTATTTTAGTTGAAGAGTTTGTTGTTGGTAAGGATATAACAATTGGTTTTGTTAACGGTATTAATAATGATAACAAAGGTGTTTTAGTTCCTACCGAATATCATTTTGCTGCTGAGTATAGTGCTGGTAAAAAGTATCAAATCTACGACTACCATCTAAAAAACAGCGAAGCTGATAAGGTGTCGTTGCGAACTCCCGCCGAACTAGACCCTAAAACCACTCAAGAGCTAATCAAATATGCTCAAAAAATATTCACGCAACTAGATATTAAAGACATTGGCCGCGTGGATTTTCGAGTCACCCCGGATAATCGCATCTACTTTATTGAAATTAACGCTCTTCCCAGCCTAGAACCGGGGGCCGGCATCTACCAAGCAGCGGCCCTTTTTGGCCATACTAAAATCGAAGATGTTTTAGATGCCATCATCAATAGCGCCTCTAAAAGATTTAATATTCGGCCGCAAAAATCTTTGAAGAAAAATTTAAAAAAACTACGAATTGGTTTTTCTTACAATGAAAAACGCATCATCCCCCAAAGCAATCCGCTTACAGACATTGAGGCCGAATATGATGCTCCAAAAACACTTGATGCTATCCGCTCTGCCATTGCTTCTTATGGCCATGAAGTGGTAGATCTTGAAGCAACTCCCGAGCTACCCGCCAAATTGATTAGTGCCAATATCGATCTCGTTTTTAACATCGCCGAAGGGATCAAGGGACGCTACCGTGAATCCCAAGTACCTGCACTGCTAGATTTAATGGGAATTGAATACACCGGTTCCGATGCCTCGACCATGGCACTTACTTTAGATAAAGGATTGGCCAAACGCATAGTCCGCGAAGCTGGAGTTAAGACTCCCAATTTTTTACTCTTCATAACTGGTAAAGAGCCACTTCCTAAAGATTTTAAATTCCCGGTAGTAATTAAACCCGTCGCAGAAGGTAGCTCCAAAGGTTTAAATGACAAAAGTGTAGTGCATAATGAAAAAGATTTAAGAGAAGAGGCCTCGGCCATCATCGCTCGCTATAAGCAAGGGGCCTTGGCCGAAGAATATCTGCCAGGAAGAGAGTTTACCGTCGCAGTAATTGGTGAAAAAAGGCCACAGATATTACCTCCGATGGAGATTGTTTTTACTCCCGAAGCTGGAAACTTTCCTATTTATTCTTACCACCATAAACTGGATGTAAATAGCGAAGTAAAATATGATGTTCCGGCCAAAATCGACGAAAAACTACGCAATCAATTAGAGCAAAATGCTCGCAAGGTTTTTAATATTTTAGATTGCCGAGATATTGCGCGTATAGATTTTCGTCTAGATGCCGAAGGCAATGTTAATTTTGTTGAATGCAATCCGCTGCCTGGACTAACGCCTGGCTGGTCGGATTTATGTCTGATTGCCGAATCAACTGGAATGACCTATCGCGAATTAATTGGAGAGATTATTGCTCCGGCCATTCGTCGCTATAAGCAAAAAATGAAAACACTCTTACACAAAGACAAAAACGATGCCCAACAGTCTGTTGAATAAAAAAAATCGCGCACGTAACTTAGGAATTAAAATTGGCCGCTATCCTACTGGTAAGTACAATGCCATCACCGATATAAAAGGGGTTCGGGTTGGACATACCACCATAATTCAAGGCGCCCACAGTGAAGGATCAACGGAAAAAACAATTCGCACTGGTGTCACTGCCATTTTACCTAGCGACGATGAAGTTTTTAATGAGAGTGTATCCGCCGGCGCTTTCATTTTAAATGGTGCCGGAGAAGTCTCAGGCCTTACACAAGTACAAGAATGGGATTTAATCGAAACACCTATTTTACTTACAAACACTCTCTCGGTAGGAACCTGCTCTGACGCCGCCGTTCAATACATGATGCAAAGATATCCAGGAATTGGCAGCATCCAAGACGTAGTTATTCCGCTAGTGGGCGAATGTGATGACTCTTGGCTAAATGATATTGCGGGCCAACATGTGCAAGTAGAACATGTCTATCAAGCAATTGATAGCGCCCAGGGCGGCCCCGTTTTAGAAGGTTGCGTTGGCGGCGGAACTGGCATGATTACTTGTGACTTCAAGGCCGGTATCGGAACTTCCTCTCGCCGCCTTCCTCAGAGTGATGGCGGTTATACGGTTGGGGTTTTAGTCATGAGCAATTTTGGGCAAATTGAAAATTTACTAATTAAAGGAATTCCCGTTGGAGAAATTCTGGCCAAGGATTATTCACATTTAAGTAAACGTCGAGACAATTATGGAAGTATCATTGCCGTAGTTGCCACCGATGCGCCACTAATGGGCCATCAGCTTGATCGTTTGGCCAAGCGTGCGGCCTTAGGAATCGGCCGCTGTGGCTCATTTGCTGCACATGGTTCAGGCGAAATTATTTTGGCCTTCTCCACCGGAAATAAAGTTCAACGCAATACCAACAAAATGTTTTATAAGATGAAAATTCTGCTTAATAAACGCATGGATCCTCTTTATGAAGCAGTCATTGAGGCCACCGAAGAGGCCATCGTCAACTCACTTTTTATGGCCGAAGATATGGAAGGTATTGGCGGCCACTTTGCCCCCGCCCTGCCGGCCAATAAAGTTCGCGATATTATGCTATCCTATGAAAATATGAAAAAGTCTTTATAAACAAACTACTGTGCTAGCGTGGTAGTGCGTTACTTTAACCTCGGCCAACTTCAATCATCGATCCACAACATAATATTTTTTGAATATATAATTGCTCCCCGATCTACTACTGCTTGCGAGGTTAAATCACTCATAAAGCTATGCGTGATAAGACTTGGCGTTTCTTCTGTAAGAAAATAAGAATCGGTAATAAGCGAAGCATTTTTCTGGCCGGCCAAACAATCCGTCATGTGCACCAACTGCGTAAAGTATAGACGATCGGAAACATTGCTAACTATTGCTAAATTACTAAGCCTCTCTGTCTGCCCTAATATCTGAGAAGATAAAATGGGATTAATACCTTCACTTTTTCTATCATAGGCGACCTCTTTTGTGCGATCAAAATCAGCGATATAAAAATGCTCACTATCTCCTTTTTTTACATAGCCCATCAAATCACCATAATTACCCAAAACATCAACTCCAGCATTATTAAAGTAGTCAATTTTTCCATTTTTAAACCTTATGGCAAATTCATCGTTACTGCTATATTCCTCTCTATCAAAACAACTTAGATATTTTTCTCTCGGGCCAGTATATATTCGCCAAAACGTATTACAAGAGAGAAACTCCTCAAAAACAAGCTCTTCTTCCGAAGAAATTTTCAAAACCTTATTAGCAACGGTCTCCTCATTAATAGGATACACTATTGTTAAAATTTGTTCATTTGGCCAAAAGTCTGTAATGGTGGCCGTCGATAAGTTTGCAAGCGGATATGACATATTCCCCTTTATTTTTTCCACCGCTAAAATAGATGGGCCATCATTACCTGATAAATTGAAAAGATAGTGATGGGAAAAATTTAAAAGATCCTGCGCAAAATCTCTAACTATAAAGTTCACAGGTGTTACCACAATCTCTTTACCCTTAAACTCAATCAGCAATTCTTTGGCCATATCATCATTTCGCACTATCCAAAACAGATCCTCATTCACTTTATTTTTTAAGGCCTTTGTTAGTTTGGTAGCATTAAGTGTTTGCACCCATGAGAGCGTACAATCTCTCTTGCTCTCTTCACAATTTATAAAAAAGATATCAATGGATGGATTTATCTCATCTGGGCCACTACGCAATACTAGATTCTCTTTCGTGGCCCACGAGATCTCAACTCCGTCCCCCATTTTTCCCAGCGGCCTCCACTGCATCTCTTGATAGTGCATGTAATAAAGATCCTGAGTTTGTCCATCACTTATCCCTAAAACAAAAGGAGAATCCCGGCGATAAAGAAGTCTCGTCACTCCAGTTGGATTGGCCACTTCGCTCCCATCCTCCAGATTAACAAAAGTTTTTTGCTGGATAATTGCAAATTTATATTTACTTATAAAAACATCTAGTCCAGTTCCGAAATTTAGTGATAAAACCGCATGGGAAAATTTTTTCGCATGCTCTCCCCAGCGTTGATTAAGCGGTGAGCGTGGATCAGAAACGAACCATACTGAACTATTTAGAATTTCCCAAAGATTGCCCTTTGGTGTAGAAATGGCCTCCAGTGAATTTTTTAGCTCCAGACACTTCTGGCCTCGCTCTTTTGCACACACACCACTAACATAAGAAAAACTTTTGGCAATTTTTCTATCCGCCACAAAAGTGTTATATTTCATCCAAGCAGCATCACCTACTCGACAAGCGGTGCGCAGACAGGCCCCCTCTCGTTGCATAGAAGAAATCAACTCTGTACGTTCTTTTAAGGCACTTTGTGATTGCTCATTGATATTTTCAACTACGTCCGAGACTCGCAAGGCCCAGCGCTGTCCAACACTAACACGAGGATCGGAGGAAAAAAGCCCTGCGGTCCAAATGGCCATAATTTCTTCTAATGACTTTTTCACTCCATCAACTACTATATAGTTGTTAGCAAAAAATTCATTAACCAAAGAAGAAAATCCCAGAGAATAGGCAAGGTTATAAACGGCTGTATAGCGCTGTCCAATTTGTGCATCTCTACTGGGAGTACTATGCCCTTCCCAATTAGCAGAACCAGGAGAACACTCCTCTCTCTGGCATAATTCAAACCCTTCCTGCACAATTTGCACCCGTGATTCTAAAGCTGCCTTCAATGCCTCGGCCCCCTTTCTAACAGCAACTTCCGGCCGAAAACTGGGAACAATAACTTTATAAATGGCAATGGCAAAATTTTCTTCATCTCCCATAAAATCTGGATCATATTGTTCTAGAGAGTAATACGGCATAGTATTGGACTGCTTCAAACTAATGCGTCCACTGCTCTTCTCTGGCCAGCGAAATTGCAGCAGGCCGCCTTCTTTAGGTTCTTTAATTTGCTCCTCATCAAGAAAACCTTCAACGTATAACGCTCGTATCATTCGCGGGGTAGTAGAAGAGTAAAGTTGAATGGGGATTTCGCTGCCATCAGAATCTTCTCCATATAGCCTGCCCACCACTCTGGTATGGCCTGATTTTCCATGAATACGCAGATGGAAAATTCCTGGAATAATTGATTCAAAAGAGATTTTCAAGGGAAAGGCATCACCCAAAACAGTGTGAGTATAAGTATTGTCCAAAATGTAATCAAGAGCATTTAAAAAAAGCTGATCTTTATACCAGAGAGTATCTCTTCGCAAATTAGACCAAGACTGCTTGAAAGATTCATTCGAAAAAAGAACTTCCGATCCTCCCAAAGTATTTGCCGCCGGCAGGCCATTTATACGCGCAAAAATCCAGCGCAAAGATACCGCAGCATCGGCACAATCGGTTTTAATATTATATTTTTTGAAAAAATCAGAATCTAAGTTGGCCACTATCCATTCTGAAAATTTTGTTTCCCACTCAATATTCCAGTTATTAGTAATCTCCCATAATTTAACACCTTTTAATTCGGTATAAACCTGATCGGCCAAACGAATTGGGCGCCTTTTAGCACTAAAATAAAGGTAATTGGTGTTGATGTAGTCTAGGGCCTGTGTCTTATCCGCAAACTCTTTAGAAAAAATTCGCTCCTGCAACTGGCCATTTTTTTGTTCAAAGATCTCTACTCTCCATTGGCCTTCTTCCAAATATGCTACCAAATATTGTTTTGACTCTGCTCCATAATAATAACGTTTAATCAATGTTTCAGAAGAATCACTGCCAAAAAGTGATAGATTTAAGGTAAAAAATAACAGAAAAAAGAAAAACTTCATAAAATCCCCCTACAGATTTATTGTAGAGGGATTATGCTTTATAATGATTCCCGTGTAAATAGCATCTTAGGCAAAAAACCTTAAGCTATTGGCAATTTCTAAAAATATAATCACCAAGATATTTCTCACCAACATAGACAGTGCCACCATCACAATGAGAACCATAGCGGCCAGTCATCTCTCCATTTCTACAGGTTGTTAGATTTTTCACCTTATATATGAAGCGCAAATCACTACCATTAAATTCCATCGACACCTCATAGATTCCGCCAATATACTCCCCGGAAGAAAGCTGGCGATAACCATCAGTTTTCCAATTTGGATTGCGCAAATCATAGATGGAATTAACCGGTTGCTCGTTCCCCATATGAAAAACTAAATTGCCAGAATAAACCCGATAAGGCGCTTTTAAATTATTCCTTAGGTAATTAACTACGTTACGATCATGCACAACCAACTGAACTATTTCTGGCCGTTCGATATTGCGATCCACCACCGCCAATCCATTATCACAACTTAGAATTTTTTCCCATCGATCATTGTCCCACCATTCCGCAGAAGCAATTGATGCAAATATTGCTAGTAAAAGAAAAATTATCATTTTGTTCATAGATTCCTCCGGTTAAAAACAATTGAGATACTATAAAAAACAGATTCAAATTAGTAGGAACCTATCACAACTCTGTATGCCCGGAAATTTAATTAGCCGAAATTGTAAAAAAGTAAGAGTGTTACCGAAAATAGAAAACTCTGCATTAAGTCGGATGTTTTTGAAGGGTGAAATAAAATGTTGTCCCGCTTCCTCGTCCCTTACTCTCTGCCCAAATTTTGCCACCATGTGCTTCCACAATATTCTTGCAAATCGCCAGCCCGAGGCCATGTGAAGATAGATCATCTTTTAATTTGCTATCTGCCTTATAAAAGTCATCGAAAATCTTCTCCTTATCTGCGTCATCAAGTCCAATCCCATTATCTTCTATAAAAAAAAGATAATCCTGTTTGTTTTCGACGTAAGAGATAACAGAAATCTTAATCTCTCCATTTTGGGCCGTAAATTTAACGGCATTACTTATTAAGTTATAAAAAATTTCAGTAATCCCAATTTCATCACCCAATATGTACGTTTCTGGAGCAACATATATGGACATTTTAACGGCCTTTTCATCCAAGATTTTTTGGTAGGAAATCAAAATCATCTTAATTATTTCAAACACATCTATCTTGCTATAATTTAACTTATATTGAGAAACATCAAACCTGGCCATATTCATTATGTTTTTGGCCAAACCCTTCATAAAATCAACACTCTGATTGCAAACGCCCACCATTTCAACAAGCTCTTTGTTGGGGCCTAACTTTTTAATTTCCTCTTGAATTTCTGGCAGTAATACTGAAAGCGGGGTAAGTGGAGTCTTTAAATCATGGCCTAATCGACCAATCATCTTATTTTTCTCTCCCAATAAGCGAACAATCTTCCGGCCACGATCTTCTAATTTATTAGTAAAATCACGCAACCTTATGTAGAAAAAAATGAAAAAAATAATTAGGACCGTTGGGACAGAAATCACTACCCAATTTAGCTTATAAATGGCCTCTTCATACTTATGAAAGTCATTGGAAACATCAACATATATTTCTAACGCTCCAAAAAATTTTCCGCCCAAATCAAGCGACGGATAGTAAACTTCTACAACATCATATTGCATTTCATCTGCCTCTAAATCCTTTTCATGTTTATGAATGAATTTGGAATAGAGCTTTCCTTTTTCCATAATTTGCACAAAATTTCTATTTGGATGAGTTTTTCCGATTTTTTCTTGCTCCGACGAAAAAATAATTTTTCCTGTCTGATCGAAAATATTTATCTTTTTTATACGCAATAGAGCAACTATTTGTTTGATCTCCAAAACTACTAAGTCACGATCGTAGGTCCTGGCATCAAAAATCTTTTGCGGTGAAAATTTATCAAATAAAATCTTGGCCTCTTTACTAACTTCATGCTCTATTTGTTGTATAAAGATGGCCCGAAAATGGGGATGGGCATAAAATAGGTTTATGGCCGGTGGCAAAAGGGGCCCCAAAGCGGCCAAGAATAAAATGATTTTATATTTACGCAATCCATCTTTCATATACAGAGAAGTATATCGGCAACTAACCTGCCGGTAAATTTAATTTTGCCTTGTTTTATTAATATCTCCTTGCTACCGTTCCACATCATCTTTTTCAGGAGCAAGCTACATGAAAACTTTCTTGATCTTGTCATTTTTTTCTACTGTTTTTTTCTGTCAAGCGCTATTTTCCGCTCTACCATCTCCGGAGCCTGTTAGTAAAAACATAACTAGCGGAGCACCCAACGCCAAAAAGGGAGGAACTCTTACTTATGAGGCCTATGAACCCAATCACATTAACCCCATAAATTTCGATCAGGCCGGCTCTATCGAAATCTTAACCAACTGGCTTTTTGAATCCCTTCTTGATACCGATTTAAAATCTGGGAACAATATCCCTTGTATCGCAGAAAAATGGGCCATCTCCAAAGATGGTTTGGAATTTGTCTTCTGGATTAATCCAAACGCCAAGTGGTTTGATGGAAAGGCCATAACCACAGAGGATGTCAAGTTCTCTTTTGAAGTTTATTCAATGGAAGGTGCAAACTCCCCCGTTCGTAAGTCACAAGCAGAGGAATTTTCCAAAATTGAGATCATCGATAGTCATACCATTAAGTTTACCGCCAAAAAGAGACTTTTTAGTAATTTTGAATTTCTTGCTAGCAGCATTATTATGCCCAAACATCTCTACTATTACACTGACCCCGAAAAGTTAGCACGCAACGAATATACTAGATTACCCAAAGGCTCTGGCCCCTACATTATTCAATCATGGGAAAAGGGCGATCAGGCGGTAATGACGAAAAACCCTAACTGGTGGGGGGCCTCTCTAGCGCAAAATCAAGGGGCGTACAACTTTGATAAAATTATTATCAAATATGTACGAGATCCCCAAATTGCTTTTGAACGCCTTAAGAAGGGAGATCTAGATTACATGCCAATTCGCATTGGAAATACAGAATTGTGGCGACAAACTAAAAGCGATAAGTCCTTTACTAGCGGAGAAATTAAGGCACTAGCGGTGCAATCTCGACTACAGCAAGGTTATGGCCTTATTGGATTTAATACCCAAAATGCTATTTTTAAAGATAAGGCCGTGCGGATGGCGCTACTTAGAGCAGTTAATCGTGATGAGATTATTGAAAAAAGTTTAGATGGACTAGCGCAAATTCCCATGGGGCCACTTTTTAGCGTTGATAATTTTAATGGAAAATTTAAAACACTAAATTACGATCCAGCGACGGCCAGCAAAGAGTTAAATGCGCTGGGGTGGAAAGATAGCGACGGTGATTATATTTTAGATAAGGGCGGCAAACCATTTAGCTTCACCGTACTAGTGCCTAATGCCAGAATAGAAAAGGAGATGCTTTTCATTCAAAACTACTGGAAAAATATTGGGATCAACGCCAACATTAAAATAATGGAGTATAGCAGTTGGCGACAACTGCAAGATGAGCGCCGATTTGATGCAATCGCTAATGGAAAAAGCCGCACTTTAAAACCATGGAGTGTCGATCCCTATTCTGAGTGGCATTCGGATAATCTACCTAACGGACTGAAAAATTATTATGGATATAGTAATCCGAAGGTTGATCAGTTAATCATTAGTGCCCGTCAAGAGTTCGATGCCAAAAAGCGCAAGAAAATTTTAGATGAGGTCAATGACATCATTGCCGATGAGCACATTCTTTTGCAGTACTCCGAAAGTAAATATTCTCTGCATGGAATCAATAGCAAAATTGTACTACCTAATGTCGATGGTAAAAACTGGTACCCCTATGACCTAGGAATGAAGTATTGGTATCGTAAATAAATAAGAGAACGGACAAAAACATGAGTAAAAAAAAATGTTATGTGGTTTATCATGGTAGCTGCCCAGATGGTTTTGGGGCGGCCTGGGCGTTTTGGCAAAACTTAAAAGATGATGCGACATATATTGCGTCCTTTCACGGTAAACCCGCTCCTGATTTTGCCCCTAACTCAAAAATCTATATCGTCGATTTTTCTTATGATAAAAAAACACTATTAACGCTAGCACAGCAGAACGAAGTAGTTCTGCTAGATCATCATAAAACGGCACAGGCCGATTTAGAAGGACTCCCCTTTGCCACCTTTGATATGAATAAGTCTGGTGCAGTATTGGCCTGGGAATATCTCCACCCAGAAAAAAAACTTCCTCTTTTGTTACAATATGTACAAGATCGTGACCTCTGGCAATTTAAACTACCCTACTCAAAAGAGCTGCATGTCTATATTGGAACGGCCAAATATGATTTTGCTGACTGGGAACGTTTATATCAAGAATTTGAGTTCGCGCTAGATGACGCCATAGAGAAGGGGAAGTTACTCTTAGCTTACGATCAGCAAAATGTTGATTCTATTTGTCGTCAGGCCAAACTTGTAGATTTTGAAGGATACCAAGTTCCCTCGGTTAACACTCCTTTGTTAAATTCAGATGTAGGTAATAAACTTCTAGAACTCTATCCTGCCGCTAAATTCTCTATTACCTGGTATATGGATCGAGATAGCGAGATAAAAATTTCACTGCGCTCTAATAGCGATTTTGATGTCTCGGCCATTGCAAAAAAATATGGAGGCGGTGGCCATTTTTCAGCGGCCGGTTGTCGCGTAAACAAGATCCCCTAAAAAAATGGGCCACAAATTTCTCTGATCATTTGCTAAATTTTAAAAATTGTATTACAAATTTGATATATTTTTTTATTAACTATAAACTAATTGAGAAAATCAATGGCCACAATGCGAACAAAATATGCACAGTGTGAATTTGGTGCCATGGCGTATTGGGATAATAAGTTAGATAATGATGCTCCGGCCCTATTATTTCTCCACGGCATCTCTTCCTCTAAGTCGGTATATCAAAAACAGATGGAATCTTCTCTATTGGCCAATCGTTTTCGACTAGTGGCCTGCGATCTTCCTGGACACGGAGAATCGGATTGGGCCGAATCTGATAAAAATGCCTACACCATGCTCTTTTACACTAAAGCGTTACTAGAATTTTTAGAAGAGCTGGCATGCAAAAAAATTATTTTGATTGGCCATAATCTGGCAGGACACATTATTGCAGAGGCCCTTTCTAAGCTTACCGCCCATACCAAGATCAAGGCCATCATCATTACGGGCATGGCACCCATTGGCCGGCCTACCCCGATGATCGCCGATGCCTTTTTGCCTATGGAAAAAGAGGGCCCTAACCACTTACCAATTTTTATGAATGGCCCTATTACCAAAGAACAGTTAGAAATCTGGTCACACCATGTCTTTGCTGGAAGCAATCTTTCAACATATCAACAAAGCTTTATCAGTGATGTTAAAAAAAGCGACCCCAAAGCGCGAGTACGTTTTGGCCAAGAATGGAGTAGCAGTAGACTTAGTGATGAAGTAAAAATTTTTCAAAAGTCTAACATCCCCTTGCTTTTCATACAAGGAACAGAAGATTCTCTTATCAATCCGCAAATTACCTCCTCCTTCAAATTACATAATATGTGGAAAGATAAAATTGAAACAATCGCTTCATGCGGACATACTCCTCATCTTGAATCTTCTGAGGAATTTAATAGTTTAATCGCCCAATTTGTTGTAGATATTTCTTAAATTATAAACGGACAACAAGAGGGGGATGTATGAATTTCTTAGATAGAGAATTTTTTAACTTCCACAGCAATAAAAGCATTGAAGAGCGGGCCGCGATCTTTAACCGCCACGGCCGCATTTTCGACATGATTTTCTCTCAACAATTCAATCGTCCCACGCTAGAGCGTCTTTTTGAAATAACCAATGCCCTTCGTCACATCTCTAAGTCTAAAGAGGGATGTGATTTTTTGAAAGGACTTCTCTCACATAAAAAGGCCATGCTCTATTTCGCCCAACCCTCTTCTCGAACCTTTTTATCCTTCCAGAATGCTTGTCATATTTTAGGAATGGCCACCTCTGAGATTCGTGATACTAGCGTCTCTTCAGAAGTTAAGGGCGAAAGTTTTGATGATGGCCTACGTACTTTTTCTTCCTATGCTGATCTAATTATTATGCGTCATAAGCAGGCCAACTCCGCAGAGCGAGCTGCATGGCTGCTAAACAGCTACTCCAAACGGCCAGTACCGATTTTAAACGGCGGAGCAGGCAGTGATCAACATCCGACTCAAGCACTTTTGGACATCTATACGTTACATAAATCTTTTGAAAAAAGCGGTGGCATAGATGGTAAAACAGTGCTCTTTTGCGGGGATCTCAAGCGAGGAAGAACTGTCCGCTCATTGGCCTATTTGTTGAAAAATTTTGAAAATATTAAAATGATTTTTGCTGCACCTAAATTTTTTCAAATGAATGAGGACGTGTTGCAATTTTTAGAAAACCACAACATGCCATACACCATAGAGACTGAGTCATTAAAAAATGTTCTAGGACAGGCCGATGCTATTTATATGACGCGAATTCAAGATGAGCATGACACGGCAACTGGAGAGTCTGCCTGCGTAGATATTGAGCAGTTTAAACTTAAAATTGCCGACATGAATTTTGTAAAACCTAACGCAGCAATTATGCATCCCTTTCCACGCCGCGATGAAATCGATGTAGAAATTGACTCTGATCCTCGTGCCAAATATTGGCGACAAGAACGCAATGGAATGTGGACGAGGGCCGCCCTTATCGCCTACGTTTTTGAAGTGGAAAATAAAATTTTAAATCACACTACTACTTGATGAATCAAAATCTACTACTCCATCAAATTTTTGAGGCCACTGCAAAAAAATATCCGCAGCAGATAGCGTTAGATATTCCCCCTCTCTCCACTCGTCCACGCATCTGTCTTACCTATAAGGAACTCGATCGCATGGCCAATTATTTGGCCGGCCAAATTGCCCCATTTGTGAAAGCAAATAGTGAAACGGTAATCGCACTTTTACTTGAACGCAATTCGCACCACCTTTTTGTAGCACAACTGGCGGCCTTAAAGGCCGGGGCGGCATATTGCTCTATTGATAGTTCTTTTCCTGCTGAGCGGATTAGCTTTATTTTGGACGATTCTAAAACACCTCTCATCTTGACTACTGAGTCTCTTCGACAATTACTACCTAATGGTTATCACACCATAGATGTGGCAAATGCTTTAACAAATATTGCAAATGATAAAACTTATGACTTTGTAACACCGACATGGGTTCTTGCGAATAATTTGGCATATATTATCTACACTTCTGGTACCACCGGAAAACCCAAAGGCGTGGCCTGCGAACATCGCAATATTGTAAATCTTATACAGGCCGATGTAGATTATTTTAAACTATCTTCATCAGAGAGAATTTCTCAAAACTCTTCTACCTCCTATGATTCTTCACTAGAAGAAATATGGATGGCCTGGGCCATTGGGGCCACGGTGGTAGTGGCCACCGATGAAATTGTTCGTTCTGGCCCTGATTTCGGTGCCTGGCTTAAAAAAGAAAAAATTACCGTTATCTGTCCACCTCCCACTCTTTTAAAAATGAAAGTGGCCACAAATCCTAAAGTGGATTTGCCCGATTTAAAACTAGTGTACGTTGGAGGTGAAGCGCTTCCACGAGAAATTGCCGATCTGTGGGGAAGGGATCTTTGGCTAGAAAATGGTTATGGCCCCACCGAATGTACGGTTACTGTAACTCGCACCAGAATTTTTCCTCAGCAGGCCATCTCTATTGGCCGGCCGGTAAAAAATAACTTTGCCTTAATTTTAGATGAAAAATTAAATGAGTTAAAAATTGGAGAGATCGGAGAACTTTGTATCGGCGGAGCACAACTAACTCGCGGTTATCTACATCGACCGGAACTTACTAACGAGAAATTTATAACTCATCCCCTCCATGGCCGAATTTATCGCACCGGAGATTTGGCCTCTAAAAATGCTGATGATGAGATCTTTTATCATGGCCGCGCTGATTCACAAGTTAAGTTACGCGGATATCGTATCGAACTAGGTGATATTGAATCAGCTATTTCTACTTGTGAAAATGTTGCTGCCGCTGCCTGCAAAGTGCAAGAGAGCAGGGCCGGACAGCGTTTGATTGCCTATTTGGTGTCAAAAGATAATTGCGCCGTTGATTTGGAAAAGATCAAAAGCACTCTTGAAAAAAACCTTCCCAAATATATGATCCCCTCTCTCTTTATGCAACTGTCTAAACTTCCACTTTTGGCCACTAGCGGTAAACTCGATCGCAAGGCCCTTCCCGATCCAGAAGAAAATACGAATTTAGTAGATAGAAAAATAATCGCGCCATCCAATGAAATAGAGACAATTATTTTGCAAGCATGGCAGGCAACTCTTTTGTCCCAGACCAAAATTTCTACCTATGATAATTTTTTTGAAATTGGTGGTGATTCTCTAGGAGCGGCAATTACTATTTCTCATCTGCGCAAAAATCCTCAAACTTCCTCTATCACCGTACGCGATCTCTATCAACATCCAACAATTGCGGCGCTAGCGGCCTCGGCAATCTTAAACTCCTCACCTTCCGATCATTCTAACTTGCCCCCTTTTGATTTTTCTGTCAAAAAAGATGAAAGTAGTGATTGGGCATTGCTTGTTACCGTTGCCCAAATTGCCTGGATTTTGGCCGGTATTATGATGGCCGCCATCGTTGGCCACTTTTTTTTAATTTATCTTTTTCCCATCATGCTGGCCAAGCTGGGGGCCGTCTTGTTATTTTTCTTAATACCACTGATGGCGCCACCGCTGTTTTTATTATATGCTACTTCTTCAATCTTGTTTGCGATCGTTATCAAAAAACTTTTGATTGGGAAATATCGCTCTGGAAAACATCCCGTTTGGGGACTTTTCTATTTGCGCCACTGGATTGTTCAACAAAGCGTAAAATTAGTTCCAATAGGCACTTTCGAAGGGACAGAACTTCTAAATTTCTTTCTGCGCATGATGGGTGCCAAAATTGGCAAGAATGTTTTTTTTGCCAAAGGGGCCGATGTTATCCTCGGTGCCTGGGACTTACTAGAAATTGGAAACAATGTTTCTATAGGTAGAGATGCGGCAGTTCGCACCGTTAGTTTTAACAATGGCTCAATGTTGTTTGGGAAGGTAAAAATTGGCAACAACTGCACTATTGAAACACGGGCATCTATTTCGCTTGATTGTCACATGGAAGATGACTCCTATCTCACTCATCTTTCCATGATTCCGCCAGGAACCACCCTTTTACGAGGAGAAAAATGGGAAGGGGTTCCCGCAAAAAGAATTGGTCTAGCACCTCCAGCACAAGTGGCCACTGATTATGATCATGAAATGTCTGCCTGTCGTTATGCGTGGGCAATGATTTTGGCCCGAGCAATTATGAGTTTAATCACCTCTCTTCCTGTCAGTTTTAGTGTACTAGGCATAATGCTCTACTTTAATATAAATACCGAGGTAGTCACTCGCTGGTTTACCTCCAGTAAACTAGATGATATTTATCTCTTTGAACTTTCTACACTAGCAGTATTGGCCAGTTTGTTAGCACTCCCCATGCAAGCTCTCTACTCAAGACTTTTGGGCAAAATTATCCCCGGTAATTACTCTCTACATGGAACAACTTTTATAAAAATATGGCTAAAAGATCGTTTAGTGGAATTGGCCGGCAATCGTTTGAGTGGTGCACTTTACTGGCCCTATTGGTTGCGACTGGCCGGAATGAAGGTGGGCAAAAATTGTGAGATAAGCACCATCATCGATGTTACTCCTGAATTAATTGATATTGGAGACGAAGTTTTCTTTGCTGACGGAATCTACTTAGGAGGCCCCACTATTCATCGCGGGGTTGCGACTATTGATGAGGTGCACTTAAGCAAAAATAGTTTCATCGGCAATCACGCTATTATTCCTTCTGGAACCAAGTTACCCTCAGATATTTTACTTGGAATTTGTACAGTGGCAGATGAAGAAAAAGTAAAACAGGGAACCTCATGGTTTGGCCACCCATCTTTTGAATTACCTCGCCGTGAAGTGGTACAGTGCGATCGCAGCTTGACTCATCGGCCCTCGTGGGATCGATTTATAACTCGCCTTTTCTGGGAAACGCTACGATTTTTTTTACCGGTAATCCCAACACTAACTTTTATTTTATGGAGTAAGTTGGCCTATCACTTTTCCACCACTCAATCGAGCATTATCTATTTTTCATCTACCTTACATCTTATCACCATCGGATTATTTACCTTTATGGCCTCCTTAATCTTTGTCCTTAAATGGGTTTTACTGGGCAAAGTTCGTCCTGGCCAACATCCACTCTGGTCTTGCTGGTGCTCTCGTTGGGATTTTCTTTACGTCGCATGGGCGGCCTATGCTCAAAGAATTTTAGTATTTTTCGAAGGAACATTGTTGCTCTCTTGGTGGTTGCGAGCGATGGGTGCCACCGTAGGCAAACGAGTTATTTTGGGTGCAGGATTTGCCCAGGTAGTTGATCCCGATATGTTAAATTTTGAAGATTACGCAACTGTACTCTGTATGTTTCAGGCCCATACCTTCGAAGACCGTGTTTTAAAAATTGCCCCCATCCATATCAAGGCGGGCAGTTCACTTGGCAATGCCTCGGTATTATTGTATGGCGCAGAAATTGGCCAACAGGCACATGTCTGCGACAATAGTGTAGTAATGAAGCATGAGTATTTAGTTCCAGGCCAAAGATACATAGGCTGCCCCACGCAGAATGTAAAAAAAATAGACGGCCAATATTTTTACGCCAACAGCAGTGGGCAGCAATAGTTATAGGGGAACAATTTTTGATGATTAGTCCTCCTTTTTGAAAACAACCTTTTTGCTATCTATCTATCTGAAAAAAGAGTTGCGTCGTAAATAGAAACCTATCGCTTAGCAGAAGATAAAAAATTAATCAGCGCAGGGTGATATTATATACACATTACCCTAGTATTATCCTCAAGCTAGTAATGGAATGTGACGATAGGTAATATATGGCGCGAAGATGTTCAATAATTTTCCTTCAACTACTTTTGCTACTTGCAACGCTTATCTTTGCTGTTAGTTGTAAAGAAGCGGCAAAATACGAGGTGGCGGAAATTTTTCCATGGAATGGAGAGGTCGTCTTTTCTGCTCCTCCACCTTCACAAGTCAAGGCCGGAGATGCCATTTTGTCGACAATCACCATTCAAGATGAAAAAGGCGTTATTATCACTGACTCCGATGACGAACTTATCATTCGCTGTATTGATTCTTCGACGCTGCAAGATCTGGCCATTTGCCAAGGGCCTCGCACAGTGCGGGCCGCTAGTGGTGTGGTGAAACTTCAATTTATCATCAAAGAAGTAATAAGTGGCGTTTTGCTAGAAGTTACTCCTAGTAAAATGGAAAAAGCAAAAGTTCTATCAACGCCATTTGATATTGTTCCTAACGATCCCGTTAAGCTAAAATTTATTCAACCTCCTACAGAACAGCAGGCAGATGTTATCTTCAGTCCGGCCGTCTCAGTTGGTGTCTATGATGCATACGACAATCTCGTGGACGTTGATGACGCTAAAATGAAAATTTCCTTTTCCAGTGATGGCACTCCGGCCGGCTGCGAAGCGGCCGTAATATCCGGAAGTGAAAAATTGTCAGTAGATGGAATTGCTACTTTTGAGGAATTAAAAATTGATCTGCGCTGTGATGGTTACAAGGTGTTTGTGCGAGAAATCGAAAACTATCTCTCGGGCCTGGCCATCGATACTAGCACCACCTTCAATATCCCGCACGGTGTACCCGACCACATTAGCTTTTCTGGCCAACCTGCCGACGAAACGCCCTCTGATCAAGCAATCTCTGGGATCAAAGTTGCTCTTCGAGACTCTGCTGAAAACATCGTCACTTTGTTTTCAGGATCATTCACCATGAACATTGATACCGATCCAACAGGGAATTCTATTTTATCAGGAACCAGAGTAAAAAAGGCCACTCGTGGCGAGGCCATTTTTTCTGATCTAAAAATTGATAATATGGCGGAAGGTTTTAAACTAATTGCCACCGGATATAATGAAACCATGAATGCAGTTAGTGATAGCTTTAACATCATTGCTGGTTCACCATATAAGCTAGCATTTGCCAACTCGCCTACCAGTGATGTGCAAGCAGGAAGTGTAATTGCGGAACAAATTGCAGTTAAGATTTTGGATGTAAATGGCAATCCGGCCAGTGCTACTAACGCCATCACCATAGCTTTCCCTAATAACACTCCGTCTGGAACTCTTACCTCCACCGCAGTGGCCGGAACGGCCTTCTTCTCTGGGATTTCACTAACTCGTGCTAGTGCTACTCAAACCATCACTGCCAGCGCAACTGGCCTAGTTTCAAAAACCTCCTCACCTTTTGAAATCTATCACCGCGCAGGCCCACTACATATTGAATTTTCCACCACCAATTTAGGTACGGCATATTTAGGAAATCCGGTGGCATCTTTTTCTATTCGACTGCATGATCAATATCACAATCCGGCCATCTATCTTAACAGCTCCGCCACCGTCTCTCTCATTTCTCAACCTGATCCTCCCCCATCGCAACTTTCGTGGACAACGTCCTTTGTCGATGGGGAAGCACGCTTTGGAAATATCTACATTGATAAACCGTTTGAGTATTATACTTTTGCCGCCACTACCACCGAGGCTTCTTCCACTTCTACTTCTGTCACTCGTGGGCCTTTACGCATTCGGCCGGGAACTGCCACCAAAATCGCCATCGCCACAGCGCCATCTCCCACGGAAATCGCCGGAGAGACAATATCTTCCATTAAGATTGAAGCACGCGACTCTAGCAATTTTTTAAATACAACAACCACAGGAACAATTAACGTGCGTATTAAGGCCGGCACTGGAAATTCTGGAACTTTATTAGGGACTACCTCCCGTGCTCTGGCCGGTGGTGCGGCCACTTTTAGTGATTTAAAAATTAATCAGGCCTCTTGGCAAGTTGAAGGTGCCTCCCCATACACCTTAGAATTTTACGATTCTGCCACTCTCTACGCGGTAATCAATACTTCTTTGGAGATTAAACACAGTAGCGCAGACCATATAGACTTTATAACCACGGCCAGTGACATTACCGCTGGAGTAGAAATTTCTCCTCAAATTGCGATCCAGGATCTATATCACAACCTAGTATCAAGCGGTACCTCGGCAACTGCCAACATCTCGCTGGCACTTGTTAGTAGCACGGCCAGTGCTTCTTTGGAGGGCACGGCCGAAGCAATGGCCAGTGCCGGCCTTGCTAACTTTTTGGGCCAAAATATTACCATTTTAAAAAGCGCACTAACCAACACTCTAGTGGCCACTTGCGAGCTTTGTACCAATCACAGCGCCAGCAGTAATAGCTTTAGCGTCTACCCTGCTACTGCTAGCAAGATAGTCATCGAATCGGCCATTGGCAGCGCCTATAGTACCCCATCCACTTTCAATAATGCGACTTTGACAGCGGGTGATACGATAACTCTTTACGCCATCTCTCGCGACAGCAATGATAACTATGTGGCCAGCGTAAATGCTAATTGGGGACTAACTTCTATAAATGGATCATTGAGTACAAGCACTGGAACAAGTACCAGTTTTACCGCTAAGTGGTATGGGACTACCACAATTGAAGCAGACTATGGTGCATTGGAAGATAGCACAGGTATTATCAGTGTAAATCCTGGCGCGGCCACACACGTAACTATTGAAACGGCCCCAGCGGCCAATGGTACGGCCACCAATCCACTGCCGGCCAGCACCACCATGCACTTTGATGATTCGCTGACTTTGTATGCTGCGGCCAGAGATAATTTTGAAAACTATGTCTCCTCTTTGTCAGTTAATTGGTCTTTGACAGCTCAAGATGTTGGCGGCCTAAATCCTCTTTCGGCCTCTAATCAAACAACCCTTACCGCGCTGTCTGCGGGGACCTCTTCGATAGTGGCCAGCGGAACTTTAGGTAGTGTCACTAGTAGTGCCATTGTGGTGGCCGCTCCTACACAGATTTATCGCTCAGTAGGCAGTACTGGTGAAGTAGCAAATGGTTCAATCGCTTCGATAGCATTAGCTATTAGCAACTCGCAGGCCTTCGCCACAACCTCTCTTCCAGAAGGCATCTCTCCTGGAGACGTTTTAGTTTTTGATTCTGATGATGACGCAGAAGTAGATAGTCTAGCAATTATTGAGGCCATTTCTGACAATACCTCTTTGGCCTTATCCACTGCAGACGGAGCGGAGATAGCTTCAGAGCTTAGTATGAATTCCTCTGAAAGTTGGTCTATTTATCGCGCCTACACCTCTCTAGCACAGGCAGAACGAGGTGCCGAAAATAGCGCAATAGCTACGGCCCTTGCAGCAGCGGCCGCGCTGGCCAACTTTGATACTTTCAACGATGCTACAGCGCAAGACTTAGTGGCCAGTTATCAGGAATGGAATTTGTTGTGTCAAGATAACTCCTCACTAGTGGACACTACCCCACTTGTAGTTGCTGGCTGGACAACTGGCCCTTATCATCACCTAAAAATTAGCTCTCCGCAAAAAAATTATACTCTGCAGGCCACCACCCGGATAGAGACAAACTATAGTGAAATGCGCGGACTGAAGTTAGAAGTCGACTCTACTGGGCCGGCCATCATCTACAGCAGCAGCACTCCCTCTGGTGAAATTACTTTTGTCGGCAATATTCTCTCCTCTAAAACCAGTGGATCGCTGGCCTTGGGATTGACAATTGAAACCGAGCAGGTGGTGGCAAGAATTAACAATAATATTTTTTATAATATTGTAGGAAGTGGAGTTGCGATAAATACCAGCTCGACAGAAAATGATAGTTTTGTCCACCTTGCAAATAACACCCTTTTTGATGTTGGAGCACTCGGAAATAGTGTGGCCCAATCAGACTACGTACAGTTGGCCACTTCTTATAACCTTTTAGTAAATAGCGGAGGCCTTGATGCCGATAGTGAAAATTCTAACGTCAGCTCTGCAGACAGTTCAATTTTTGTTGATGCGGCCAATAAAGATTTTCACCTAGATCCTTCGGCCAACGCGGCCATTGATATCATTCCCATCAACGTAGTAACCGCTAATCCATCAATCGACTACCTGCAAGACATCGATGGAGAAAATCGTCCATCCAATACTGGAGCTTTGTGGGATGTCGGCGCCGATGAGATAGTTGAGTAAAAACCTATAGCGAGAATAGACAGCAAATCAAAAAACTTCTTTTTTTCATACCGTATAATTGTTATCATTTGAGTATGCATTTTTTTTCCATCCACTTCATTACTGCCTTGACGATAATAATTTTAATTTCTCCATCAGCGAATGGTTCTATCAAAGAATCTATCGAAATATATAACAATGAAAAATTGTCCAGCGTAGAAAAAAATCGACGCATAACTTTAGAACTAATCAAAGCGCATTTTTACTATTCGGCCACCACCTTTGCTAAAGAATATTTATCCGAGACTCTCTCCATTGATCCTGAATTCGAAGAGACTTTACAATTTTTACTACTCTCCACCGGAATGGATTCTTTTGCCAATATTGATCTAGAGGCCATGCAAAAATTAAACTCTCCCACCATCAACTTAATCGTTAGCTACCGCCTGTTTAATAAAAAACAATATCAACAGGCGGAAAAATATCTACAACTAATCCCCGAGCGGCACATTTTTTATCCTGAAGCAGAATTCATGAGGGGCGTTATTTTTGATGTAACAGATAAGTCCGAGGAGTCCTTAAAAAAATATGAGAGTTGTAAAAACTTCTCAAAAAAATGGATTGGCCGCGCCTATACCAGAGAACAGTCAAAGTTTTTTGAAAAACTAAATTATAGCTGCATTATTCATTTGGCCCGTGCGCACTATAAGAAAAAAAATTTCAAACTAGCACTAAAAACCTATCAACTTATTCCTAAACGTAACTATCAATGGCCCTATCTGTTAATCGAACAGGCCTGGGCCAACTACTACCTGCAAGATTATAATCGTGCCTTAGGTCTACTGGTTACCTATAGGGCCCCTCTGCTTGAAAGTTATATCTTACCGGGAGCGGATACTTTATCTGTACTTTCTTATTATCGCCTCTGCCTATGGAATGATGCGGCCGCCTTGATTGAACGCTACCAGCGCGAGTTTGCCCCCAAAAGTCAGGCCCTGCAAAATTTATTAAATAGTCAGAAAAATTCCGATAGCTATTTTTTTGATCTAATTACTAAAGAGATGAGTGTCGCTGCCAAAGAATTATACGTTAACAAACTGGCCATCCAAATTAGTAAAAAAATCAAGTTTCAAACCGACTACAAGGCCTATCAAAAAGCGCAAGTAGAATTAAATTTCGTGGCCAATAAAACTAATTCTGCTTTTTTTAGATTTATTAAAGAACGATTAGATGATGAGGTTAATTTTAGAAAAACGGCCCTCAATCATTTTGTAAAAAAACAACTTTTCCAATTTGTAAATGACATCCACAAATACGCTTATGAGATGTTTAGTATCAAATTAAATATAATGTCCAAGCGCCGTGACCTGGTCTATGAAGACAAAAAATTAATTTCTGATCGCAGTCGTGGTAGTTTTGAAAATCTGCATCGTGAATCCAATCAGTATTTTTGGGATTTTCGCGGTGAGTTTTTTGCCGATGAGTTAGGAGATTACTCTTTTGGATTGAAATCTAACTGTACGGCCATAGATAATGAAGAGGCAAGGCCTCGCCGAAGGCGGTAAATAGTCATGAAAATGAAGCTATTATTTTTCATTGTTTTATTTTGGGCCTCCGTGGCACAAGAAAGTGGCAATAACAGCAGTAACAAGCAGAAAATAATTTATAAATACAACACTCATGAAATGATTGATTTAGGTAATCTGGAAATTAAAGGAACTATTTTAGCTCCTGGGGATATCTCCGTTAAAGAACGCGCGCGAAAAACAGTTCAGCAAAAACTTCTAGATATGCCCGATTTTGACCGCGAGTCAGTCGAGGATGTGCAAAATCTCCGGTAACAAATAAAGGTGGTAGAGGTACGCCTTCCCCCAACACCTTTTACTTATGACGTTTTTCTATATCATCTTTAGATCTCAAAACATGTGATAAAGCGCCATTGACTACTCTGGAGCTCTCTTTAGAAAAAAGCTTGCCTCCAATTTTTAACTGCATGTTTTCCACATCTAAAATCTCTACCTGTTCCGGATCGTTCCAACTTGCGATAAAGTTCTCTTCAAAGTTACCAACCACTTCCTCATCAAAAATTTGCGCTCCAAACTCTCGAAAACTGCCTTGCAAGGTATCTGGGTTTAAGTTTGAAGATCCACCCAATAAAATCTTCCCATCCACTGAACAAATTTTGCGATGGTTTTCTTGGTGGTACTCTTGCGTTTTTCCATTAGGAAAAACGGCCGTAAGTCCATAGGTACGCCGAGCACGCAACTCTATCCCATGCTTGTATAGATCACTCATAAAGATGGTATTCGGTAGGCCATTCATACCAAAATTCCCATTATGATCAGCTATAATTAAAATTTGCAAATCAGGATTTTGCATCTTGCGCTTAATTAGAGCATCGTTGATATATTTATCGTAGATAAAAAGTTCTTCCATATAAATATGATCTTCCGCATGGGCAATCATCTCTAGCAAAATATTACGCGCATTTTTAATTCTCCCGTCAACATTCGCTTCTGCCAAACGAATAGTTTGATCGCCAACAAAAGGATAATTCGCACGTTTGATTTTAAACCACTCTAAAATGGCCTCTCGACGATCAAGATAGTGATCATTTCCCAATCCTACTTCTTTAAAATAAAACCAGGCCCGCTCTTTTTTATCCAAGGTCAAAGCAGCATCTAAATCATCATAGTAAGAGGCCTGCACTAAAGCAGCGCCAGGCCCTTCAACATAGATAGCATCATCGTAGTAGTACGCCCCACTATGATCGCTCCAGTTCTTAGAGCCAAAATAGGCCGCCGGATGATCGCCATTAGCATCGATGACAACTACTTTGCTATGATCAATTTTAGATTCATAGTAGGTACTACGTTTTTCCATAAATTTAAAAGTCTCTTCCGTTTTAGGAATAAGATTGGTGAGACCGAAGGGAATTCCGGGAGGATGTCTTTGAATATTTGCCTGGATCATCATCATACAGGCGGCCACCTCTGGTTCATTTTTAATCCGATCGCGAATATAGTGAAAAATTGGCAACATCTCTGGCCGCATATTGTAATCGGTGGCATAGTCATGCAATAAAAGTGTTTTGAAATTAGGATTTCTCTTATTTTTTAGCAGCGTTTGATCAATTAAATATTCGGCCAATGTGGCCCCCATAGTTCCACCAAAGAGAAAGATATCTATAAAAATAGACTCTTGAGCGGCATCAATCATTTCGCGAATTTTCATAAAAATAGGATCTTGTTGGAAAGCAATATGGCCTTCGGGATCTTCCGTTGTAGGCATTTTGATATAGGGAAGATCCATATCAAAAATTCCTCCATTAAAGATAACACGCTTATTAAGCCACTCAATACGTTCCATACTACGATCATTTTTACTAATAAGGTCTACTTTATTTCCAGGAATAAAACCAAAAGCGCTCAGCGAAAAATCTCCGGCCATTACCACATCATCAGGTAGTGCAAAAGAAATCAATTTTTCCTCGGCCAATTTCGCCACAAATTCCTCATCATTGGATGTCCTGGCCAGGCCCTCGGCCTTAAGTACAACCAGATCATACATGCGCGCATAGATACTATCTGTCGATAAATCATTTTTTCCAGAAATCACGCTCAGCGCCTCTTTGGCACTCTCTTTGAGTGAATCTGAATTAGTTGGAGAATCAATCACATCTCGCAAAATTGTTAGTCGATAAAGCATGTAATAGGCCAAAACTTGCTGTTCTTTTTGCACATCTTTTTTAATGGCACGCCAATATATGGCCGGCATCAAAATTCTCGTTGTAAGATAGGCATCTAGTTTTTCCACTAACTGTTCCACTTGTTTTCGTTTGGATTTATCCAGTCCTTCCACCATTTCAAAAAATGACTTTTCAAGAGAATATTCCTTCTGTCCAAAGAGCGCATCATAACTGTCGAGATAGACTCTCTGTGTTTTTATACGATCAGAGATATCAAACTGAGCAGTCAACGCCCAACTCTGTGATTGCACCGCAACGGCCAATATAACTAAAGTTAAAACTATTTTAATTCCATTTTTCATATAATACCTATCTTGGTTAATCAGTTACCTAAACTGTAAAAGCGAGACAAAAAGAGTTCTTCTACTAACTCTTTGTTAAAACTTGCAAGCAAAGCATTTTTAACTTTTGACTCAGATCCTCCCCCCAACCAGCTTTTGTTACCGTTATCTGTTAGTGCCGAAAGAGTCAGTTCTGAGATCTTGTGTTCAGAAAAAGAGTAAACTGCCTTAGAAAGTGCTAGTTTAAATTCTGGCCGATGTAATCCCTTTTTTATCTTTCCTGCCAACACCAGCTCGGAGGTTTTTAGACTTGCTAAACTAGAAGTTATAATTTTCTTAAAAAAAGAATCTGCAAAAAATTCATTGTCTAGCAACTCGCCGAAAGTTACTTCCATTTTATCCGGAGTTGGCGACATGTTTTTTGAATCAAATGTATTGTAAACATCCACCGTCATATAATGCTTACCATTTTTAACAGCGGCCACCAGAGAAGAAGAAGAAACTGCCATTTCCTCACTTTCATGTTTTATATTAAACGCTGGGCCATTAATTTTATAATATCTCCGAAAACGAATAAAACCTCTGGCCGCCATTTTCCCGGGAGACATAACTAATCTTCCATCTAAAAGATTCAACCACACGGTGATATTTCCACCTGCATATTGTATCGGCAGCTCCCGATCAGTGGGAGTATTTTCATATACTTTTTCCAAAATACTCTTTCTGGGCATCTTCATTTTCTCAAAAAATTTCCCCTTTTCAGACTCTCTTATCAGTTGATTGGAGAAAAACTCATTATCAAAAGTTGCCGCTAAATTTTTTTCGGGAACAAACGAGAGATCAATTTGAAAAGTCCCATCATATATTTTAAAGATGGCCAAAGTCTTAATAAAATTTTCTGTTAACTCTTTTACAAGTTCTTCTTTGAAAATTTTAAAAAGGGGAGTTTTTCCTTCCCCTTCAACTTCTGCGCTCTCCCCTGCTTCACTTGTCGCCTTCTCAATTTTCTTTGCAGCTTCACTTTCTTCTGCCTCTACAATTCCTAGAGTTCGAGCAAAAGCGGTGTGAAGGGCAGTCTGAGCACGCTCTTTTAAAAATGCATTATCCATATTAGTGGTAACTTTTAGCTGCATCTTATGTTCCACGCTTTTGTGGTAGCTATCCGTAACAAAATAATCAGCGGCAACTTTAGGATCGAGAAAGGTACTCTCCGAAGCAACTCCTCGCGAGGCAACATCCTTTCCCCAAAAACCCACCATTCCAGAAGGAGGTGATTTTTTAACTACCGCCACACTGCAACCAAAAATTATCAATACCCAAGCACTCAAAATAAGCTTCTTCATATATCTTCCTCTAATGGGCCACTCTTATTGTTCCCAGTCTACTTGATCGTACTTTGTTTCAAGCAACATCTGAAAATTGTAATCTAATTTTTCTCGGAGCATGCTTAAACGTTTTCCATCATGATAGATTAGTGTAGGAAAAAAAAGATCCCCTTCCACCGCCTTTTTAGCGACATGATCGGGACTTATGGTCTGGCGACCTAAGGCCTTATCTGTTGGCCATTGATATTCATCATCGTAAAAGACCACATATGCCAACTCCGAGCAAACAATTTTCTTATCTGTCTCCACATTGAAATTAAAGTCGTACTCTTTTCCAATTTGCTCAAAAGCATTGACTAAATACTCTTGCTTTTTTTCAACCGACAATTCTCTTGGCCTAATAACCCCCATATCGTCGATATCTAAAAAATGCTCCAAAGAGTTAATTTGCACCCCGGGACGAAGCGCCTCTACAATATTATGGCCAGATCTAATGGCCTCTTGAAAAGAAGGCCCACTATATCCGTGCATTTTAACAGCACTGGCGTAAATTTGAGGAAGCAAATCCCACACACCTAATGCCTGTAATTCTTCTTCCGTTCCCACCCAAACTGCCACATGGCCCCAATGGCCGGGAATAAATCTATCTGTTAGCCTAAAGGGAGTTTTTTCTAATAACACATCCAGTGGTTGCAACTTAGATTTAACATCGGCCCGCTCTTGTTCTGACATGTTAAAAAGCTTTCCTGAACGAGACTGCACCATTCCCACTGAATTACCAAACAGCTTACTGGCCTCATTCATACCTCCATCACGTATTTTGAAGAAACGATCTCGAATAAGATTTCCACCTGTTTCAACTTTATTCCACCACATTGTCCAACGACTAATTTTGCCAATTTCGGAATAAAAATAGCTGCTTTCGACAACAGCGTTTAGATATTCACTATCACCGTCTAACTCTTCTTTAGTCTTCTTCTCAAATGATCGTATCTCTTTGTAGAGGGTGATGGCCTTATCCACCATATCGTAATTACTAATATCATTGAAACTATCATTTACCTCTTTCAAATAATCTGGATACTCTCCGTTATCTTGGTTGATTATACGCCTAATTTTTTTCATTTTTTGATACTGCTGCAACACCAACAAATAGTTATCATAAAGTAGCAGCGCCGAAGAAAGTGCCATTTTAATATTTTTTACATAATCGGCCCCCTCTGGATCTGCAGGATTTATTTTCAAAGATATTCTAGAAGGCAAACTACTTCCGTCAATCATATCATCACTATACATTGGTTTACTTTTTTTATAAGTCGTTGGCCCATTTCTTATAATCTCCACTTTAGTGCTAGGCCTTACCACCCAATTATAAGCTTTAATTAAAGCAAAATGTGCTTCCCGAATCCGCTTATAACTTTCTGTTCCCTTTTCATGCATAATTACCAAATCTTTGTTGGTATAAACTGCTTGCTCTTCAATTCTTTTATGAAACTCCATCGCTTTCGTGCGCCAGACCAGAGTCTCTTCTACTAGCTCTTGATACTGGCCAAACTTCGTGGATAAATCTTGATTGGACTTATCAAAAGACTCCGAAGCATCATCGTCAACCGCCTCATCTGCCTCAACTGTTTTACTGTCATCTGTTGATGCCAAAGTACGATCCGAGGTATGAGAACATGACCAAGAAGAAAATAATAAAACAAACGATAATAAAAATAATAAAATGATTTTCATATAAGGGACCTCCTTCCACTTAAGACAACTATCGACAAATGAATATTTTTCTTTAACTTGCCGCTAATTGCCACGATAAAAAATGCCCTGTTTATCGCGATACTCTCTCGGGAAGAAAGTTGACGCTTCCGCTACCCTTAAGAAAATGACTGACATAATTACTAGGCATAATCCTACAAATCTTGAAGATATCAGTGAAATACAGTGAACTCTTTTCATATAAACAGAATAACTTAAAATATAAAGTTGCATTTGATCTGTTGTGTTCTATAACCAAAAAACTACTAATGCAAAATTAACAAGGTTAAGTCACATGATTAAGGTTGTTATACTTGAGGATGATGAAAGGGTTGTAAAACTTATAACGATGGGACTTACTACCGAATGTTATCAGGTTGCAAGCTTTACTTCCATTAATGATCTTACCGATATGCTGCAAGAGCAAAAGTTTGACGTTTTAATAATGGACAGAATGGTTGGAAAAACTGATGCAATTGGGTGGGTAAAAACAATCAAAAACCTTGCTCCCAGCATGAAGATTCTAATTCTTAGCGGCCTATCTGGCTCTATCAACCGAATAAGAGGTCTAGAATCAGGAGCGGACGATTATTTAGAAAAGCCGTTTCAATATCAAGAACTAAGCCTTCGGTTAAAAAATATTTTAAAAAAATATGGCCATATTTTTGAAACAGTAATTGAATACGAGGACATTATCATTGAACTTGATGGACAAAAAATGCAACGGGACGGAAAAAATATCACTTTAAGCCCGTATGAATTTAAACTAATGATACTTTTTATGAAAAAACCCAAAAAAATTCATTCCCGTGCAGAATTACTAGATAGTGTTTGGGGATATTCTAATGGAACAAGTTCTAATGTTGTCGATGTGGCCGTTGCAAAATTACGAAGAAAAATTAATTTTGAAAATCACGCACCACTAATTCATTCTCGAAGAGGAAGTGGTTATATTCTATCTGAAATTTCCGTCCACGATCGATACTCTCATCAACAAAACACTTCCCCTTTGTTATAAAAAACATTCTAAAATGAACAATACTTAATTTATCATTGGGTTTTATCATCCCCCAATATGCTAGTCTATGACGACGTTAGGTTTTTTATTTCCAATAAAAACTTCAAACAAGTGAGTATCAAGATGAATTACGGCCATCAAACACAAACTTCAAATAACAAACATAATGATGAGATTCATCATCACCGTTATATTTTACGAAATGTTGCTCACAAGGCAATGATTGAACACAAATTACTACTAGATTTTTCTCCGGAGGCCATTTCACAACTTGCTCTAATTGAGGCATCATCACCCTATCCAGAAAAATCAATTATTGATTTGCGCCAATTCCCATGGTGTTCAATCGATAATGATGACTCCATGGATTTGGATCAGCTTACTGTGGCGCAAATTAATTCTAACGAAAAAAACATAGTGAAAATATTAGTGGCCATTGCTGATGTTGACGCTTTTGTACGAAAAGGTTCACCTCTTGATAATCACGCCAAGGCAAATACCACCTCCATATATACGGCCGCAGAAGTTTTTCCGATGTTCCCAAACAAACTTTCAACAAATCTAACCTCATTAAACCCAGATCAAGATCATCAGGCCATAGTGATAGAAATGGACATTTCCCTAGAAGGAAAAATTACAAAAACAAACATCTACCAGGCCATGGTGCACAACTATGCAAAGCTAACATATAACAGCGTTGCCGCATGGTTAGAAGACAAAGGCCCGATTCCGGAGTCTGTAGGAAAAAACGTACATCTCTCCGCAAACATTATATTACAAGACAAGATCGCACAGCTTTTACGAGAAAATCGTCATAAGCTTGGTGCCTTAGATTTTGAAACGATTGAAGCACACCCAATCTTTCATGAAAATACTATTTCCTCTCTAGAAATAGAATTTAAAAATCGGGCCAAAGAACTAATTGAAGATTTTATGGTGGCCGCCAATAGTGTCTCTGCTAAATATTTAAAAAGTGCAGGTGTTCCATCTTTTCGCCGAGTAGTTCGTCACCCAAAAAGATGGGATCGGATTATAAGCGAGGCCGCAAAATATAAATATGAACTGCCAACCACCCCTAACGCTTCTTCTCTTGCGGCATTTTTAAATCGGCAAAAAATTCTTGATCCAATGAGATTTCCCGATCTTTCATTAACCATTATTAAACTTCTGGGTAAAGGAGAGTATGTAGTAGAGTTTCCGGAGGAAAAAGAAATTGGGCATTTTGGTCTGGCAGTTATGGACTACACCCATTCAACGGCCCCCAATAGACGTTTTCCAGATCTGATTACTCAACGCATGTTAAAAGGTATTTTAAAAAATGAGATCGTTGCATACAATAGTGATGAGTTAATTGAATTAGCACAGCATTGTACTGACAAGGAAGATGATGCAAATAAAGTAGAACGCCGAGTGGCAAAATCAGCTGGAGCACTTATACTCTCTTCAAAAATAGGAAAAACATTCAGTGCAATATGTACCGGTGCTGCCGAAAAAGGAACTTGGGTACGCATTATCAATCCACCGGTTGAAGGCAGAATGATGTATGGCCATGAGGGCATTGATGTTGGCGATAAATTACAAGTAACACTAATTCATACCGATGTAGAAAAGGGATTTATTGACTTTAAGCGTGCCTAGACAACACTTTTTGAAAAAAACAACGTTGAATGAACATCATTTCATTCAACGTTTGGTCTTTGCATAAAAAAAAGCGCTACTATAAACAACACGTTTACAATTAAATGACACTATCAAAGGGAGGTCGATTATGTTGTATGCTTCAGTTACATTTTTTTTAATTGGTTTATTTGCCTATATTTTAGGTGCTTATAACATTGCTGGGCTATCACTAGATATTGGGAAAATTGCGTTTTTTATTTTTATCGCATTATCTATATTAAGCTTTTTCATCAACCTAATTACCGGCAAAAAATCCAAAACAGATATAACAAATCTTTATTAAAATGATTCAATGAACATATTAGATGACAATCGTTTTTCAAAAGTTTCTTTCTTCATATTATTTCTTATAATAATTATTATTTCATATAAAATAGTTGCACCTTTTATTTTATCTATTGTCGCCGGCGCACTTTTAGCTCAACTTCTGCGGCCATTACAAAATTCATTAATCAAAAAAAATGTAAATCCAACACTCTCGGCATATCTTATTTTAATTTTTTTTATAATTCTAATGATCGTTCCTCTTTTCTTCTTTACCCAAATGTTAATAACTGAAACTGGTAGATTTACGCAATATATTTCTTCGACAGATATCTCGTTTAAATCAGTGCCTAAATTTTTAAAGGACTGGCCAATTTTTCACTCTTTCATTTCCAATCAATCTTCTCTGGACGCTCAAATAACAAGTGCTTTAAAATACTCTGCCGAAGTGGCCAGTAACGTTGTCTTATACTTGGCCACGAAACTTACCAGTTTTATGATCGACACTCTTTTTACTTTAGTCAGTTTTGTAGTTTTCCTTTTAAACGGCCCCCGAATTAAAATCTTTATTTCAAACTTAATCCCTCTACATGACTACATAAAAAAAGGTCTACTCGATTCTTCCAACAAAATTTCATCCATGGCCTTTATGGCATCTTTACTCGCAGCTGTAGCACAATCAATTATAGTATTTTTTAGTTTTTTACTTTTAGATATTCCCAACGCTTTTTTGGCATTTGGATCAACCTTCCTTTTTTCATTTACTCCAATTATTGGATCCGCTCCAGTATGGGTGGCCGGAATGATATATCTTACTTTAAAGGGTACCGCACAGCAGATTATTTTCATGATCACTATCGGAATAATATTAGGTGTTGTTGATAATTTAATCAGAGCATATTTATTGACTGGCCCAAAAGATAATCTCCATCCCTTTATTGGACTTCTTTCTATAATGGGTGGAATACAGGTTTTTGGCCTTCTCGGAATCCTGGTAGGTCCGATTGTGGCAGCGCTGTTACTTTCCATGTGTAGAGTTTGGCCATCTGTTTTAGAAAAGCAAAATATAACAAACCTCTATCTTCAACAAAAAAATAATACGGCCCGAATAAGAAAAATACGGCCATTTATAAATTTGAAAAACTCAAAACCTATTTTCGCAAAAGGGAATCAGACGAGAAATAAAGAATCAACAATTCATCAATGACAACATTTGATAGATTTACCACGATGGCAGATAAAAACCAAGGCCAATTCGAAATGCAAAATGATTGTGGTTATAATCTAGTAAATTCTCACCATAACCATGAAAAACTTGAAAAACTATGGCCGGAGCAATTATTTTTACAGTGGTTTTGCACCTAAATGTTAACTCCTGTCCGCCTAAAAGTGGGTTTGTGTAGGACGGCCCACCAGGATAAAGTCGCAGCATCAAATCGTTTGCGCCGAAAAACGTACCAGAAGAATTTATAATATTATTTAGTGCAATTTGTAATTCCCAGGCACCGCGGTATCTTGATAGGTCTTCATTGGTTAGGCCATAACCAAAGGGAATCCAACCTTTAATTGACCACTCCATTTTAATTTGTTCACCAATCTTTCTCGCCGAATGGTAAAGAATATAAGCACGATTCCATGCTCGTGATATTTCGCTATCTCGGCCATTGGATTCATGCTCAATAATTCCAATATTAATCCATTGGAAAGATTTTTTTTTAATATAAAAACGATAAAAAAGTTCTGGATTATAATTTAAATCTCGCATCGGTGACGATAATTTTGTGATATCCCACATCATAATTTGAGTATAGCCAAAGTAAAGATTAATAGGTTCTATAAACTGAATTTGAAAACTAAACTGTATTTTGGTATCTGGAGTTCCAACTAAAAAGTATATCAGCCTATATTGCTGCAAAGGAAGAAGAAGTAATTCTTCTTCCTTTGCGAAAGTTGTTGAGATAAAAAACAGCACTACGATAAACCAAGCTGCGTGGGGTAGATTAAAATTCATCTAATTCTACTGTGTAACAATTTGCGGTGTAATAACGATGTCAACCCTCCGATTTTCTGCTTTTCCCTGAACTGTCTTATTTGAAGAAAGTGGCATTTCATAACCACGTCCAACAGATAATACGCTGCTTTCATTTACCGCCCCAGTTGAAACAAGATAGGCTGAAACGATTTTAGATCGCGCTAAAGATAGTTTATGGTTTAATCGTGGGCCACCATCAGAGTCTGAATGGCCCTCAACTACCACTTTCGGATTTTGAAATTCCTTAAGCGCTTGAGTCACTTTAGATAAAAGTAAAAAATTAGAAGTTTGAAGCGCTGATTCGTTTGCTGGAAATTTAAGAGCACGAAGACGAATCACCACTTGATTTCCTTTCCGATATACTTCTGCTTCATTCTTTGTAAATACACTCCTGACCGCTTCAAATCGGCGATCCAAGTTTTCATCTGGATCATTGATTAACTGACTCTCCTGAAGCAAGGCCGTTTCTTCCGATATAATATTCTTGCCGACCTTGACGGCGCGAGTGATTTTCAAAAGATGATTTGCCGCAAGCATGGTATCTTCTGAACGCTTTTTGATTTCATCAGACTGGTGTCGATGAGTTATAATGAATGCTTCGGTTTCATCTGTTCTTTTTTCAGCAATGGCCAGACTTCGTTTAGCGTAATTTTTTGCTCCTTCCTCAACTGCCGCGGCGATTACTGCACGAGCAGAGCCAATATTTACTTGTATGATTGCATCCAGTTCAATTCCTAAATACTCTGCCTGCAATTTTCCACTATTTCCAGCGACACCACTTAAATCGTTTTTTTCTATCTTCGAAGTTACCTCCAATAATCTGGCATCTATTTTATTAAAATTATCTGGAAAGTGCTTAAATGCTCCAGCAATGATGGCAGATTGTCTGGCAGACATAACTTTTCCTATATTAACTCTTGTAACCGCAGCTCGTTTATTGGCATAATCCAATTGGGCACGTCCAACAGCAACTTCATGTAAAGTCTCCTTTGAACTCTTGCCTTTTTGTTGAGCAGAAATTGCCAGCGTCAATCGCTCCTCTGCCCGTTGATAGGACAATGGGGCCATGGCATTAATCTGATCCTTTTGTGCTTTTTGCATATCATGCATGAAACTTTGAATTTCTACGCTAGGATTGGCGGTATCCGCAAATTCATGAACCGGAAGAGATGTTGCACATCCACTTATTCCGCAAATGATGGCCATTATGGCCGCTAATTTTTTAATATTATTTATTAACATAAAATATCTCCCACTAAAGTATTTACTAACCCCAATATTTATAATGAATCACTATTGGGATAAAATTCACTACTTTGTTCAGGTTTTATAAGTACATCGATTCGTCGATTTTGTGCTCTTCCGTTTGAAGTTTTATTATCCGCCAATGGCCTTTGATAGTCGTATCCGATGGCCTTAGCATTAGTAATAAGGCCTTCTTGCGAGTTAGAAAGTAAATATTTTGTTACAGCTTGGGCCCTCTCTATTGAAAGTTTCTCGTTTAATGCTCTCCCCCCTCTTGAATCTGTATGCCCTTCAACAATCACGGAACTTCTTCCGAAGTTATGTATAATTCTTTGAACTTTGGCCAAAATCGCTACACTCTTGCTATTTAATACACCATTGCCAAGTGGGGAATTTAATCCTTTCAACCGAATAATAACGGTATTGCCCTGTTTATAAACTTCTGCTTCATCAACAGAAAAAGATGAACGCGCCTCTTCAAAACGTCTGGCAAAAACTTGCCTTGATTGTAAGTTTAGATTTTCAGCGACTAATACATTAATCGCATTATTTCCAATGGCAACTTCTTCTGGTGAAGCACTTTTACCTGCTTTTGTGTCACGGGTAATTTGCAACAAAAAGTTAGCACTTTTTAAGGTTTCATCAGCGCGCATATTTATGTTGTCGCTATCATCTCGATGCGCAGTAATATATGCATACGTATCCTGTACATTTTTTTCCGCAAGAGCAAGACTTTGGGGGGCAAAAACCTTGGCGCCCTCAATAACGGCCTGCTCTATAGTATCGTTTGCCTTTTTCAATCTTGCTTGTTTTATTGCACGAAGTTCTAGATCCATATAATTTAATTGCAGTTCGCTACGATTTTTTACCACACTTTCAGATTTATTTTTTTCAATGTCTTCAGTTTCATCTTTTAAAAGATTGTCAGCATGTTTAAAGTCTGCCGAAAAAAAAGTTTGGGCCCCAGACATAATTGCCTTTTGACGAGCAATCACAACATCACCAATCTTGGTCCGTGCAAGTTCTGCTAACTCGTTAGCGCGATTAAGATACGCTTGGCCTTTTGAAATGTAATACAGCGTCTCTGTCGGTTTCTCCTTTTGAGACAAAGATTTTTTTGCATCCTTTAAATAGTCTTCTGCTGTTTTAAAACTTTCTGGAGCTAAAACATTTACTTGTTCTTCTTTGGCCTGACCGATTCCGATGTTAAATTTTACTATTTCACTATCGGGATTTGCGCTGGCCGATAATTCATTAACTACGGGTTCGTGACTACATGACCAGACAATAAGCACGATTACGCCAAGGACTATTGTCTTTTTAATTCCATTTTTCAATTGTCGATTAAACATATATTTCTCCTGTGTTTTACTTTAGGATGAGAGTACTGCCCTTCACCGAACTGTAATTGTAGTTTCCCACATACGCCCTCCTCACGTATTGAGTTCCATGGCCATACCACAAATAACTATAGAGCAAATTTCTAACTCATCCGCTTAAGCTGATTTAAATTTTTACTGTAAGGCAATCGGAGACTAACATACGATCTAATTGAAAGACCCAACACCAAATGAAATAGTGTTCATCCTTATAATTTTGATTGAATATATTAAATCTTTCAACGAGTATCTTAAAAGATGAAATCGGGAGTTATCTATGAAAGATCCTTATGAAGTTTTAGGTGTTTTAAAAAAAGCATCGTTAGCTGATATTAAAAAAGCATATCGAAATCTCGCAAAAAAACATCACCCCGATCTTAATCCAAGAAGTAAAAAAGAATCCGAGAAAAAATTCAAAGAAATTATTCATGCTTATGAACTAATTGGAACTGCTGAGACAAAATTTAAGTTTGATCATGGGGAAACAGAAGAGCAACAAGTTAACGTTCGAAAACAATATGAAGAATTCATGCGAAATTCTCACCTAAATAAGCAGTCTCATGGCCATTATTCTTCTGATTTTGATTATGGCATTGATCCTAATGATTTCGAGCAAATGTTAAAAAGGTTCAGACCGCAAACAACTACAAGTGATTTTTTACACCAAGACGAATTATATGGCCTTGATGTTGAGTTCAAAGAGGCGGCACTTGGAGGCAAAAAAGTAATCACTCTGCCTAATGGCAAAAATCTCGAAGTGATAATACCTGCGGGAATCGTAGAGGGGCAAAAATTAAAGCTAAAGGGACTGGCAAGTACTGGTGGAAATGTCTTAGTTCAAATAAGCATTCGCCCAATGATAAATTTTAAAAGTGAGGGAAAAGATATTCATTCTGAACTTGCGATAAGCTTTTTTGAAGCAATATCTGGTGCGGAAATTAGCGTTCCTACTATTCGCGGCAGTGTGATGCTAAAAATCACCCCCGGGGTCAGTACAGGTTCAAAACTTCGCATTAGACAAAATGGAATTGGTGTCATTGGTTCGCGAGGTGATCATATTGTCACAATTAAAGTCACAATGCCAAAAAAAATTGACCCGCTCCTCGCGGATGCTATCATGGCAATTGAAAAAAAATTTTCTTATAATCCCAGAATAGCATTGTGATTCATAGGTGATCGGTATTTTTCATGTTGCGTGTCAACTAAGAGTTTGCCTGTGGAACAAAGCTGCTGAAGGGGCATTTAGAGTCGACGGCCAAGGTACCGACATGCCTTTCCTTAAGATATTATAAATTTTTTCATTTAATATAGATCCATTACTGTAGGATTCTTAAATTTCTTTTGCGGATTTTTTAGCACGTATTGCAGGGCGATTTTAATCTCGCGAGGGGATGGAAGCAATCGCATCCAGTAGCGGTCCTGCCACAGTTTTTTAATGCGTCTGTTTACTCTATGGTTAACGAGTTTTGAAAGCGACAATGCAAAACTTTGCATTCCCTTCGATAATTCTTCGTTGCTTGCGGCCTCGATAATAAGGTGCAGGTGATTATGCATTAGGGAATAGTGAACAATTCTAAGCCCTCTTCTCCTGGCCGTTTTAACTGCTTGCCGAAATAGTTTGAAAAAATCTTTAGTGCGAAGATTAATGCCGGTGAGCGTTTCTTTCAAGTGGAGATTTACATGGATGGCCATGTTGCGTTTTATGCGAGGTCTTTCAACATGAGAAATAAACTTGCTGCTTCTGGGCCGTCCACTGCCGATGCGTGATCCTCCATGCCCACTTGTCCCCTTTAGCTGCAGTTGATTCTTATCATTTTTCATATCAATTCTATTGTTTTGACGCGATCCCACAAAAAGATATGCGAGCAAAAATCGGCCCGCGTGATTTTATTATTTCCATTATCTTCGGCTTCGCACAGGATCGTGGAAAACGCTCGCTAGAGTCCATTCGAAAAAGTGTTAATCTCCAGTATAAAGCAGATGAATATAATGGCCAACTACCATCATTGCAGAGGGCCGGCATTCTATACAACGTGTCTTGCACATGACAGGAAAAATGGCATGAAAAATACCGATCACCTATGCATTGTGATTATATTTATATTTAATGTATTATTTGCTTATCTGCATAACAAACAATCACAAGCTACTATTGATAAAACTGATAAAGGCATATGCCAAGAGGTGGCACATAGAAAATAAGTTAAGCGAGCTAGTACTGCGACAATTTAATTTTTGCCGGTTTTTACCCTACTTTTTTTGGGCTTAATTCGTTTTAATACAAGAATATTTCGATCTTCAATAATCCATTCAAACTCCTCTCCCTTGTCAATACCAAA
>Ga0208245_1000198_pt1 | contig 59283 bp, 53 predicted proteins | sample RifOxyC1_FD_184035 | JGI IMG/M metagenome (GOLD analysis project Ga0208245, IMG submission 184035) | Soil microbial communities from Rifle, Colorado - Rifle Oxygen_injection C1 (SPAdes) | ecosystem: Environmental > Terrestrial > Deep subsurface > Rock core/Sediment | place: Rifle, Colorado... | reverse complement strand
GGTGCGATGTGAAAGAAATTATTTTTCAAAAAGTCCAGCATGCCGTCCATAGAGTAGGTCCTCTAGTATTAACTACGGACGATTGGCGCTGAAGGTTGAAGCCTTTTTATTGAATGGTTACAGTCAGGTATGTGAATAGTCACGCCCCGGAAAGCAGGATTCAGCCTCCCGGGGCACATCTTCGGTTGTGGAGGAAACGGAGCGACTATTTTAGAGATCTTCCAAATTACAGATATGAACAGTGGGCTCTTCCGTGACTTTGGCCATGACCGCTGAAGCCGTCCAGGTGAAGAGCTCTTGGAGGTAATATGAATAATTATTCAGGTAAGTCGAACTGCCCATGATGATCGGATACATGATGGACGCATACGCCCCCGTCGAGAGGACGTCGTTCCGATGCGGGCGGTAGAGCACGCAGTGGCCAAGTTCATGGTGGGCCAGGAGCTCCCTTTGCGTATCTGAAACACTGTTCCAGAAATCCGGATCAAAGGTAACCCGGCGCATGGTGCCGCCCGATTCACAAAGACCGATCACAGAGCTCCCATAGGTATTCAGGCTTGAAATCTGAATTTGCAGAGTGGGCCCTTTCATATCAGGAAGAACATCGAGGCCCTGCATTTTACCGTCATCGACAAATTTATTGACGAATTTCTCCACCTCATCCGGTCCGATGTAGACTTTGCCGGTTGAAACCGGGGTCGTGGGACTGGGGGTGGGTGTTGGCGTCGGCAGCGGGGTCGGCGGCGCAGGCGTTGTGACCGATGAATCATTTCGTGTCAGCGAATTCTCTCCAGTACCGGTTTCGTTACAAGCAGCCAGCCCGAACATCATTAAAATGTATAAGCCAAAGCATAGGCCCAAACGCAGGCTGAAACAAAAGCTCCCGATAACTTTTCTCATGCGACCTCCTTGTCGTTTATCTTCTCTGGTGCATACGCACCCCCCTGAAAAAAGTTTCGCGAATGGTCCAATATTTTTTCGCGACACCTTCGGGAGCGTATTTTCGTAGGCCTCTTTGCAAGGAGTGATGAAATGAAAATGAGGCGCCTTCAGTATTTCTTTGCGGGATTTTTGCTCGTCTTCTCAGGATGCCAAGGATCCAACGATCAGAACGGTCAAATCGGCTCAGTCCCGGAGTCTCAATCCCAATTACCCGATGTAGGCACGACCAATCCTGGCAATCCAACGCCCTCCCCTGCAACGGAGGTTCTGCTCTTCAATGGTTCGGGAGTTTCGACTTCGGATTGGCAGACGACCGAAGAAATCGTGAAGTCGCAATCACTTAGCTACCGCCTCGTGAATTCCGCACAACTGAACGCGATGACTCTCGACGAAATGGCGAGTTTCGGGGTCATGGTCGTTCCCGGAGGAAGTGGCGGAACCATCACCAGCGGACTCACCCCCGAGACACGGCTTCGCGTTCGAAAGGCGGTTCGGGAACGAGGGCTCGGGTATGTCGGATTTTGCGCGGGAGCTTGGGTTGCGGTCGGGCCCGAGGCAACGACGGATAAAGTCGCGTCCTATGGAATGGCAATCGCGGCTGGCGCGGTTCTCGACTTGTACCTTCCGGGAGGGTTCGAACCCGTGGCCGCGATCGTGGAGGTATTCTTCCCGGACCAAAGCCATCGAAATCTCGTGTGGTGGGGAGGCCCAATCACTCCTGAATGGCAGAATGGCGTGATCGCGCGATACGAAACGGGAGATCCGGCGATATCCCAGACCTGGGCCGGAAAAGGTCTGGTGCTCGTCTCAGGCCCGCATCCCGAAGCGCCCGAGGGCTGGCGTGCCACCGCGGGAAACGATCCCGACGGACTTGACTACGATATTGCGATCGACTTGATACAGGCTGCCTTGACCGGAACTCCGCTCCCTGCATTTTAAAAGCGGGCAGGTCAGCGCTACTTTTCGCGGTACTTTCGCCGGGACCCCGCACGTCTTCTCATGGAGCGCCCGGGAATCGAAAGGCCCGGACCGCGCATGGCTGAATGCGAATGCTCACCTGGACCCTGCCCTTTTTGCGGTCTAAGGCCGGCCTCATGGTCGATTTCGGCGCCTTTCATGATTTCGGCATGTGATCTGGAATCGGAAGCGGCCCAGCGTTCAACCGGACGCCGGGAAGGTATGGATGATCTTTCGCGGGAGGAGCGGGTAGGTTTATAAGCTCCCATGTGCTCGAAATCTGCAAACACCATACTCCAGCCCGATTCAGCCGTACGTCAAGCTTCGGGTTAAAAATACCGATAAGAATAGGTGAAGCAATTTGCCGTCCGCATCATCGTTGCGCTTCTTGTACTCACAAGGAGTTCCCTCGCCTGGCCACCTATTTACGGCCCGGAATTCACCTTCACGAACGGGACACTGTATGCGGCAAACCTTGGAAAACCTGGCGCGATCACTACGGAGGCAAACTCCGCCGCGCGAGATCGCATGGCCGAGGCGATGATCGAACTCTGCGGGCGACGCGGCGATTGCGCCGTAGCCGCGACCAAGGACAAATACGGGATCAAGATCTGGAAAGTCAGCTACCGGGACGGCTGGTGGTTTCAGATTTCGGTCGATCCATCAGTCGTGGAAATCCAGGCAAAGCCGGTTACCCTGTCGGAATTCACGAAGTATCGCGATCGGATTCAAAATGATATTTTTGCAGTCGCCGAAAGCATCGACCTTAAGCCGGATAAAGCATCGGGCGGCGGCCATATTCATATCGGGACGCAGGCGGCTTTCGAAGAGGATCCCAAGCTTTTCCGGAATTTTCTGGTGGACTATACGAACCATCCTGAACTCGCGTTCGGCATCCTTGAGGAGGACATGAAGAACGCGCTGCCGTTCGCGAAATTATCAGAGGACCAGAGAGCGTCCTTTGCTAAACTCATCGAGGCGTTCGACCAAAAACCGGTATCGGTTGAATCGCTCGCCCGCAGTATTGAAACGAAAGTCTACCGCGACGTTAAAAAGTACAATGCCATCAATTTGCGGCGAACGGCCAAATACGGCTTTGCCCGCAGCAAAACCGTTGAGTTGCGCGCCATCCGGACCCAGCTGAGCGCGGATGAGTATCTGCTCCATTTGCGTCTGATCGAAGCCAGACTCACCTACCTAAAGAGTCTGAAGGATCCCGTTCCGTTCCTGAATTCTCCCATCCCAACACAAACGGAAGAAAAGGTAAGGGCTTTTCACCGCTACGTCACTGAAAGCGGCCTCGATTGGGAGGAATTCAAAGTGCTGATGCCGAGAGCCTGGCAAGACATCGCTCCGGAGCCGCCCATCAAGACCCGCCCGATCGAAATCCCCGAACCGGTCGATAACACCCCTGTAGATCCAGTGAGCAACAACAATCGCAATGCGAATTGCCTGCAGCGCTGGCTCCAGACCCTGTTGTCTAGAATTCCGTAAGTCCCGGGGGCCGGGCCCAATTGTACAATCCTCGTGGAAGAGCCCCCTCGACTCGACGGACCAAGCAGCGTATAATCCGTGTACAAGAAAAACAATCTCTCCACGAAAGCGAGAACTCCTCATGATCCTCCGGATCGGCAGCCCATTCTGCGGTGTCATTCTTTTGACAACGACCCTTCTCTCGGGAAACGCTCTTGCGCAAACCTCGTCCTATTCCGTACCGGTCAACGACAACCTTGCTCGGCTGATACGCGAAGCCGATACCGACAAGGATCAGAAAATATCGATCCGTGACCAAACCGTGGAATTCAAACTGATCGACAGCGCAAAAGACTCTCACCCCGTTTCCGGAACTTATGCCCTTTCGATATTGCTTCAGGACCTGACGCTCGCGAAGGAACGCGGTCAGAACTCCCTCGAGATAACCTCGGCGCGCCTCGAGGAACCGGCCATCGATCGGACAAGTCGCATGATCCGGGAACTCTTCTGGGACGGGCTCACCCGTCGCGTCGACGAGAAGGGGCTCACCGCGACGTTGACGGATTCCAAAAGCACAAACGCCTACAACTTTCTGTACGTGCCGGGCACGGATCAATACGCGTTGAATTATTTCAACGAGCTCCAAAAAAAACATCCGGAGTGGAAGCTGGTGGTCCGGGACACTCCAAGCGACCTCGGGATGATGGTCCGGCGCCTGCGCGACAAGCACGGGCTGCTCAGCTTGAAGGTGGTGAAAGACCCGAAGTCGGGGGAACCTTCGGCACTCCCCTACGTGGTACCGGGTGGCCGTTTCAACGAGATGTACGGCTGGGACAGCTACTTCATTGTCCGCGGGCTTCTGCTCGATGGAAAGCTCGAGCTCGCGCGCTCCATGGTCGATAACCATGCTTACCAGATTCAGCACTACGGAAAGATCCTGAACGCGAATCGCACCTACTACCTGACGCGTTCCCAACCGCCGTTTTTCGCCTCCATGGCGCGCGAAGTTTACGAGCGGCTGCCGAAAAACGAAGACTCGCGCAATTGGCTGAAGGAAAACCTGCGGTGGGCGATTCAGGAATACCGGACCGTCTGGAATGTCGCCCCCAGAATGGTGAAAGCTTATGGCCTCAGCCGCTATTGGGATGAAGGCGAAGGGCCTTGTCCCGAAGTCGAGAAGGGAGGGTACGACGCTCTCGTCGGGCCTTTCGCGAGAGCTGAAGGATTCAAGCCCGGAGAGTACCTCGCCCGCTATACTCACGGACTCTCCGCGAATCCGAAGCTTGACCTCATCTTCAAACACGATCGCGCCGTGCGCGAATCGGGACACGACACGACCTACCGCTTTGATCTCCGTGCCGCAGATTTCCTGACCGTCGATTTGAACTCACTTCTTTACAAGTACGAAACGGAAATCGCGCAAATCATCCAGTCCGAGTTCGGCGGAGCCGTGAATCTGGTACCAGGCAAGCGCGAAACGGCGCAAGCATGGCTGAATGCCGCCAAACTCCGAAAACAAAGAATCAACAAATATCTTTGGAACGAAAAGGCGGGGTCCTTTTTCGACTACGACTTGAAAAAGAAATCTCAGTCCAAATACATCAGCGCGACCGCGTACTACCCTCTTTGGGCAGGACTTGCCTCGCCCGAGCAAGCGCGTAAGGTTGCCCAATTTGGAAAAAAGCACCTTGAATTCGCGGGTGGAATCGCGGCCACGGCCGAGGCTTCACGCGGCCCTCTGAACCCTCCCGACCGTCCGCAACGGCAATGGGATTTTCCTTATGGCTGGCCTCCTCATCAGATTCTCATTTGGGACGGCCTCGCGCGGCAGAAGCAGCAGGACTTGACAAGGGATGCCCAACGCCTCGCTTATAAATGGCTGTTTACGATTGCCAAGAACGCTCGCGATTTCGGCGGAATGGTCACGGAAAAATACGACGTAGTCACCGGCTCGCACGAGGCTTTCGTCGAATACGGAAACGTTGGTACCGATTTCTCCTACATCACCAAAGAAGGCTTCGGCTGGACAAACGCTTCCGTCCAGGTCGGACTGAAAGTCCTCACCCCGACTCAGCTCGACGAGCTTCGAAAGCTTCGACCCGTCTCCGAAGTCTTTCAGTGAATCGATAGGAATTCTTTTTGCATCTTCCCGCGGGCTGTGGCCCCACGGCCCTGCGGAAAGGTGAATACATGCGCTTTGCGTTATTGTTGGGTCGGATACTTTTTTCGCTTATTTTCATCCTGTCGTCGTTCGGACATTTTTCTGCCGAGACTATCGGCTATGCCGCCAACAAGGGTCTTCCTGCCGCGAACATACTCGTCCCACTTTCCGGGATTGTGCTGCTGCTGGGAGGGCTGAGCGTGCTCACGGGTTATCGGGCCAAAGTCGGCGCGGGACTCCTGGCTCTTTTTCTCATCCCCACGACATTCATGTTTCACAATTTTTGGGCAATTACGGACGACCCAATGGCCGCGCAGATTCAGCGAATCATGTTTCTGAAGAATATCTCGATGCTCGGGGGAGCTTTAATCCTCCTCTATTTCGGAGCCGGCCCTCTCAGCGTAGACCGCAAACTGCAACACCGGCCGGTCGAGCGAACTTGACGCGTCAGTCGTTTAGCCGGGTTGCGTCTCCTTTTCCGCTCTCTTTTCTTCCGCGTCGCGAATGCTCTTTCGAATCAGATTCCGTACGATTCGGTTTTGATTCACTTGCCCAACCAGTGACTTTGCGTCGTCATAAAGCGTTGGATCATTCAATAACGCTCCGAGCGTCCCATCGCCTCGATCGAGCTTGGAGAGAATGCTGTCAAGCCGCGACATGGCTCGGTCGACCTTCTTCAAATCGAGCTGCTTGTTCATTTTCCCGCTGAAAAATGAGAGTTCCTGGACGAGCTGATCCAGATTCCTGATCAGATCGGCGCCGCCTTGGGCAAGCTGCTGCAACCCGGCTGTACTCTTCGTTTTCAACATGCCGTCCGCCGGCACAATCGGTTTATCAAGACTCCCCGGCGCGATCATGACGGCCTTGTCGCCGAGGATTCCCTGCGTCCTCAGCTCTACAAAACTGTCCTCGCGTATCGAGTTGCTGAAACGTGGCGCGACATCGATTTGGACATGGACCTTTCGGGTCTTCTCGTCCAGTGTGAGGCGGTTCACCTTTCCGGCACTGACGCCCGCCACGAAAACCTTGGCTCCGGCCAGGAGCCCCTCGGCATTGGGAACAGCGAAATTGTAATGGAGCGCGCTGGAAAAAATGTCGAAACGGCTCCCAATCAGGAAAAGAGCAATCATCCCGAGAAGAAGCCCGAGATTAAGGAACATACCGGCGCGCAGCTCAGCCTTATAGCGCTTTTTCATGGAATCCTCCTGGTCGCATCATTCTCCTGATAATCAGCCCGGAAGAACGCCCGGATCGCAGGATCCTGCGAGTCCTGAATTGCGCGCGTCTCCACGATTCGCAGGCTTCCATTCCACAGAACTCCGACTCTTTCACAAATCGCCAAGACGCTGAGGGGGTCGTGCGAAACGAAAATACCCGCCACCTCACCCGCTGAACGGATCTGCCGGATCTGCCGAATGAAATTTTGAGTGTTGATCGGGTCCAACCCTGAGGTCGGCTCGTCAAACAGAATCAGTTTGGGATCCAGGATCGTCGCCCGAACCAGTCCGGCTCGCTTGTTCATTCCGCCGGAAAGTTCGCTCGGATAAAGGTGGTTCGTGTTCTCCATTCCGACTCGCTTCAGGCGCTCGTTGACGCGCTTCAAGATTTCCTGATCGCTCATGCGCGTGTGTCTTTCGAGCGGATACGCCATATTCTCCTCGACCGTCAGAGAATCAAACAACGCACCATTCTGAAAAACGTAGCCGATCCGGACACGGAGCTCGGCAAGATCTGACTCTGATTTCAGACACAGATCGGAGTTCTCAAACCATACCTCCCCCCGATCCGCCTTTACCAAGCCGATAATAATTTTGAGAATGGTGCTCTTCCCGCTTCCCGAGCCGCCCATCATCCCGAGAATTTCGCCTCGTGACAGCTCAAAGCTGATGTCATTAAGAACCCGATGTCCCGCGAAGTCCTTCATGAGATGACGAACCGTGAGAACGGGCTCAGCCATGCTTCAACACCGTCAAAATGAAGAGCTTATTCAAAAAGAAATCACAAATCAGAATAAAGATGCTAGATCGGACCACAATCCACGTCGTCGAGGCCCCGACACCCCGCGTGCCACCGACCGTATTCAGCCCGCGCCAGCATGCCGCGAGAGAGATAAAAAGAGAGAAAACGACGGTCTTCAGAAGGCCGGTCCACAGGTCGGCCAGCTGAAGAATCTGCAACGTCTTGGAAACATAAAGCACCGGCCCGATCGACAGGTCGGTATATGCGACGATCAAGGCGGCGAGCACACTCGCGAATTCGCTAAACAACGTCAGGATCGGGAACACCAGCAGCGAGGCGATGACTCTCGGAAGAACCAGAGTGGAATTGGGGCTGTCGCCGAGCGCGCGAATCGCATCAATCTGTTCCGTAACATTCATCGAGGCGAGTTCGGAGGTAATCCCGGAACCCGCTCTGCCGGCCAGAAGCAGGCTGGTCAATATCGGACCGAGTTCCCGGAATATTGAAAGAGCCACCAGCTCCGGGACGTAAAGCGTGCCCCCGAAACGCTGAAGGCCGTTTCCGTATTGCAGAGCCATGATGGCACCCATCGCAAGCCCTGACGCGGCAATGAGTCCGAGCGACTGGCTTCCCAGAAAGTAGACTTGCTCCGCGCTCAGCCGAATCAAGGCCTTTTTCTGGAGGGGCCCGGACCAAAAGTCAGAAACGGCATCCTTAAGAAGGTAAAATACCCCCCCGGTCGTCGAACGGTACCTCAAGTCAGACGGCAATGGCTGTGAGGGCCGATCAGCTCCAAGCTGCGCTCTTTTCACAATACCCGCCATTGCACGAGACAGGCCCCGCCTAAAAAAAAGCCCCCGATACACGCGGTATCGAGGGCCCCGGAATGCGCAGAATAATGAGCCGTTTCCTAGACGATCGGGAAAGTGGCACCCAACATGGCGGTGTATGCATCATCCGCCGGCGTTGGGATGTAGTCACCCCTCAACGAGAGGGCTACCGACTTGCCGATCGCGTAGCCGAAATCCAATCCGGCCGAAGGAAAGAAATCGACCGATCCATCTCCAGCTGTGAATCCCCTTCCGAGATTCATTGAATTCGGATCTGACCGATAGATCAACTGCGTCCCGATCTTCACTGCGGCAAGGAAATCCGCGCCGACTTTGCTTCCGATGACGATACTTCCAGGCACGATGAACGAATTAGCGCCGCCCGAAATGTTCGTCTGAGAATCGGCACCGAAGAGATTGCCGTCCGGCGGGCCGATGTGAGAGAAGAGGAGTCCCGTCTCAATACCGGCCTTGAACCGGCCGATCTGAATCATGTTGCCGATATCCCAATTCAGGTTAAAACCTTCAGCCAACCGGCTGGTATATTCGCCGAGCGAATTTTGAAAGCCGAGAATACCCACCGCTGGCGTAACCGTCAGAGGGGAATCGAGAGCATCTTTTGTCACGTCTTCCGCTTCGGCTCTGGTTGTTGTCCCCTGCGCAAAAGCGCTGGAGGAAATCAGAGCCACTCCCAGGACCAGACTACCTATTACTTTGACCATTCTGACCTCCTGATCTTACTTTTTTCAGTCCTTTCAACCACGGATCGGTGCAATGCACATTCCGACGGCCCGAAGACCGTACGGCGGTTTTCAAGCTGCTTTGGGCAACTCTTTCTCGCCCTTCCGCTTTCCCTCCGGGTTTTTGTAGTGCTCAATGAGTGCGTTTATTTCAGACCCGAGCAGAATCACCATTCCGGCGACATTCAACCAGAGCATCAGAATGATCACCGCGCCCAAGCTGCCGTACGTGGCGTTGTAGTTCGCAAAATTGTCGACATAGAGCTTGAACAACAGGGACGCTCCGATCAAGAGAAGTGCGCCGGCCGCGCTGCCCGGAGATATAAAACGGAATTTCTGTTCCACATCAGGTCCGTAATAATACGTGAGTGAGAACACAAGCAGGAGCGCCGTAACGATGATGGCCCAACGGAGAATCGCGAATCCCGTCCTCACCAGCTGTCCCTCGCCAAGAAACTGAACGACCCAGCTCTGGAGGGTACCCCCGAAGACGATCAGACCGAGGGCGCCGATAATCAGAACCGCGAATGCACCCGTCAGCAGGATCGCCGTGCCGCGAACTTTCCAGAAGGGACGACCTTCCTTAACGTCGTACGTTATATTCAACTGTTGCATGATCGCGTACAAACCATTCGATGCAGCCCACAACGTCAGCAAGAAACCGAAAGACAACAAACCTCCCTGCCGTTGCGAAGTCACCTGCTGTACCGTACCGGCGAACATATTCGCGGCATCGCCGGGAAGCGCTTGCCTGAGGAGATCCATGATCGACTGGTTGAGGTTGGGAATTGGCAGATACGGCAACACGGTCAAGAGGAAGATCATCGCCGGAAAGATCGCCAATATGAAGTAATAGGCCAAGGCGGCTGCCCCGTTCGAGACATTGTCGTCTTTCACTTCCATTTTCAAATCGGAAAAAAATCTTTTTATTGAAATTCCACGCATGAACCGCGGGTTTGCACTCGGCATGCCCGGCATGCTTCATGCTCCTTTCTTGGTTACTCGACATATATTCAGTTTGAACAGGAGGCAAAATGGAAACAAAGAGACACTCAAAAGGGCTTCAGGAGGAAACCGCTAAAGTCGCCGGGCAGGCGCAAGAGCGAGTTCACGAGGCCAAGGAACGGCTCGGCTCCGCGGTCGAAGCCAGAAAGAGCATGGTGTCCGAAAAGCTGGATCATTTTTGCGATGCGATCAGACAGGCATCGGACTCGCTCCGGCGTTCGAATGAGCATCAAGTCGCGGGCTACCTGGACCGGCTGGCAGACCGCACCGACAGCTTTAACCGCTCCGTCAGGGACCGCCGAACGAGTGACATGTTCCGGGAGGTCCAGGAATACGCGCGCAACAACCCGCTGGTCTCATTCGCGGCAGCTGCTGGCATCGGGATTCTAGTCAGTCGTATCGGAAAGGTCGCCTTTTCGCAGCAAAGCGCACGGGAAATCCCGCCAGTGGAAACTCACGAAGAATTATTGGAAAGGAGGGTCGGCTAGATGGACACAGAAGACAAATCGAAAATTGTTCCGCTTTACGAAGAAAAAGGTGAAAGATCGGTTCGAGGTTCCATGAGGGATTTTGTCACCGACTTTACCGGACTCCTCAATAAACAGATCGAACTCGCGAAGTCCGAAATGAACGATAAGATCGATCAGGCCCAGAACGGGATCGTATCAATCATTACGGGTGGCGCGATCCTGTTTTTCGGCGTTCAGATCCTTCTCGCCGCCGCGGTAGTCGGATTATCGTATGCGATGCCCCTTTGGGCCTCGGCGCTGATAATTGGCTTGGTCGTCACGGTGATCGGGTTGGTCCTATACAACCGCGGCCGGAAGGCATTGAAGGCGGGAAATCTGAAACCTGAACAAACCATCGAGTCGCTCGACCGCGACCGGATATCCGCGAAGGAGACTTGGCATGAATTACGAAAACACGGCTAGACTCAGCTCGGAAGTTGATGAACTCCGGGAAAAATTAAGGAAAGACGCCAGGAGACTCGAAGATCAACTTTCGTTCAAGGGCATTTCCGAAGAAATCAAACATCGAATTGATCGTTCAGATTTGCGGGAACTCTGGAATTCGTTTTATTCGGACGTGAAGCAAAACCCGCTGTCCCTTGTTTTGCTCGGTTCCGGAATCGCGCTCCTGTTCAGGGAACGGGAGAAAGCCGAATATGTATCGACGGGCACCGCAGGCGGCGAATCCATTGGCGAGAAAGTCTCGTCCCTCGGTGACCGGGTCAAGAGCCGCTTCGGCTCGTCGAAATCGGAGATCAGCGAACGAACTTCCGAAAAGATGCATGAGGGAATCGAATCCGGTCGGCACCTTTACGCCAAAAGCCGGGGAGCCTTGACGGAGAATCCGCTCAGTATCATCGGCTTGGGATTCGCGGTCGGCGCGGTTATCGCCTCGGCTTTTCCGAAAAGCAAAAAGGAAGAGGAGTTGCTCGGAGAAAACGTCGAAAACATCAAAGACCAGGTGAAGACGGCGGCCGAAGGGCCTCTCGATGAACTGAAGTCTTCGGTCGGCTAATCAGTTTATCCTATTTCGATGAAATTCCTCTTTTGGGCGCTCGAAATCTGAGCACCTGGAGGGAGCACGAGGGTTTGGCCTGTCCTTTTGTTGACGAAGTACTCCTGAGGCGGGTTAGTGCCGAGTTGTGCGAGGGCGTTTCGGAACAATTTTTCGTGGGCTGTTTCGGCGTTTCTGGCGAACGCAAACGATTCGGCCGCTGCCGGGGCTCCCGCCTGTTCGGCTTGCCGAATAAAGCGTGAATAGATCATCTCAGCGGCGCCCTTTTCCTTGCCGAACGGCTGCTCGAGGTTTTGGCGGGTGGAACGGGCTACGACGGTGCCCGGTTTCAGATCCGGAATCGCGCCCCCCAAAGCACGAATGGCGGTCTTGTGATTTTCTCGTTGAACTGCTTTCGAGGCCGAAGCCGCTCGAAAGAGCTTCGAAACCTGATCGAAGCCTTCTCTTTTGGCTTGCTGGCCGAAGATCTCGTAGCGATAGCTCGCCGTCGTTTCTTCCTGGAGTGCCGCCAAAAGATTCTTCAAGGTTTGATTCCTGCTTTCGGCCGTATTTTCGGCTGCTTGTTGGGCGAGAACCATTGCGGGAAGCGCGAGTAGCAAGAGCGAGAGGTGATTCATGAATATAGATCCTCCGCTTCGCTCGTCTGCACTCATCGTGCTCGCCGCCGCCCTTGCATAAGCCTTGCACGTAGGCCCTTGATGTTACTTTCAAAAGGGGACGTTCTCATAGCGACCGATGTCCAGCACGACTTCCTGCCGGGCGGAAGCCTGGCAATTAAGAGCGGCGACCGTGTCATTGAGCCGCTCAACACCGCCATACAAAGTTTTGTTTCACAGGGATTGCCCGTTGTGGCGACACGTGATTGGCATCCTCAGAACCACTCGTCTTTCTTCGCGCAAGGTGGACCCTGGCCGCCCCACTGCGTCGCCGAATCATTCGGGGCCCATTTTGACGAACGGCTCGAGCTGCCCGGCGGCGTCGTGATTGTTTCGAAAGCGACCGATCCCGATAAAGAAGCGTATTCGGCGTTCGAAGGAACGGACCTCGGCGCCAAACTCAGATCGCTCGGCGCTCGTCGTATCATCATCGGCGGCTTGGCCACCGACTACTGCGTCCTGAATACCGTTAAGGACGCGCTTCGGCTTGGCTATGAAGTTTACGTTCTGGAAGACGCCATCGAAGCCATCAATGCCCGTCCCGATGACGGGCTGCTCGCCCTCAAGGAGATGAAGCGCCTCGGAGCCGTAGCGATCAGCTCACGCGACCTGCCCGCCGCCAAAAAAGAGGCGGCATGACGGAATGGAGCGAAAACGCTCTTTTAAGCGACAGCTACGAGTTCGCGATGTTGCAATCCTATCTTGCACACGGAATGGATCGAACAGCGGTATTTGAATTTTTCGTACGCAGCCTCCCGCCCTCGCGGAATTTCCTGGTAGCCGCCGGACTTGAACAACTGATCACCTATCTTGAAGGACTTCATTTTGGCCCAAACGAGCTCGAGTGGCTCTCGAACTCCGGCTACAATCGCAAGACCGTCGATTACCTTCGCGACTTGCGCTTTGAAGGCGATCTGGATGCGATGCCGGAAGGCAGCGTGTTTTTTCCGAATGAGCCGGTTGTCCAGATCTCCGCTCCCCTGCCTCAAGCGCAGCTTATCGAAACCCGTCTCATCAACATCATTCACTTTCAAAGCATCATCGCTTCGAAAGCGGTACGAGCGACCCTCGCCGCGCCTGACAAACTGCTCATCGATTTCGGCGCGCGACGGGCCCACGGGGGCGAGGCGGCCGTATTGGCCGCGCGCGCAAGTTATATCGCGGGTTTTTCGGGAACCTCGCTTGCACTTGCCGGAAAGCTTTTTGACATCCCGGTTTTCGGAACAATGGCCCACTCCTTTATCCAGGCGCATGAGACCGAGAGCCTTGCTTTTGAGAACTTCGCCGATTCGATGCCGCATAATATCGTCCTTCTGCTGGATACCTACGATACCGAGAAGGCTGCCGTGAAGGTCGCACGGCTTGCTCCGATACTGGCCCGAAAGGGCCAGCACGTTTCGGGAGTACGACTGGACAGCGGAGACCTCGCCGAACACGCGCGGAAGGTTCGCGCCATTTTGGACACGGAAGGACTCCAGGCGATTCGAATTTTCGCCAGCGGCAATATCGACGAGCGCTCGATCACGAAGCTCCTCGCATCAGGCGCACCGATTGACGGTTTCGGCGTCGGCACGCGTATGACCACGTCGGCTGACGCGCCATACCTCGATTCCGCTTACAAGATCCAGGAATATGACGGCCAGGCAACGCGTAAAAGATCGGAAGGGAAAGCCACGTGGCCGGGCGCAAAGCAGGTGTATAGAATCGCGTCCGATTTTCGCGACTATGTTTCATTGAAGAAGCCAGGGAAGTCCGTGAAGTCCGCGGCGCCTGATCCGCGGCGCGGGCTGCCGTTATTGACACCCATCATGCGCGGGGGCAGGCGGATCTCCCCCCCGGTGCCGCTCAAGGAATCGCGGCAAAGATTAAAAGAAGAACTTGCCCGGCTGCCGGACGCGGTCCGATCGCTCGAGTCGACGCGACAGGTGCCATACCAGGTAACCATCGCCGCGGAAATCCGCGAACTCGCCGCACGTCTTGATGCGTCGGAAGCGAGCGGAGCACGTTCCTTGCTTCGTCTCGGGGACGAAATGGGGAACCCTGATATGAAACGTACAGCTACGGCAATCTGGAAAAATGGAAAAACAGGAGAGGGATCCCTCTCTACGGAAAGCGGAACACTTTCGAACGCCTCTTACTCGTTCCACACCCGCTTTGAAAACAAAGTCGGAACAAATCCCGAAGAGCTCGTTGCAGCGGCCCATGCCGGTTGCTTTTCGATGGCGCTCTCATCAGAACTCGAAAGCGCATCTTTCAAACCGGACGAGATCATGACGCATGCGACTGTTCTCCTGGAAAAAACGAGCTCAGGATGGAGCATCACGCGCGTGGATCTCGACGTAACTGCCCGGGTTCAGGGCGTCGAATACGAGCAGTTTCTAAAATTCGCGGAAGACGCCAAGAACAACTGCCCCATCTCTAAACTCCTCAGAACGGAAATCACGCTGAAATGCCAGCTTTCCGCTGAACTCGGCGCCGCGTAACCGACTCATTACGGATTTCCGGAAATGCGCCAAACCGTTTGGATTGCCTTGCTATGCGTTGCCCTGTTCCCCTTCATGGCGGGCGCCGATACGGGGAACATAAGCGTCTACGGCACGCTCAATGTTGATCTCGAGGCAGTCAAGGCGACAGGATCAGCGGATCCCGCGACGGACTTCGTGAGTCGATTTCGCATTCAGTCGAATTCCAGCAATTTTGGAATCAAAGGTGACGAGAAGATCGCCAAGGACTTCAGCGCCGTTTTTCAGCTCGAAATGTCGGTTGATGTCGCCGCCGGCTACGGCGACGTTTCGGGACGCAATTCGATGGTCGGCCTTTCGGGCGGGCTCGGGACAATCATCTACGGAAAATGGGATACCCCTTACCGAAACGTTCAGGCCTTCATGGATCCGTTTTACAGCACGGGCATCGGCTATCTTGCGAGCATTCTCGATACAATGGGCCAGGGCTCGACCTCGACGACATTTCTTTCAGGCGGCGGGTCCAGTGTGGCTGATGCCCTCTCCTTCAGCCGCCGTCAGGGAAACTCGATTCAGTACTGGTCTCCCGATTTAATCGGAGCATCGCTGAAGTTGGCCTACTCGACCAATCGCGATCGTTCGAGCGCGCCCGCAAATCATAAAAATCCCGATCTGCTCAGCGCCGCCGTCAATTATGAGCAGGGTCCGGTCAATTTCGGTGTCGCCTATGAACAACACGACGATTTCATGAGCGCCTCCGCCCACCCGATCACCGGAGTCACCGCTCTCAAAACCAAGGACACGGGATTCAAGATCGCGGCCGGTTTCAAGCCTCTCGAGGACACCACCCTCGGCGTAGCATGGGACACATTGAAATACGGACAGACCACCGATTTCGGCGATTCCTCCTACCGACGAAACGCCCTCGCCTTTTCGACAACGCAAAAAGTGCACGACTATACCGTACGTGGGGCGTACGGATTCGCCACCGACGGCACATGCACGCTCGCCAGCGGTGCTGCCTGCCATACGGCCGGACAGGGAGCGCGGTTTGCGACGATGGGCGGCTCGTACGGCCTGAGCGGACGAACCGACCTCTACGTCATTTTTTCAAAAATATGGAACGGGAACAATAATTACAATTTCGCCATCGGGCAGGTCAACGCCGCCCTTCCGGCCGGAGCCGACCCCCAAGGTCTGGGCCTCGGTATTCGGCACAGCTTTTAGCTCTTCGCCGCTTGGAGATAGGTCTTCCCTTTGTAGAACCTGGCCAAAATAGTGAATGTGAACGCCGCGAGCACCATCAGCCCGGTGAAGAGCCAGAAAAACTGAGAAAGCGACAGAGTTTTTTCCAGGGGCGCGAGGAACGCGACAAGTACGTTCCCGAAGGTCACCCCGAGGAGCCAGAAGCCCATGATCGTGGACTTCATCGCGCGCGGCGCTTGAGTATACGCGAACTCAAGGCCCGTGATCGACACCAGCACCTCGGCGCTTGTCATGACAAAATACTGAACCACTTGCCAAAGCACATGGACCTTGCCGCCGGTGAGTGCCGCGGCCTCGATCTGTAACTGCAGAATCGCCGCGCAGGCAAACGCGATGGCCGTCAGAAACATCCCGATTGTCATGCGACGAAGCGGTTTGATGATAATCCCGCGGCGTTCAAGCGGTCCATAAATCCCGAAGTTCAAAAGAGGGATGATGATCATGACCATCAACGGGTTAAGTGCCGCTATCTGAGCCGCCTGGAGTTCGAGAGTGGCAAACCGCGAGTTCAAGAGATCGCTCGTGAGAGTGATACCGACCGCCGCGACAGCAGTCCCGATGACGAGGCGATTAAGCCATTTGGGCAACCTGATATTCGAAACCCATAGGAGGAGCGCTGTTCCACCATAAAGAGCCAAGCCGATCGTGACCGCCACGATCGTGGACCAGCCCCATTCCGGCACGCGCAAAACCAGGTTCATTTGCTTGGCCTGCTCAATCCAGGTGGAGGAATGCTGATCAAAGAGAGCCCAGAAGACGCTGACCATCGAGAAAACGAGAACAATTCTCAAAACGGCGGGAGGACCCTCGGCCGCCTCATCGCCGAATTTTCTGGCCGCCGGGGCGAAGAAGCCCTCGCCGGGTTTACGCTCATGGCGATGTCGAATGGCATGGAGAGACACAGCCAAGAAACCCGCATCCGGCGCTTTCGCCTGGCGAATCGTAAAAACGTAGATCCCGAGAGCTACCGCCAGCACCGAAACGACCACATGCGGAACAAAGTTGGTCCAGTGGACGCTGCCTTCGTTGCCGGCAAAAAACCCGAAGATCAAGGCGGCTACGGGAACGAAAAACAGAACGGAGGACAAAACATCGAGAAGTCCGAGTCGCCCGCCCGGTTTCGGAGGCACGCGCGTGAACTTGTTGCGGCCCATCCAGAAGACGATCGTCGCGATGCCCATGAGAATCCCGGGCACGCCAAAGGCCACCTCGGCTCCGAAATGCTTTTTAAGAAGAGGCGTCAAAAGAGTTGAGAAAAAGGAACCGAAATTAATAATAAAATAGAAGATCTGGTAAACCTTGCTCACGAGACCGCTGTTTTCCGCATTGAACTGATCACCGACATTAGCCGAAACACACGGTTTGATCCCGCCTGACCCGATCGCGATCAACGATAGACCGAGGTACATCCCGAGCTCCGCCGCGCCGTATTGACCGTTCGCGCCGAATCTGCCCGCCACGGCCAGAACACCGTGCCCCGCGCAGTAGATCAGCGAAACCCAGAGGATAACGTTGAATTTTCCGAGGAGCCGGTCGGCGAGAATCGCGCCGATCATCGGGAAGGCATAAACTCCGGCCATGAAAAGGTGAACCGTTTGCGTTGCGTGGGCTTTAGCCGAAGCCGCCATTTCGGGCGCCACCTGAAGCTCGGGGGCAAATTGCAGATAAAGGGAGGTCAGGTAAATATAGAGGATGGCCCGCATCCCGTAAAAACTGAACCGTTCGGCTCCCTCGTTCCCGACAATATATGGAATCCCCGGAGGAAACCGCGTTGCCGCCTTGTCGATCGCATTTTCAGACATCGCCCCACCCACCGTCCCAGTCGTTGACATATCTGATTTGTACCGGAGAGCTTCGTATACGGCAAGCCTGGTGCTCTGAATTGTTGTACCGTTCGCGGGGATGGAGTAGGTTTTCCGAATGCCAGTCTTCTTGATCGTATTCCTGACGTTGTATGGCGCCCTTCACGCTTATGCCTTCTCTCACGCGAAAGCCGCCCTTCATTTCGGGCCGAAAACCGGGTGGATCATCGCCGGGCTGATGCTGGTCCTGGTCCTTACGCCCATGCTCGTCCACATCCTTGAGAATGCTCAGCTCGAATTCGCGGCGCGCTCCTTTGCCCAAATCGGCTATCTATGGATGGGGTTTATTTTTCTTTTCTTCTGGGCTTCATTGGCTTTTGACCTCCTCAGGCTGCTCAGCTTTGCTTTCGGCTGGACGCTCCAGCGCCATGCCTCGCTCTTCACGATTCCGCGTAACGTCTCGTTCTTCGTGAGCGCGTTCTCGGTGCTTGCGATTTGCATCCATGGATATTTCTCCGCCCTGAACTTCAGGATCGAAAGGAAGGTTTTAGAAACAGCCAAACTTCCGGAGAATATCGAACGTCTAAAGATTCTCCAGGTTTCTGATATTCACCTCGGATTGGTCGTACGCGGCAAGCGGCTTGATAAGATCCTGGACATCGTCCGTTCTGAAAATCCGGACCTGCTGGTCTCGACAGGCGATCTCGTCGACGGCCAGATCAATCACCTCCTCGGGCTCCCGGAGCGTTTTCAGCAGATCCGCCCCAAATATGGCAAATACGCGATCACCGGGAATCATGAATACTACGCCGGCATCGAACATTCCCTGGAGTTCACCAGGAAAGCCGGATTCACGATCCTCCAGGGAGCTGCAATTAAAGATGCGATTATCAACATCGTCGGAGTGAGTGATCCGGCAGGGCGCACGTTCGGAATCAAGGAAGAACCGTCCGAAAAAGCCCTCCTCGATTCCGTGAATAACGGCCGCTTCACCTTATTCCTGAAGCATCGTCCCGTTGTCGAACCGGGATCCCCGGGGCTGTTTGACCTTCAACTTTCCGGGCACACTCATCACGGGCAGATCTATCCGTTTACCTGGTTTACGACGATGGTCTTCCCGATGAACGCCGGGACTTTTCACCTTGACAAAAATTCCCTCCTGCATGTGAATCGGGGTACCGGCACCTGGGGGCCTCCGATCCGGTTTCTTGTCCCTCCGGAGGTGACCGTCATCGAACTCATTCGCTCTGCTGACAAAGGAGCTCAGGGTTGAAAAAAGTCGCGAAACTCGGGACCCGTGGGCTTTTGAATCGCATTCTCGGGCAGCCGGATCTGGTCTCGACGATCCAAAACCTGCCCCCCCGGGTTCTCGGCAAATTGATTGCCCGGATCGGACTTGAAGACGCGGGAGAAATCGTCGCTCTTTCGACCACCGAGCAGCTTAAAAAAATCTTCGATGAGGACCTCTGGCGTAGCACTAAGCCCGGAGAGGAAGAGAAGTTTGACGCCGAACGCTTCGGCCTTTGGCTGGAAATCATGTTCGAAATGGGTCCGGCCTTTGTCGCGGAGAAACTTGCCGAAATGAACGAAGACTTCCTGACCCTCGCCTTCTCGCGGCAGGTTCTCGTGATCAACACGCAGGAACTTGCCGAGGATCTTCTGTGGGCCGACTCCACCTTCGTTGAAAAAGCGCTCGAATCCAGCCTGAATCACGATTTCGAGGATTATTGCGTGATCTCCCGTGACCCAATGACCTGGGACAGCGTTTTTTCAGCCCTGGTCGCTCTCGATACGGATCATCACGATTTATTGATGAATTTGCTCGCGCGCTGCTGCTTCGTTTCTTCAGAATTTATCGACGATAACGGCGGCCTTTATGAAGTTCTGACGTCCGAGGAACAATTGGCTTCCGACGTGGCCTTCGATCGTGAGCAACGCCGGGAACGCGAGGGCTTCGTCTCGCCTCAAACCGCGGCCGCTTTTCTTGCACTTGCCCGAGGCGCGATTACAAACGAAGACCACCTCACTCCGGCGTACTTCCGGAACTTCGAAACGGAATCGGTTCGAAAAAGCAACGAACGCCCGCACCATCGCCCAGATATGGATCGTTTTCACGAACTTCTTCGCGAAGCCGAGGTACTGGCGCCCGAGCAGGACCGCCTGCTTTTAACCGGAAAAACAGAGAACGGAACGACGAAGCACAACATGTTCCGCGAAACGCTTTCAGGATTGCACCAGACGGATGAACCTCTCTTCTCCGAACGGATGAGACAGCTGAGTTATCTAGCGAATGTGCTCGTCGCCGGCTGTACATTCCAGAATCGTTCTTTAAGACCGGCCGAAGCGGCCGAAGCGGCCCTTGCAGCTTGCAACCTCGGACTGGAAACCGTAAACACCGGCAAATCCGGAAACCCGGCAACACTCATGAAAGCCCATGACGCCGTTCATTTCTTCCGAGTGGGCTGGAATCGCATTTTTGAGCAGGTGATCACCTCAAGCGCGAGAACCCTTGCCGCGACGATCCTGAAAGCAAAAGACGATCGGGACCCCTGGATCACGGAGCAGCTTCGCGGCGTTTCCACATCCCTGCTGAAAGCTCTGGACGCCGGCTGTCCGTGGCGCTGCCTCGAACAGCTCGATGCTCTTGAAATCGTGCTCGAGCAGACGCTCGTACAAGATATCAAGGGGCTGATCGACGAGTGTGCCACGTTTCATGGCGAGTTCATTTCGACCAGGAAGCAGCTCCTCGAAATCAAGGCCTTCGAATCGACAATTTCGCACTCCTTTTGCAGCTCCGAACAGCGATGAAACATTTTAATGGAAGGGTCGTCGTCGTCACCGGAGCGTCGGCCGGAATCGGCCGGGCAACCGTAAGAGAATTCGCCAGACAAGGTGCTTCAATCGGGCTCATGGCGCGGGGCCTCGACGGCTTGCGTGCCGCGAAGATGGAAGTCGAGCGACTGGGCGGGCGCGCCCTGATCCTGCAGACGGATGTCGCGGACCCGGAGGCGGTCGAAACGGCGGCGGAGCGCATCGAGCAGGAATTCGGTCCCATTGACATCTGGGTCAATAACGCCATGGCTTCGGTCTTTTCGCCCGTCAAAGAAATGAAGCCCGAGGAATACCGGCGAGTGATGGAAGTCACCTACCTGGGCTATGTCCACGGCACGCTCTCGGCGCTCAGACGGATGCTCGCACGTGATTCAGGCGTCATCGTCCAAGTCGGCTCAGCTCTAGCATACCGGAGTATCCCTCTCCAGAGCGCCTACTGCGCGGCCAAGCACGCCATCCTCGGTTTTACGGAATCGCTCCGATCCGAGCTGCTCCACGATCACAGCCGCGTGCGAGTGACCATGGTCGAGGCTCCGGCCGCGAACACGCCACAGTTCGGCTGGGTTCGATCGCGTCTTCCGAACAAGGCGCAGCCCGTCCCTCCGATCTTCCAACCCGAACTGATCGCGCGCGCCATTCTCTTCGCCGCCGCCCACCCGCGCAGGGAAGTAAAAGTCGGCTTTTCCACCGTCAAGGCCATCTTCGCCGAAAAATTTGTTCCGAGCCTGGCTGACTGGTATCTCGCGAAGCGCGGTTATTCCGGCCAACAAACGGACATGCCTCGCGATCCAAGGCAGCCGGAAAATCTCTATGCGCCCGTTCCGGGCGATCACGGAGCCCGCGGTAGCTTCGATTCGGCGGCAAAGCGGTTCAGCTGGCAATTCTGGGCTGCGGAAAACCGGCGAACTCTTCTGTTCACGTCCATTGCTTTCAGCGCGTTAAATTTAATCACGAACTACCTTCGAAGCCGGACATCCGAAAAACGCCGCGAAGAGATGCTCAATCAGGGCCTGTTGCGCGCGGCCTAGTGTCCTGAGTCCCTCGGAGGTGCTCTATTTCGGTTAAAATGACACAGAGCAGGACAATATCCCAACACGCCAATACCCGGTGTTCGGCACCAAATATCATTCAAATATCAAGACCTCTGCCGCGGTTTCGGCAAAAGACGAGCGTTGCTGCATCACATCAAAAAAATCGACCTTTGGTTTTTTCGAAAATCTGCCGACAATTGGTTTTGTGTTCATCAAAGGGGGAAGAGTTGTGGAGACCAAGGCTTTACTGGAACGGAAAAAAGCAGAAGTCATGCGGATCCTCAAAGGAGAGGCTCCCGCGCCCGTACGCAAGAATGTCGTTCATTCAGAGATCGTCGGCGAAATTCAACGAAAACGCCGAGAGCAGACCGATTCGAATTCCACGGACGTAAATGGATCCGAATCCGGATCCCAGCCGAACTAACCTGCAGGCACATTCAGTAGTGAAACGTATCCGCGAACTGAAGATCAACGATTATCCGGGAAGTCTCCCGGGAGTGATATCGCTTTCGTAATCCCTTCAACATCGCCCTTCTGAGTTTCGGTTCCGTTACCAATTCGTACCGGACATAAAGTTGAAGCGCCTCTTCGCGTCGGCCCGCCAGATCCAGAGACCGGGCCAGATAAAGATCCCGTACAAAGCCCACATGTCTGCTGAGCTTCCGCTCACGCGAAGTTTCAAAAAAATGTTGAGCTTCCGCGAACTGGTGCAGGACAAACGCCACGATCCCGGCCTGAACCCAAACGTGCCCATCAGAAGGATAAAGCTCCAGAGTCTCGCGCAGAAACTGCAGAGTCTTTTCCCGATACTCCGGCTCACTATTTTCCATGTGCCAGGCCCGATAAGCTCGCCGGTAGCTGCGAACCCCCTCGATGAGGCCCCGGTTTACGGGTTGATACCCCAAAAACATTCCGCGCCCGGGAGTGGCGTCAGCTTCCTCCCGCCAAAAACGGTCCGTGTCAATCTCGACAAAAGACCCGATCCCTGTCGGTGATTCATTTCTCGTCGAAACCAGGAGCCGACTCGCCTCAGGTTCGAAAACCACGCTCTGAACAGTCGTCACGACACTCGGGATATTCCCGAGAATCCGCTCGTCACCCGATTCGGGGTCACGGTGGTCCCCCAGAATCAAAGCCATGCGGACGGCGTCGATGTGTCCGCGATCGCGGGACAGCAGATCTCTGACCGCGCAAATCCGGGACACCAGGTCGTCGCAATAACCGCCCGAAAGGAGGGCTTCGGATTTCTGCAAATCCGTTTGAAAGTAGTTGGTATGAGCGAGGAACCCATCCGCGGCGTGCCTGACCTCGGTTCGAGTGGGACTCATCTCGATGACGACCGCGTCCTTTTCCCTCGAACTCGCCAGCACAAACGACCAGTTGCCGATCCGCCGCTGTTTCCGGCAGATATCGACGGCATGACTGAGTGATTTCGCGCGGGAAATGACGTCATCAGCGATGTTGACGATCGCGCGTCCTCTGAGCGAGACCTCACGCCCGAAATGCGCGTGCGTGGCAAGCGTCAGGCCTTCGGCATTCATAGCGGTCAAACCCGCGAAAGGCACCCCGGCTGACGAAACCGCCACGTGCGGAAGCGCGCCGCTCCCGGAAGGTTCGTTAAAAATGACGGTCGTGTGTTTCTCCCAAGGGCCGACGACCGGGTAATCAAGATTGCGACAAGCCAAAAGGCGGCCATCGCTCGTCCAATTCCCGCAGGTCACGGCGGAGGTGCAGGCCGGAAGACCGCCGGCCGGGAGATCCTTGAGAAGAAACCACGTCATTGAAAGCCGCGAGATCAGCATCAAGGCATCGGGTTGAAACAAACTTTCGAAACACCGTGACTCCGAAAGGCCCGCGGTCCTGGCGATCGCTCGAATCGGTCCGAGATCAGCGGAGTTTCGATGAACGAGGTAGGGAATCAGGAGTTTTTTATAAAACCAGACAACAGGATCCTGAACCACCCCGTGACGGAGAAGGCCAGGCCCCCTCCTGATCATCCATTCGTTCTTCGAGTGAAGAGCGTTCAGCACCCCGTCGCGGACCTCTTTCTTCAGGAGGTGCGCGTGTGCACGGGCGCGCTCGTCGGCGCTGCCGCGCACCCGGATCACATGTATTCCGCCGTGAAAACGATAATCAGCTACTCGCGCGTGCCGTTCTTCCGGAACCATTCGAGAATGTCCTGTGGTGTGCGACAAAGATGCAAGGCCCCGGCAGCGGTGAGTTCGGCTTCAGAGCCATGTCCGTAAGTCACTCCGATACAGGGCATGCCGTTCTCGCGGGCGCCGATCACGTCAAACTCGCGATCGCCGATCATGATAGCGCTCGCGGGAGAGATCGATTCAAGCTTCAAAACGTGCGCGATCAGCGCAGCCTTGATGGTACGGGTTCCGTCCAGCTCCGCCCCATAAACGCCATCAAAATATTCCATCAACTTGAAATGCTCCAGAATCGGATTGGCGAAAACGTGTGGCTTCGCGGTAGCGACGTAGAGCTTCATGCCGAGATTTTTGAGGCCCGAAAGCACCCGTTCAATTCCCGGATAGGGCCTGTTTTCATACATTCCGATCGCCCGATAGCGATCGCGATAAAGCCGCAAAGCGCGGTCGATCATGGCCGGTTCATCCGAACCGAGAATTTTTGCCAGAACCTCCTTGAACGGCGGCCCAATGCACCACTTCAGCTCGTCCCCTTTCAAGGTAGGCAAGCCCATCCGTTCGAGCGCGAAGAGCAGGCTTTTGATCACCCCCTCCTCGGGATTCGTCAGTGTTCCATCGAGATCGAAAAGAACGGAGGCGTACAAATTCATTTAAGGATTACTCCGGGATTTTCTCGCCAGAAACATGTGGACTGAGTAAATTTCGAGTTGACGGACGTGTTTGAAAAACAACCACGGAACATGCTGAAATCGCTCTTCCATCGCAAAACCAGCCTGCTCATAAAGCCACTCGACGGCCCGTGCCGAATCAGAAATTTCGGCTGGCAACACCTCGCGGATCTGGCTGGCCGCCGCTTCATGCCAGATGTAAGGGCAGCTCTGAACCGCGATCGCGCCATCGGCCAGCAGCTCGCGCTGGATCTCCGGAAGGGCCGAGGGCCGCTCCAGCATGTCGATCGTGTTCAGGGCTATGGAAATATCCCACTCGCCGCTTTTCACGGGAAGCGCATCAAGATCGCCGACGATAAAATCCGCCTGATCGCCGGCCGAGGTGGCCGGGGCAAGATTGATTTCCCGCGAAACAGGTCCGTGCAACAAGTCTTCTGGAATTCCGATCGATCCGTCATGGGGCATCCCGAGCGCAAAATGCCGGGCCAGCACAATACTCGAGAACGAGCTGTCCACGCCGAGGTAGGAGGAAAGGAACGGCTTGAGAACGGGATAAAGGCCCCCGACGCCGCAGCCGAGCTCGACGAACGACCCACAGACGCCTTCAGGACTTTTCTTCGCGATCCGGCCGATCCATTGTTCGATTCTGGCGAAAGGTCCGTGATCCCAGTACTCGCGGACGACGCTGTCGATCACCGGGCTTGCCGCCCCTGACAGCGGCTTCCACCATGGATACTTGAGACTTCCTGAATCATGAACCCGCAAATAATGGTTCATGAGATAAAGCGCGTTCACCCGTTCCGCTTCAAGGTCCTCTTCAATGTGCTCGGTTTCGATTTGGGCTTTCGCGGCGACGAACTCACGGCGATACTCACGCGGGATCTCGTCATCGGCAACCGTCTTGCTGATTCCTTTCACGTGCTGCAGCAGAAAATACCTGACATCCGGAACAAGCAGCGCCACGCCGGCCAAAATCGGAAATTTCGCCTTGCAACGCCCGCATTCGAGACGTCCCGTTCGCACTTCCTGAACTTCGGCTATCTTGATGATTTCTTCGGCAAAAAGCTCGAGCTGGCCGTCACAGGCTTTTCCCCTCTTTTTTTTCGGGCACTTGAGGCGGGAAACGGTCGAAGCGAGCATTGTTCACCGATCATATACTTTGGCTTTACTCACCGCAACAGATCCGGATAAAACCAGCTGGATGCTGCCTTTCGATCCACCTTTCGATCCAAACAACCCCTTCCCCCTTGCCGACGGGATCTCCTACTCCGATGCACAACTTCACGCCGAAGCCGTCGACAGCTGGCTCGGACTCGAGACGGGCAGAATCGAAAACGAGTTGCTGAAACGTCACGAGAACGTCGGACAGGAACTCTGGATCGGCCTTCCCACGAGAAGTCTTCTCACGCCCTACACCGAAATTCGCGAACTGCTCGCCCGCCTGAAACCCGCCGCAGGAGCGACCATCGTCGATCTTGGCGCCGGATATGGCCGGATGGGGCATGTCATTGGCCGTCATTATCCCGAGGTCCGCTTCATCGGCTACGAGTATGTGAAAGAGCGAGTCCTCGAGGCTCGCCGTTGTCTCGCCAAATTCGAATATCCGCTCGTTGAAATTCAGGAGACGGATCTCGCTTCGAATGATTTCGAGCCGACTCCGGCCGATTACTATTTTCTATACGATTACGGCGCCCGCTCTGCCGTCGAGAAAACACTGCAGGACCTCCGGAAAATCGCCAAAGCCCGTTCGATTTCGGTGATCGCGCGCGGTCGCCTGTCCCGTGACGTAGTCGAACGACAACACCCCTGGCTTTCCGGCGTTCTCGTTCCCTCGCATTATCCGCACTACTCGATTTACCGAAGCTCCTGAAAGCGTGGCGCCGCGCCCACTCTGGTGGCATGGAAATTCCAACGACTATCAAAAACTTCACCCCGGAGGAAATCCATGGCCGCCGAAAAGATCGAAAAGCCCGAAGTACGACAATGCTATGAAGAAATCGAGAATCGATTTGGTTTCGTACCCGAATTCCTGAAATCGCTGCCCGACACGGGAATCGTCGGGGCGTGGAATGAATTCACGCAACTCTACTTGAACCCGAACTCCGCGCTCGAACAGAAGACCAAAGACCTCATCGGCATGGCGGTCGCCGCCCAAGCCCCATGTAACTATTGTACATACATGGTTCGTGAACTCGCCCCGCTCGATTCAGTCAGCGAAGAAGAACTGAAGGAAGCCGTCAGCATGGCCGCGATCACGCGACACTGGAGCAGTGTGCTTAACGGACTTCAGCCGGATGAACTCACTTTCCGTCTCGAGGTGGACGATATCATGGCCCACGTGAAACGGGATCTTGAGAGCAGCGCCCCCTTTCAACCAGGAGCCGAAGCAAAAACTCCATTTTTCGCCTCTTCCGAAGAGGCTTACCGCGATATCCAGAAAACGTTCGGGACCATTCCGGATTTTTTCCGGCGCTTTCCCTACTCCGCCATCGCCGGTGCCTGGATGGAAATGAAATACGTACAGCTCAACCCAAGCACTTCGATTTCCCCGAAAATCAAGGAGCTGATCGGGCTCGCGGTCGCCTCCCAGATCCCCTGCAGGTATTGCGTGTATTTTCACATCCAGGCAGCCCGTCTGTATGGCGCAACTGAAGCGGAAATTCAGGAGACTCTCGCCGTCGCGGCAATCAGCCGGCATTGGAGCGTCGTTTGGACCGGCGCGCGAATCGATCACAAGTTATTTCAGCGTGAAGTCCGGCAGCTCGTCGTGAACATGCAAAACCAGAGAGCCGCGTAAAAAACATCGGGCCCGATCCTCCTCAGGAATCGGGCCCGGTTAGTTTTTACTACTCCGTATTTGCCTTTTGCTATCTGGCCATCTTATCGCCTGTAGCAGGAGACGGCAGCCCCTGTGCAAACCCTCGAGTTGTTGACCGAGTAGATACAGGCGTTACGGGCATTCGCGATCGCCTGATCCCGGTTGACTCCTGTTCCAGTGAACGAGCCGTAAGGAGTCGCAAGCGTGCACTGGAAACTTCCATAGCCAGGGGGCATCGGCGCCGGGACCGGGCGGGGTGTCGGCCTGGGAGGATACGGACTCGGATGAGTGCTCCCGCGGCATTGGCCTGAGCGCTCAAAGTTGTTCATCGCGCGTTCGGCCGAACGGTAGTCCGTGTACTCACCCAGAGTCACCCCAAAGTAATCCTTCACCCGGTAAATCGTCCTGCCCCAGTAATCACTGGAACTATCGATCGTGCAGCTCCCATAGCCAGGAGCTGGCGCGGGCGGATATGTGGGATACGGCGTGGGATAAGGATCCGGCGCTGGAACCGGGATACCGCCGCCCGAGCCGCAGCGTTTCCACTGGAGTTGGAATACAACTGCCGCCTGCACGTCAGCGCTATCGACCGTCGCCATTGCCTGCTCATTTCGATAGTTCGTCTGGACGAATAGGCCGGTATTGGCCCTGAGATTCACGTCAGCTCCGCACGAGGACCAGACCACCGCTTCAGCACGAAGCTGATTATTGATCAGGAAGTCATCAGTCATGGGACCGAAGAAGTCCCTGGAAAACGCGGGTCCTTGGGTCCCAGCGAAGAAATATTCGACGCTGAACCGGGACTGCGCCCCGGCAGGGAGACTATTGAACCCGCGATAATCGATCTGAATGATCGATACGCTGTAACCCTGCGGAATCGTAACGGGGATCGCGACATTGCACGACTTACGATCAACCTGTTTACCGCTCATTCCCCCCGCTTCGACCTGGTAAGCATCAAAGAGAATACTCAAGCTCTGAGCATCGGGACTCAGGGTGGTGGAGGCAGTTCCCGCAGGACAGCCGGAACCGCCGTAACTGGGCTGACCCATTCTAATTCCGTCCGGGCCCGCGAAGCCCTGCGCCCAAGCGGAGCTCCCCGCAAGAACGACAATGATTGGGATCATTCGATACGCTTTCATTTTCTTTCCTCCCCTTTTATTACGAGTTTCAAACGAAACTCCCGTACACTCTGTTTGCTTACTCCGATTGACATGGCACCAAATCAAAGAACACGATCACTTCATCCACTCGAGCCGAAGAAGCCCGCGCGACCAGTTCCGAACTCGCCTTGACGAAAGCCGACGAGTTCAGCCGGAAGATCCCGGTTGCGCCGCACTCGAGAGACGCAACTTCCGTTTGCACCAACTGAACAGGCCCGCTGAAATTCTCGCGCAGATCCTTTTCGAGACGCTGACTGGCGCCACCGGCGAAGAACGCTTCAAAGCCGAGCCTTCCCCCGGCGCTCTCGCCGAAATCTTGCGATCCGGACAAAATGATCCGGCTGACGACGAGCCTCTTACCAGGGGCTCCGTCGAGAACGGGAATCGCGACACTGCAATTTTTTCGATCAAGGTTCCGCGATTCGTCGATCACTGCCGTGAAATGGTTGAATCGCACGCGAACGGTCAGGTGATCGAACGCCACTTCGCTCAGGAGAAAACCTTCCGGGCATCCGGTGCCTCCCGCGGTGATTTCACCCAGCTTGATTTCCGGAACCGCCGACGCAGGCGGTGGAATCGGAACTGGAGCGGGAACCGGGGCTGCGGTCGGCACGGGTTCGGGTGTCGGCTTGGCTTTGCCAAGAGCGAAACTCTCAGTTCCGAAAACTCCTGAGAAGCCCCCGAAGATTACGGTCACTGCCAAGATGCGTTTCACTATAAGTTTCATTTTGTCCTCCATCCCAACTGCTGGACCAACTGCTGGCCGCCAATCAGCAATTCGGGTACCAGGCAGCGGCAAGCCGCCTTTTTGAAGTAAGTCGTTGTGAATATGATGGAATATTGTGAAAGACCCGTCCGCTCCGAGACGGGCAAGAAGACACCTCGGCATGGGGAGGGGCCAAAATGACCCGTTACTTGACTGTTTTAGTTCTTGTGGTACTTCTTCGGCTCAGGCGCAGCATGCGACCCAGTCAAGCGCGGCAAGTCACCAGCCCGTCACAAACCGAACTTACGCCAGAGGAGCGCGCCAATTATTGCGCGATTCTCGTCGATCCCGAGCCGAACCAAGCAATTCGTGAGGGCGTCCTCCAAGAACTCGCCGGGACCTGGAAGCGAGCGCGAAAAAATACCGATTTTCTTGGTGTACCTTTTGGCGATACATTTCAGTTTATTCCAGACCAGCAATATGCACAGCTCTCGGGCGCCTTATTCGAACCGGCAGAAGAAATCCACGCCAAGAGAATCTGCGTGAGCGCCGTTCTTGAGCGAACGGATCAATACACTGGCTTCAGACTGATCGAGTTCCTGGCTGAAAACAACGAAGGCGCTGCTGTTATCGGAATCAAATTCGCCAGACCTCAGCTGGGGCACGACTACCCGGTACTCTGGATGACGGAGCGCCAATATTATCGCTACGGTCAGAACAATCAGCCTCGCGATCCCGACGCCGCTTTCGAAACCAACCACTCCGACGAGGTCAGCGCAAGAATCTGGGTCTACCCGACCCGAACAAAATAGGTCTGCTCCGAATCATCGCGGCACAGCCGGGTGAGCCTGCCAAGCAGCACCTCATGGCAGCCGCGCAATTCTGAGAATTCGACTCCGGCCTCGTCGAGAAGTCTCTTACATTCCGCGAGAAACGCGAGCGCCAGGTGGAAATGCCGGGACTCCTCCCGTATCGTTTGGGGTTTGAGAGCCTCGGTAAAATGGTAAACCATGTTGTGAGAAGAGCGCTGGAGCGATTGAGTCAGCTCGGGCTCGAGCTGAAGCGATGAACACATCCGATCAAAATTGATAGCGAACTGATGGGTCAGATAATTCTTGTACATCCGTCCCTCCTTCGAGGTCTTCCTGACCTCTCCGAGACTGTGAGCAGAGCGCATGCCAGAGGGGTTGTGCGAGACCCTATGAATCACTGAGTGCATTCGAGCACTTCATGCAGCGCCTTATAATGCTTCCTCCGGACCGCCCCACGCGACGAGAGACTCAGGGTTGAAGTGGCCCCGAAACCCTGTAGAAATTGACTCACGAACGGGGTGCGCTCTATGATCAGGGCACACATGAATCCTCTTCTCGTTGCAGCCGCACTCTTCGGTGTTTTTACCCTGCTCGGCAATGACTCCAACGCACAGCCACAACCGGGAGCACTCGGTCTGAGTGAAGCGGTCCGCTATGCCGTTGACCACTCACCCGTCCTGGATTCGGCGCGTCGTTCGGCGCGAATCGGGGTATTCGAATCGAGCAGTGCGCTCGCCCGGCTTTTTCCAGCAGCTGACCTCAATTCAATCCACGGCATCCAGGGACAGAACCCAAAGCTGACCGAAAACCCTTGGACCAGCCAGCTTACCTTGAGCATCACTGAAAATCTGTATGACAACGGCGAGAGCTGGACGAGGCGCAAAGTAGCCGATCTGAACAGACAGCTTTCGGCCCTTTCCCTCCTGAAAACAAGAGAGAGACTCTGCGCCGACATTGCCCACGAATTCTACCGTTTTTCGCTGAATACGAAACTTTTGGATGTACAGCAGCGGCATCATCAGCTGCTCAAAAAGCAGTTTGAATCCATGTCGAGTCAGTACAGGCAAGGATTGAAAACCCGAAAAGACTATCTCCGGTTCCGAACCCAACTTCAAAGCTCGGAGATCAAGCTTCTGAATTCCCGCAACCTGATCGACGAATCGAGAACCGAATTGAACCGCCTCCTCGGGGCTCCACTCGATCGGGAGCCAGCGCTCGTTCTGACTTTTGTTCCGGAAGAACCCAAACCTGTCACCCCGGCGATTCCTCTCCAACCGCCAGCTTTTACCAACCACTACGAATACCGCGTCTCCGCCATTCAGAGGGAAATTGACGAGAACAACGAGGCTCTGATCCGGCGAAAGCGGTGGCCCGAAGTCTTCCTCAGCTCGACGCTGAATTATCAGTACTCAAATTACCTGGGTTCGTCCCACTCGGGGGCAGGCGACTCAGCGACAGGCTCCCCGCTTTCGCGGCAACTCTCCTGGAACACGCTCCTCAACCTTCGTTACAGCATCTGGGACTGGGGCACCAGGAGCCGGGATGCCTCGGTAGCCGAAGAACGTCGCATGATCGGAGCCAATCAGCTGACCCAGGAACTCTTGAAAGTGAGGGCCTCTCTCGCCGATATCACGCGGCAACTGGGCAAATCGAAGGCGGATCACGAACTCAGTCGCGAGCTCCTGGATCTTTCGAAACAAAGCTTCGCGTATCTTGAAGAAGAATACCGGCAGGGAAAACTGTCCTATCTCGATCTAGTGGGGGGCTTCAAGGATCTGCTCGAATCAAACGAACTTTATTACAGGTCTTACTTCAATCTGATGCAAAATCTGGCGCAGTACCGGTACCATGAAGGAACTCTCTATGAAACGCTTCTTCCAACGAAATAGATTCGCGAAAAAGTCATTTCTCCTGGCAGTGTTCGCCATCGTGGTTTTGGGAATCATCGTGGCTGGGGCGATTTCACGTAAATCCGGTTCACAAGAAACAAGGCTCGGCGTCGTCACGAAGGGCGACCTGGTTCAACGAATCACCGTTGCGGGGACGGTCGTTCCCAAAAAGCGCACGGCCATTCTGCCGCCGTACAGCGGCTACGTGAAAAAGATGTACGTCCGCGTCGGACAGCTGGTGAAAGCGGGCGACCCGCTCGTCAGCGTCGTCCCTTCCCTGATCAGCGAAGGCGAGACCTTTCCGATACGTGCGCCCTTTGCCGGGACGGTGGTCCAGGTCCTTCACAGTGACGGAGAATTCGTCGAAGAAAAGACCGAGAACAACCTCCTCGTAAGGGTTGATGATCTGAGTCAGCTCTTCGTGCTGGCCGATGTCCCCGAAATCGACATGGTCAAAATCCGGGATGGGCAGGACGTGGTCATCAAGGTTCCCGCCATTCTCGACCGCTCTTACAAAGGCGTGATCCGGGAAATATCAATGGCCTCGCGTGAAAGGAAGGAATGGAGCCGCAACAGCGACAAAGTGGATTTCCCGGTCCGCATCGAGGTCACCGACAAGGATGAACGGATCCGATCGGGAATGTCGACGCTGGTCGACATCATTCCGCAAAAAAGGGAGAGCGTACTTACGCTCAAGCATGAATACATCCAGAAAGAGAAAGACGGCTATTTTGTAACCCTGAGCAACGGAACCCGAAAAGAGATCAAAGTCGGGCTGCAGAACGAAGAGGCTTTTGAAATCGTCTCCGGCCTCACTGAAGGAGAGAAGGTCCGACAGGTTGACTTCCTCTCGCTTCCTTCCGAGAACTGAAGACTAGAGCACCCATGGCACTGATCGAAGCGAAACAACTTTCCTTCTGCTACAAAACCGGGGAAAGTTCCGTCCCGGTGCTCCGGGGCATCGACCTTCGTGTCGAAGAAGGCGACTTCCTGGCGATTCAGGGCGCATCGGGGTCAGGCAAATCAACACTACTCTATATTCTGGGATGCCTTCTCCGTCCCGATAGCGGAACGCTGAAGCTTGACGGACGGGAGATCACCTCTCTCGATCGGACCGAGATGGCTCGTGTCCGGAACAAGACGATCGGGTTCGTGTTCCAGCAGTTTCATCTTCTTCCGCGCGCGAACATCCTCGAGAACATCCTGCTTCCCGCCCATTATCCGGCTGAAGAAGCGGTCATTCTTCCGGAGCACCGTGAGCGGGCCATCGGTTTGGCCCGTCAGCTGGGAGTCGACGGTCAACTCAGGCATCTCCCGAATCAGCTCTCGGGCGGCCAACAGCAACGCGTCGCGATCGCACGCGCGCTCATGAATGACTCCAGGATCATCCTCGCGGATGAGCCGACAGGCAACCTCGATTCGAAAAACGCTGCGATGATCCTCGATCTGCTCAAAGATTTGAATCATCAGGGCCGGACAATCGTCCTCATCACCCACGATCCGGAAGTCGCGCGGCAGTGCTCGCGAATTTATCACATGCGCGACGGTCTCTTTACGGAGGTCGAAGAGTTGCGGCCCCGACGAACGGCGGAACCGGTCCAGAATTTCGCGACAAGGAATTTCGCTTCGGAAGGTTCGTCAGGAGCGGGCGGCCCTCACAAGCATTTTCGACCCTTGGCCGCATACCTCAAACTGGGGATTGCCTCGCTTCCTTTAGCGTGGGAAAACGTCCGCCGCAATCGCGCCCGCTCTCTCCTGACGATGCTCGGAATCACGATCGGCGTCGCGGCCGTGCTGGCGATGATCACGCTCGGGCAATTCACGAAAAACCGTATTCTGGAAAGTTACGAAACACTCGGAGTGAACAAGCTCGCGATTCGCGGCTGGCCCAATTGGAACCTCAAAGCCAGCGATAAAGTAGGAACGTTTTTTCGTTTCTTTAACTGGGAACGTGATCTGCTGCCGATGAGCGCCACTTTTTCAGACGAAATCCGATTGATGTCTCCGGTTCTGGATTCCTGGAACGCGACGGCTAATTACGCCGGGAAGACCATCAGCAAGGAACTGCAGATTTTCGGTGTTTCGCCCGATTACCTGCATATCACGAACCGGCAGCTGATTGCCGGACGGAACATGAACCCCTTTCATGTCGAAAACAAGGCGGGGGTGTGCATCATCGGCTTTGACATCGCCCAGCGCCTGCTTACGGGCGTCGCCCCCGTCGGACAGATCTTGTACGTGCAGGACGGAAATTCCAATTACGCATGCACGGTCATCGGCGTCATGAAATCACAGACCACCAACAGCACCTGGCAAAAACCAAATCTCCAGATTCTAGTCCCGTACACGTTTTTCCAGGCGATCGCGAGTGATTGGTGGACCGCGCAGATCGATCAGGCCGTTCTCCAGCTGCATTCGCGCTCGGACGTCGAGAAGACGAGCAAAATGGTCAAAGCCTATTTTATTCAGAAATATGGGAAATCCGGGCGCTTCAGCGTCGACTCGGACGGCGTGCTCGTGGCCCAGATGAAGAAGTTCCTGAATCTCTTTGCCGTGATGCTGGCCTCGATCGCCGTGATTTCGTTGCTCGTCGGCGGGATCGGCATTACCAATATGATGCTCGTTTCGGTTTCAGAGCGCTTCAAAGAGCTCGGCCTTCGCAAGGCCGTGGGCGCGACAGACTTCAGTATTCGCGTCCAATTGCTGGTTGAATCGGTTCTTCTCTGCGGTATTGCCGGACTGGCCGGCATTATCCTCGGATTTTCGACCTATGAAGCCCTGATCTTCGGTGCGTCCAAACTGGTTTCGAAACTCCAGTTCGAATGGGTCGTCGAACCGGGGGCCGTGATCCTTTCGGTGATCTCGATTCTGGTTGTCGGGATTTCGAGCGGTCTCGCGCCGGCCATTAAGGCGGAGAAGCTTGAGGTGATCGAAGCGCTCCGGAGTGAGTAGCGCTCCTGCTAACTTACTCAATAATCACAGAGACTGCTGGATACGAGCGACCAGCGATTCCGCCGCCGTGCCATCGAGGCGACCGGCTGGCCATTGAATCCCGAGACCGCTGCTCTTATCCGGCTTGGGGATTATGTGGAAGTGCACATGAAAAACGGCCTGATGTGCACCCGTTCCATTGTTCTGAAGAATATTGTATTCAGAACACCCCGTTGCCTTCATCACCGCTCTGGAGATTCTTGGCAATACGCGCCCGATTGCCGCGGCGGACTCATCCGAGAGCTGATCCAAGGTCTCAGCAGGTTCTTTCGGCACAACCAACGTATGTCCCTGGCTCAACGGCTGCACGTCAAGAAAGGCCAGCACGCGGTCGTCTTCGTAAATTTTGTAGCAGGGAATCCGCCCATCAATAATTTTCTGAAAAATCGTCTCAGCCATGATTCTGACTTTTTACCGTATTATTGAGAACCGGGCCAGCACTTTGCCGATTGCTGCTGATAGCTGGTCGCATCATTTCCGCCATGAGGTGCCATATTCGGCACCCAATGTGCTTTTGAGCAGTGCATGAAGTTCAATCAATTGAGTTCTGCACTGAAGCAAAAAGCCCCCGTCCAGACTCTCAGTGTCACGATGCGTGCTCACAGTGACCGGGGCCTTATACGAAAGGTGAATGAGGACAAATTCATCACCATTGAATCATCGGGCATTGCGGTGCTCGCGGACGGGATGGGCGGACAGGCGGCTGGGGCCCTGGCCAGCCAGATCGCCGCCGAAACCGTTGCGCAAGGACTGCAAATCGCCCGCCCTTCATTACTGAACACGGACCCGGACAACTACGAAGCGCTGGCTGAATCGATTGCAGGAATTGTTTCGGCCGCGAATATGCGAATTCTCCAGCGCGCTGACGAGGAGCCCGAAAAGGAAGGCATGGGGACGACCTTGGATGCTTTCATTCTGCTGGGCTCGCAGGGCTACATCGCTCATGTCGGGGATAGCCGGGTTTACCGGATTTCCGGGAGCGGAGCGGACAACCTGATCACTCGTGATCATTCACTCGCGGCCGCCCTGGTCGCCAGCGGGGAAATCGCCCGCGACTTGGCCGAACCGTATCGAAACGTCCTCCTGAGATCCGTTGGAACTTCGCCCGAGCTGGACATCGATGTTCACCGAATAGATATCAGGTCAGGCGATTCACTGGTCTTCTGCACCGATGGCGTTTGGCAGTACTTCAAGGAGCCGGACGAAATCGGCGAAATTGTCCGCACGAACACCGGCTCGGCCGCGAAAAAGCTCGTCGAAGAAGCCATTCGTCGCGGAGGACAGGACAACGCGACGGTCGTGATTACGAGTTTCTTTTGATGAGAATGCTCCTGCGAACGGAATTTCCGAACGGCCCGTTTGGCGATCCGTCACTCTACATCTGGCAGATCGACGCCCCCAGAGCGCTTCTCTTTGATGCTGGAGATCTCTCGCGTTTCACGACAAGGCAGCTGCTTAAAGTCGATCACCTGTTCATCAGTCATTGTCATATCGACCACTTTTTCGGCTTCGATCTGTTCTTAAGACTTCACATCGGCTCTGAAAAGAACATCACCGTTTTTGGCCCGCCGAGCACTTCAGAACACGTCGCCGGAAAGCTTCGCGGATATACCTGGAATCTGATCCATGATCAGAACCTTTCTTTTGACGTCATTGATCTTGACCACCTCAACCAATCCCGGCTGACGACCCGATTTCACGCGAAAGCAGGGTTCGAGGCGACAGATTCGCGACAGGAGAGCTGGAATCCCAGCGATCCGATCTTCGACAACGGTCTGTACCGCATCCGCTCGGCTCTGCTCGATCATCGAACGCCGTGTCTCGCATACTCGATTGAAGAAAGACCGTCCGTGAGGGTCCTTAAATCGGTGATCGACGATCTTGGCCTTCAAGCAGGGCCCTGGCTGGAAGTTTTAAAAACCGCGTATTTGTCCGGAATGGCCGAGGAAACCGTTCTGCAGATCCCAAGACGGAACGGAGAAACCTGGGTGATCGAAGCAAATCAGCTCGCAACGCAGGTCCTCGAACCGCGACAGCGTCACAAACTCGCCTACGCCACGGATGGCGCGGCAAGCAGGCCAAACCGCGAATCATTGCTTCAGCTCGTCGAATCGGCCGACCTGTTTTTTTGCGAGACCTGCTTTTTGAACGACGACTCTGACCTCGCGCGCAGGACTCAGCACTTCACCGCCACTTTCGTCGCCGAACTCGCCAGGGATGCACGGGTCAAAAGACTCGCGCCCTTTCACTTTTCAAAACGGTACCTAAAAAGACCCGAGGTTATTCTAAAGGAACTCTCGACCCGCTTTCCGGGAGAGATCCTTCCGCTGGTCCAGGAGCCGCGACAACTTCGGCTTTGACCTGCCGCCGCCAACTCGGCGGTCGGCCTCAGATTTGCTCATAAGAAATCCATGACACATCCCATTTTGATGACTGGCGCAATTTCTCTCCTTTTCGCCTCAATCGCGGGCGCTCCGGCTTTCGCTCAGCAACAGAACAATTCAGACCCGAACATTTTCGTTAATCTCGCGAAAAGGTCGATTCCGTCCGTCGTGAACATTTCAAGTACCACCGTCATGAAAGGCCCGTTTTTTCCTGGCGGACCCGAAGACTTCTTCAGAAAATTCTTCGGTGACCTGTTCGGTTCCGGCAGTCCATTCGGCGACGGCTCCGGCAACCGGGGCCAAGCACCGGAAGGACCGGACGGCAATGGTCCCGCTGGTCCGAAACAGATGCCGCGGGCGATTTCATTGGGAACCGGGTTCATCATCGACAAATCCGGTCTGATCCTGACAAACAATCACGTCGTCGAGGGAGCCGAGGAAATTCGCATCGCCTTCACCGAGGAAAGGGGAGAAACCCCGACGATCGGAAAAGTGGTCGGCCGCGACCCCGAGCTTGATGTCGCTCTGATCCGGGTCAACACGGAACGAGCGATGGTCCCGCTCGCCTTGGGTGATTCTGACGCGCTCCAGGTGGGCGAATATGTCATGGCGATCGGGAATCCCTTCGGCCAGGGGCATTCCGTTACTCACGGTATTATTTCGGCCAAACAACGCCCCCTTCCCGATTTCACGCTCAGCACCTATCTGCAGACGGATGCCCCCATTAACCCCGGGAATTCCGGCGGACCGCTTGTGAATCAAAAAGGTGAAGTGATCGGAATCAACAATGCCATCGAAGCGCGCGCGCAGGGAATCGGGTTCGCCATTCCCGTGAACGCGGTCAAAATGATTCTGACACAGCTTCGGACGAAGGGCGTCGTTTCGCGAGGGTACATCGGCGCGCTTGTGGGTGAACTCACTCCCGAAGTCGCGGCACAACTTAAAGTTCCGAAGGATTTGAAAGCTCCGTTTATCACAAATGTCCCAGCCGGACAGCCGGCTGATAAGGCGGGATTGAAGGCGTATGACGTCGTCACCGAATTCAACGGCAAAAAGGTGGAATCCGGCACCGATCTTGTGACCGCGGTCACGACTTTGCCGGTCGGCGAAACGGTCCCTATCAAGGTTCTCCGAAACGGGAAAGAGATGACATTCAACATCAAAATCGGACGCCGCCCCGTGGGAGGGCGCGGGAAAACCACTCCGAGCAGCGAACCGAAGCAGCGGCCGAAGGCGAATACCGGAATGGAAATACAAACGCTCACGCCGGATCTGGCCGCGCAACTTGGTCTGCCGGCAAACAGCACGGGCGTCGTGGTCACGGCGATCAATCTCGGCGGCCCGGCCGATCGTTCAGGACTGTCCCGCGGGGATGTCATCCTCGAAGTGGATCAAAAACCCGTCGCGAGCGTCGACGAATTCTATTCCATGATCAAGAAAAAGAAGAGCCATCTTCTGCGGGTGAGACGCTCAGGCGAGAGCGGACAGGACATTTTCGCGGTGATTGTGCTTAATCTGTCGCAATAGCCTTCTCGAGTTTCACCGCTGTCACCTTGAATTCAGGTGTTTTCGAAACTGGGTCGAAAGCCTGGCTGGTCAAAACGTTGGTCGGCTTGTCGTAAAAATGAAAGGTCATAAAAACGGATCCTCGCGCCATCGCGGGAGCAATCTTCGCGCGAACCGTGAGTTGTCCCCTTCTCGAAGTGACTTTCACGTAATCGGCATCCTTGATTCCGAGCGTTTGGGCATCATCTGGATGAAGCCAGGCCAATTCCTCGGGAAAGAGTTCCATCAATCCCCTCACCTGGCTCGTCATCGCCAAGTGGAAATGGTAGAGACTTCGCCCGGTCGTCAACAGAAACGGGAACTCCTGGTCCGGACTTTCGGCCGGAGGTCGGAACGTCAGGGCTGAGAGTTTCCCCTTCCCCGAAGGGGTATTAAAACATTGGACGTGCAGTCGCGAGGTCCCCGGATGCCTGGAATCAGAACAGGGCCACTGAATCCCCCCGTTTTCGAGTCTCTCAAAAGACAAACCCGCGAAAGGCGGCGCCAGAGACGCAAGCTCCGTCATGATTTCTGATGAATCGGCATAATCGAACCCGCGAGCGTTCATGCGCCGCGCGAGTTCGCAGATAATCAGCCAGTCCGGCCGGGACTCCCCGACCGGCTCAATCGCTTTCCTCACCATTTGTACGCGACGCTCGAGGTTCGTGAAGGTCCCGCATTTCTCCGCGAAGCTCGCGGCCGGCAATACTACGTCCGCAAACTGAGCCGTACCGGTGAGAAATAAATCCTGAACCACGATGAACTCCGCCGAGCGAAGCGCGGCTTGGGTGCGCTGGGTATCGGCGACACTGAATGCCACATCCATTCCCATGATATAGAGCGCCTTCAGCTTTCGTTCAGAGGCCGCCTCGAGCATTTCGAGAATCGTAATTCCTGGAGCAACCGGTAACTTGGTCTGCCAAGCGCGCTCGAATTTCTCGCGAAAATCCGGTTTCTGAACCGATTGCGATCCTGGAAAGGAGCCGGGAATGCAGCCCATATCACACGCACCCTGGACGTTGTTCTGCCCGCGCATGGGCATGACCCCGGCATACCTTTTTCCGACATTGCCGGTGATCATGGCGAGGTTCGCGATCGCGAGGACATTATCCGTTCCGTGCGAATGTTCGGTGATACCCAGCGAATATACGGTCACAGCCGACTTGCTCGAGGCATACATCCGCGCGGCGGCCCTGATCTTCTCTTTAGGAACGCCGGTGATCTTTTCCACCGACTCGAGATCGAACTTCTGAAGCGCCGCCCGAAAATCCTCCAGCCCTTCGCAACGAGCCGAGAGAAACTTCTCATCCGCGAGTCCTTCGTCCAGAATCAGCTTGCTGATCCCCTGCAAGAGCGCCACATCAGTTCCGGGCCGGATCTGAAGCCAAAGATCCGCGATGCGGCAGAGACTGATTTCGCGAGGATCGATGACGATCAGCTTCGCTCGCCCTTCCGCTCGCATTGCCGCTCGCCGGATTTTCGCGCCCGCAACCGGGTGCGCCTCGGTCGTGTTCGAGCCCACGACCAGAATACATTCTGTATGTTCGAGATCGTCGAGCGGATTTGTTCCGCCTCCGGTTCCGAAGGCTTTCGACAAACCGCTGACCGTTGGGGCATGGCAGAGCCGGGCGCAATTATCCACGTTGTTCGTCCCCATGACCGCGCGGGCGAACTTCTGCATGAGGTAATTTTCCTCATTCGTTGCCCGCGACGAACTGATGGCACCGAACGGATCGCCACGATACTGCTTGAATTTGTCCGCGACATAGTCGAGCGCCTCGTCCCAACTGGCGGGTCTCAACACCCCGTCCTTCCTGATCAGAGGCGTTTTCAGCCGCTCCGGGCTGTTGATGAACGAAAAGCCATAACGACCCTTCACGCAGAGCTGTCCCCGATTCACCGGGCTCGACCGGTCTCCGCGAGCCGAAACAACGCGATCACCGCGAACACCGAGAAACAGCCCACAGCCCACGCCGCAATAGGTGCAAGTCGTTTGGACCTCCGCTGCCGGAATCAATGATTCCTTTTCAGCCAAGGCTCCGGTCGGACATCGAATCACGCACTCACCGCAGGATTCACAGGCAGAGGCCGTAATCGGAAGCCCTCCGGCCGTGTCGATCCGGGTGAGTGCCCCGCTCGAGAAGAAATCCAGTGCGTGAGCCCCCTGAACTTCCTGACAAGTTCGAACGCAAATTCCGCAAAGAACGCAGCGGTTCGGATCGCGGTTGAAAAACGGGTTACTTTCGTCGCAAGGTTCAAGCGCAACCGCCGCCGGCAGGGGGCTCGAGTCCAATCCTATATACGAAGCGGCCTCCTGCAGCTTGCAGCGCCCGACTTTCGAGCAGCGGAGACAATCTCCCGCATGTTCGGCAAGCAGAAGTTCAAGAGTGGCCTTGCGGGTCCGGCTCAGCAACGACGATTCGGTTTGAACTCGCATTCCCTCTTCCACGCGGACCTGGCACGAGGCAACCACTCCCCGGCCTTCGATCTCCACGATGCACAAACGACAATGTCCGGCCGGCTTCAGGTCGGGATCGTGGCAGAGGTGAGGAATGTAGATCCGGGAATCGAGGGCCACTTCGAGAACCGATTTTCCTGGAGCTGTTTCGATGCTTTTCCCGTCAATCCTGATCGTGATCATCTATTGCTCCTGCTGCGACCGCCGTCTTCATCGCCAAAATGCCTTAGAATCGATAGAGTCAGATTCGCGGCACTTTGACCAAAAGCGCAGAAAGACGCTGTTCGCAGCGTCTCGGCGACCGCCTCAACGCGAGGCCGATCTTCGAAGCTTCGCACGATTTCAGCCGTTCCAAGCCGGCAAGGGGCACAGTGACCGCAGGATTCCGCGGCCGCGAACCGGGCAAAGTCGCACGCCACTTCCAACATATCGGTGTTTTCGTCCAGAACGATCATTCCGCCGGAGCCGAGCGGCGATCCGATCGCGCTCATGGCTTCATAGCTCACCGGAGTCCCGAACAGTTTTGCCGGGATCACTCCTCCCAGTGGCCCCCCGGTTTGGAGCGCCTTGATCCGCTTTCCTCCCGGGACTTTCACAAATTCGCGAAGCACCTCCTCGATAGCCACTCCCATCGGGACCTCCACGATGACGGGCTCAACGACGTTTCCGGAAAACGAAAGAACGGCGGTTCCCCTGCTTTTTTCCGTTCCGACCGAACTGAATGCAGCCGGCCCCTCGCGAAGAATGAAGGCAACCTGCCCGAGGGTTTTCACGTTATTGACAACCGTCGGTTTTCCCCAAAGACCGGCCTGAGTCGGGAACGGAGGACGCATCCTGGGACGCCCGGTTCTTCCCTCCATCGAGTTGATGAGTGCCGTTTCCTCCCCGCATACGTACATACCCGCGGCCCTGAAGACCTCGACTTCGAAATCAAAGTCACTCCCCAGAATTCGTTTTCCAAGAAAGCCCTTGGCCCCAGCCTGAACGATGGCATCCGTTACAACACTCGGTGTTCCGTGATACTCCTCCCGGATATACACATAGCCTTTTCGTGCGCCGATGGCGTAAGCGGCAATTGCCATTCCCTCCAGGATCGAATAGACATCGCTTTCGAGAATCGCGAGATCCATAAAAGCTCCGAGATCACCCTCGGCCGCATTGCAAATAACAAAACGCTCATCAGACGGAGTGTTTTTCGCCGATTGCCATTTCAATCCGGTTGGAAAGCCGGCGCCGCCCCGTCCGCGCAAACCCGATTCAACAATCATCGAACACACCTGCTCCGGGCTCCGGGACAAGGCCGAGCACAGACCTGCATAGCGGGTTTCGGCGTCCGACTCGATTCCGCAACGTGCCGTCACGCGACGTTCGGAACCGACGAAAACGTAGGGAGCGCGTGGAATAATGCTGGCATTCTTAAGTGGCGGACTAGCCCAGTCGGTGAGCTCCTCATTGGCGCGAAATGCGGGGTAATAACTCGAAACGGAACACACACGAGCCTCAGGGAGTCCAAGAGACCGGGCGAGAAAGGTCATCTGTTCCGCTGAAAAGTCGCCTTGTTGCTTCCTTCTCCACAAGGTCGGAATAAGCGATCCTGAGCGCTCGGAGAATCGGTGAACCGGCTCTGGCACCGGAACAGACGAAATAGGCATGATCATTCATCGATACCAAAACCGGGAAGCCGTAGCAAGGTACCGCCTTTGCAGCCAAGAAGTGACGGGAACGGAGGTTTTATGGCATTTGACATGATCAGAAGGCGATCAACCGATACATCGAGCCGTTTTGGCGTGAAGTTGAACTGGGGGAGCATCTTTTCAGGGGCCATTGTCACCCTGGGAGTGGGGCTCATGTTCGTACTTCTCGGAAACGCGCTCGGCCTTTCGGCATCGAACCTTGTGCGTGACAACGTCGGTACGGGCTTACGGGCAGGGAGCTGGATCTACAACCTGCTCACCCTGACGGCCGCTTTCTATGCGGGCGGTTACACTTCCTCGCGCGCCTGTGGACTTGATGACTATTCCCCGGCGCTTTTTCACTCGATCAGTTGCTGGGCTCTGACCGGTTTGTTCATCGTCGGATTCGGGATCACCCAAAGTGATGTGTTCCGGCAGATTATCGCCGGGACGGGACCCGCGTCGGCCCGGTGGCTTGTACTTTGTGTGTCGCTGTTCGGACTTCTCGCATCCATCATGGGTGGTAAGAACGGAGTATCCATAAGCGAGCAGGTACCGGTCGGCGAAAGTGAACGAGAGCAGGATATCACCAGGCGGGTTGCCTGATAGCGGGGTTTCGGCTCAGGAGCGGGGTATGGGATGCTGAAGGTGCTGAAAAACAGCATCGAGCGTTGGTATCCCGCTCCGCCCTCCTAATTTTTTACATTTGAGCGCGGCCGTTACGGATGCGAATTCCAGGGTCAATTCAAGCGGCCAGCCTTTGAGGATGCCGTAGCAGCAGGCTCCATGAAAGACATCCCCTGCGCCGGTTGTATCGAGGGCTTTTACGGAATGTGCGAGGGTTTTGAAGAACCGACCGGATCTGTTAAAAGTCACGCTTCCGCGTTCTCCGAACGTGAGTGTAAGTGCCTTCTTGAATTTGAGTGATCCCGCTACCTTTTGAAAGGTCGCTGGATCTCCGGTCCAACCCAGCTGCTCCGCAAAGAGAGTCGACCCAACGACATAGTCACAATGCTCGATCAGGCGCAGCGTGCCTTCGCGAACTCGTCCCGCATCCAGCAGGACCGGCACCTGCCTTTTTTCAGCCTCTTCGGCCGCCCTCAAGCAGGCGTCCGGCATGACTCCATCGACGAGCAGGACTCCCGCCCCGGAAAATGCCGCGTCAGGCAATTCATCCCCGGCCAGATCAGAACCGGTAGACCTTCGACAGAACACCGTTCGATTGCCGGTGCCCTTTTCTACCGCAATGAAGGCTACCTGCGATGCGCATCCGGCGCGTTGTCGCAATCCTGCCACATCAATTCCGGAACGAATCAGATCATCCCTGATTTTTTCCCCCTCATGATCATCGCCGATCACGCCGCAAAAAGAACAAGACACTCCGAACTTGCTCAAAGTGACAAGCGCCGTCGCCACCGGCCCCCCGCCTTGCTCATCCCATTCCACGACATCCACCTTACTGTTTGCCGGGGGATACGGATCGACAACGGCGAGATAATCCAGGGAGCACTGACCGAGACCAATGACGTGCTTCATTCGCTCCATGAATAGACCAATTCGATCAGAACGCGGGTGCAATCCTCGAGAACGGGAACCGCGATCCACTCTTGCTTGGAATGAAAATTCTTACCTCCTCCGCACACATTCGGAGTCAGAAGCCCCATCGCGGAGAGCCGGGATCCGTCGGTCCCTCCACGAATTGATGTGAGTTTCGGCTTGAGTCCCGCCTTCTCGACGGCCTTCAGTGCCCTTTTCACGATTTCCGGGTTCTTCTCGAGATCCAGTTTCATATTCCTGTAGGACTCTTTGATTTCGAGTTCAACGCTGGAATGGGGGATTTCCCGCATCAGCGACTCAGCGATGCTTCGAAGGAACTTCTCTTTTTCGGCGAGTCCGCTGACCGAAAAATCACGGACGATGAACGTAATCTTCGTCTGGCTGACATCACCCGTGATCGACGTGGGATGCAGATAGCCTTCGCGGCCGGAAGTGTGCTCCGCACATATTCCGGACGGAACAAGCTCCAGAAACTTCGATGCAAGACGAACAGCATTCACCAATTTTCCTTTGGCATACCCCGGATGAACGTCCCTGCCTTTGATCGTGATGATCGCCGTATCGGCGCAAAAAGTCTCGTCCTCAACCTCGTCGGCCGCAGAACCGTCCGCCGTATAGGCGAAGTCGGCGCCGAATCTTTTCAAATCAAAATGCGCGGTTCCGTTCCCGACCTCCTCGTCAGGCGTGAATCCAACCCTGACCGTCGGCCGGAGACGGTCCGGCTCAGCCTGAAGACACGCGATGGCTTCCATGATCTCGGCGATTCCCGCCTTGTCGTCAGCGCCGAGCAGAGTCGTGCCATCCGAAGTGATCACGGACTTGCCCGCGTAACGGGCAAGCTCCGGATTTTCACTCACCCGGATGACCTGTTCTGGATCACCCGGAAGGACAATGTCTTTCCCATCATAATCCTCATGCACGATCGGTTTGACGTCCTTTCCGGAAACCCCCGGATAAGTATCGACGTGCGCGAGAAGACCCACAACAGGGGCGCGGCGCCCCGGCGGAAAATTGCCAGGCAAGGTCGCGAAGACATAGCCATGCTCATCCATGCTCGCATCCGAAAGCCCCATCTCTTTCAGGTCGTGGACCAGAGTTTTTCCGATTTCGAGCTGCTCAGAAGTTGATGGAAATCGATCAGCGCCCTCTTTCGACCCCGATGAGATGCGAACGTACTTGAGAAATCGTTCAACGAGTCTTTTGCTATTCGGAATATTCGTGCTCATGAGTGCTGATCGTAGCGGGCTTCGCCGGGATGTCAACAATGCGATCAACCAGCTCGACGATCCCGCCACCATGAGGACGCTTCGTGACGAGATCGACGCGCTGCTTTATCGCCTGAAGCGCGTTCGCGACCGCGACGGAATACCCGCAGGCCGAAAGAAAGGCTTCATCATTTTCAGCGTCGCCGACTCCGATCACCTGATCGGGCTGAAGATCGCAACGCTTCAGCGCGGCGTTCAGTCCCGAAACTTTGCTGACACCGGGAGGAAGCACCATCACCCCGCCTTTGTTCATGAAGACCCGAAGTTCAAGTTTCAAGTCCCGAATGACGGAGTGAACGATTGAATCATGCGGCACGACAGTCGCCACGATCGCGCTCCCGACCCAAATCGGATCAACCCCCCGCGCGCGCAAGGCGTCGACGAAACCCGCCGGCGGCGGCGGCGCAAGCATCGTTTGCTCGCCGGCTTTGGGGTTGTAGAGTACGGCTCCGTTCTCGGCAACGATGCAATCGAAGATCGCCAGCGCCGGGAAAATGCTGACCAACTCTGAAATGCGGCGCCCGGTAACAAGAAGAAGCTTGCGCCCGGACCGCTGAACTTTTTTCAAAGCCTGGAGGGTGCCGGGATCGACCCTTCCCCCTTCCGGGGCAATCGTACCGTCGTAATCACAGGCCAAGGCCCGATAGCGTCGCATCGTCAGATATTACGTGCAATATTCGTGAGATGACCGAGAGCATCCAACTGTCTAATCTATTTACAATTCAGCCGGAGCGCTTCGACCGCAACCCCACGAGTTTCAAGGCTTTCAGGGTGCTCTGACATGGTACACAAAATGCTCATAGCCGATCCGGCGCGACTGAGGCGCCCAGAATGGCTGCACTGAAGCGAACAGAACGTAAGCTCTATCCCTGTATTCGAATGCCCGCGCTGATGACGGGTCTCTTCATTTTTTCCCTCGCTTCTCCCGCCCACGCGGAAAGCGCCCGCGCACCTGTCGGGATCACCACTACCCTCAGCGCCTCGAGTACGCTGCATGCACCCGAAAGCGCGGACCGCGCGTCCGAAAGCAGTCTCGCTCTCGTACCGTCTTACGCAATTGCCGAGAGTTACGATCTGAGTGCGCAGATCATCTTCTCGCGCCAACTTGAGAACGAAATGAAGTCTTCGGTTTCGGATGCGGTCGTCGGGATCAGCCGTTCCAACCTTCCAGTCAATCAATTTCTCCGGCTATCACCCCGCCTGGCGGCTACGATTGCGGTGAACGAATATTCACGCGAACGTGATTCGCTTCGGTTCGCTCTGCACTTCAAACCGACATTCAAGTTCGACCTCTCACGTCTTGGCCGTGTTGATTGGGGTGGAATGAACCGCGTCATCTTCAATCACCAGTTCTCGGTTACTCGTAATTTCCACTCATTCAAGACATCGCGTACCGGAAGTTCGAATATCGCCTATTCCACCTCTTATGCCGGCACCTTGGGCTACAGATTTCCGCAAAGAGTTACGCTGGCCGGAAGCTTCACGCGCGCGATCGGCTGGTCCTACGAGGGCCATCCCAAACATAACTTTGAGCTCGCCCAGGAGCTCAGCTATTCGCTCTCCGAACATGTCGAACTCGCCCTGGGCCACAGCAACGCGGGAGCGGCATTCAAGGAGAACGGAAGAGACTCGAATATCGCGTTCCATGACGTGAGTGATTCGACGGTATTCGGATCGGTCACCCTGAGTTACTGAAGTGCAGAAAGAAGGACGTATGAGCAGAAAACAATTGAATTTCGCAACGGGTCTCCTCTTCTCGGTGGTATTGACTGGGATCGCGGCATGCGCCAAAGGGCGCCCGTACGAGGCCTTGCTCAAGGAAAACGTCGTCGATAAAAGCCTGATCGATACGCAGGCCGACTATATCTACGTCCCCTCAGTTCTTGATTCCTCGCGAACGACGACGGAATCAACCCCCTACATCGTCGGCGACACGAAACTCGTTCGCCTGCGGTTCACGCAGAACGCGCTTGAAATCGTCGAGACCGAAAACGATTCACGATTCAAGGACAACCCGACAAACAGCAAACTCGTCCTGAGCGTTCCGATCGAGCACGTGGATTATAAATGTCGTGAAAACTCCGTCGGAGAATGCTCCAATTCGGAGGAAGAAAACACCAAGCTCGAATGGTTCCAGCGCGGTAAATTCAAGGCGAACTTCGCGGGAACCCGAGTGAACGAAGTCGTTTCGCTCCCGTATACCCTCGTCAGCCTCTATTCGATGGGGACCTGCTATAGAGAAACCTCATCGCGACTCGTTTCCGCACGCGTCGAAGCGGACGCCATCAATATTGAAGTCGAAAAAGACTTCACCGGAGACCCAGGATGCGTTTATGCGGAACATTCCAGCTCCGGCTTGAATTTTTCGGCTGTTCTTCACTATTCACTTACGAAGCTCGAAACGATCGTTTCTAAAAACTATGAGCCAGTCCCTTATCCGGAATATGACCAAGGGAGTTTCGGGTTTTTTTCGACAACCGAGGAAGCCATGTCGGTCGATAACAGGGAGCGTCCCGAAGGGAGCATCACCTACCTGAACCGCTGGAACCCGCAGAAGAAGGAAATCGTCTACTATTTAAGTGATTCGTTCGCGAAACCCGAAAACAAAGCGGTTAAAGCGGCAACCTACGACGCCGTTGCGGCCATTAACGATGGCCTCTCAAAATCAGGTTCTTCAGTCCGGCTCGTGCTCAAAGAACCCGCCGGAAAGAATCCAGGCGACATCCGAAACAGCATGATCGTTATGGTCGAGGACCCTCCGGCCGTGGGCCTCCTCGGCTATGGCCCTACTATCGCCAACCCCAAAACCGGCGAAATCGTTTCCGGGCGCGTGGCGATGTATCTCGGCATCATGAAACAATACGTCCGCAGAACGTATGAGGAGATTCGACGAACAAAAACTGTCGCGAACGCGAACAACGTACCGGCAGCGGAATCCAGCAACGCCAAATTTGCGCTTCGCTGGGACGCCACCCAAGCACAGCGCCTGTCCGTCGAGCCGCAGGCGGGCTTTTCGACCATTGCATCCCAATTTCCGTTCGCTAAGGCGTTGAGCCCCACCGTTGCGGAGCAGTCGATTCGTAATTACCGGCAGAACGTCTCGTCCGTAAGAGGGTTCAAGAACAAAGCCGAGGCCGCGTCAAAAGACTGCATTTACCTGGCCAGTGATTTGAATTTTAACGACGCGGTCATCAAAGGTCTTACCGACAAGCTGGGAAAATCCATCCAGAACTTACCGCCTTGGGAGGAGCTGACCGAAACCGAACGCGGCAAGTTGCTCGATGCGCTCGTCTCTTATGTCTGGACCCCGACCCTCATTCATGAACTCGGCCATAATCTCGGTTTGCGGCATAATTTTCAAGGCTCAGAGGATGAAGCGAACTTCTACAGCAAGGACGAACTCGCCGCCATGGGACTTCAGGATAAGGTGCCCTACAGCAGTGTCATGGAATATTCAGCCCGCAACCTGAACGAGCTTCGAACGATGGGAAAATACGATATCGCCGCTCTTCGCTTCGGCTACCGGCGCGAAGTCCAGGATGTTCACGGAGACTTTCACCGCATTACCGAATCGCTCGAAGAAATCGAAGACAAGCACGAATTGAAGAACTATGGTTATTGCACCGATGAACACGTGAATGTGAATGCCGGATGCAAGCGGTTCGACGAAGGGACCACCCTGAAGGAGATCGCGTCCCACATCATCCGGGACTACAAGGAGATGTACGGCTGGAGGAATTTCAGGAACGGCGCGAGAGATTTCAGCTCATCGGATGAGCTCGCCTACGCCGCCAAGGTGGATGGTATTTTTCACAGCCTGAGACTCTTTTTCGAGACCTATGAAAGAACGGCTGACTTGTACCCGTTCACTGCCGAGCAGTGGGCAAAATCACCGAGGCTGAGAGATCTCGACGAGGCCGTTCAACTGACGGCGGACTTCTTTCTCGAAGTGATCGCGACCCCCGACATCCTTTGCGTCCTTCAGGGACCGGATCCGGAGGCCACGCCGGTGATTATGCCGATCACGCAGCTGAAGGCGGACGCGATCTCGTGCTTTGATCCCGAAATCGTCGTACGCCTGGAAAAATCCAAGTACTCGGTGATCGCGCAAGAGGGGAAATCATTCCTTTCACGAAAAGACCCCTACAGTGACAATCCTTACGCCGATCAGATCGACGTTCGTGGGATCTGGATCGACAAACTCCTCGCGGCGAAATACCTCCTGACCCGAAGGCTCGGACAGCCCTCGCTCGACCGGACCACGGGGAGTTATCTCGATTACAAGAACACCTCATCGCGAATTCAGGCACTCCTGCAATCCATTTTGTTCGGGGAGATTCAGGGCAATCTTCGTCTCTCCACCGGGTCCGGCACCGACCGGATCATCCCGATCGTCTTTGGACTGCCGGTCGATTGTTGCCAGATGATTCCGAGGCAGGATGAGGCCATTCGTCAGGCGCTGGACCTGCCGGAGACCGACACCATTCTTGCCAAGGAGCTGGTCCGTACGATCGGCCGCGAGGTGCCGCACATCTCGCACAACGCGAAGGTCGCGCCTTTCATGGATGCTTTCAGCGTCTATACGAGCAACCTGACGAAGCCGGACAAACCGTTCGGCAGCATCCAGTTGGGGGCCGCGCGATACATGACCGGACGGGAGAACCTGATCGCGAATGAGATCATGTCTCGAGTCGAAACGCTCCGACTGCTCTCTCGTGTTCCCACCCAAAAACTCAGTCAGCTCGCTCACGATGCGGTTGAAGAGAGAAAAGCGTCCGGAGTGAGCCGTCTTCTCAACCGGATCAATCCAATCCGGTATCTCCCGACGGATACTAACGCCGCCAAGGAGCTCGGGCCCGAACTCCTTTTGAAATACGCGACGGGGCAGCTCGCCGAAGAAGACTATTACTCCATGATTCTTGAGGACGTGCTCCTGAGAAAATAGACTCTAGAATCAGCGGCTCCGATCGTACAAAATAGGAGCATGCAATTCAGGATTCTGCTATTTGCCCTCCTCGTTGTTTTAGCCTCCTGCGCCCGAGCCCCTTTGAAGGGCCAGGAGAACGCGATGCGGAGAACATCGCCTCCAGAACTATCCGACGACCTTCCGGTCGAAAGCCTCCTCGCCGCCGTGACCGCGCAAATCAAATTCTTCGAAAAATGGCCTGGAGATTCGAAGCCCTTTGTTTTCGGTGAGGTGAGCTTAAAAAGGGAAGACTACCTGAGCGGTCTTAAGCGATTTGTTGAGCTCGGCAGAACATCTGCGTCTCCCGCGGTCTTTTTAGAGCGGGTAAAGGAAGAATTCGATTTCTATGAAGTCTACGGTCAGAAATCGTGGGGAGAGGTCTTTGTTACTTCCTATTTCGAACCGGTTATTCCGGGTTCGCTCAAAGCGACGCCCCGCTTCAGCCAGCCTCTTTATCAGACGCCCGACGATCTTCTCTCAATCGACCTCGCCGCATTCGACCCCCGGCTGGAACAGCAGCGCAAATTTCGCGGTCGACTCGTGGGAAAGGCCATCATGCCCTATTTCTCGCGACGCGAAATTGACTCGAACAAAAGCCTGAAAGGCCGAAAACTTGAAATCTGCTGGGTCGATCCGATCGACGCCTTCTTCCTGCAAGTTCAGGGTTCCGGCACGATTGAACTCGAGGATCGAAGACAGCTCCGGGTCAACTATGCCGAGAAAAACGGTCATCCCTACGAATCACTCAGCAATCACCTCAAATCCCGGATACCTCTCGAACAGATGAACATGCACACGATCGAAGCATTCTTGAGAAGCCTTCCCGCTTCAGAAGCCCGCGAGTACCTCGAGCGCAACCCGAGCTACGTCTTTTTCAGGACCTCCCAGGAGCGAGCAGTGACATACCTGGGGATTGAAGCCACGGATGGCCGAACGATCGCGACAGATCCGCGCTATTTTCCCAAAGGTGCGCTCGCGTTTCTCCATTTCGAGAAACCTGTCTTCAATCCTCCTGAATCGCTGGTCCCGAGCACGACAGAACCTGCGGCGCGGTTCGTACTCGATCAGGACATCGGCGGTGCGATACAAGGACCCGGTCGAGTCGACCTTTTCTGGGGACGGGGCGCTGACGCGAAGCGCTTCGCGGGCGCGATGAAGTTTCCTGGAAAGCTCTATTACCTGGTACCGAAGACCGGCCGGCCGCGCTCCTGACTCTGGGCTCTCGGTTTGCATCATTGAGAAGCAGCGATGGAAACACTATTCTGGGTTTTTTGCTGTGTCGCGTTCCTCGCCTTCGGCTTTTCCGGAGCGCCCATGTGGATGTGGGCCGCCCTGGGGTTTGCTGTACTCACCGGTGCGGGAGTCCACTCGGTCTGGGCTTTGACCATCTACGTTGCAGTCGCGGTTCTTCTCAGCGTTCCAGCCCTTCGAAGAGTGACGTTTTCACGCCTTCTTCTTTCGATTCTGCGAAAGCCGGGTTTCGCACCAAAGATTTCAGAAACCGAGCGGCAGGCCCTCGAAGCGGGCGGCGTTTGGGTCGAGCGAGAGCTGCTCTCCGGCAATCCCGACCTGAACGGGATCGCGAAGCTCACACTGCCCACTCTGAGTGTCGAGGAACAAGCGTTTCTGGACGGCCCGGTTAACCGTCTTTGCAGCATGGTTCACGACTGGGATCTTTGGCAGGACCGTGAACTTCCCTCCGAAGTTTGGGATGTGATTCGACGTGAGCGATTTTTCGGAATCATTATTCCAAGGCATTATGGCGGTCTCGGCTTTTCGGCGATCGCTCATAGCGAGATCATCGCGAGACTCGCGAGCCGATCGGCGGCCCTTTCGGTAACCGTCATGGTCCCAAATTCGCTCGGACCAGCGAAACTTCTCATCAACTACGGTACGGAAGCACAGAAGAATTACTACCTCCCGCGCCTTGCCCGCGGCGAAGAGATACCCTGCTTCGCGCTGACGGAGCCCGATGCCGGGTCGGACGCCGCGTCCATCCGGTCGACGGGAGTGGTATTTCGACAAGGGGACGGAACGCTCGCGATTCGTTTGAATTGGAAGAAGCGCTGGACTACGCTTGCCGGACTCTCGACCGTGATCGGCCTCGCGTTTCGCCTGAGCGATCCCGAGAACCTCCTCGCAAAAGGCCATGAAATCGGGATCACCTTCGCCCTCGTTCCCACTCGTCTCCCCGGCGTCGATGTGACAAGGCGCCATGACCCGCTCGGCGTTCCGTTCTCAAATTCGCCCTCACGCGGAACGAACGTCGTGATTCCCGTTGAAAACATCATCGGAGGCACGGCGCGCGCGGGACAAGGTTGGCGAATGCTGATGGAGTCGCTGGCCGATGGCCGCGGAATATCCCTCCCCGCCCAGAGTAGCGGGCTCATGAAGTTCATCGCGCGCGCGACGAGCGCGTACGCTGGGGTTAGGCGGCAGTTCGGAGTTCCGATCGGTCGCTTTCAGGGAATCGCCGAACCTCTGGCCCGAATTGCGGGTCTCAGCTATCTCGTCGATTCCTTCCGGCGGTTCACCTGCAGCGCCTTGGACTCCGACCTGAAGCCCTCGGTTGTGACAGCGATTTCGAAATACCACGCCACCGAGCTCTGCCGAAAGTCCATCAACGACGCCATGGACATCTTCGGGGGAGCGGGAATCACGCTCGGACCTCGCAATCTGATCGCGCATCTCTATTACGCCGCACCGATCGCAATCACCGTCGAAGGCGCGAACATCCTGACCCGAAGCCTGATCATTTTCGGACAGGGAGCGATTCGCGCCCATCCGTTCGCCTGGCGCGAGCTGATCGCGATCAAAGCCGGAGACCTCGTCGCGTTTGACCCGACCATCGCGGCCCATACCAGCCATTTCGTGAGAAATCTGTTTCGCGCGTCCCTGTATTGGTTGACTCGCGGCGCGTTGGTTCGCAGTCCTGTTCGAGGTCCGGCGGCAAAATACTACCGGCAGCTCACCTGGGCCTCGGCCACCCTGGGCGCGTTGACCGACTTCGCGCTCATCGGGCTCGGAGGACGCCTCAAATTCGAGGAAAAGTTGACAGGCCGGCTCGCCGACATGCTCTCGTGGTCTTACATTTGTTCGGTGACGCTGAGCCGCTTCCAGTCGGAGGGCGCACGCCGGGATGATCTCCCATTTCTTCATTGGGCCGCCCGCTACGGTCTGAATCAATTTCAAATAGCTCTGGAGGGAATTCTCGCGAACTTCCCCATCCCGATACTCGGGCCTTTGCTGCGGGGGCCGATCCGCTGGTTCGCCCGTATCAACCCGATTTCAGCGGCGCCCCGGGATCGCGACGACCTGAAAATAGCCGCCATCATGCAGGAATCCACCTTGCTTCGCTTACGTCATTTCAGAGGAATTTTTGAGCCTTTCGAAGAAAACGATCCGTTCAGGCGTCTCGAATACGCGCTCGAGCTCGAAAACACGGCCGAACCCATTCTTAAGAAGGTCGTCACCGCGGTCAAAAAAGGCGTGCTGAAAAAGGATGCCGACGACGCGCTCCTTCATGAGGCCGTGCTGAAGCAGGTGATTTCGCAAGATGAGTTTGAAAAGCTGGACGAAATGAGAAGGCTTGTGTCCGAAGTCATTCAAGTCGATGACTTCAGTCAGGACGAATACCTCAGGATGAGCGCTTAAGAACCTTTTTGACCATCTTTTCCGCGGAACTCGCGATCTTTGAGTAGACGTAGGACCGCGCATTCAGCCGCTTTCTAAGTTCCTTTTGAAGTTTCTGCCTCAGCTTGCCGGCAACCCTCCGCAACTCGTCGGGATCACTCAACAGATCGGATCCGAACTCCTGAAGCGGAACGGGAGGGAAAAACACGATTTTCCATTTCGCCGGGAGCGGAATCAAATTGAGCGGAAGCGGAATCCTTAATCCCCTTGCGAGCGCCGAAAGATCGATATTGCCGAGGTTAAGGTGAGTTTCCTCGGCCCCCAGCACGACACAGGGAATGATCGGAGCATCCGATTCGATTGCCATCCGGAGAAACCCCGTCCGGAACTTCTGTAAGTGATACCGATCGAAGGAAGGCTTGAAATTTCCGGCCTCGCCTTCCGGAAACACGATAACGAGACGCCCCCCCTTCAGAAGCTCCACGGCGCCGGTGATCGAAGCCCTCCGAAGCCCGATGCTTTCCGAAACCGCTCTGATCCGTTCTGAATAATCGAAGAACGCCCGATGCGCCAGGATTCGTGCCCGCCGCCGGGTCTCTCTCTTAATGACAAACGTCAAGAGAAGCGCGTCGACACCGGCGAACCCCGAGTGATTGGCGATAATCAGAGCCCGCCCCTTCTTGGGAATGTGTTCCAATCCTTCCACTTCCACCCGGAAATAGAGACGCAGCAGAGACAACCAGAGTCGCCTGAGCGTCTTGAATCTGGCGTTCTGAACCAACTCGACGATATCCATCTGTCAGTTTCGTTCCAGTTTGAGATCGATGAAGGTGCTGTAGGTCGCCCGAACCTTGGCCTCGACGATGCGAGTTTTATAACCGGGAGCCGAAACCGAAACCTCGACGACTTTATCCCTGAACTGGACTTCCTCTTCCTCGCCGGACCGTTCCTCTGGCGGCAGAAAGGAATTCGCGATAGTCCCGGTATAATAGAATCTGACATATTCCGGGTTCCGCACCGCCTTTGATCGCCCCTTCGAGTAAAGCTCGACCGCCTTCCCGATTCTGACATCGTCGGCCTTTGTTTTGAATTTGATCTTGAAATCGTTTGCGCTGAGGCCGTGACCGGAGGGAAGCCTGACATTCAGGTCAAGCAAAAATGAGGTCATCTTCGCAAGCAAGCTTTCGTCGCTTGACATCGGACGACCCAAGAGCTGACCCACCACATAGTGAAACGTCGGATGCTTGCATTGGAGATCATTCACGCACGCCTTCGGAATCTGGGCCAGGCCCGGCAGGGCTTTCCGATCGGGAAATGGTGAAAGGTGAAGGGCATCGACCACGATGAATTTGGAAAGACGTGTCTCTCCAAAACCCTCCCACTTCAATCGATCCCCGGACGAGTAAGATGTCTTGTCTGACTTCGCGTAAATGAAATCGAAACGTGCACACGGCAACGGCACCGCGGTATCGTCCTCGTACTCAGTCCTTCCCGTCACGAAGGGACTCAGGAACTTGAGATCGCGGGCGACCCCCGCCAGGTGCAGCGGACGAACTTGCTGGCGCATCTTCGCCAGAATCGGGAGAAATTCCTCCTGCATGATTCTCTGCCGGAATCTGAAAATCGTTTCACTTCCAAAAGACATCTCCCGGAGCTGCACCCTTCCGGTCGGCAAAAATGAAATGAATTCGAAAGGGGACTTCTTCAAGAGTCCGGCGAACATCGCGATTTTGGCGCCCCAAAAAGGCGTGCCCAAGGTGATGTATCCATCCACGAACGGGGCATATTCAGGGTGGTACTCCGCGTCCCCCGAAAACGCGCGCGTCATCCAGATCATGCCGATCAGACCGCCCTGCGAATGCATGACGAGTGAGATCTTTTCTCCGGCCTGAGGAGCCGCCCCGCTTGCCTCAAAATGGGCATGAATCGCGTTGCCGAGCTCTCTCGCAAAAACGTAGGTATCCTTATTGTCGTTGGCCGTGTCGTATTCAAAATTCACTACGTCATACGAATAGCGGTCCTCCAGTTTCGGAAGTACATTCGTGAGCGCCTGTTGCATGGAACCGAAGTGAGTCTTGTTCCCGCCGATCCCGTGAATGAGAAAGATCACATGTCTTGGTTTGAGGACCGTACCGGGTCGGGGGGAAACGACATCGGACGCGATTTTGCGCGTTCCGGAACATCCGCCGATAAATCCCGGCGCGAGCGCACCGATTCCGAACAAGACCGCGAAAATGAACGCGAATCGCATCTGGTGCCGCATGGATAATCCTCCGCCTTTTGATTGTCGCTTTAAATGAGGCATCGGACCAGAAAAACCGCGCCTACCCCTAGGCTTGTGCGCGCCGCTTCATCGCGGAGTAGGCAATTCCTGCCGCGTTAAGCTCGAGGTCGAGACGTAACCAGTGCCACTCATCATCGCTCAGGGATAAGCCGCGCGTGTTCAAAGCCGCCTTGAAATTATTCATGAGCAGCTCCTGGCAGACCTGGGTCAGACGGGGCTCTGTAAAACCGCTCTGAACCGCGTTCTGAAAAACTTTTTCACTGAAATCGAGTTGTTCCAGCAGCTGCTTTGCGGCCTCTTCGACTTCGGTTAGCTCTCCGAAGTGCGTGAGAAAGAGACGCCGGGCTCCCGTATCCCGGATCAGCTTCACGCTCTTCTTCGCTTCCTCGGGGTCAAAATCAGTCGGGCTCGTCGATGGAAAAATAAAAAGTCCCTTCCGCTGCAAGGCGGGGTATGCGAGGCCGAATGAATCGCCCGTAAAAACCCCGTTCAGCTCCTCATCGAAAATGCAAACGTGATGATTCGCATGCCCCCGGGTATGTAAGAACCGAACTCCATCAACTTCTTCCTGATCTGCGACCGATCGCACCCGTGTTGCGTCGACAGGCGCTATCTCACCGTAGAGTTTTCGATAAGCCTCTTCTCCATAGACTTTTTTTGCACTCTCGATGAGACGCGAGGGATCAATGACATGCTTCGCGGCCCTGGGATGGGCGAGCAGGGTTGCATGGGGGCACGCCTTCATCAAGGCATGGCAGCCCCCGGCGTGATCGAGATGCACGTGCGTGATCATCACGTATTTTACCTGCTCCGGGGTGAGCCCCTCTTTCCGGAGGGCTTCGAGCATGCGGGGTACGGCATGTGTTGTATTTGTTTCGACGAAGTAGGCTTCCGATCCGTCATGGACCAGATAGGCGGCCGCGAACCGCGGCATAATGTACTCACAATCGATCGTCACCAATTTTTTCATCTGCACTCTCCCGTTGAACTATTCCCGGACCCTTCTCAAGGTGTTCCCAGAGCTCTGGCCCGACATACTGTCTCAGTTTGACTGGCCACTCCGGTCCGAGGCGCGAGATCCAGGCGCGATGCTCGAGGGTTTTCTCGAGCTGCACGAGTGTCCTCGGGCCGGGAATGACCGCCTCGAGTCCGGAGGCAAGTATCCAGAGCAGCGTCAAAGTCACGCGGGACATCGCCGTCTCGCGCGCAAGCCCATCCAGTTCGAGAAGCCACCGACCGACCTGCTGCGAACTGAAATATCGGTTTCGATTCCGGAGGTCCCTGGACCCGAATTTTCTTACACCAAAGCCGCCCGGCGAGTCACCCAGTAATCCCTGTTCGAGTGGTGAGTAGGCGCACCCGCAGCAACGCTGACCCGTTTTTCCCGCGGCGAGGACTTCCCTGTTCTGGTGAATCGGATTGAAATGAAACTGATGCGGAACGAATGCTCCCTCAGGGAAAAACCGCGCAACGCGGGATGAATCAAAATTCCCGACGCCCCAATGGCGAACCAGACCCCTCTTCTGAAAATCAGCAAGCGCGTCCAGGCTCTCTTCAATGGGTACCGCGGGATCAGGCCAATGAAGCTGATAAAGATCCAGATAATCGGTCCGCAGACGTTTCAGGCTTGCCTGAAGCTGAACTGAAAGATCTTCGCGAGTTGCGCGATGTTTCACCTGATTGCCGTGCCAGACAAGCCCGCCTTTCGAAGACAGGAACACGTTGGGGCGTTTTTTTGCCAAGGCGCGCGCCAAAAGCTCCTCGGAACGGCCATGCGCATAAAGGCCCGCCGTATCAAAATGCCGGACTCCCTGCTCAAAGGCCCGATTAAGAACAGCCTCAGCCTCGTGCGCGTCAGATTTCCCGAAACCCTCTCCACCCATGCTCCAGGTCCCGAGCCAAAGCCAAGGAGATTCCATTCCGGAGTCCATCACCGGACGGTACGGCCAGTGTTTTTTCAGAATGGGGTCAGTACTGGAGGGATTCATAAAGTTGCATTTCAGGTTTCTGATGAACCAGCCCCGGAAAGCGCCGATCCAGGGACGCAGTTATTTCAAAATCATGGTGACCGATATTCCTCAGCTCAAGCCCCATCACCTTTTTCCAGACATCCCTGCGCTCCATGCAAAGATAAACAAAAGGATCACTTCCACCGTACTTTCGAATCGCCCGGTATAAATGTGAATACAATGCCACTCTCAGCGGCTTCACATATCTGAGCTTACCATCACCCCCCAGTATCATCTCGGCCGCGGTGATCGGACTGTCAGGGAACCGAAGCTCGATTGACTTCTTCATTTCAGGATTGAACCGGAGACTCCCGATCGAAATCCACGCGATCCGCTCCGACGGCACGACAGCGAACACGTCACGAACTAGATTTTCATAAGCGTCTTCCCAACCACCGAAGACAAGCATGGGGTCGAAATGAAGGGCTACGGGATAGCCCGCATGAACCGATTTCCGAAGCGCTGCCAGGCGCCGATCCAGACTCGCCGTCCTGTGCTCCTCGGTCGCTATGACGTGTTCCGGGTTCAATGACCAGGCAAGAACGGTCCGACCGCCATGCGGCAAATCGAGCAGCGAATCCACGTGATTGGATTTCGTTTTCAGTTCGAGAACACAATTCCGCAGCTTTGAAAATTCGAGAACCAGTTCCGAGGCCGAACGGGTCA
>Ga0208245_1000197_pt1 | contig 59294 bp, 76 predicted proteins | sample RifOxyC1_FD_184035 | JGI IMG/M metagenome (GOLD analysis project Ga0208245, IMG submission 184035) | Soil microbial communities from Rifle, Colorado - Rifle Oxygen_injection C1 (SPAdes) | ecosystem: Environmental > Terrestrial > Deep subsurface > Rock core/Sediment | place: Rifle, Colorado... | reverse complement strand
ACTTTCTCTAACAATCCATTTTATTTTCTTGGTGTTTAGTTTTTTCATAAGAACCTGCTTTACAGCAGGTCTTATCTTATTTACCGAGAGGACATTATTTCTGGATAAGACATTGAGCGCTTTTTGGAAAATATTATTTGATTTAGCAGAATAATTAATGGAAAAAATTCATGATACGCTGTGAATGAAATTAGCGAGGGGATGTCGAATTTATGATAATTATAAGATTGGTTGTTTAAGAATGTTAAATATTTTATATTATTACCACATCGAATGTTCTTTCTATTTTATTATTTCCTCTTTCCGAGATTATAGAGATGTCTTTGATTTCCAGAGAGATGATATTATTTTGTTTTTTTATTTCGAATTCGCTGTTTCTGATTTTTGCGAAGAAATTTCCGGCGCCTTCATATCTGTAAGTATTTTCTTTTTCTGTTGTTAGGGTCTTGAATTTTTCTTTGAGCTGCTGTTCTGTGCAGGAGGGGCAGGAAGTTATGGTTTGACTTAGGATTATTTTCGAGGTTTGAGTTATGTATTTCTGATTGAAATTAATTTCTTCTGCGATTTCTGAGAAGAGTGTTGAGCTTGACTGAAAGTCTTTGGCGAAGGATACCAAAATGAAAATTGCTGTAACTGAAAGAACTAAAGCTATGACAAGCAATAATGTCGTCGGGATGTCTGCTTTTTTATTCATATTTGCAATCTCCGTAATATGCTGACATTTCATAAGTTTGTCCTCTTGCTTCAATTTTAATTCTTTGAATTTGCTCGGGATTTTTTATAAAACTTGAAAAATACGAAGGGATGATTTGAACCTGATTGTTTTTGTAAACATAGCCGGCGATTAGTTCTGTATTTTTTAAAACAATAATGCATGGGTGTTGTTCGTTAACGAGGGGTTTAATTTTTTCTTTGAAATGTTCTGGAGAGATGTAGCCATTGAGCATGATTGTTATCGCATCAAAGACGAGGGTCTGCTGTTGTTTGCCGTCGATTTCTATCTGAATTGATTTTAAAAGAAGAGATTCTTCTGGATTGATGGAATCTGCGGCGTCGAAAGTGCTGATTTTGAAAAGAGAAGCTGTTGCAGAGAGAGCTATGAAAATTCCCATTATGACTACGATAATAATCATGACTGGCAATGACACGATGAATTTTCCGAGCTGGGCTTTTTTGCTTTTCATGTTATTTGTTTTTGAATTTTGGTATATGAAATATATTTGTTGTGGCGCGCATTTGGACGCCATTTGTTTGAGGCGGGCGTCTTATCTTTATGCAAAATCGTAAATTCGAGTCGTTCGATATTCTTCGAACGAGGACACCAGCGATTTTGCGGGCGCGCCGCATTGATTCGTTCTTCATGTTATTTGTTTTTGGGCTTGCTGTTTAGAGCCTGTTGTGATTCTGAAATCGTTCAAAAAAGTAGTTGTGCATATTGGATAATTGGGATTGTTTTTAGCTGTGGTTTGAGAGAGTGCGCAGGTCACTTCGTCGCTTTCAATTCCAAGTTTGACTTCGCTGTTTTTTGCTATCACGATTATGAAATTTTCTTTTATTATTTGTTGATTTATATTGCAGACTGTGAAAAATTCTTTTTCCAGCAACGCTTTGTCTTGGTTGAAATTTATTTTATTGGTTGTTAAACAGTCCTGGATTTTGTAATTTAATATGTCTGCGTCGACTTTTCGGAAATCGTAGCCCGAGCTAAAGAATACATAGATTCCTGCTGCAATTCCGCCGCCGATGACAATCAGCATTAATACGAATGGGAAAATCATTACTTGCTCGCCTAATTGCGCTTTTTTGCTTTTCATTTTTTTGGCTCTGAGATCGTGAATGTTAAGATATTGTTTTCAGGGATTAATTTTATATCTGGGGAGAGAATTATGACGTCGTTAAAATACGAGTAGCAGGTTTTTTTTCCCGGCGAGAGCTTGACGCAAACTTTATTTTGCGAGTTGTCGAATGAAAAAATTTCGCTGAATGTCTGGACGTTGTTTTTCTTTGCGATTTGTGTCGCTTTCTGGATGTCTATTGTTATCTGGTCTCCTGGCTTTGCTATATTGATTAATTTTGTTATTTCTTCTGAATAATATCTTTCCCAGACAGATGCGCCGTTCATTTGATTCCATAGGAAGAGCATCATGCCGGCGAAGAAAACCATTGCTATGAGCAAATAAATTACCGTCGAGCTTATGACATTTTCAGCTGCTTTTTTATTTTTGATTTTGAGTGAGATATTCATCTGTGTAGTAGGTTAGATTAATTGTGCTGGCGTTTTTTTCGATGTGGATTTCCATGAGATTTGGGCGGAGATAAATCATTTGCGGATGCAATTTGTTTTTGCTGTAAAAGGTGTCTTTAGGCCTTAATTCTGAATATGCGAATAAATTATTTACGAAAATGTCTTTATCTTTTATTTCTGTGCAGAATCCCTGCCCTTGCGTTTGGCAGTTTTCTTTCCAATTGTCAGATTGAATATCGTCGTGCTGTGATTTGCAGAGGCACAGACAAGAATTTAGAAAACATTTTTCTGGTTTTGTATTTGTCGGGTCGTTTTTGTTCCAAGACAGGAGGAACCAAGTGTTTGATTTTTGGAATCCTTGAATTGTGAATTTTCCTTTTGGTTCTGCCAGGATTTCTATTTTGCTGATTATTGTGTTGAGAGTTGTTTTTGCATTTTCTGCTTCCTGGTTTGCCATGACGTTTTTGTAGATGAGATAGGCACCGCCTAAAATTAGCACGAGGCAGATTGCTCCGATTACTAATGTTATGAAATTTGGAGTGAGGACATTTTCTTCGGCTTTTTTGTTTAACATTTTATGGAGTTCCTTCGATTTGCTTGCAGATTTGGTTTATTGCTGCTGTTTCGTACGGGATGACTTGGATTGCGGAGCAGCCGTTGCGCGCTTCTTTCTTGTCGGAGGTTAGCGTGCCGCAGTATCCTGCTGAGATGACGTTTTTGCTGTAGTGAAGAGAGGACATTGAATAAATTGCTGCGCCTGTTGTTGCTAGTCCTATGACTACCAAGGCTTGGCCTTTTGGTATTAGAGGGGTTACAAATGCTGCGCCTGCTGCTGTTGCTCCAAGGCTTATGATACCTTCGAGAGCTTTTTTGTAATCTCCTGGTTGGACTTGGCTGAATACGACTGCTAATTCTGTTGTTTGAGTTTGAAAAGTTACATCTACGGGTGTTGTTTGTATTTTTTCTGACAAGGGAGCGTAAGAATTAACGCTTCTGTCTGTGAATGTTTGGAGATAAGTTAAACTGCTGCCGGGAACTTGAGTGTTTTTAATGTAATTTTGGATATCTACTTTGCCGAGGACATTTTTTTCATCTGCGAGATTGAATGCTAGTCTTGAACAGATTACGCAGGTTACTACGCTTGGATTAAATCCTGCGTCTTGAGCTGCTGTCGAGAATAAACTTAATTTTCCCTGCCCCATCATGTTCCAGCAGTCGTACATTGCGTTTGTAATTTCTTTTTCTACTTCTCTCGCGGCTTTACATGTATTTTCAGTGCATTCTTTTGAGATTTTTTTCTCTTCGGGATTTTTTTCTGCTGCGAATTCAGCGCAGTTTTTGTCGTTTGTGATACAGATTTTTTTTGTTGTGCATTTTAATGGAACGTAGGAAGCTCCGGAAGGGGCTGTTGCTCTTGTTAAAACTGCGAGACGACAGACTTCATCACTTGAATAATTTTTGAAGTCTGAGGCGATGTAAATTAGGACGATTAGCAAAATTCCGAATGCTGTTATTGCTAAGACTAGAGTTATGATTGCAGGGGCTGTCATATCTCCTCTTTTTTCCATTGTGAAGATAGGAAGAGGGGATTTATAACGATTGCGTTAGGGATTAATTACTTATTAAAAAAGAGAATGCGAGAGAAGATTTAATAATACTTATTAGTATTTAATTTGATGAAGAAGAGGGTATTAATAATTTTTGGAATTTTTATTCTGGTTGGCTTATTCGAAAATGTTTTTGCTTTTTTAACGCCGATTGCGCGCTGGGATGTTGTGCCGTATCAGAGAATTAATGCTGGAGAAACTTTGAATTTAGGAGTTGTTGCGTTTTCTAAGGAGGGGATTGATAGAGTTGAATTTTTAATTTCAGGACAGGGATATTCTGGCGGAATTAAAACAGCGACGGAAATGACATTAAATTCGCAGACAGGTGTTTGGGAATATTGGGTGCCTTTGTCTGCTTCGGAGTTTTCTTCAGATGGAGTTATTGGTGTTGAAGCAGTTGTTTACGGGAGAGATGGGGGAGTGAGGGATAAGAATACTGGCGGAGGAAATCTAGGACTTGACGAATTGAATTTTACCGTGAATCCGCTTGGAAGTTTAGTTCAAGTTGAAGCGTGGGTTGATGTTAATGGAAATGATTTAACAGGGATTGTGAACGACAGGAATAACCCATTTAGGACAATTGGAAAATCTATTGATAAAATTAGGGAATGGAGAAATGCAAATGGTTTTGGAAATAATGCAGACGGCGGAATTATTAGACTGCTACCTGGAGCGCATAATATGTCAAAAGGTGGAGTGAATGGAGAGATTCCTGTGACAAATGAATGGGTAACAATCACGAGAGATATTTCTGGAACAAAAGAAAATACTATCATTCAACATGGCAATGGCGGAACTCCAGATGTTAGATTATTAAAAGCAGAAGGAACCACATTAAAAAGTTCTAGGCAATATGATTTTGCTATTTATGTTTCTCATGTTGCTAACGCGACACTTTGGGTTGATGATTGCGAGCTCGTTGGTCCTGGAAGATATGTAGCATATGACACTTACCTTGTTTCCAATCCAACGTATTATACAAATTCATATATCCACGACGTGGATACTGCTGTGGCTCGTGCGATTTTTGCGCGTAATGTGAGGATTGAAAGAATTTCGAATGACGCGTTTCACCAAACTAATTTTATTGTCAATTGTTCTGCAACTGATTTGAATCCAGACATTTTGCATCTTGATAATGCAGACTATATTCCTAATGGACATATTAGCGGATATGATTATGTAATTGAAAAAGCAGGAGCCTTTGCTGACTATACTTGGGTGAATGGGAATATGTTTTATGTTGGAGATACATGGCTTAATCGTAATGTCAATGTATTGGGGAAAATAGACGATAATTCAATTTATGTAAATGCTCCTTTGAATTGCTTAAACAATGCAACTACTCTTGCTGGAATTCCTTGTGATGCTGGAATTATTTATAATTCTACACTTTGGACAAATTGGCATTCTGATGGATTACAATGGTGGGGGCCGGGAAGCGGCTCTCCGTGCAACGCGATGGAGAATACTATTGTGTACAGCAATCGAATTACCAATACCAGTTATCAGGGAAACTGGATAGATGGTTTTGAAACTTGTCCGGATGCAGAAGGAATCGCTTTTGTAAATAATTATCTCGATGGCTCGTGGATATGGTCCAGGGGTACAAAGCATTTAGTCTGGTGGCACAATTCCTTCATAGAAAATCAACGTAATTTTTATATTAGAAACTACAATCAATCGCAATTTTCTTCAATAGGGAATTTGTTCAATGGACCATTAATTGATTTATCAAGCGGGGGCAGGGTGAATTATAGTTCGTGGGGCAATAATCATTTTTCGTTTGTTGGAAGCACTCCAAATGGGTGGTCTTTGGCTCATGGCACGCAAAATACTACCGGCGATGCAGGGCTTGACAGCAACGGAAAACTTTTGTTTGGGAGTGTGTTGATTGATAGAGTTTCTCCGTCGGTTGTGCCTGTTGATGCAAATGGAATTGAAAGAATTAATAGGGGAGATGTTGGAGCTTACGAATATATTTCTGGGACTCTGCCTGTTCAAACAACTTGCACGATAACGAAAGCGTATTGGAAATTGGCTTGAAGATTAAGAGAATTTTTTTATCAGAAGAATTGTTCCGACTATCAGGATGATAAAGAAAGCTATCCACAATGCGAGTTTTAGGACATAACTTACCTGGGCTTTTTTGTTTTTCATGAGCATGTTGATTTTGGATTGTTTAAGTCGGCGATTAAATAGAAGTCTCTTTTGTCGACGCAGGTTTTAATCCATGCTTGCTGTTTTGTTGTTGCGTTGGTATATGGAAGATTAATCGGGGTTTTGAGGATTGAATAACGCCAGTTAATTCCAATGTCGGTTATGATTTGTGCTGCTTCGGAGTTTGTAATTGGGGAAGGTGCATTTTCTAAGATTGGAACGCTCTTATCGAAACTTTTTACTTTTTGGATTTGAAGGTTATTTGAAGGATTTAATAAAAAATCTCCGTAACTTTTTTGGCAGGTTTTTTCTTCATGCCAGACCAAAGAGATTAATATATTTCCGTTTGTGTACATCATTCTTACGCACGCGTCTAACAAGGGGGGAATTCCTGCGCTTAGTTCTCCTGTATAAATTTTGTCTCTGAAATTTGCTTCCAGTGCTGTTCTTTCGTTGAGCTTTCTTATTCCTGCGTATTCGTATTTTTCGTTGTAAAAATTGTAGAAAGTATTTGATAGATCTTTGTAGCTTACTGTCTTGTCTTTGAATTCCATTGCGTCGTTTTGGAATTTTATTATGTTTGCGCCGTCGTAATATTCGACTTCGTTTGTCTGGGTGTTGAATCTGAAGATTTGTGTTTCTTGGGCTGCGGGCTGAGTCATGTTTGGAGTTGAGGCGAGAATTCCCAGTTTTTCCATGGCGCTTCTGAATCCTCCTGAAAGAGAGACGAGAACTATGACTAACACGACTAAGAAAATTGCTATCAGAATTATTTGCGTTGTTGTTATTTCTGCTTTGGATTTCATCGTCCGAACCGTATCATATTTTTTAGAAAATTTATTATCTCGTATATTTTTCCGGTGTAAAATCCGTAGAGGATTCCGCCGATTAGGATGAGAACTGCGATGGCGAGAATCCAGCCGAGCAGAGTTCCCCAGACTATGCTTTCACCTTTTTTTGATTTCATGGAAATAGGAGAAGGAATGTATATAAAAAGTCTTTTGTTGGTGCGCAATTGGACGCCAATTGTAGAGGCTGGCGTCTTGTCGGTAAAATTCGCTTTTGATGCGTCGCAATTGGACGCACTAAATCAATTTTCTCGGTGCGCAAATTGGACTTGCCTGTTCTTGCGGCTGGCAAGTCTTATTATTAACAGCTCACTTCGTTCGCTGGTGCGCACCGAGTAATTGCGTTCGGCTGTGCGTCTTATCTGTAAAATTCGCTCCGCGAATTTAGCGACGCATCAACTCCGCAAATATTTTGAAACAATATCGAAATTCGCTTCTCTTGCTGACTGCTAACAACAATCGCATAATTTATAACATCTAAATTCTTTTGAAGAAGGTAAAAGAAGAGGAACAAAATGACAGCGGGAGCACCATCGACAGAAGAAATTTTAGCAAAATATGAATCAAAGCTGCAGTCGGAGTTTGACAGGGGGAGTGTGGACAGGGAGGATTTGTCGGAGGAATATGTCAGATTCAAGGAAGAAATGATTCCGGAGATGAGCAAATATTCGAAGTGGGCGAAGTCCTTGGGAAATGCTATTACTCTGAAGATTGCGGAGAAAGACAGGGCGAGGGTTCAGAGATATCTTGACATTGCGCATTTGGATGTTACGGCGTCGCAGGCTTTGACTCTTTCGATTTTGTCGATGCTGACTGTGTTTTTCGCGACTGTTCTTATTGCTGTCGCTGTTTATTTGATTAATGGTTCTATTCAATTATTATTTGGTTTTCTCGGGCTGATGGTGAGCATGTTTGTTTTTTATTATACTTACAGCATGCCGCAGAGACTGGCGAATTCGTGGAGACTGAAAGCTTCGGCGCAGATGGTTCCTGCGATTTTGTATGTTGTTGTTTATATGAAACACACTTCTAACCTTGAGCGGGCGATTGGATTTGCGTCGCAGCATCTGGAAGGGCCGCTGGCCTTGGATTTCAAGAAAGTTTTTTACGATGTTGAAGTCGGGAAATTTTCAACTATCAAGCAATCGCTGGAGAGCTATCTGGAGAGATGGAGAGATTATTCGCCTGAATTTGTAGAGTCATTTCATCTTATTGAGTCGTCGTTGTTTGAGCCTTCTGAAGACAGGAGAGTTGAGATTTTGGAGAGGGCTTTGAGAGTCATGCTCGACGGAGTTTACGAAAAAATGCTGAAATATTCGCGGGAGATTCGCTCGCCGTTGACAAATATTTACATGCTTGGAATTATTTTGCCGACGCTGGGGTTGGCTCTTTTGCCTTTGGCTTCTACTTTGCTCGGAGGGATTTTGCAGTGGCCGCATGTATTTTTGCTGTTCAATATTATTGTTCCGTTTATGGTATTTTATGTTGTTTCTGAAATTTTGCTGAAGAGGCCGGGAGGGTATGGGGAGTCGTCGATGCTGGAGTTTAATCCTGATTATTATTTGTTTGTTTCGAAGAAGCCTTGGGTGCTGGCGTTTGTGATTTGCCTGCCTTTATTTTTGATTGGAATTCTGCCGTTTATTTTTCAGATAGAATTTATTACCAGTACTCTTGGCTTGCAGAGCGATTATAGTTTTGCAGAACTTGGACTTGGAATGCTGGGGGAGGGAAATATATTCGATTTTAAACTTGTCGACGGGAAAATGGTTGGGCCGTTTGGGCCTTTGGCGCTTTTGCTCAGCTTGTTTATTCCTTTGGCGGTAGGAATGTTTTTTGCGATTGCTTATTCTGGGAAGACGAAGAAATTAATTTTTGCACGAAAAGACACGCAGGCATTGGAGACAGAGTTTGCTAATTCTTTGTTTCAATTGGGTAACAGAATTGGAGATGGTTCGCCTGCTGAAATTGCTTTTGCCCGCGTCGCGGAATCAACACAAGGACAGACGAGCTCTCGGTTTTTTGCGACGGTGAATCAGAATATCCAGCAATTAGGAATGTCGTTGGAGCGGGCGATTTTTGATACAAGGACAGGCGCTTTGATTTATTTTCCGTCGGGATTGATTGCAACTTCGATGAGAATTTTGGTTGAGACTGTTAGGAAGGGGTTGAAAGTTGCTGCGCGCTCTTTGATGTCTATTTCTGATTATGTCAAGAATATTGACAAGATTAACCAGCGCCTTAAGGATTTGCTGGCTGAGATTGTTTCTGACATGAAGTCCAACATGACTTTCCTTGCGCCTTTATTGGCGGGAATTGTTGTCGGTTTGTCGTCGATGATAACTTCTATTTTGAATAAACTGCAGTTCATGACAGAGGGCGCTGGCTCTACTGATGTCGGCTTTGGCTTCGGGAATATTTTGGACATGTTCCAGTTGACGCAGATGATTCCGCCTTACTTTTTGCAGATTTCTGTCGGGCTTTATATTGTTGAAATTATTTTTATTCTGACGATGGCTCTTGTCACAGTTAATTCGGGGAAGGATGTTTTGATGGAGAAGTATGATACTGCGCGGAATTTGAAGCGCGGATTATTATTGTATTTGGCGACTGCCTTGCTTTCTATTTTGGCTTTGACTTTGTTGAGTGGTTTTGCTTTGGGGATGGGATAAATATATTCTTTTCGGCACGCAATTGCTGTTTGACAATTTTGTGCGGCTGTCAAACAGTTATTTATTTACAAAATTGCTTCGCAATTTTCTGCGTGCCAAAATAATTAGACGGAGAGAAATTCTTTGATAATATCGCTTGTCGTATAGATTTTAATTCTGTTTTGTTTTTGAAAATGTTCGTCGTCTGTCCAGATGCCGTCGTTTGGAATTGACAGAGCGAGAGCGATGAAAGGGACGTCTTCTATGTCTATATGTCCCATAATTAATTTTGCTTCTTCAAGATTAGCTAAAAAATTTTCTGTTTTTATGAGGAGTATCTTTTCTAATAAGACGTTATAGATTTCTTTAAACTGTTTTTTAGATACGTCGGCTTTTTTGATAATTTCGTCTTCGTGTTTGATTATATTTCTCAGAGATATTTCCGGATGATAAAATTCAAATCCACTTTCTAAAACGATTTCTCTTGATTTAGAATCCTTAATTAAAGCAGACATAATTGCATTTGAGTCTATGATTAATTTCATATTAATCCGAGTTCTTTAGCCATACTTCTTTTTACCTTTTTATCAATTTCTTCGACGTCTTTTTTGGTTAATTTACTTTTGCCTGCGATGGCTTCTGCTATTGCGACTTTTCTTAAGTGTTCAAGAATTGCTTTTCTGATTACAGCACTCCAGTTAGTTTCTTTGTGCTTTTTTAGTTCTTCTTTCAATTCTTTTGGAATTGTTAGTGTTATGTTCTCCATATGTGTTGATAGGTGTGTACACTATTTAATGTTTTTGGTTTTAGAAGAATAATGTCTTATCCAGAAATAATGTCCTCTCGGTAAATAAGATAAGACCTGCTGTAAAGCAGGTTCTTATGAAAAAACTAAACACCAAGAAAATAAAATGGATTGTTAGAGAAAGTGAAAGGAGGGAGCTGGGTTTTTACTCGATAGGAAAGCAGCAGAAAATAACACCGAGACATGCGAGAAGAGTTGCGAAGAAATACAAAAACGACAAAGACCCCAAACTAAAAAAATGCGGAAGAAAACCAAGACAGATAACAGAAGAAGAGAAAAGATTAGTTATCGAAATATATCAAGAATACTTAGCGAGTGCAGTAATGATTGAGCAAATCCTCGACGAGAAAGGTGTTCATATCAACCATAACAGGATTCATAAAATCCTGCTGGAAGCAGGATTTGCAAAACCAAATCTAAAGAAACAAAAGAAAAGAAAATACAAATGTTATGAAAGAAAACATTCGTTAAGTTTAGCTCATACTGATTGGTTTGAATATCGCGGCAAAAAAATTATTTTGTTTGAGGATGATGCGTCGCGCTTCATCCTGGCTTACGGAGAATTCAACAGCGCGAACAAAGAAAATTCAATCAATGTTTTCAGGCAGAGCCTGAAATATGGCGTCTATAAAATTCTTCATTCGGATAACGGCTCCGTATTCCGAGCCAATGAGAAGGATGGAAAGAAATCTGGCGAAGCAGATTTCGAGAAGGAGGTAAAAAAATTTGGAATAAAACAAATTTTTACAAGGGTTAGATATCCGCAAGGAAATGGAAAGCTAGAACGACTTAACGGGACGATAAAACGTTTGTGGAAACAACTCGGTTCGCTGGATAAAGCGGTTGAACATTACAACTACAAGCGACCGCATTCTGGTTTAACTAACGGAAAACTTAGAACTCCCTCTCAAGCTTTCCTAGAAAAACAGAGAAAGAAATAAAAACAATGAGCAACTCAAATAATCGAGAGGACATTAATAGCGGACACTACAAATTCAAAAAGAGCAGATATAAAAACTAACCTGGCTATTTATTTCCATGAGAGTAAAATATAGTTTTTCAGCGAAGATGACGCGGAAGAGCAGGAAGCCGGCAAATACCAACGAGCACAAAGTTGCGTTTCCAGCGCAAGCCCGAGAAGTTATCAGAATTTCTGATATTCTTCTTGAGATTATTGACGCAAGATTTATTGACAAAACAAGAAACAAAGAACTTGAGGAAGAAGTGAAAAAAGCGGGGAAGAAAATTATTTTTGTTCTGAATAAAGTGGATTTGATTGATATAAAGAATTTGAAGAAAAATTATGATTTGTCGTCGATAAAGCCGTATGTTCTTTTTTCCGTTAAGAATAAAATCGGGCGGGCGAGACTTCGGGAGATTATTAGCATTGAAGCGAAAAGGTCTGAATTTGACAAGGCGAAGATTGGAGTTATTGGCTATCCGAATACTGGTAAAAGCTCTGTAATCAATGTTTTGTCCGGCGGAAAGCGGGCAGGAACTTCGTCGAATGCAGGATTTACAAAGGCAATACAAAAAATAAGATTCAGCAAAGACATAATGCTCTTAGACACGCCAGGAGTTATTTTTTCTGGAGAAGAAAATTCTTTGGCGGCGAATGTTGTAAAAAAGCATATTGAAACGGGTGTCAAGGATTACGAGAAAGTCAAATATCCGGATTTAGTTGTTAATGAAATAATGAAAACACACGAAAATATTTTTGATAATTTTTACGGAGTTGATTCGCGGGGAGATGCTGATGAGTTACTTGAAATTCTCGGGAAAAAATGGAATTTTTTGAAGAAGGGCGGAATTGCGGATAGAGATAGAGTTGCCCGGAAAATTTTGAAGGATTGGCAGGAAGGGAAAATTCGGGGGGAGTGAGATTTTTTTGAAAATGGAAATTAAAAAAATTAATTTGCCTGAAGAATTGAAAGAAAAGATAGAAGACTCATTAATAAATGAAGAAGAAACAATTTCTATAGACGAAGCTTTGTCGAATGCGAAGAAAAGATGGCAAAATAATAATTAGTTTGGTAAAATAATATTGGGTGTTTCTGATTTTTGATTAGAGACTATTAAATTTGGGAGAGAATAATTATATTGGTAAAATCCTGAAAGGTGTTTCTGTTTGTTGATTGGAGGAGATTAAATTTAGGGAAGGGATTAAGAATTAAATCTTAGAAATAACAGGACCCTCTGATTTGTCGTCGATTAAATAACCTTTTTCTTTAATTTGCATACGGATTATGTCGGCTTCTGCGAATTTTTTTTGCTGCCTTAATTTTTCTCTTTCTTTAATTAAATCCTGAATTTCTTTTGGGATAGATAATTTTTCTTCTTTCATTTCTTTTATATTTAGTCCCAGAACTTTATCGAATTTTTCCAGCAGTTTTAATTTTTTCTGGGGAGCAAAATCAAAATCGTCTAAAACTGCCCAGAAAACATCAAGAGCTTTTGACATATTAAGATCGTCGTTGATTGCCTCTAGAAATTTTGACTCGTATTCTTTTGTTAAATCATTTCCTTTGTGCTCTTCTTTTTTTAATTCTATGATTTTTCTTTTCAGGCGATTGTATGCGTTTTGCGCAGCGTCTAAGTTTTCCAAAGAAAAACTTAATTGTTTTCTGTAATGGGTTTGCAGAACAAGATAGCGATAAGCTAATGCGTCGTAGTTGTTTTCTTCAAGTTCTGATATTGTAAAAAGTCCGCCTTTTGATTTTGAAACTTTGGCTCCTTTGTTCGTGAGAAAAGCCACGTGCATCCAGTAATTTACGAATTTTTTGCCTGTCGCTGCTTCTGACTGTGCGATTTCATTTGTGTGATGGATTGGGATGTGGTCTTCGCCGCCAGTATGAATGTCTAATGTTTCTCCAAGATATTTCATTGACATTGCAGAACATTCGATGTGCCATCCGGGAAATCCAACGCCCCAGGGAGACTCCCATTCCTGCTGTCTTTTTCCGGGTTCGGGGGAGAATTTCCACAATGCAAAATCTGTCTTGTTTTTCTTTTCGCCTAAAGCAATTCTCTTTCCAGCTTTTAATTCTTTGATATTTAATCTTGCTAATTTTCCGTAGTTTTTGAATTTGGCAGAATTATAGTAAATACCGTCGGAAGTTTGGTATGTGTATCCTTTTTTTCCTAATTTTTTTATTAATTCTATCTGCTCCTTTATGTGCTCTGTTGCTCTTGTCCATTTTGCCGGCTCAAGAAGATTTAATTTCAGGAAATCTTTTTTGAATGCTTCGAAATAAAATTCTGAGATTTGTTTTGCTGTCTTGTTTTCTTTTTCTGCTTCTTTTTCTATTTTGTCTTCGCCTTGGTCTGCGTCTGATGTCAGGTGCCCGACGTCTGTTATGTTAATTATGTTCTTGACTTTGAAATTGTTGTAGAGCAAAACTCTTTTTAGAATGTCCTCGAAAATGTACGCGCGCATGTTTCCTACGTGAGCGAACCAGTAGACTGTCGGACCGCAAGAATACATTTTTACTTCTCTTTCAGAAATAGGTTTGAAAATTTCTTTTTCTCTTGTTAATGTGTTATAGATTTTTAGGGGAGCCATTATATTATTTGGGAAAGTTTATATTTAATAGTTTCTGAACAAACTCTTCAATATCTTTCAAGGATTTTAGTTTCATGAATTCGTCTCTTTTCTTTGATGCCCCTTTGAAACCTTTTATGAAATGAGAGCCTAATTGCTTGATTTGCTGAAGATTTATTACTTCGTATTTTTTGCAGAGTTTTAGGTAATCTTGAAATTGCTTTAGATTTTCTTCGAATTGCGGGATTGTTGTTTTTCTTTTTTCGAGATATTCTAGACTTCTTTTGAAAATCAGAGGGTCGCCGATTGCAGCCCTGCCAATCATTGCACCGTCGCAGATTTCCAGCATTTTTTTAGCGTCTTGCGGTGTGAAAATATCTCCATTTCCTATTACTGGAATTTTAAGAACTGCTTTTATTTTTTTTATTTCGTTCCAGTCAGCTGGGACAGAGTAAGGGGAGTTTGATTTTCTGGCGTGAACTGTTATTGCGTCTGCGCCTGCTTTTTCAATTGCTTTTGCAATTTCTACTGCGTTGTTTTTGTTAAATCCTAATCTTATTTTTGCTGTTACGGGTTTTCCAGTTGTTTTTAGAATTTTTATTATTTCTGCTATTTTCTTTGGTTCTCTTAATAGGTAGGCGCCGGCTTTTGTTCCGATGATTTTTGTTGCTGGGCAGCCGCAGTTTACGTCGATTAAATCGTAATTTTTTAGAAATGGGAGGATTTTTTTGAATTCTTCGACGGAAGAGCCTGTGATTTGAATTCCTAGAGGGGAGTCTTCTTTTTTACGGGAGAGCATTTTTTTATTTTCATGGAGAAGTTGGTTTGTGTAAATCATTTCTGTGTAGGCTAAAGACGCACCAGCTTTTCTGCAGAGAATTCTGTAAGGTAAATTGGTAATCTCCAACATTGGGGCGAGGATTAGGGGATTTTTCAAGAGGAGGTTTTTTATTTTCAGGGGTTTCATTGGATTATTAAAAAAGATAGTTATATAAATTTGAGCCAAAAATGTTAAAAGATTAAATAATTTTATACAAATAAATATAAATCTCATTCTCTTTACAAAAAAGTGGACAGAGATAAAATAATTAGAGAGTTAGAAGACTGCCTTGACGACGCAAAAACTACGGAGAGAAAAGTGAGATTGAATTATTTAATAGCTAAGATTTATGCGTCTATGAACAATTCCTGGGCAATTGGTTATTTTGCAGACTCTTGCGAGTTATTAGAATATGCTGGAGAAAATGGAATTATGGGCTTTAGAAATTTTTATAGGTATCGAGATAAATTAGATAAACTTGAGTTTTATATTGAACAGATGATGGTAGAAATTTAGCAAATCTATATTCCTAAATACATTATTCCCCATCTATTTTTTATTACAACTCTTTAGAGAACACTAACCTTTATATAAGAAATAGGGTTGGGGGAAATATGGAGAAAGATATTGACAGAATTGGGAAAAATCCTGACACAGATATTGTAATTCGGATTGACGATTTTGGCGGGAAGCGGGGGCTGACGATTCGGGAGTTTGTAAAAAGCGAGAGATATACTGGTTTTACCAAAGCTGGAACGAGGATTCCGGCTGATAAATTCAAGATGTTCAAAGAGGCGATAAATTCTATAGATGAAAAAGATTTGGATGCTGCAATCGGCGAGCAGGCGGCTCCGAGCAAAACTTCCGGGCAGAAAACCAGCAAAAAAACCGGGCAAAAAGAACAAGTTGAAAAAGATGGTGATAATATTATTGACGAGATTGAAGAAAAAGAAATGTAGTCTTAGTCTTCCTCATGTTCTGCTATTGACTCTAAATCAGCGAAATTAATCACATCATCTTTTCTACTTTCGTAACCTTCTTCTAATCTCGCGGCGTATCTTTTTCTCTCATCATATTTTCTTTTTGATACTGCAGTTAAAGTCGTTAAAGACACGCCCACTTCTGCTCCTTCTTTAGCTTGTGAATTGTAATGCTCTGCGGATGCGACGAGTGAATACGGGAGATACCTAATTGTTACCGGCATTGTTTTTCCTTCTTGTCTGAACATGAATTTCACAGGAGGTTCAAAGATTACAACTAATTTTTCTTTTATTTTCGCGATTTTGCCTGCGTAAGAATTTCTCTGGCTAGTGTCTTCGGGTTTTTCTTTTGCTTGTTTCGCCATAAAAATTTTTGTGTTAAAGGGTTTATAAAAATTATGCTAAATGAGTTATTGTTTAACCAGTTAAAACTTTCTCAAGATTATCGACTTTTCTTTTTGCAGCTGCTCGTTTTTCTTGGAGTCTCAATAATTGATTAATTTGCTTTAGTTTTTCTTGTTTGCTTAATCCTTTCCATTTCTGAGCAACTGCCGGAAGCTGTTCGTTATACAGCCCGGGAAAATTCATTCGATTTAATCCAGCGTCTATTCCGTCGAGAATAATTTCAGGAGTTTTCCCGCCGTAAATTTTTCTTAATTCCGATGCATCGTAATTAGAAACTTTAACGAAATTACCTGTATGGCAACTTGTGCATTTTTCAGGGGAATTCACAATTCCATAGTGGGAGCCATTGCAATCGTTTCCTTCAAAAATAGTATAACTTCCTCCAACAGAACTTATGGCTCTGCAATTATTGCAATAACCCAGAGACAAGGAAACATGAAAATTATGGTCTGCGTTTCTAAGATAACTTTCCATCGCACCTAAAACTTGAACAACCTGCAGATCTGTTTTTGTTTCACTTTTTTTGACCATTAAGAATTTTAGTTTGCATCAGATTTAAATATAATTACAATTGAGTGTATATATGAAAATAAGGCAGTTAATTTTTTGAATTTTCTAGAGGATAATTGGTTTACACTGTAATTCAAATGCCTTTTGCAGGAGGATAATAAACTGGCTTTCCTTCTTTTTCTGCTTTTAGAAAGAACGGATGCTTTTGGCCTATCTTATAATCAGAATCTGTTTGAGGATCAAACTGGCCTTTGGCTTTAAGGTATCTCTGGCTTTCTTTGGCGAATAAATGAAATCCCCCGCGCAATTTTTCTGCAGGATCTTCTCCCAGGGTTTCATAAACAGATGCCATTTCATTAACGTTTAATTTTCCATCGGCGTCTTGGTCTGCTACTTCTTCAACCTTGAATTGCAGGCCCTGCTGGAAAATACTGCTCGCGGTTCTTTCTTTGTTTGATTTGTCTGCTTCTTCCAAAAAATAAACTAATCCGACTGCTGTCCCCGACGCTACAAGAATTCCAGCAAACCAGTCGTATAGTTTTCTCATTGCAATTATCTTTTTTCTTGATTAATAAATATTGCTGTAGTGCAATACATTAAAACTAATTCTGGAGGTTTAAGATATAATAACTTTTCTCAAGCAAAAGTTTTTAACCTTCCTCGGAATTCTTTATCTATGAAAATACGCCAGCCGATTGTGACTGTAGCAGGACACGTTGACCACGGAAAAACGTCGATACTTGATTGTTTTAGAGGGAGCTGTGTGCAAAAAGGCGAGGCGGGAGGAATCACGCAGAAGATTTCTTTTACAAAGTTTCCTCTTTCGCAAATAAAGAAAGCGTGCCCGTTGATTGAGAAGTCTGGCGTCGGATTAGAGATTCCGGGATTTTTATTTATTGACACGCCAGGGCATGCTGCGTTTACTAATCTGCGGAAACGCGGAGGTTCATTGGCTGATTTGGCTATTCTGGTTGTTTCAGCGAAGGAAGGAATCAAGCCGCAGACAGCTGAAGTTTTGAAAATTTTAAGAGAAAACAAAACTCCTTTTCTCGTCGCATTTAACAAGATTGATACGATTTCGGGGTGGCGCTCATACGACGGATTGAAAGAATCAATTGAGTCACAGGCGATTAATGTCAAGCAGGAATTTGAAGAATCTCTGTTGATTTTTCAGGGCGCCTTGTCAGAGCACGGCTTTGAATCTGACTTGTATTATGACATAAAAGATTTTACTAAAAAAATCGCGATTGTTCCGTGCTCGGCGAGGACTAAGGAAGGAATTCCTGAATTGCTTATGGTTCTTTGCGGGCTTTCTCAGAAGTTCTTGAAAGAGAGATTGAAAGTTTCTGAAATTGCTAAGGGAGTTATTTTAGAAGTTAAAAAAGAAAAGGGGCTTGAATCGATTGAGGCGATTTTGTACGACGGAATTTTGAAAGAAGGAGACGAGATTGTTATTGCTTCCTTGACTGGGCAGGTGATTGTTTCTAAAATCCGGGCGCTGGAAGAAATTTTGCCTTTGAGTTTCAAATATAAAAATGTCAAGGAAGTTTCGGCTGCGACGGGAGTTCGGCTGCATTTGACTGCGAAGGAAGGAATTGTTTCCGGAATGCCTTTCCAAAAATTGGAGAATAATCTGGCGGAGATTTCGCAGGAATTTGAAAAAGAAATTGAGGGGACGATTAATCTTGAGAACAAAGGAATTATTGTCAAGGCGGATTCTTTGGGGAGCTTGGAGGCATTACTGACCTTATTGAAACAGGGGAATGTTGACGTCGTGAAAGCTGGAATCGGCGCTATTGGAAAAACAGATGTTGTCGGTGCTAAAGCTAACTTGGGCATAAATGAATTGGACGCTGTGATTTTAGGATTTAATGTTGGATTAGAGGAGGACTTGGATGTTGGGGGCGTGAAGATTTTTACAGGAGAGGTTGTTTACAAATTAATTGAAGATTTGCAGGAGTGGCGCTCTGCTCGGCAGGCTGAAATTGAAAGAGAAAAACTAATGGGCTTGGCGCCTGTTTTCAAACTGGAAATTTTATCGAGATATGTTTTTAGAAATTCAAATCCTGCGATTTTCGGGGTTAGGGTTGTTGGCGGGAAACTTGCGAAAGGAAGTTTTGTAATTGACGAGAATGACGAGAGAGTTTCTAGAGTCAAGGAAATTCAGCATGAGAAAGAAAATATTGATTCTGCAACTGAAGGGCAGGAAGTTGCTATTTCTCTGCCGGGCGTGAATTTTGAAAGGCGTTTGGCGGATAAGAAATTTTTGTATTCGGATATGGGGGCTAAGGAGTTTAAGAGGTTTAAAGAAAATAGGGCGTTGTTATCTGAATCGGAGAAGAGGGTTTTGCAGGGGATTGCGGAGATTAAGCGGAGGAAGAATGAGGGTTGGGGCGCCTAAAGGCGCCCATACGACCGCCGCAGCTGCGTCGGCCGAGGGGAGTAGTCGACCGCCTGAGTACAGTCGGCCGAGGGCTGGGGCGCTTGAGGCGCTTAGTGACGAGAAATTAAGATAAAGAAAATTTTCCGCGACTGGTTTTTTCCTTAAGTTCCCGATTTTTCTTGATTAAGATTATCAATTTTCTTGTTATTATCGCTATTGCGATTAAAATAATTGCCACGACTAAATAAAGGATTGTTGTTTTTTTTAGAAAGGGTCTTTCCACAGCACAGGCAGTTGGGCAGGGGCCGCCGCAGTCAATGTCTGCTTCTCCCTGGTTTTGTATCCCGTCGGTGCAAGTTGGGCAGGGCTCGCAGGGGCCGCCGCAGTCAACTAACAATTCGCAGCTTCCGTCGTGACAGTTTTTTATTTTGTCGGTGCAGTTTGGATTTGTTGTGAAATAGCATTCTTGAATTTGAACTGGCCTGTTCAGGACTGTATTGCATTTGTTCACATCAAAGCAGTTACGGGGCTGAATCCCGCAGATTTCGTCTGTCCAATTATTAATTCTGCATTTGTTTCTTGTTTCTTCCTGCAATTCTTTGTCTATCAACTGAAGAATAAATGCCTGCTCTACATTTTGGCAATTTTTCCAGGATTCGCACGCCCATTTTTCAACGCAGGGTTTTCTTGCTCCGCCGCCACCGCCACCGCTGCTGCTTGGGGGAGGTGCAGAGCACGCGACTAAATTTATCGTAATATTCCATTGAACTGAAACATTAAATATCCCGTCTGTTGTTATTACTTTTGCCGTGTGCTCTCCTGAAACACCGCAGCCGAAAGTGTAAGTGAATTCATCTGTCAGATTTAACGTGTCTAATTCTTTTAGAGAATTGTCTATATACCAATATGTGTCTGGCAGTGTTCCTTCTGCGTCGTATTCCGAGACGTTGAAATAAATTGATTTATCTCCGGGATGGGAGAATTTTGATGAATTGGGATAATAAGAAGTTATATTCGGCGGCGTGCTTTGATTAGAAATTGTCAACTGGAATTTTGTGCTGTTTGTTATCGGAGCGCCGTTTTGCCTGCAAAATTCTTGAATTCTCGGATGGGGAGACGGAATTCCTCTGTCTGTTGTGTTGATAGTTATCAAATAATTTCCAACATCGGATAATTCTGGAACATAATCCATTACTCCTTTTTTGCTTATGTTGAAAAGCGGGGCGGTATTGAAGGAAATTTTGAAAGTTAAATTTTCTGAATCCTGATTGCCGTCTTCTTCATCTACTGCCTGAACTTTGTAATAGAAGAAGCAGGGATTTTTTGATAACTGGCAGCCGTAAAGATAAACTGTTTGGACAGGAATTTGGGAGACTTGCGACGCGTCGTTTTTTTCAATTACTGTTATATCGATGTCTTTTGCTGCCAATGAAGAGGACGCGTCTAATGCGCTGATTGTTCTCTTGTGAACTCCAACGTATTCTTCTGCCAGCGAGATGGAAGAATATAATTCTGCGTCGTTTATCGGGGCTTGGCCTGCTTGGGGCGAGACGAAAAAAGGATGGCTTGAGCCGCGAGGATTTAATGGATTTGTCAGACGGATTTCTGTGATGTAATCGTTTTCTCTGTCTGTTATCTGAAATATTTTTGAGAGAAAGTTATCTTCGCAGACAAATACTTCTGAAGATATGTTTATTTCTGGGGGGAAACTTGTTTGGAGTTTAACGCTTGCGTCGAAGGGGGAGAGGTCTAATAATGGAGATAAGTCTATTGCTAGGGCTAAGGGGATTGATATTAAGAGAAGCGTGATTACCAGCTCTTTTTTCATTTTATTATTAGTAAGGGATTGTATTTAAGAGTTGCGTGTTTGAGAAATTAATTTTGGGGAGGTGATTATTTGGACAGAATCTTTATGGAGATAGTTGGGGTGATAGAATCGAGAAATTATTTAGGGGAAAATAATTAGTGTGATAATATCGAGAAATTAGCCTTCGGCTAATTTCCGAGAACTTTGTGATAACAAGAGAGCTTTTTAGAGGGGGATAATTATATCGGTAGAATCGAGAAATTAGCCTTCGGCTAATTTCCTAGAAATTTATGCAAAATAGTTTTTGTTTAGTTGATAGAGAAATTTCCGAGAATTTTGATAATTCGGCAAGTTCTTTCGGTTTTTTCAATAATTTGTTTAATGGCAATATTTTTAAACCATCTTTTTCAAAAGGTAATATGGTGTTCAAACTTAATATGTCGCACAACGGAAGGGCGTGGAAGCTAGAAGTAGAAGGAGATGTTTTGTCGGGGAAATCAATAGGCGACAAGATTGACGGGGGAGTCTTGAAACCTGAACTAAAAGATTATGAATTAAAAATTACCGGCGGAAGCGACATTGCGGGTTTCCCGATGTTTTCCGGAGTTGAGGGAACTGGATTGAACAAAAAACTTTTTACAAAAGGGTGGGGTTTTACTACTCGTTCTAAAAACGGAAAATTACCTCGAGGAATTCGCAAGAAAAAAAGCATTAGGGGCAGGACAATTTCTGAAGCAATCGCGCAAGTTAATTTAAAAGTTTTGAAAGAGGGTTCTAAAAAATTGGAAGAGATTTTTCCTGAGCAGAATCAGCCGAAGGCTAAAGAAACGCCGGTTGAAGCTGTTCCTGCTGCAAAAGAATCATGAGAGGACTAAGACATCACCTAAGGAGAGAGTTCTACAGCACGAGAAGAATAAAGTTTCCAACAGATGACAGAGGTTTTTTCCAGCCGAAAGAAGAAGGACTGATACCGTTTGAAAGACTTGCGTGTTATTTCAAAAGACATATGGACGCAGCGGAATTATTTACAAGATGCAAGGCTTTTACCGAATATGAAAATATCAGGCTTATTGGAAAAGGAAATAAATTTTTTCTGAGAAAGGGAGATTATCATGCGTGCCAGAGAGCAATTTTTGCCCAGCTTTCAGAGGAACAGAGAGATTCTTTTCCGGCAGCGCAGCGAAGATATCTTGAAGAAGCCCCGCAACTTTATGGCGCGCCGAGTAATTCCAGAAGATAACAATCACATTTAAAAAAGCAATTTGTCTTAATTTTTTATGGCAGAATTAGAAACAATAAACATAGGAATATTCGGACACATTGACCACGGCAAGACAACTTTGCTGCAAAAACTCAGCGGGAAGTGGACTGATACTCATAGTGAGGAATTGAAAAGGGGGATTACAATTAAGCTAGGATACGCTGATATTATTATTTATTTTGACAGCAAGGAAGGGTATAATATTTCCAGGAAAGGCGAGAAAGTCCGGCATGTTTCTTTTATTGACGCGCCGGGGCACGAGATGCTGATGGCGACGATGCTTTCGGGGGCTGCTTTAGTCGACGCTGCAATTTTAGTGATTGCTGCTAATGAAGGAATCAAGCCGCAGACAAGCGAGCATTTGATGGCGTTGAAAGCGAAGAAAGTTGAGAACTTGATTGTTGTCCAGAACAAAATTGATTTAGTCGACGAGAAAACAGCGCGGGCGAGCTATGATTCTATCAGAAAATTTTTGGGGAAGGAATACGAAAAAGTTGAAATTATTCCGGTTTCAGCGCAGCAGGGAATTAATATTGACGAGGTTTTGCGGGCGATTTGCGAGATAAAAGTCGGAGAAAGAGATTTGAAGTCCGCGCCTGTTTTTGTTATTGCGCGAAGTTTTGACATTAATCGTCCGGGTTCTTTGCCTAAAGATTTGAAAGGCGCTGTTCTTGGCGGGAGTTTGAAAAGGGGGAGATTAAATGTTGGAGATGAGATTGAAATTAAGCCTGGAAGAAGGGAGAAAGATGACGTCGGCGTGAAATTTTTTCCGATTAAAACCAGAATAAAAGGATTGTTTGTTGGTTCTGAAAATGTTTCTGAATTGACTCCCGGCGGTTCTGCTGCAATTGAAACTGGCTTGGACATGGCGTTGGGAAAAGCTGACGCATTGAGCGGTAATCTGGCTTCTACTGTTAATGGGCTGCCCAAAGCTGTTTCAAATATGAAATTAAAATATAAATTATTTCCAGAAGTTTTTGGAACAGGAGGGCATTTGAAAGTTGAGGAAATTAAGAAAGGAGAGACGCTGATGCTTTCGATTAATACTTCTGTGGTTGGCGGGAATGTTGTTCATATTACTGATTCTGAATTGGAAGTTTCATTAAAAGTTCCTGCGATTGTTTTTTCCGAGGATAATTTGGGAATTGCGAGGAATGTTAAGGGGCATTGGCGATTGGTTGGGTATGGGGTTGTTTGCTGATTTTGAAAGATAGTTTTATAAACTATTTTTATTTATTAGATAAATGGTGAGCGAAATATTTTCAACGTGCGAAAATACCTTGAGTCCTGTCTGGGCAGTGATGGGGATGGGAGTTATCGGGAGTTTGATTGCGATTGGAATAATGATTGCCCTGATTGTTTTTGTTGGGTTGTACATTTATCATTCTTTGGCGTGGGTTAGAATTGCGCGGAAGATGAAATACAAACGCGCCTGGCTTTCGTGGATTCCTATCGCGAATATTGCAATGATTTTGCAGCTCGGAGGATTTCACTGGGCTTTTATCTTTTTAATTCTGATACCGATATTAGGATGGCTAGCTCTTGCTGTTTTGGGGATAATTTCTTTGTGGAGAATTTTTGAGAAAAGAAAATACCCCGGGTGGTTTAGTCTTGGAATAATTATTCCTCAAGTTGGATGGATTTTGTATTTGATTGCGATCGGGCTTGCGGCTTGGTCTGACAGGAAATAAAGAATAGTTTTTTAAACTAAGACAGTGTTAAATAATTGAAAGAAAAAGGAAAAGGAGGTAAAATGGTAAACTATACACCGGTAGAAGTTATTGCGTTGATTTTTATAATCTTTGCGCTGGTAAAAATGATCGTGCTGATAGTGAGTCCTTCTGCGTGGATAAAACTGACAAAGAAAATCTGGGCGAATGCGAGCATGATGAGGCTTGTTGGTTTGGTTTTAGCTGTGGTTGTACTTTTCTTTTTACTGACAGAAATGACGATTGTACAGATAGTTGCTGCGGCTGTTTTCATGGCACTACTAGCAATGGTTGGGCTGGCTTCGGAAGTTGAATTTCTTCTTAAGAAATACAGGGCGCGAATGGCGAGCAAAAGTTTCTGGAAAGAACACTGGCTTTATGCGCTTATCTGGCTGGTTTTGATTATCTGGACAGGCAAAGAGCTTTTAATGTAATTTTTTCTTTTTCTTTTTTTATCTAAATGTTTTTAATGTTTGAATTTTGTTTGTTTTGATGGGCGTGATTGAAAAATCAATTGGGGCGTGTGTTGTTCTCGCTGGAGCTGGGACAGGAAAGACGCATACGATTGTCGAGAAGGTAAATTATTTGGTTTCTAATGGGATATATGCGCCGGATAAAATAGTTTGCATTACTTTTTCCAACGAAGCTGCGAATTCTTTATTGGCGAGGGTGCAACATTCTCTTGAGAAAAACGGCGATAAAGTAATTATCAGGACTTTTCACGGCTTCAGCGCTGACTTGCTTAGGGAATTCGGAGACAAGATAGGACTGAATAAAAATTTTAATATTCTAGACCCTGACGAAGCAAAAGTTGTTCTGCATACAAATTTGAAAGTTCCTATAGGCAATTGCTCGCGATATGTCGGCTCAATTGGGCAGGCGAAAGATTTAGGCATTAAAATTGAAGAAGTGGAAAATTATTTGGCTAGAGAAATGGAAAGATTTAATGAAATTGATTTGGAGAAAAGACTGGAAACTTTGCAATTTGAACTGCAAACTTTGTATCTTCATGGAGACGCTGGGAAAAAAAGTCTTTTGAATCAGGAGATTAAAGAGATTAGCGATTTGGTTCAGCTGAGAAAATTTGTGAAATACTGGCGGGCTTATGAAAAACTTAAAAAAATCAGAAATTACCAGGACTATTCTGACTTGAATAATAATGCTCTGGTTTTGCTGGAGAGATTTCCGGAAATTAGCGAAAATTACGATTATGTCATTGTAGACGAATTTCAGGACACGAATAAAATACAGCTGGATTTTTTGAAATGCCTCGCGAGGAAGAAAAATATAATGGTTGTTGGAGACATGAATCAGTCCATCTACAGGTTTCGGGGAGCGTATAATAAAAACTTTGACGAGTTCAAGAAATATTTTAACGTCGGTAACAGCGAAATTTTTAATCTGGACAAATCATTCAGGTCGTCGGACAGGATTCTGCGAACAGCGCATAAATTAATCTGCAATAATTACACTGATGAGAAAGAATGCTTCCAAGTAAAAAGTTTTAATAACCGCGAGGGGGGAAAAGTTGAAGTTTATGAATTGAAAAATGCGCGGGAGGAGGCGCGGAAAGTTGTAGAGATTATAAAAGAAGAGACGAGCAAAGGGGTTGGGGCGGAAGAAATTTGCGTTTTGTACAGGAACCACAATTACGGACGCATTATAAAACAGGCGCTGGAATTTAATGGAATTGAATATTGCGCTGTTTCCAAAGCGTCGCTGTTAAAGCAAAAATCAGTCAAGGCGGTTGTTGATTATCTTACTATTTTGAATAACCTGAAATTTCGAAAACGCGGCGGGGAAGAGGCATGGTGGGATTTGGTTTACCAGCAGAACTTCAGCGAAAAAGATTTGATTAAAGTCGGGAGATTTCTAAAAGATAACTTCGAGAGCGAAAATATTTCTGCACTTTTGCTGAATGAACTTGATAAAATCGGGCTGAGCGATGAAGGAAGGATTTACGCAAAAATGCTGACTGAAAGAATCAAGCTGATGATTCCTTCTCTTTCTAAAACTCTGGGCGAACTGGTTAAAGACGTGTTTAATTATTCGGGATTTGCCAGCAAATTAGAAAGCAGGGAACAGAGAGAAAGCATGATGAACCTGAATAAGTTTTATGAGCTGGCTGTCAAGCATTCTTCTTTGCACGACGCTGATTTGGAAATTTTTCTTGCTCATCTTGGAATCCTGAAGAATTTGGGGATTGAAATTGAGGCTGCGCGAATTGAAGACAGAGGAGTAAGACTGATGACATTGCATGCGACTAAAGGGCTGGAATACAAGACAGTGATTGTTACGAACATGGCTGAAAAAAGATTTCCGATAGACAGAATTCAGAATAATTTTTTGATTCCTCTGTGCTTGTCGCCGGAATTTGTTAATCTTGGCTTGACTAAAAATGACATGGATTATTATTTATATGAATACGAGCGGAAGCATTTGCTGTTTGAAGAGCGCAGGCTTTGCTATGTTGCTTTCACGAGGGCAAAATCGAGATTGGTTTTGACTTACGCTTCTGATTATAGGGATAAAAAGTCATTTGCCTCCAAGTTTTTGCATGAGATAAAATATCAAGGCAATCCCGACATTGATTTTAAAATTGATTCTGACGAAAAATATTTTGTGCCGGAAACTAAAATAAAGCCCGCTGTTAGTTTTGATGTTTTATCGCGCTTGAATTTCGAAGGAATTTTTCTTAATGAAAATAAATCTGAGAGAAAGGAAGTTTTTTCTCCGAGTTCTTTACTTACGTTTAATGAATGCCAAAAAAGATTCGAGTACAAGTATGTGTATAATATGCCGGAGGACAAAACGATTTACTGGGAGGCGATGCGTCTTGGCTCTTTTGTGCATTCTGTTTTGGAAATTGGAGTCAAGAATAATTTTCGTTCTTTGAAAGAGTTTGTTGATTTTGCTCTTGAATTAAGCAGAATGGAAGGATGGGAGAATATTGAACTGGATGAGGCGGAGTATTTGATTAAAGTTTTTTTTGAGAGGAACAAGACGAAATATTCTGATAAGTCCATGACAGAGCAGAAATTAAAAATGGAGATTGACGGCATTAAATTTATAGGATTTGCTGACAGAATTGATTTTAACGACGACGGAATTGAAATTATTGATTACAAGACAGGGAAGAGTGTTGTTGGGGTTCGGGAGAGAAATTGGCAGCTGGGATATTATGCTTTGGCTGCTTCTTCATTTGGACCTGTTCGGCGAATAACTCTCGAGATGCTTCGTCATGAGAAACCTTTGGAATTTAAATTATCTGACGATGGGAATGCTGTTGAGGTTGGCTCGGGGAGAATGAGCTTTAATATTCACGAGATTAAAGAGGAATTAGTTTCAACTGCGCGGAAGGTTTTGGAGGCTTATGAAAAAGGATTCAAGGCTTGTTCGGTTGAGAAGAATTGTGAGTTTTGCAACGAGTGGGTTCACGGGTTATAAGATAGAAATAATTAAAAAGTCAGAATTGAAAAATATTTAATGGATAAAAAAATTGCTTTTGAAATTGAAGGATATGTTTGGGAGCCAGTTGAAGATAGTATTTTAGTTGTTCCAATTGAATGCAGATTTAATACAGACCAAGGTGTGAGATACGATCATCCAAAGAATAATCTTTTATTGGAAGGAAAGTATGATTTATTTAGAGAACAAGGAATTTTAGAACAGGGAGCAAGATTTGTATTTAGAGGATATAATGATAATCACTGTGAAGTTGAGTTTGTTGACGATCTTAGAGAGGTTGTTGAACTTCCGAGCGATATTGAACAAATGCTTAAGGAGTTGGATGAACTTCAGACAAGAGCTCGAACAGAGCAAGATAGAAGAGGATTTTAAGGATGGAAATAATTATTTTGGATTTTGCGCTTTGATAATTGTTTCTGCTAAAATTGGATCAATCTCGACATATTCCAGAGGTACTGCCCATAAAGGGTAAGGGATAAGCTGCCTTTTTTCTTCAAAGTCTACAACACAGGCATTTATTTTTTCAAGACCATTACCTTTTTTTCTTAAGTTTTCTGCTTTGATTTCTACTGCTTGCTTTCTTGTTTCAAACTTATCATAAACTAAGACAGTCGGTCCAGTTAGATATCTTATTACTGGAGCATTAAGTTCCTCGCCATTTGATGTTGAAGCATAAACTCGTCCTATGCCCAGTTCTCTTGTTAATATCGGGATTGCCATAGAAGAAAGTTAGAAATTGGTTATTTAATTATTATTGTTCCAGAGAATAAATTTTTAAGGTACGTTTTATTTTGTCTTTGATGAAACCAATTTTTATAATTGAACATCTGGAGCCGAAGATGTGGGAATGGTGCGTTATTGAATACAAAAATATTTCTAAGATTGTCGGCGCAGGGAATTTATGGTTCACGAATGTTCCACTGAAAGATTTTGCCAAGGTTAAGAAGTTTGGAAAAGTTTTTAGCGAATCTGTCAAAGAGATGAAACTTGAAAATGCTTGTTTATTAGATATGGAAAGCGGCGAAAAACTTTTACCGGCAGATGCTTCGAAATTTAATTATTTTATATTTGGGGGAATTCTTGGGGATAATCCGCCCCGGAAAAGAACAGAGGAAGAGCTGACAAGGTTTATGAAAAATGCTGAAATTAGAAATATCGGAAAAAGCCAGTTTAGCACAGACAGCGCGGTTTTTGTTGTTAGCGAGATTTGCAAAGGCAGGAAATTGGAAGATATTGAATTTGCCGACGAGATTAAAGTTAAAATTAATAAAATTGAATCAACAAGCCTGCCGTATAAATATCCGTTAAGGGACGGAAAGCCGATTATTTCGAAAGAGTTAATTAAGTATTTGAAGAAACATTAATAAGGGAGATATGTTTACAGAGATAATGAAAAAGGTGATAAAGAAGCCGTGGGGAAAAGAGGAAGAATTTGTTTTGAATTCAATGTGCAGTGTTAAAATTCTAAATGTTAAACCGCATGCGAGAACGAGCTTGCAGTATCATTCTCATAGGGACGAGTTCTGGAGAGTTTTAGAACCTTGCAAAGTTTGGATTGGACGCAAAAAAATAAACGCGAAAAAAGGTGATGAGTTTAGAATCAAGAGAAAGATGGAGCATAGACTAGAGGGGCTGAATAAAGAAGGAAAAATTTTAGAGATTTCTTTTGGGAAATTTGACAAAGATGATATTGCCAGAGTTGAGGACGACTACGGCAGAAAAAAATAATTTTTTATTTAATCCCGAATAGATTATTTATGTAAAACGCTATAACTACAAACAAGAGATAAAATAGTATCAGTAACACGCCTTCTTTTTTGTTGATGGACTTTTCAGATTTCATGAAAATAGTTGTGAGAAGTCCTGCCAAGAACATTGCGGTACCGGTTATATAGAGATTATAAGAATTGCAGTCAAACGGGGAAATTAACGCGATTAATCCTAAGATTATCGACGCATCGGTAATTACTGTTCCCATTATGTCTCCTAAAGCGAGACTGTCGTGATTTTTTCTTACTGCTCTAATTGAAAAGATTAATTCGGGGAGGCAGGTTCCCATGGCCAAGATAGTTATTCCTATTAATATTGCAGGTAATTTTGCGTCGTGGGCAAAATTTACCGCAAATTTTACAGTGAGAAATGCGCTTAGCAAAATAATCACAAAACTTAATATCAAAAAGAATAAAATTTTAAGAAAGGGCTGTTTTTTTCTGTGATGAACTGTTTTATGAAACCGCCGGTTATCTTTATAAATTTTAACAAAAAACAATGAGCCCAATAATACCAATATTAAACCATCCAGTCTAGAGAATCTTCCATCGAAACCTAAGATTAGCGGAAATAAAAGGATAATAAGATAGAAAAAATTGTCGCCCAATATTTTACTTTTAACTTTTATTCCCTTTGAAGCAAAAAAAGCCACTATCCCGAAAACCAAAGTTAGGTCTACTATGTTTGAGCCCAACAAAGTTCCAAGTCCCAACTCGGGCTCCCCGTTAAAAGAAGACATAATCGAGACAGTTGCTTCCGGAAGAACAGAGATTAAAGCAATAATAAAAAAACTTACGATAAACTCCGGGAATCTAAGAATTTTTGCAAGATGAGAAGAATATTTAATCGCGTGCCCCGCGAATTTTATCAACACCAGCAAGGATGCTAAGAAAAATATTAAATTTGTGATTATCATTTTCACCTCGTTTAATTATAAATTTTCATGTTTAAAAATCTCTCTATAAAAATTGATTCGCCTCGATTAAAGAAAGGAGCGCGGAAATTGTGGATTCTGCGCCTTGATTATTGTTCACTGTTTCGTGCCCCAGCCCGTCGTAGCATGCGCCTGTTTCAGCGTCGTATAATTTTAATTTCAAATCATTTTCTCCCAGGTACCAATTCAATGATTTTGCTGCTCTTTCTTTCCAGAGTTTATTCTGAGTAATTCTGTAAGCTTCCTTGCATGCTAAAATCATTTCGTGCGCTTCGATTGGCTGCTGGTCATATCTTGCTTTTTCTTTTCCTTTCTCCCAAAATCCCTTGCACCCGATTGGAACAAAATGCTTGGTTTTATCGTCGGTTTGAACAGTGTCCAGCCATTCCAGTGATTTTAATCCTGCTTCTATCATGTCGTGTCTTTCTAACCTGCGCCCTGTGATTAATAGTGCTTGCGGCAAAGCCCCGTTAGCGTAAGAAAGAATATCTTCAAACCAAATCCAGCTTTTTGAATTATTTTCATTATAAAAAATTAATAATTTATCAGCTAAGTTTTCAGCTGCGGCGAGCGGCTGTTTTGAATCTGGATACGCTTCTAAATAATAGTCTATTCCGCGGATAGAATACGCCCAGGCTCTTGGCGACGTAAAAGAAATTATTGGCTCGACGGCGCTGTCAAAAAGTTTTTGGGCTCTTGCTTTTATGGCTTCGTCGCTTGTTTTTGCGATTGCAAATCCCAATCCCCAAAGCGCCCTGCCGTGGCTGTCTTCTGAACCTGAATCGTTTTTCTTTTCTTCGCCGCTAATCCACACTCCTGCGCTGGTTAGAAAATTTCTGAACCTTTTATTGTGTGGATTGAATGCTTTTTCTAAAAAAGAGAGATAAGTATTTGAGAGATTTTTTGTTTGGTGGGAGTTTTCTAATGCTGTTGAAAGGATTAAACATCTTGAATTGTCGCAAGTTGTGTAGCCTTCTTCTAAATTCGGCTCTTTGCGGTTTGCGTGCTGGAAGATTCCGACGCTGTCAGTCATTTTTAGGATGTGGGTTAGATTAATTGTGTTCATGCTTTAATTTAGGGCTTGAGATTTATAATTGTTTGCTGGGAAGAAGATTTTGCAGAAATAATTAACTGGAAGACAAATTAAAATATTAGTTATTTTTGAACATTAGATTTATATTTGTTTAAATTTTACTGGAGTTATGGATTTAATGAAGACTAGAGAAATCGCCTGCAGAGTTAGAGCAGATTTTGAAGCTGGAGCGATTGACGAATCTGAGCTAAAATTATTATACCGGCAATATAATCCTCTCGATGATATCGATTCTTTTATGGCGCATGCCAGAGAAATGTTTCCGCGCTTAAATTGCGGTTTAGCTACGGTTTATTTGAAAAAGATTTTTCCCGACGGTAAAATTGCAATGGGAAAATACGGGGAGAACAACCATACATTTCTTTTATTGGATGAATTAGTTATTGATATAACTTCTGACCAATATGGCGGCCCCAAAGTTTATGTCGGCGGGCTTCAGAGTCCCTGGTCAATTAGTAATATTCCAGCGACTTGAAAATTTTCTCCAGAGAGATTTTTCTTACTGTAGTTATGGTGTCGGCTCCGCCGCTGTAAATCAAGACGTCTTTTTTGTTTAGGTCTTCGACAAGGCCAGTTGGGAAAGTGACGTTATTCATGAATCCTTGTTTTTCAAATATATTTTCCGGGGAATACAGCGGCTTGTTGGCTGGAGAGCGGGCCAGGATTTTTTCAGGGTTTTTCAAATCCAGAAGAACTGCGCCGGCGCTGTAAACTGAATTATTGTCTACGAGCCTAACGCCGTGATAAATCACAAGCCATCCTTTTTTTGTTTTTATCGGCGGGGGGCCTGCGCCGTTTCTTGCTTCTTCCCAAGAATATTCGCGAGTTCTTAAAATGTTTTTTTCCCTTCCCCAATAAATTAAATCTTTAGAGTATGAAATCCAAATGTCTGCTTTGCTGATTATGTTGCTTTCGGGGCGATTCAAGGCGACAAATTTTCCGTTTATTTTTTCCGGGAAGATTACAACGTCTTTATTCTGCTCTTGAAAGATTATTCCCCTCCTTTCCCAGTTTTTTAAATCACTTGAAATTGCCAGAGTTGCAGAAACGCCGCTTGCTTCTGACACAGAAACATAAGTCATCAGATACTTCCCGCCAATTCTAACTATTCTGGGATCCTCGACTCCGTATTCGCTGGTTTCGGGGGCGGGGGAAAAGTCTTGAACTTGACTTTTCTTTTCTACTTTCAACCCGTCTTTAGAAAGAATTACTTTCCGGAAATGCGAAATCGTCGGCAATTTGCAAGAATCTGAAACAAAATAATTTTTGTTTTTTCCGATGACTCCTTTTAGAGATTTATCTTTTTCTTTGTCATATTCTTTTTTTGTGACGATTATCGGACAAAAATTTTGCTCCTTGAGTTTCGGAAAAGATTCTGCAACTCTAACCATCAGAAGAATTTTTTTGTTTGGAAGGCGAATTGCGCCAGGGTTCAGGATTCCTTCAATTTCCCAACTTTTATAGCTGGGCTTGAAGTCCTTTGGTTTTAGCAAGATTTTTATTTCCATCTTTTTATTTATTTAGGAAAGGGATTTTATAAATTGTTTGATTTTGGAAATAGAAATTATTTTTTCTATAATTGGAGATAAAAATTTATAAAAAACCACATTTTTATCTGCATATGAATTTCAAAGATTTTTTTAGGCCTTATTCTCCTGAAATTAGGGGGAATTTAGAAGAATACTTAAGGCAACATGACGGAACGAGTGCAGATAATCTTTTTCATGGACCAGAGTATTTTTTTATTATCCGGGATAGAAGATTAATGGTTCCTGATTTAACTTGCGTGAGAGTCGACCAGAGCCCAATTCCAGACATATTATATTTTGTAAATTCTGATTATTTATTAGAGAGCAGCGGTAGTGGAGAAGATAACATGAGTCTTATGTGGGCAAAAAAAGGCACGTATAATCCAGAGCATGCATTAAGAAATAAAAATTGGTCGATTTTACATTTAAATATTTGATAAATCTGAGACTATATAATTGGACTATTCTCGCAACCGAAGAGAATTTATACTAGGTATCTCACTTTACTTGATGGAAAAACTGATTCAGGAAGCGATGCTCGCAGAGCATAAGAAAATGGAATCGATGCTGAAGAAATTTGAGAACCACATCGGCGAGGGGGGCAGTTCTATTAAAGAAAAATTAAATGAAATCAAATGGAATATCCAGAAGCACTTTTTTATCGAGGAGAACGCTGTGTTCAGTCTTTATGTTCCTGCGAGCAGCTGGGAGGTTTCAAGCGTTGACCGGATACTGAGAGAACACGAAGAGATTATGAAACTTGTTGAAAAAGCGGAGAAGAATTTGCGCCGGGAAAATGTTGACAAAGTTATTTCTATGCTCAGAAGCCACGCAAAGTTTGAGGATGAGAATTTTTATCCTTCTTTGGATGAGCAGCTTAATTCAGAGCAGAAGGAAAAAATACTTGGGAGAGTTGGGGAGATTATTAAGGGGTAATTTGTATTCGGGAGGATTAATTATTTGGGAAGGGGGTTCGGTGGGGTTGGGGTTTTGATTAGGGGGAATTGAGTAAATTTATAAATCATTTTTACCTCGCTATTTTATGAAGAGGATTGATAGCGTAAAATTCTGGATGGCGCATGCGTTCAGGCTGCTTTTGATTTTTGCAATTGGGCAATCGATTTATTTTGGGGAATGGAATATTTTGTTTTATTCTATACTTACTTTAATTTTGATAAGTCTGCCGGGCATTATTGAAAAGACGTCGAAAATTGATTATCCGAGCGAGTTTGAACTTTTGATTATGGCATTTATTTTTGCGTCGCTGTATCTTGGAGAGATTAACAGCTTCTATACCAGATTTTGGTGGTGGGACGGGCTTTTGCATACGATTTCCGGATTGATTATCGCTTTAATTGGATTTACTTTGGTTTGGATTTTGAACAATGAAGAGAAAGTAAGAATTAAGATGGGCTTGGGATTTATTGCTATTTTTGCTTTTTGTTTTGCTTTATCTGCCGGCGCGATTTGGGAAATTTTTGAATTCGGGCTGGACCAAATTTTCGGAATGCACATGCAGGAAACAGGAATAGTTGACACGATGTGGGATTTGATTGTTGATTCTATCGGGGCTTTAATCGTTTCTCTTATTGGGTATTTTTATCTTCGGGGAGGGTTTAGATTTATAGAAAATTGGGAGAAGAATTTTATTAATTTGAATAAGCATTGGTTTAAGTGAATTTTTGTTGGGGAGAGTAATTATTTGGAAAGAATCCTCGATAAATTGCGAGTTTTACTAATGGCGGGTTGTGAATTTAATGCTCTGCAGGGCATTCTTATTATCTTAAGGTTATTAAAGCATAAGAATATTTAAAAATAGGATTTATCCATAAAGAGTATGGCAAAAAAACAAAATGTTAAAGGCTTAGCACTTATTGTGCAGTTAGCATCAGAATTAGGTGTTAATTTAAAAGATACTAAAGTCGCTATAGCAACAGATAAAGGGAGTGCAAAAGCAAGATTATATGACGGCTCTTTAGAAGTGAATTTATATTCCTTAAATCGCCCTACTGTAACAGTTGACTCTCCTAGAAATCCGGGAATTGTAATAGCACTTGTAGACCATCAAAGAGACTTAGCTCCTGAAGATGCAATTTATTGTATCACGGCACATATGCCTCAGCAAGATGGAACAAACGATGCGCTTAATGGGGATGTCTATTCGGTCTTTGTTGGACCAAAGGGTATAATTCTAGACGAATCAGCAAGAAGAAGAGTTACAGAGCTTTCTGAATAGCACAGGTAATTTCAAATTACTCATTTAAAGAAAAAATTAAAAATTGTAAAGAAAAAATTAAAAAATAAATTAAAATCTTAAGTAATAAATAAATTTATTCTCTTGATTTCATTGGTCTGGCTTCGTTCACTTTAAGTTCTCTACCTTCAATGTCCTTGCCATTCATTGCTTCAATTGCCTGATTAGCTTCTTCGTCATTTTCGAAAGTTACAAATCCGAATCCTTTTGATCGGCCTGAGTACTTGTCGGTTATAACTACAGCTTCTGTCACTTCGCCGTATTCTGAAAACATCTCTTTAAGATCTTTGTCAGTTACTTTGTAAGGCAAATTTCCTACATATACTTTCATTCTTCCTCCTGAATCATTTATCTTCGCTAAGCTTTTACTTAACATAAATATTGGAGAAAGTGGGTATTTAAATTGTTGGGTTGGGGAGTTTTTAGCAAGAAAAGATAAGAATTATTGGATTGTTGCTTTTATTATAACAACGTCTTTGAGGGGGCGATCCTGCGCGTTTGTTTCAACTTTTGCGATTTCATCGACGACGTCCATGCCTTCAATGACTTTGCCGAATGCAGGATGTTTTGTGTCCAAGAAATTGTTGTTTACCAAGTTTATGAAGAATTGCGAGCTTCCGGTATTTGGGCCTGCGTTCGCCATTGAGATTGTTCCCCTGTTGTTTTTGTTTCCACCTTTGTGAGTGAATTCGTCTTTGATATTTGGAATTGATGAATCGCCGTAGCCTGTTCCTGTCGGGTCGCCGCCTTGTATCATGAATCCGTCAATTATTCTGTGGAAAATTACTCCGTCGTAGGTTCCTTGTTCTACTAAATTTTTGAAATTGCCTGTTGTGATTGGCATGTCGTCGTATAATTCTATGACTATGTTTCCGTGGTTTGTTTCTAAGAGGATTTTTGTGGTTGGTGTCATTTGTATTTTATCTATTATGATATTTGTAATTGAGAGATTATTTATTTCTATTCTTGGCAAGACTATTAGAAGGATTATAATTGCGACTGCTATTAAAAAGATTGCGGTTTGTTTTTTCATTTTATCTTTTGTTTATTACGTGCTCGCATTCGGAGCATTTCCATTTTTCGAAGACGTCTTCTTTGTACGAGAAAGGCAGCAAGTAACCTTTTCCGCATTGAGGGCATTTTGGAAAAATGCATGAGTTGTTTTCTTCCGGCATTTTATTTTATTGGTTTTGGGGATTATAAAGTTTTTGGAGATTTGGAAAGGGAAGAATTATTTTTGGAGAGGGGATTAGTTATTATAAAAGGAATCCTGTTCGGCTGCGGGTTTTTGACGAGGGGCTGTGAATTATTTGGGGAGGAGAGTAATTAAGATGATAAAATCCTGCGGGGTTTGGGGTTAATGAAATTTAGTAGATATTTAGAAGAAACAGAACTGATTAATCTTCGTCTTCGCAGTCCTCGAATTTTACTTCATGGATTTTTTCCCAGTCTTCTTTTCTTTTCTTGCTGCATTTGTCGCAGTATTTTCTCGGGAATCTTGCTCTTGGATTGATTTCAAATTCTTTCTGACAGTCTGCGCATTTTTTTGTTTTCATTTTTTTGGGGGGAGAATTGTTTAGTTTAATGGATGATTCGACGGATTAAACCTGTCCGGTTTGACTGAATTTTCTCATTGCCTGCTCGAGAATTACCTGCGGGGCAAAACCTTTTCTGCTGCACGCTTTTGCGAAATCGTCGTATGTTGCCTGGTCTATCATGCATTCTAATTTTCTTTTTCTTGCGCCGGGAGGTGTTGATGCCATGGTCCATTAAGAAAGAGGGAGTATTTAAATTTTAGTTTTGGAAATTTGGGAGGAACGCCCCAACCACGAGTACGACTTTTTTAGAGAAAAAGTTGTACGGATCAAAAAACTATTCTTATAATTACGCAGGATTGCTATTTAATAAATATCGTGATTTATATGGATTGGTCCGGTATAAACTTTTCTTTCTGCATCCCTTACTCTTTTAACAATAGAATCTTCTTCTTCCAATTTCTTTAATCTTTTATCTGTCACGTTCTCACCCAATATATTTGAAATTATTACTCCTCCAAAACCGATTAATGCTCCAGCTATTACATAGTTATAATTCTCTGGCTCTTTTCCAGTCGAAATGTAAGGATAAAACATAGTTGCTGATGAACATGCGAGCGACACAAAAGAACCTAACAAAGAGACTAATGTGCCTTTTTCTGAAGCTTTCGATATTTTACTTCTACCCTGTTTTAATTCAGCTTCCTTAACTTCACCATATGTCGGCGGATATCCAAATTCTGTCATGAAATTTTTATGTTAGTCTTTTTTTTAAAGATTTGTATGATAAAGATGCCCCAACCACGAAGCGAAAAATTTTAGAAAAATTTTTCAGCTGGCTTTCAAAACTATTTTTGGATTTCACTTCGTGAAAAAATCAATAACCTAAAAGAATAATTTATCCTCTCTTTTCTGCCCTAACATAATGTCCGCCAGTTGAAGGTATAACGCTAAATACTGCCTCGTGTTCCCTAAGGATCAGGCTACAGAATGTTCCAAATGAACCTTTTTCATCTAATTTTCCTTCGATATAATCAGGGGTATACGTTAATATCTTAAGATGGGGTGAGGGAGCAAGCCGATTTAAAAATTCTTCAAACGGGCTCGGCACGTTATTTCTTGTCCTTCTTGCTGTTTGGCCATATCCGTTTTCGTCGCCACCCTCCCAAGAAGTATCAAAATAAGTGCTGTCTCCATCATCTTCCAAAACCATATTTCCAAAGGCTCTTTGAGCAATCATGAGTTCAATTGGATTTAGCTTTTTTCTCCAACCTTCCGGTATATAAACCGTTCTTAATACTTCACCATCATCATCAAACCCATGCAAACAACTGGATTCAAAGCATATAGTCCCGGGGGCTTTTTTTATCCCTCTTATAGTAAATGGATTAAACTCAAATCCGTTTGGAAGCATAAGCAACGGATTACCTTCTCTTCTTGCTAAAAAACATAATGCGCTGCCCTCATAAAACCTCCCATCTTCTTCAGTTCCCTTTGTCCATAATGCATAATCTGCTGTAATAAAACTATTCCCGGCCATTGAGGCATCAACTAAACTCTGTGCAACGATCTCATCGGAGTGGGACATACTATTAGGATTGATTGTTTGAAGAACTTCTCCAAGATCTTTTCCAGTGATACTTTCAATCGTCATAAAGTGTGTATGAATTTTATATATTTAAAGATTTATTCACTAGGGAATATCTTAGATGATTTATTCACTAGGGAATATCTTAGATGATTTATTCACTAGGGAATATCTTAGATTAACGCCCCAACCGTAAGGGCAGTCTATCTTAGAACGCCTTGAATATCGAAACTGTCTTAATCTTTTATTTTGATGTTATTCTGAATTCACGACGGTATTTATATTTTTCGCTCATTTACGACAATTGTAACAAACATAGTCGCCGCCCTTATACGAATCAGAACGGTAGTTTTTACCGCATTTTTTGCAGGTAACAATATACTGCCTAGGTTCGCTTGCGAGTGGAAGAGGGATGTAGCTATTCGTGAAAACTTTTGATCCTGGAGCAAGAGCGAATGACGAATCGGTAGAGAGAATAGCTCCGCTCGATGGGAGGGAAGTTGTAAAAGGATTCAACACATAATTTGAAGGCAATTTAGACAACTCATCTTTTTGAAGCTCGTAAATCTTTTTTGTTTTTTCTTCTATCTCTATTTGCTTTTTGGCACTCTCGTTTTTTAGTCTTTTTAATTCGATAGTTTTTTTTATTATTTCTGAATCTATGTCTTTCTTTGTTTTTTCTTTTGATTCTTTTATATTGGATATTTCTTTGTTTAAATCTCTGATTACGTTCTGGGCTCTTCTTTCATACAGCTCTAATTCCCTAAGTTCTATTTCCTGTATCATCCTTTTCTTTGCGATATTTGCTGTTTCTTCGCGTTGCTCTTCCCTGTAATTCCATAACGCAAACCCAAGATAGAAACAATAAACTGAAATGAGTAGACTTATCGCGTGTGTCACTATTTTTGTCCGCGTTAAGATATGAAAATCAAGGTTAGTAATATAAAACGGATAAAACCCAAAGATAAAAGTAACTATTGCTACCGACAGAAAAAAAGTGTGGGGATAATTATACTTGATATTTATCATGTTTGAGAAGCATAACTAAACTTTATTAAATTTGTGGTAATTCGTGTTGAATTATTTTTTGTTAAATATCTCATTAACTTTTACCATAACAGATTTAGCAAAGAAACTCTTCCAGCATTCGTAATGAAAGCATTCGAATTCTATAATCTTTCCTTTATTCTTTGAAATAAGCATACAGAATTTATCTCTCTTTTCGTCTATGCTTTTTTTGCATTTAGTGCAATATTTTGCCATCTTGCTATACCTATAATTACACAGATTTGCTATAAAAAACTATCTGTGTTTTTATACAGATGGGAAGAAGAAATATTCTTGAGGTGATTGAAGATATTCTTAAAGTTCTAAGAAAAGAAAAAGAAATGTCTGTTAAAAGAATTTCCGAAGAAGTAGAGTCGCAATGGGAAACGACAATTAAGGCTTTAGATTTTATGAAGAAGATTAATTTAGTAAAAGAACGCGAAGGCAAGAAGACAAATAAGAGGGAGAGATTGTTTTCGCTGCTTAAAGATTTTTCTCGAAGCTAATCTGCTTTCATTCATAAAAATCCATAGAAAAATTTATATGCTCGAGAATCCTTTTATAAATCTAAAGAGGTAAAAAATGTTAAAAGAGTGGAAAGTTGCAGATTTATTTGCGGGCGTAGGTGGGATAAGACTTGGTTTTGAAAAAGCAGGGTTCAAAACAGTGTTTGCGAATGACTTTGATAAAAGTTGCAAGAGCACCTACGATCTGAATTTTGAGGATGTCAAACTAAGTCCTGAAAATATCCTGAACTTAGAAATAAAAAGTTTACCAAACTTTGATGTGCTCACAGCCGGGTTTCCCTGTCAACCATTCAGCATTGCAGGTTATCGCAAAGGATATAGCGATACAAAGGGGCGTGGCAAACTTTTTTTTAGAATAGTGAAAATTTTAAAAGAGAAGAAACCTCAAATAGTTTTTCTGGAGAATGTTAAAAATTTAAAAAGTCATGACGACGGAAACACCTTTAAGATTATTGAGGAGGTACTGACAAGCCTTGGTTATTACATAAAAACTGAAGTTCTAAACAGTATGACTCACGGGAATATTCCACAACATCGAGAAAGAATATTTATTGTTGGATTTTTAGACGAGAAAAAGGCAGAAGCTTTCAAGTTTCCAAAAGAAATTCCGTTAAAAAAATCTTTTAAAAACTTCACTGCTGCTGAAGCAGAAGATAAATATTATTATAACAATAAACCTTTGTTTGAGAGGATAAAAAAAGATGTAAATTCAGAAAATACTACTTATCAATGGAGAAGAAGATATGTACGATCAAACAAAAAAGGAGTTGTTCCGACATTAACCGCGAATATGGGCCTTGGGGGTCACAATGTTCCCATAATAAAGAATGGAAGAGGTATAAGGAAACTTACTCCGCGCGAGTGTTTTTTATTGCAAGGATTTCCTAAAAGTTTTAAATTGCCGGATATCTCAGACAACTGGCTTTATCATCAAGCTGGAAACAGCGTGACTGTACCAGTTGTAAAACGAATAGCAAAAGAGATAAAAAGAGTTTTATAAAACTAATTGGTGCTCCCAGAATCTTACAACTTTCCAACCGGAATTCTTATATGCTAAAGTAATTTCCTTATCTCTTGAAACATTTTTTTCTATTTTTGGCAACCAATATTTTTTATTTGCTTTTGGTTCTACAAAATGATAAGGGCATTTGTGCCAGAAGCAGCCATCAACAAAAACAATAACTTTCTTTTTATAGTTTATGAAGTCTGGATTTCCAAAAAGATTTTTAGGATGATAAGCAAATCCCTTGAATTTTTTCTTAAAAAATCTTTCGGGCTTTGTGTTCTTGCTTCTTATCTTTGACATACAAAAGCTTCTTTGATTTTGGGTGAGGTTGTCCATGGCTAATTTTTAACTGTTCTTTTTACAAAGTCTTTTACGGATATTGATTCCATGATTAATTCTCCAACATCATTCCTGTTCTTCATAAGATTTTCCAAATTTTCTTTTATTTTATTTTTATCCATATTCTTTTCTATGATTCTTTTTGATACTTCCCAAGCAGCATTATAGCAACGATAAAGCTCATCATCACTTAAATCTGCCGTTTCAGCTCCACCAAGCATAGTATTTAAGCATTGGACAAATAGACGGACATTTTTCCGCTTTAGGAGTTCGGATTCATCTTGCATTTTTAGTTTAAACCACTTATCAAAACGCGTTTCTCGATTTATCGCAGGACTATCAAATACATAAACCCATTCGCTCCATTTCATTTTGGAAGCTTCTTTTTTTGGATACCCTGCAAGTCTGAAACAATATTCGACGTGAATGCGATTTGGCCCGCGGTTTTTGGCTAAAAGTTCTTTCGGTGCGCGTAATTCTATAGTTTTCCAGAATAATGTTTTTTCAGAAGGATCAACCTTAGACTCGTAGATCTTCCTTATAACTGAACCAAATTCCCAATACGTTGGGGATTTATCTTTCATAGAAGAAAGATTTTTTTCTTTAGAATTCTTTAATCTCCCGCTAAGCTGAATTATTTCTTTTTTTACTAGTTCGTCCAACACTGTTGCTTTTTCTATTTCTTCGGATGAAATATCAAAGCCCTTGGCTGATTTAAATACGGGAGTCCCTTTTTTGCTTATTTCCACTACAATTGCCATTTTATTCCCCCATCTCGATATATGCTTTACCAACTAACTCTTGAATCTTCAGAAATGCATCTGCAGGAGCAAGGTCTTCGCTTATTAAAATTTGCTGAAATTCTTCACTGAGTCCTGAAAATTCTCCTTCAGCTACAGCCAATGCATAAGCTTGCTGCAACATTTGTTCTTTAAAGTATTCCTTTTTTACTTCGGTTGTCTGAATAATCGCAAAATTATATGATGGATGGTCACTGTTTATTCTAAGTGTGAATCCGGTAGCTCTATCTCCAGTATACCTTGCACGTTTACCATCTAAAGGATCAGGTTCAAAAAGTGTCTCTTTAAAAATAGATTCTCCTTCCGGGTCTATGCCAACAAAAAATTCTATTTTTTTCTTGCCGAGGTACTCTGATTTGATCTTATTCAATTGAGGGACATTTTCTGCAAGTCTAGCACTGAAATATATCTCGCATTTTCTTTCTTGAGGATTAGCCGGACTATCATTTACAGCCTTAAACTTTTCACCAACTATTTGTAAAGCCCCCACTCCAATTTCAAAATCGCTCATAGCCTGAAGCAAAATGTCTTTTTCAGATCTAATTTCTTTGATAATGGTTTGATCACTTGATTTTTTTGCTAAAAGATCAAAATTAATCTTGACATCAACAGGGGTTTTATTTGAAATTTTAAATCGCATATTATTTATTGCTTCATTGAGTTCAACTCGTGTGGATTTCCCGCGTGGAAAAAGTGGTTTGTATGCGACTAAAGTAAACAATTCTTTAGTGGTTGGCGGTTCTTCCATGCCCAGCCATAAGGTTCTAGATGCCTGACATAATTTTTCTCCAGAATCTTTTTGGTTGACTTTTGCTATAATCTTTATCGAACTTGGGCTCTCAAATTCATCATTTTCTATTTTGAATGCTTTGCATTCTATCTCCTCATACGAATGAGCTTCTAAAGTAATAGTTTGATTATGAACTTCTTGAACAAGGTCCTTTTTCTTTTTTTGCTCTAATGCCAAGAAAAATTCTAATTTTTGTTTTCTATTAGTATTATTTTTTATTTTGTAGATTATTGGACCAATTTTATCTTCAAAATCTACTCGTTTTGAATTAATCTGGGGTAATTTGAAAGATTTTATAATTAGCTCGACTTTATCCTGCTCTGGACCTTGGAATAATCCAGTTACAAGACCAAGTTTTTGAGCTAATGGATTGATCTCTTTCATTATTTCCTGCATGTCCTGCTGAGCTTGCTTTTCATCACTAACTGTTCTAATACCAAGAGCTTCTTGAAACTGCTGCAAGTGGTTATTGATTGTTTGCTTTATTTGATTTGGGGCGCGATGATGAAAATTAAAACTATAATGGGTTGGATTCTCGCTTTTTTCTATCTCATCTTCAAGTTCTTTTTCCAAAAGGACATAACCTGCAACTTGCTTAAAGATAGTATGGTGGGGCATCGCGCCCTTAACGTCGCCTATTTTCATCTTCTTCCTTTGCACCCAAATACTTCTTATATTCTCATCCAGGGGGGTTGGAGAAAGGATAAGCTTGATCTCTTTAATGTAATACGTAGTATCTTGAACGACCACTGGAACGTGTGTTTTTCTGTATACTTTCCAGCCATTTTTTTTATCGTCCATACATGCTATAGACTTTAATGGTTCACCTAATGTTACCTGCTTTGTTTTTCCGTCAAACTCAATATATATTTTAGCGTTGAACTTATCTAAAATCTCCCACCAAGTTTCTTCAATCATTTTTGCAAAAGATTGAGAAAAATCATTCATAACTTCTGGATGATCCTCATCAAACGAATTTTTAATTGCGTTTGTAATTTCCTCTCTTAAATCAAGAATTGTAATCCTCGTTCCTGGAACTTTAAGGGGTTCTAGAGCCTCCTGTGTAACACGAACTATAAGTTCTAATGCCTCTTTTCCCTCGAAGGGCATTTGACTTTGCGTTAAGGCATGGCCTCTTAATTTTCTTTCAAATGCCAAATATTTTTTATCATCATATCTTAAGGTATCACAAAGTATTGCCGAATCATTCGATGCAGCATGAAAAATTAATTTGCCTCTACCAAAACTTCCTGGTCCGGAGTTGCCACCTGAATCAAATCTTGTTAGGAATCTACTAAGACGTTGGTTGGCTTTCAGCTTGCTTTCAGCTGACCAACGAGATATTTCCCCCACTGAGAGTATACTTCCTGTGAGACCAGTTGTCCCCGCATCCCAAAATGATAGCGCATATTTATCTCCTATTTTAAAAAGTTTGAAATGGAAAGACCAATTTTTATAAGAATCTATTTCGTTCTCCGAGATTCTGGCTCCAATTCCATTTTGTATTGCGTCTTTTTGCAACCCATGAGCTAAGCCTTTAGCAGGTTCGCCCTCATACTCTCTAGCAATTTGGTTTATTTGTTCTCTATCATTCTGTGGCGTTGTTACATAATCTTCGTTTATTGATTCTTCATTCATTCTTCATCCTCCTCGACGATTTTATGAAATCTATCTTCCATTTCTTCTCGATTAAACCCAATATTGCTGCCATCCTTGAATTTAATTTCAATATTCACTGATTCAACTTCGGGGCAGAAGTACACTGCTTCTCCAAATTTTTTTATTAATTCTCTATTAACAGAGATTTTTTCTTTTTGGAGTTTTAAGGTTTTCATTTCAATTCCCCTATCACCTTATAATCGTTTCTTTTATTGCTTATAACGCCCAGCTCCCGCAAAAGAGATATCTTTCCGCTGCCGTATGTTTGTGAAAGATTTGACAACTGTTTTTCAAATTCCTTGTCGTCGTCAGACTTTGAACTCCATTCTTTAACATAAGACACAAATATTGGATTCTTCTTGAACCATTCCCGCAAATCGTTATTTCCATTATTGCCTTTTTGGATAAACGAAGCGATTTCTTTTAGCAAACTATACTCTTTGAAATTATATTTCTCTATATTCTTTAAATAATTGATAAGCCATTGTCTTTCTTCGTTCGTTAAAATTTGGTTGTCTTTTATAGGCGCTGCCTTCTCGTCGAATATTTTGTTTTTTAATTTTGCGAACTCAAGTCCCTCGCTTGTTGGTCTGACTAGAATATTTTCCCAAGATTCATTCCAGATGCTCTTCTTTTTTATTGGACTTTTTGATTGTACATCAAATAATCCCATATTGTAGAACTCAACTAAAAAATGGTTGACTAGCCTGTTAACTGAAGACTCGGTTTTAATGTCGTTAGGAAATCCTTTCATTTTTTTTAGACCGCGCTTAGAGATTATTACTTTAGCGTTTTCGATTAGTTCATGCAACGAAACAAATTCAACTTTCTTTTCATGCATAAGGTTGGCATTTATTCTGAGTAGAAATTTTCCTGAGAAATAGTCATTAAACATTCCCCATGACCCTATCTTATTACGCCCGCCACCAGCGTTTATATTTCCTTTAGAGAGTTTGAGCTGTGGAGGTATTGATAATAAATCTTTCTCGTGGCTGGATTCTTCCTGTTGAAATTCTTTGTTAGAAAGAATATCGATTGGCTGAGAACGGCCAAATCCACAAAGAGGGCAGCTATCTTGATTTTTATTTAAATCAAATTCTGTTCCGCATTTTCCACACTTTACTCGATTTTCACTAGAAGAAAAAAGAGACATGTTAATCAGCGCCTCCAACGACGATTCTATAATACAACGGACAAGATATTATATTTCTACTTATTGTTTTCATGCTATAACTTTCTATGTTAACTATTTAAACCTTTTGGTATATGTTTCCTTATAGGATATTAAACGAATTTTTATTTAAGGTATGGCTTATCTATTAACCTATAATTAAAATAATTTTATGAAAAAATTTTTCTCGACTCCACGGTTATTTATTTATTTATTTCTCTAAATTGCGCAAATAATCTATTTAATTGTTCTATAACTGTCGTAGTTTGTAATAAATACGACGAGATAATCAACTGCAATAATATGTATATAACAAGATTAAGATTGGAAATCATGAAAAAAAGAAGTTAGGAAGACTTCTTACAATTCTAGCCTTCCTGTAAAAAAAAGAGAAAAATAAAAATGGAGGCAACAAAATGTCAAATACACAAGGAATAGTAATAGCAATAGTGATGGCAATCATATTGCTTGTTACTGGAGCTGCAGCACAAATAATTGGCGCATTCAGTAGCGTTTTTGGCTGGGTACTCGGCGGATTAATTGGAATCTGTTTAGTTCTAGCGATTATTTTTGCGGGCTTCAACAAGAGATAACTTCTAATTCCCCTCTCCCTCGAGGGAGAGGGGTTAGGGGTGAGGGTGGCACCGATTAAGCTAACAAGGAAAGAGTTCCGAGAAAACGCAGTTGTCTCGGTGATAAGAAAGCGTAGCTTTCCTAAAATATCCTCCCTTCTAAAGGGAGTTAGAGGGTTGTTTAAAAAAATAAACATAAACTCACGCAAGATAACACTCCCCGCTACGAAATTTCACGCACTCATTCCGCTTCGTTCCATTCTTTGTTCAATTTCTCCGCTCAATTCTTACAGCAGCAACTCCGCCGAGTATTCGGCGGCGTTTACGCAAATTCAATATCCAAAAGTTTGCCCAAGACAGTCTTGGGCGAAGAACTCAAAGCATTTCTTTTGGATATTGAAAGCAAAAGCCACGCTTTTGCGCAAGCAAAAGTTTGCACAATGATATTGTGCGAATGCTACTGCACGTGAGGTTTTGCGGTTTGCGTTGCTGTAAGCGAGGCTATCGCCAAACTCACGCAATTTAAGGCGATAGACGAGGTTTAAATGCTCTACTTTCCTCTGTTTTGCAAGGCAAAACAGAGTCGAAAGTAAAGGTCTTCTTTTATGTTACTTTTACAAAATCCGTTCCATCAATCTTGATAACCTCTATATTATAATTAGATGCTTCTGATGTCTTATCTTCTTTAGCTTCAAAAGCATCAAGAGGTTTTTGAGGCTCTGATGCTTTCTTTTCTTCTTTCTTGTAATCCGGATTAAGCTCGTAGATTCCCCTTTTTGGTTTTATTAGTTTTTGATTGTCTAACAACATCCTTAAAGCTCTCTCAACTGTCGGCTTAGATTGTTTCTGCGATTTCATAGCATCTAAAGCCTCCATTCTATTAAAGGATGTCTTCTCAGTTTCTGCAGCCCATTTCATTATCATGTTAGCGCATACTTCAACTGCATAGATATTCTCTTCTGCATCTCCTACACAGTCCATTGTCAAGATATCCTCTCCCCAATCAATGTTTATTGCCTTAGGAGCCATCTCTTGTTTATATCTGCACTTTGCTTGTTTAAGGATAAAGTTATTCTCTGCTCCCCTGTTTCTTTGTACAATTAAAATCGTATCGGCATAGTTTGCCAAATCAGAACTTCCTCGTATCTCGTCCATATCGTCAATGGGATTTCTCCCAGCCATCCCTTTTCTTAGATGATGAACTAAAATCCAACTTACACCATATTTTTCCGATAGTGGCCTTAGAATGTCCGTAAACAAACTTGAAACTTTTCCCGCGTCGTTTTCATCAAATCCTACAAATCTTCTATAGCTATCAACAATTACAATCTTAGGCTTAAATTCCTGTATGACTTTCTCAAGAGCAGTCATCGAAGAAGGAGAATCAAACTTAAGTCCAGCAAAAGAAGAGTAGGCTACATCAGAATTATTTTGAATGTCTAGACCGTTTTTTATTTTGTCTGCTCTTCCTTTGATTAGCGGGAGGCCATTTTCTTCGTCCAAATATAAAATTTTTGATTTTTTAGAAGGAAACTTATTAAAAACAGCCAAGCCGTTACTAACGCAATAGCTAATCAGTAAAGAGATAAAACTTTTGAAAACTCCCCTCTTCCCAGCTAAAAAACTAATTGATTTTTCAGGGATAATTCCCTCGATGATCCATTCGACTTGATTAATCTCCAAACTATTTAACTCAGAGTCATAAACTATATCTAAATCCCTTTTCTTCTTTTTTGTTTCCTTAATCTCCTTATCTTCTTTGTAATCTTGATTGATAAACGTGACAAGTTTTTTGATGCATTGAAGGAAGATCTTTTTTTCTTTTTCCTGAAAAGGAGATGTAATATAATACCTCTGCCACCCTTCAATTTCTCGTCTAATTACCTTTTCTGCTCCAGGATATTCTTTAATTAACTCTTCGACTTCGTTTTCAAGAACAGCAATCATTTTACAATCACTCCCTTGAATGGCACAATTTCAATCATGCCAAAATCACGAAGCATAAAAAGAAGCTCCCACGCTTCTTTTTTCTTTATCGAGAATGAACGACAAATTTTTTCAAAGACATCCGGAAAACTAGCTATTCCCCCCGTTGATGTTTGGCACTCGTCTATTCTCTCTAAGGCCAGATTGTAAAGGCCAAATCGAGACTTATTAGTTAGAATTTCCTTTTTCATTTGGCTCCTGAAGGGGCGGTTTCGCCCTTTCGCTCTCTTTTATTTCTTTCAACATTTCATCAATTTTATCAACCCAAGTAGAATTTAACTCCATACCAATAATTAATTATCTTTTGCTTAAAAATAATCTGCGATAGCTTCTTAACTTCGAGTCTCGAAGTTATGTAATCGTCAGTAAATTAGGTTTAGCTTCGAGAATGGTAAAAGATAGTTTTATAAAAAAAGAGTGCTTAGATTGATAATGGGGCCAATGAATCCTAGAAATGCTAGATTTATGAAAATCTGTGAAAATAAAGATTGCAAAAAAAAATATGCTGCCTACAGAAATACTGCAACACTTTGTCCAAATTGTCGCGTTGAAAGAAAACACAAACAAGACAGAATGAGACAAAACAAAAAGTATGCATTAAAACATGAGAAAAAGAAGGCACTGTTTGTTCCGTTATTGGATACTCGCTTTGGTAGAATGCTGGCTAACATTGCGAATCGTGAGGAAGGTAAACCTTCCCGTTTAATTTTTCCGCCAGAAGACGACGAAAATCAGGATCATCGACAATTCTCTCCATAACTCCGTCGATATTCTTGCGTTTCAAATCATCGCTAATAATTCTATCAGCTTCTTCTTGATTTAAAATTAAGCCGCACAATTTACAAAACTTATTTGTCGCTTCATTAATTGTTTTGCATCTCAAACAGGGTTTCGGTTTGAGTTTCAATTCTTCTTTTTTATCTTCGTCAATCTTAACGCCGTTTAATTTTAAAATTGCATCATCAGTATCTCTCCCAGACATGTGAACATAAACTCCAGCCATTTTAGAAGACTGAGTCCAGCCGAGATAATCTTTCATCTGCGCTTCTGTAAGATGTTTAGCTAAGACAGTGGCTCTGCTGTGCCTAAATAAATGCGGATGTATTCTTTTTTTTATTCCTGCAAGCTCCGCCATATGTTTGGGAATATAAGCGAAGGTTGCATAATTCAAGAGCTCGCGGGTATCTCTGCCTATCCATATGTAACTATCGGGATTTTGATTTTCAGGATGAATGTTAATCCACGCCTGCAAGTAGGGAACAGAATTGACTAATCTTACTCTTCTCCCTCCGGTCTTTCCAGAAACATTAATTTTCATTCCATATTCATCAAAAGTAATATCCTTAATTTTCAAATTACCTATCTCCCCTATTCTGCAGCCAGATTCAAACAAGATAGCAACAAGTGCTCTATCTCTAAGATTATTAGTAGAAGTTATCATCTTTTGAACATCGTCCTCTGTGATTAATTCGCCGGGAAGTTTTAGACTGCTGTACTTAACATTAGAATGAAGCCACCTGATTCTTTCCGGATAAACTCCTTTTTCTTCCGGCCCTTCTATGCTCTTATAGAATTTTCTAATCATTACCTTGAAAGTATGTTTAGAGTGCGGGCTCCATTCTTTCTTTTCAATCTGCGCTACAACTTGTTTTATATCGTCCTTATTTGACTTCAACAAATCTTTTTTTAACATGCCTGCAAATCTCTGCAAGTCGTAAAGATATCTTTCTATTTTACAAACGCTTAATCCTTCGGTAAAACAATTATCATGAAACTTAAAAATAACTTTCTTATTATTTGCTGAAATCTTAGAGTTTTTTATATTCTCTAATGTTCTCGCCAGTCTTTTTTTGTAGTTGTGTATGTCCATCTTTATTCTTAGACAGCGTCGATACCTATTAAACCTCGAAGTCCGTACGTTCTAAGAAACTAAGGACGCCCCAACCGAGAATCGAACTCGGGCCTTGTCCGCGACAGGGACATGTACTAACCACTATACGATTAGGGCTCATTCGCTACGCTCATTCACCCTACTTCGAAATTTCAGTTTCGAATTAGGGCCTAATGTAGATTTGTTAGATAGGTTTAAAAATGTTTCAGGTGTGGGTTTTTCATGGAGAAAAAAATAATCTTGGGAATATTCGCGGGAATTTTGATAGTTTCACTTTTGGGAAGTGTTGACGCTTACTGGACCCGCAGAACTTATTACGACGACTGCTATGACTTCGGAGATTGCGAGCCGAGAGATTATGGTTTGTATGTTCGAATAGGACAAGATTCAGATTACGGGTATTACGATTATCCGAGGTACAACTATAGATATCCGAATTATTATTCGAGATATTATTCCGGCGGAAGATGGCATTATGGCTGTGACGATGACTGCCAGTACAGAAGGAAAGCGAGGACAGCGATTAGAGATGTTTCTGAAGAATACAATGACTGGAAATATGCAACTTATTATTCCACGACGGGAGAATTGTACGGTTGGGATGGAGAGGATGACGCAACTTCGACAAACTGGAGATACAAGCCAGCTTACAATAATTTAGATTACGGGGATGATTATTACGCGCCGGTTTATGATTCTGAAAAAGGGTATTTTAACTGGAGATATTAGTATTATATCGGACTAACTAAATCTTTATATAATTCTTCAGACTGAGAGATTGATGGATAAAAAATTGTTTTTGTTTGGGGCTGGAATTCTTTTCTTGTTAGTTATGTCTGGATTTGCTTCTGCGCGGATTAGCTACGACAGATATAATTCAAGAGAAGATGTTAAATTTTACACTTGCGGCGAGAGGCTTGAAATTATTGAGATTTCTTACAAAAAGCCTGCGGAGAGAATTCAATTTTATCAAACGACAACTTACGCTGATGTTTACGGAAAGAGTGATGATTCAATGAATTACGGAGATTATTTGATTTATCCAAACCAGATGGCTTATCAGAGGCAGAACCATTATAATGGGTACAGAGGAAATTCTTATATGAAGATGTCTGGGTGGTAAAATGATTCGAAAACAAATTGCGATTGGAGCACTTGGAATTTTTTTACTTTTATTTTTGTCTTACTTAGTTTCTGCGCATGGTTCTCTTTACAATTATTACGACAGAGGTTACGGAGATTATTATAACAGAGGTTATAATGACTATTACGACAGATACAGCTATCATTCTGAACGAGAATCCGGAGGGCGTTATGGGAGCGGCTACGCTAAAATCGTTGACTATGACAAATTAACAAGTTCGAGATATGTTGGCTATGGGGGTTGGGAGACGACGACGAATTATGTTAAAACTGTGAGAGAATATCCTGACTATAATAATTACAGATATGGTGGTTATGGAAACAGAGGATATTATGGTTCTTCGTATAGAAATTATTATTATGACTGGTAATTAAGTAAATTTTAAATAGCGCGTTTTAACAAGAGTTATTATGAGCAAAGTAATAACAGCGAGAAACTGGAAGATGGATTTGCTGAGGCTTCCGCATGAAGATTCTTTTCATGTTAATTCTGCAGAAACTGTCTTTGCTGTTGCTGACGGCGTTACAAGAGACTGCAAGAATGGAGAGCCTCTTCAAAAAAATTTAAGGAGTGCATTAAATGCTCTTCGGTATTATCCAAAACCAAGTCCTGCTGCCATTGCTGCTGATATTTTTGCAGTCAATTTTGTAGAAGAGATGTGCAGAAATAATGTAATGAATAACGCAACAATGAGAGAAAGCATTAGGTTTGGAAATAAAGAAATAAAAAGCTGGCAAGAGAAGTATATTCCTAAACCAGATTACTTAGTAAATGATTTTCCTGGATGTACTGCTGCTTGCATCGCCAAGCCTTTTCCGCAAATAGTTTCTTGGGGTTACATCTGCGATTCTGGCGCTGCTTTGTTTGACTGGAAAGGAAATTTAAAAAATAGAACTCAAAACGACGGGCCTTCTACAAAAGATAAATATATTTGGGCAAGTGAAAAATTGAAGGGCTTGACTTGGAAAGATGCTGAAGCAAGAAGAATAATTAGAAGCGAGTTTAGAAATAATCCATCTGAAGAATATTCTTTTGGAGTTTTGACTGGTGAAGAAAATGCAATGTGTTATGTTAGAACGGGAATGTGGGAGAAAAAACCAAGAGATGTTGCTGTGATTTACACGGACGGTGTTGAACATATTTTATTTGGACAAGACGGCGATGTGAATGGAGATTTTGCAAAGAAAATTAAATTTGAAGACTGGGAAGGAATTGAAAGATTATGCTGTGAAAGAGTTAGGACAGAAGGGACTTTAATTTTAGATTTCTAATTCTGTCTGATTCATCTGAACTTCGCTCGTTGGTATCTTGACTATATCCGCGATTTTATCGCCTTCTTTTAATTTTACAATTCTTACGCCTTGAGTTGCCCTGCCCATGACTCTCAGCTGTTTCATTGTTGTGCGCAAAGCCATTCCTTTTATCGTCGTTATAATTATAGAATCTGCGTCGCTGACTGAGCGGGAAGACACGACTGTTCCTGTTTTGTCTGTGACTTTCAAATTGATGACTCCCTTTCCTGCTCTTGATGTTTTTCTGTAAGCGTCTAACTCAGAACGTTTTCCGTATCCTTTTGATGTTACTGTCAAGATTGTTGTTTTCAAATCTAACGGAAGGGCTTCAATTGAAACGACTTCGTCTCCTTTCGCCAAATCTATTCCTTTAACTCCGTAAGATGCGCGGCCCATTGAACGCACGTCGTTTGAGTTGAATCTTATTGCCTGCCCTTTCTTTGTGATTAACAAAACTTCCTGCTTGTCTGAAACTCTTTTCACGTTGATTAAATTGTCGGAGTTATCGAGAGGAAGATTGATTGTTCTTACTCCTGTTGCCCGCGGTTTTGACAAATCTTTTAGAGGCAATTTTTTGACGATTCCTAATTTAGTCACGAACATAAAATAATCCTGCTCGAAATCTTTTAATGCCAGAACGTTTGCGATTGATTCGTCTCTTAGCGACAAAAGATTTGCGATTGCTCTTCCCTTGCTCTGCCTTTCTGCTGCTGGAATGTCGTTTGCCTTTAGCCAGTAAACTCTTCCTCTTGTGGTGAAGAACAGCAAATAGTCGTGAGTTGAACAAGTTATTAACTGCCTTACGAAGTCTTCGTCTTTAAGCCCTGTGCCTGTGACGCCGGAGCCGCCGCGCTTTTGCTCTTTGTAAGTCTTAATGTCCATCCTTTTTATGTAGCCGCCGTCGGTTCTCATTACCACAACCTCTTTCTTTTCTATCAGGTCTGTTTCAGACAACTCTTCTACTTTCTTGATAACTTTTGTTCTTCTCTCGTCGCCGTAATCTTTTTTGATTTGCGCAACTTCTTCGCGGATAACTCTCAATATTTCTTCGACGCTGCTTAGAATTTTTTTAAGCTCCAGAATTGTTTCTCTCAATTTCTTTTCTTCGTCTTTTAATTTCTGCGACTCCATGCTTGTTAATTGCTGGAGTTTTGTTTCAAGAATCGCCTTGGACTGCCGGTCTGTGAATTTGAATTTGCTCATCAAACCTTCGTGGGCTTCTTTTGCTGTCTCGGATTTCTTGATGAAGTTGACTATCTCGTCAATTTGCTTTAAGGCCATCAGCAAGCCAAGAACAATTTCTAACCTGTCCTCGGCTTTTTTCAGCTCGAATTTAGAACGCTTAGTCACAATTATTTTTCTGTAGTTTACGTATTCTTCCAAGACCTGCTTTAGATTCAGAGTTTTTGGTTTTTTTCCGACGAGGGCAAGGATATTCGCGTCAAAATTAGTCTGCAGTCTTGTCAGCTTGTAAAGCTTGTTTAGAGTATATTTTGAAGTCGCCCCTTTTCTTAACTCTATAACTATTCTGACTCCTTTCTTGGAAGATTCGTCTCTTAAATCTGAAACGTCGGGAAGTTTTTTTTCAGTTGCGAGCTTAGCGATGTCTTTTACTAACTCTGACTTGTTAACCATGTAAGGAATTTCCGTGATTATGATCGCTTCTTTTCCTTTTGATTCTTCGATTTTTGATTTTGCGCGCATAATTATCTTGCCTTTGCCTGTCTCGTACATTTCCTTGATTCCGGAGCCTGAAATTGTTCCGCCTGTCGGGAAGTCTGGGCCTGTAATCACTTCTGTTAATTCGCTTATTGTAATATCTGGTTTTTTTATGTACGCGATAATTGCGTCGCAGACTTCTGTCAAGTTGTGCGGAGGAATATTTGTTGCCATACCGACGGCAATACCTGTCGCGCCGTTCAATAGAAGATTAGGTAGTTTTGCCGGAAGAGTCTCGGGCTCTTTCTGGGAGTTGTCAAAATTAGGATTCATTTTCACTGTTTCTTTTTCAATGTCTTCCAATAATTCTTTTGATATCTTGGATAATTTTGCCTCTGTATAACGCATTGCTGCTGCTGAGTCGCCGTCCATTGAACCAAAGTTTCCCTGCCCGTAAACTAAAGGATATCTTAAAGAAAATTCCTGCGCCATTCTTACCATCGCGTTATAAACAGAAAGGTCTCCGTGAGGATGATATTTTCCGAGCACTTCACCGACGACAGCTGCTGATTTTTTTGTCGGCTTTGAAGAGTCCAGTCCAATTGAATGCATTGCATAGAGAATTCTTCTGTGGACTGGTTTTAATCCGTCTTCAATTGAGGGAAGTGCTCTGTCTACTATAACAGACATTGCGTAGTCGATGAATTTCTTTTCCATTTCCTCGACGATTTCCGCGCCTTCGACTCCTTCTTCTGAGCCAATCTGGGATTTTACTCTTCTTTCTCTTTCTTCGATTTCTGCTTCTTCGTCTACTATGTCCTCGTCTATTTGTTTTGGTGTCATTTTAGTTCTCCTGTTCTATTTTGTTGGAGTGAAGAATATTTGCTACAAGTTTTGTAATCAGACGGGCAGTTTTGTGCATCTATTGACTCACGAAAACAATCTCCAACTTTGCAATATGGGCAAATATCTATCACCATGCCGTTCACATTATCTCGTATTCGTTCTCCCCCGTCTTCAAATACTTGAAGTGTTGTAAATCTATCTCGGAGTTCTGCTATCGCTTCTTCTTCTTCGAGTTGTTCTTCAAGTTTTTTGTCAGTTACTTCTTTCAGCGCCATTTTAAACATCAATCTCCGCTTCGTGAGCGTGCTCGGCGATGAACTGCCTTCTTTCCTCGACGTCGTCGCCCATTAATTTAGAAAATGTTTCTTCTGCTGTTGTCGCATCTTCGATTGTTACTCTTTTTAACAATCTTGTTTTTGGATCCATTGTAGTTTCCCACAACTGCTCAGGGTTCATTTCTCCTAAACCTTTGAATCTTTGAACATCAACTTTGTCCCCGAGTTTGGAGGTTAGTTTTTTTAATTCGTCGTCAGAATAGACGTAATGTGTTTTTCTTTTTCTTATTCTGTACAGCGGCGGGACTGCGAGATAAACGTTTCCGTTTTTAATCAAGTCCGGCATGAACCTGAAAAAGAAAGTCATCATCAGACATGAAATGTGCGCGCCGTCGACATCTGCATCTGTCATGATTATAATTTTTGAATACCTTAGTTTTTCCTGGTCGTATTGGTCTCCGACTCCTGTTCCTATCGCTGTAATTAAATTTGCTATTTCTTCGGAAGATAATGCTTTTGAAGGATTTGCTTTTTCGACATTTAATATTTTACCGCGCAGCGGCAGGATTGCCTGATTGTCACGGTTTCTTGCCTGTTTTGCTGAACCTCCGGCAGAATCTCCCTCGACAATATATAATTCTGTGTCTTCTGCTTTTCTTTTTGAACATTCTGCTAATTTTCCTGGAAGTCCTGCTCCGCCGAAAGCTGTTTTTCTCCTTATCAAATCTTTTGCTTTCTTTGCTGCTGTTCTTGCTCTCTGGGCTTCTAGAGATTTTGTGATTATTTTTCTTGCTATTGCTGGATTTTCTTCCAAAAATTCCTGCAGAGAAGACATTGACGCTGAATCAACGATTCCTTTTACCTCGCTGTTTCCTAATTTTGTTTTTGTCTGCCCCTCGAATTGCGGCTCTGGAACTTTTACAGAAATAACTGCTGTCAATCCTTCTCTGACGTCGTCGCCTGTCAAGTTTTCGTCTTTGATTAATTTGTTCTTGTTTGCGTAATCGTTTAAAGCTCTTGTCAGCGCTGTTCGAAATCCTGCGACGTGTGTTCCGCCCTCAACTGTATTGATTGTGTTTACAAATCCCAAAACATTTTCCTGATAACCGACGTTATATTGTATCGCGCATTCCACGATTATTCCTGATTCTTCTTTTAAGAAGTAGATTGGTTTTGTGTGGATAACTTCCTTTGATTTGTTTACCCATTTGACGAACTCTATTACTCCGCCCTCGTAGCAGAATACTTCTTTTTTTTCAGTTGCTTCGTCTCTTAATGTTATTTTCACGCCCTTGTTCAGAAATGCGATTTCTCTGAATCGAGTTTGGAGAATTGAAAAATCAAACTGAGTTGTTGAGAAAATTGTTTCGTCTGGATAGAAAGTTATTTCGGTTCCTGTTTCGTCCTTCGGGCATGAACCGGTTACTTTTAATTTGTAGTCTGTTTTTCCGATTGTGTATTCCTGCTGGTAAATTTTTCCGTCTCTTTTGACAACTGCCTTTAATTTTTTTGAAAGGGCTGCGACTACTGAAATTCCGACTCCATGAAGCCCGCCTGAAATTGCGTAAGAGCCCTTGTCGAATTTTCCGCCTGCGTGAAGTTTTGTGATGACTACTTCTAATGCTGGTATTTTGTAAACCGGGTGTGGATCTACTGGAATTCCTCGGCCGTCGTCTTTTACTTCCACTGAACCATCTTTTTTTAGCGTTACATCTATATTTTTGCAGAAACCTGCCATTGCTTCGTCAACTGCATTGTCAACAGCTTCGTAAACCAGATGGTGGAGCCCCTGCTTGCTTGTGCTTCCGATATACATTGCAGGTCTCAGCCTGACGCCTTCAAGTCCTTCAAGAACTTTGATGCTTTTTGAGTCGTACGAATCTTTACTTGGTGTTTTATTATCCATTTTAGAAGATGGTATAGGGTATAAAATTAATCTTGGTTTATAAATCTTTCTGGTGTTTTACCGACGATAAAATGAAATTTTGAGGGAATTTTGACATTTATTTTTCAAGTTTTTTAAAATTAGAAAGAAAATCGTGAAGTCTTGCCGGCAATCAATCTTTCGATAGCTTTTGCAGTTCTCGTTACGTCTTTTTCATATCGTTTTCTTAAATTTTCTTGATATTCTTCATAACTTCGAGGAAACGTAATTTTTGGGACGGATTCGTCTGTTTCGTAGCCATGTGGCTTCCTCATATTAAAAAAAGGAACATTTGTCATCCTTTCTTTTAATAATTTTTCAATCTTTAAAGAAGGATATGCACTTCCAATTACTTGGAGGGCATTTATTTTAGAGGCTTCAGGAATTACGACTCTTTCATCCTCTTGGTTTTCGTTGAATGATGAAGTTAAATGAACCCAAAGAGTTAATGGGCTGAATTGCTCATCTCCATCTGAAACTAATTCCATTATATCTTGAAACGAAGAGCCTTTATCTTCTGGAATCTGAAGCAATGCAGGTTCATTCTCATTGTCAGCGAAAAGATACACATCGTCCTGGCCCAAGCGCTTGTACCTGGCCGGTATATCTCTTTGAAAAAAATTTGAGATTTGCGTTTTTCCTTCTCCTCCATGACCAGAGATTAAAATTCCTTTTTCATCTATTGAAAAAGCGTCTGCGTATAGCTTAAAGAATCCAATTTCTGCAAATCCTTCAAATATCTTTTCCTCTATCGATTCTAATTTCTTTCCGCCTGCTAAGATTTCCAGCGCGTTTTTTCTTATACAATGATTTTCTGCTAAATTTTTTCTTAACATTTTTTCAAATTTTCCCATGTTTTTGTGATAGAAGAACCGTTTAAAAATCTTTCTGGGCTTATTGGAAGAATTATTTTGCGCGGGCTTTTTCCCTAGCTTCGCGGAAAGATTCTGTCCATTTCAACTTTCGCTTGTCTCTTTTTAATTTTAATGCGCTGACCCTGCATTTTCTTGAGCAGAAATATTTTGTTTCGCCTTTATTTGTTATGAGGTGAAGTCCGGTATGCGGTGATTCGTCGTGCCCGCAGAATGTGCATTTGACCATTAGATTTTCCTCCAGGAAAATCCTGCTAAATGAGCATCGTTATCTACGAATTCTCTTACGATGTCTCTATCCTCAAAAACTCTTATTGACATTACTTTTGCTTTTTCTTTATAATCATCTGAACTGTCTACAATAATATAACCCCGCGTTCCGTCTTCAGACATAATTGAAATAAAACCTAGAGCGAGTTCGTTTGTTGAAAAACGCTGTCCATTTTCCATAATCTTTCCAAGATATTTTCTAGCTATTTGATTATATTCTATGATTTGTCTTGCAGATTCTATTACTTCGTCTCTTTGCTGTGCGGGTTTTTTTATTTTTACCATTTAATGCCCGTCCCGCCCTTTTATTCTTCGGGCTTCGATTTCTGTTTCTCTCAATGTAATTAAATCGCCGACTTTCACGGGGCCCTTGACGTTTCTTCGCATCGAGCGCCCTTCATTTCTGCCTGAAAGAATTTTTGCTTTTACCTGCGTGACTTCGCCTCTTGCGCCTGTCCTTCCGATGAATTGCTCGACTAAAGCGTTGACTGATTCCTGCGAAGACATTCTGATTCCGCTTCCTTCTGCTGATTTGTCTTTTGTTCTCTGGTCTTTTGCCATTTTATTCTTCTACCTCTCTTCTCCAATTTTCTCCGTATCTTTCTTCAAATGTTTTTGGGCGCGCGAGACCGATTTGAAGTTTATGTTCGTAAGACTTTACTATGCCGCAATCGTCTGGAATTCCCTCGTGCATGCAAAGTCCTTCTCCGACGTTGCAAAAATGAGTTCGTTTGATATAATAATCGCAGAGTTTTCCATTTATAGAAAAAATACCGGATTTTGAACAGACGCCTGCTGTTATTGCTTCTTTCATTTTATTTCTTCTTATTTAATTGAACGATGTCGCCGGCTGCGTCGCCTGCTTCGATTATTGCGACTGACGCTGTGCTGACAGGAATTCCTGCTGCCAACCCTAATTTTTGCTTTGATTCAACTTCCTGGCAGGGAATGTTTTTTTCTCTGCAGATTATCGGCAAATGCTGGACAATTTCTTTTGGCTGAACGTCTGCTGCGTAGACGACGAGCTTGGCTGTGCCCAACTCAATCGCCTTGGTGACTTCATTTGTCCCTTTCTCTATTTTTCCGGTTTTTTTTGCTTTTTCGACAGTGTTGTAGAAGTCCATTTGACCTCCGTGTTAAACATCATAGGTTTAATTAAAATGAGATGAGAATTTAGGTTTTTAAATGTTGTTGTGCGATTGAACTGTGTGGTATCCGAAAATTAGTTCTCAACGCTGATTTATATCAGCCTATGAAATTCACAAAAAAGAGTCTCTTGGAGACTCTACGGCTGAAAGCCGAAGGAAAAGGCAGTTATCAGTCG
>Ga0208245_1000196_pt1 | contig 59590 bp, 59 predicted proteins | sample RifOxyC1_FD_184035 | JGI IMG/M metagenome (GOLD analysis project Ga0208245, IMG submission 184035) | Soil microbial communities from Rifle, Colorado - Rifle Oxygen_injection C1 (SPAdes) | ecosystem: Environmental > Terrestrial > Deep subsurface > Rock core/Sediment | place: Rifle, Colorado... | reverse complement strand
ATTTTGATGTAAGTTCGCTGCCGTTCCCAGCTTATGATTTATTTCCAATTCGTGAATATGTTGATGCTAAAATTCCAATAGTTACAAGCAGAGGATGTCCATATCAATGCACATTCTGCGCGATGAAAAAATCCATGGGTGTTGCTTGGAGACCAAGAACGCCAGAAAATATAGTTGCAGAAATAAAACATTGGTATAACCAAGGCTTTAGACAATTTCATTTCGTTGACGATAATTTTACATTAGATATGGCTAGAGCTGAAGTTTTGTGTGGTGCTATAATAAATAGCGGAATGAAAATAAAATGGGATTTGAGAAATGGTATAAGAGCAGATAGAGTAAATGAACAATTACTGCAAAAGATGAAAGATTCAGGCTGTTTCTATTTCGCATTTGGAATAGAGTCTATGGATCAGCAAGTTCTTGACAAGATGAAAAAGAATCTGAAAGTTGAAGTAATTTATGAAGCAGTCAAGATAGCAGAGAAAGTTGGAATACCTTTCGGCGGATTTTTTATCATAGGTTTATTAGACGATACATACGAAAAATTCCTTAAGAGCTATGAATTTGCAAAGAAAATACCCTTTGAAGAAGTTAGATTTTACAATCCTATACCATTTCCAGGAACCGAGCTTTATCAGGAACTCGTAGAAAGAAAGCTGCTAAGATTTGATCCAGATCGTTATTTGAACGACAGCTCAAAGACATTTTCCGAAGAACCTATTTTCGCAACACCAGAATTCACTGTAGGGGAAAGAAAGAAAGCGTTGAAAATGGGGCAGAAATTAATGATGCGTAAAATTATGGTAAAAGAATTCGGCGAAGTTGCCGGAACTGCTGCGTATTATGCCTGGCAGGTAAAACCTATACGGCAGATTATACACAAACCAGGCGCATTTTTGTGGCGGCAGATTAGACGTGCAAAAAAGAAGCAAGTATTGACCGCGTAGTACGATTTTTAAGACTTTTTAACTAAGTTTTTATATGGAAAAGAACCTTAAAATTATAATTGGTATTTTTTTACTCCTTTCAGCACTAAAAGTTATTTACACTTTTTTTGTAACGTCGCCTACTATTTTTGCTGATGAATATTTTTATTCAAAAATGGCACAAAGCTATTTTTATTTTAGAGAGTTTAGCCTTCACGGCGAATTGGTAAAAGCCTATCCGCCGCTTTATTCAGTTCTTATTTCTCCAGCATTTATCTTCAAGAATATGACTTATGTTTACACCGCAATTAAAATAATCAATTCAGTAATATCCTCGCTAATAATTTTCCCAGTATATTATTTTGCAAAAGAAATTCTTACAGAGAAAAAAGCGCTTTTAGCAGCCATATTAATTTCTGTTGCACCAATGAGTTTAGCGTTTTCTGGCTACATTATGTCAGAGAATTTGTTTTATGTATTATTTTTGACAGCCGCGTATTTCATTTACAAAGCATCAAAAGAAAATAATTTGATTTACGATGCATTCGCAGGTATTTTTATCGGTTTGACGATACTTACTAGATACTTGGGCTTGGCACTTCTAGTACCAGTTGGAATAATATTTTTATACGATTTATTCGTAACAAAGAATAAGACAAATAAACTTGTAACAATTAGCATAGCGCTAGCTATATTTGGAGCGTGGCTGTTTAGGAACGGCTATTTATTTGGTTACGATTTAAGCGGAATTTTTGGAACATATATCCGCGAAGGTTATCCTGTAACGTTTACTCCGCTGTCGCTCACAATTTGGACGATATTGAATTTCGCTACAATAATTATTTCAACAGGTTTTATTTTCGTAACAGCTATATTTTCCGACATCAAGGAAAATTTCCGTAAACATCCGTATTTCTATTTTATTCTATTTTCAGTTTTGATAACTACGTTAGTTATGATGGCAGAAAGAACCGCCGGAAGCGCATTGTTTAAAGTTGATACGCTGATTAGCTTGACAGGCAGACCAAGTGCTAGATATACAGATGTTTTAACGCCGCTTATAATAATTGGCGGACTTGTGAGCATGAAAAGTAAACTTGTGTCCAATAAACTTATAGTAGTTATGTCTGTACTTATGGTTCTCGCATCGCAATTAGTTTTCTTTGATTTATTCCCAGCTAATAATATGTCTTTGTTTTGGCTCGGAGTAGTAAGCTATTTTGCAGAAACAGCAATAAGTAATATTTACATTTTAACAGCAATTTACGCAGCGATCCTTTTAGCAGTGTTTATAGCGGCGGTAATTTTACTAAAATATCTTAATACCAACAAATTAGTCGCTCTTATGATTGTATTTTTCTTAGCATTGAGTTTGGTAAATATGTTTGCTATAAGTCAAAACTCAAACGAATGGTCAGAATTGGATGACGGGCAGTTAGGATTATGGATAAATGACAACTTGCACGGAACTATTTTAATAGATGATTCATACTGCAACGAGTTTGATTTTAGAGATGCTAATACTTTATGCTCAAAGAAAAATAAATCGTCTTTGCTGGGCTTTTGGATAAATGAAGAACTCAGAGTAGGCAGTAAAGACGATGAAACTGTTGATTATATAATAACTAGGACTAAGTTAGATTTGAAAAAAGTTTATGCGCTAAAGGGAACGTTTGTTTACCAAGTCCAAGCGGTTTAGTATTTGTTTGTTTACATAATCCCAGTTGTATTTTTCCAAAACCTCTTGTCTGTTTATGGCGCCCATTTTAGCTCTTAGCTTTTTGTTTTTCAGAAGTTTTATTATCGCCGATGAAATTTCACCAATGTTAGATTCGTCAACGAGCAAGCCATTTTCGTTGTTTTTTACAAGATCTTTCAAAGTTCCCATATCGCTCGCTATAGTGGGTTTGCCGCAGGCTTTGTATTCGTGAACTTTTATTGGTGAATAATAGTAATCAAATTCTCTAAATGGTAAATAATTTTTATCAAATAAAGCTAAGCATATCGTTGCTTTGCTAATTATATTTGGAACGTCTTCCTGAGATACTTTTCCAGAAAATATTATGTTAGTTTCTAATCTTAACTCTTTAGTTAATTGTTCGCATTTATCTAATGTTTCTTTTCCAACGCTACCGACTAAAACAAGTTTAGCTTTAGGATATTTTTCATTAACTACTTTCATAGCTTTTATCATATTTTCTACAGCGTGCCACGGCGCGAAGCTTCCGATGTATAGAATAGTCTTGCCATCGTCTTCCGCTGGTTTAAATCTTTCTGGATAAGTGCCTGTTGTTATCATAATACATTTATCTTTTGGCAAACCTTTAGTCATATTTTCGTGGGTAATAGTTATAACGTCGCTATAGTAGTTTACAATTCTAGAATGAACTCTTAATAGGCTAGTGAGCGGTTGTTTTATCTCTCCAGTTAGTATTGGAAGTTCCACACAAGGCTCTATATATTCGTATATCGTTTTTTTGCCAAATAGTTTGCCTGCGAGTATAGCGCCACCACCAAAAATTCTAGCTCTTTCATATATTAAGTCTACTTTATTGAATAAACATAAGTAAGATGTATAAAATAACGGCCATAAAAAACAATAAGCCGTATTTCTGAAAGCTTTTATATCAGATTTTCTCTCAATTAGAGTTATATCGTGACCAAGACGTTTAAATGAATCTATAACGCCTTTTACGTGTACAGAACCGCCGTGTGCATCAGATACGCTGACGTCTGGGGCCGAATACAAAATTTTCATAGCTATGATTCTTAAGAAAGCATTAAAAGTTTAAGTCTTAGTTTTTGTATGATGGTTAAGAAGATTCTATTAGTTAAGCTTGAAACACAAACACATTTGTATGCACCCTACGGTATGCTCTATGCTACTGATGCACTTAGACAGGCGGGCTACGAAGTAGAGTTTTTGCATATTTTTGAAAACGAAATAAATAGGGTTTACGAAGCAACAAAGAGATTAAACCCGACCGCGATTTGTTTTTCGGTTTCTACGGCACCGCCACTTATACCAACACTTGAAGCTACCAGAAAGGTAAAGGAAATGGGTTACACTACAATTTGGGGAGGAATGCATACATCCGTACTGCCAGAGATAGCTCTTACTGAGAATTCATTGGACTTCGCAATAATGGGTGACGGCGAACTACCAATTATAGAATTGCTTTCTGAATTGCAAAAGAAAATACCGGATTTCAGAAAAGTAAAAGGCCTAGCTTACAAGAAAGATGGAAAAATAATGATAAATCCAAAGCGAGAGTTCTTGCAGGAGCTTGATTTGTACTCACCCGCATTTGATTTAATAGATGTTAAGAAATACTTTATGAATCTGTTCGGACTTAAGAAAGTTTTTCCCGTAATAACGAGCAGAGGCTGTCCCTTCCGTTGCGCGTTCTGTTATAACTTAGCTGTAAATAATATGCGCTGGAGCACGCATAGCGTAGAGAAAGTAACACAAATAGTGGATTATTTGAAAACTGAACACGGAATGGATGGCATATTTTTCCACGATGATAATTTCTTTACAGAAGTAAAACGTGCAAAGCAAATTGTTGAAGCTGCTAAACTGCCTTGGTCGGCAGAAGTAAGAGCGAATGTCATAACGCAAGACGTTGCTGAATGGATGAAACAAAATAATTGCAGAATGGCTTTTGTTGGTGCAGAATCTGGCAGCCAAAGAGTTCTTGATTATATTTCCAAAAACATAAAGCGCGACGATTTAATTAACGCTGCGAGAAATCTCTCTGGCAGCGATGTTACTTTAGATATGAGTTTTATATTGGGTTTTCCAACTGAAACAAAAGAAGAAAGGATGCAGACTTTTTCAACAATCGCAGAACTACAAAAAATAAATCCAAGAGTTAACGCAACTGTAAAAGTCTATACGCCTTACCCAGGCACACCTCTGTATGCAGAATCCCTGAAACTCGGCTTCCAGCCGCCAAAGACGAACGAGGACTGGGCGAGATTTAACAGAGAAACATGTCATTTACCCTGGGCGGATAATAAAGAATTAGAAACAATGCACAGAGTAAGCGTCTATGCATTTACAACTATGAAGGACTTTTTGCCTCCATTTTATAGTGTGCTGCATCCGATGGCAGTTATGCGATATAAGAGTAACTTCTATAAATTCCCAGTAGAACTTAGAGCTATAGATGCTTTAAGAGCTGGAAAGCGTGTTGCAAGGAAATTAGGTGTAGTTAAATAAACACCCCGCAGCGAACATATTTTAAGCCTTTTTTCTGACACGATGCTATGACTAACGTAATAGTAACTATTCCTGCTTACAATGAAGAAAATAGCCTAGGACAAGTTTTACAAGATATCAGAGCTAATTTAGGTAAAAGATACAAATACAAAATTTTAGTTGTTGACGACGGCTCAACAGACGGAACAGCGCAAATAGCAAAACAAAATGGGGCCATCGTTATTTCGCACCCAAGAAATTATGGATTAGCAGAGACATTTAAGACAGAAATATCGGAGTGCTTGAAACATAAACCAGACGTAATAGTTCATACAGATGCAGACGGGCAATATCCAGCAGAATATATACCTGTTTTAATAGAAAAAGTATTAGAGGGCAATCATTTAGTTTTGGGCAGCAGGTTTAAACAAAGTAAACACGCAGATTCAATCGTCAAAGATTTGACAAACAGAATTTTTGCAGCTGCACTTAGTTCTATGACTAAATACAAAATAACTGATTCTACTACCGGCTTCAGAGCATTTACAAAAGATATAGCCAATTTAGGAATTATTTCTAATCACACATATACGCAAGAGCAAATAATACGCGCGGCGAGAAGCAGATTAAAAATTGCAGAGGTACCAATTGCAGCAAGAAAAACACGACAGAGTCGCCTTATGAAATCTTATCCATTATTTCATCCAATTGAATATGCCGTAAAAGCTTGGATTAATATTTTTAGAATTTATCGCGACTACGAACCGCTAAAATTTTTTGGATATTTCGGTAGTGGTGCAATGACTACGGGACTTTTACTTGGTTTATGGCTTTTTGCTATATATTTTAACACAGGCAGAGTAGGACATCCGAATACCGCAATTTTATCTATGTTGTTAATAATATCTGGACTGCAAATTTTCTTATTCGGATTTTTGGCGGATATGCAGCGAACGCGGTCTTAGGTAAAATTCTATATGTGGACACACATATTCTCTTATTATAGGAATTTTAATTAGAGGCTTCAAGACATCAAAAAATCTTGGTTTTACTTCTAACGTTTCAAAATAATCTTTAGATAGTTTTTCCATACTACTAAGTGTTGTTTTTACTAAACCATAATTTTTGAATGAGGCTTCTTTCTGCCTGTAAAATTTTTTATAAAATACATCTGGAAGGTTGCCTGGCAAATAATGAAATGGGCTTAAGCTATGACCGCCAACTGGAGAAAGAAATGGAGGAAAGCTAATATATGCCATAGTCTTACAAATGCGCGAGACGCTTTCAAGAAATTTTGTTTGATCTGTAATATGTTCTATTACTCCAGATGCAAAAACGATGTCAAAGCTTTTATCTTTAACTGGTGCACGGGATGCATCACCGCGCATCGTAAAGATGTTTTTACCTACATATTTTTGCTGCGCGAAAGGTAGCGGATTTAAATCTAAGCTTATAAAAATTGTATTTGGATATCTTTCAGCAAATTCATAAATATAGCCACCAATTCCGCTTCCGATATCAAGAAAGTTTTTTGCATCTCTAACATTATACTTATCTAAATCTTCAGCCATCATACTAGCCTGAAACCTTTGAAAAACGAAGTAGTTTTCAACAGATTTTTTTCGCGATGCAGCGACTTTTAAGAATTTTTTGAAGTCTTTCAGCCTCATTACTAGTGTTACTTAGAAACTCTTTTAAGCTTAATCTAATTCGGCGAATAAATGAGAGTGTTAGTGACTGGCGGTGCTGGTTTTATCGGCTGTAACTTAGTTAGATATTTTTTAGAAAGAAATTATGAGGTATCTGTATTAGATGATTTCTCAACAGGCAGTTTAGAAAATCTCGATGATATGAAAGATAAAATAAAATTATTTCGCGGTTCAATAGGTGATAAAGAAGTGGTTCGCCGAGCATTGTATGACGTAGATGTAGTTCTTCATAACGCAGCATTTTTAGGCGTAGTAAACGTTGTAAAAAATCCGTGGAAAGTATTTCAGGTAAATGCGCACGATAATCATATATTTTTTGAGCAGGTTTTGAATAGCTCAACAAAGAAGCTTATTTTTGCATCATCGTCAGAAGTTTATGGCGAACCTCTCGAAATATCCGAAGCTAAAAAAACTGGCGAAATGGATTATATTGATTACAGAGTAACTGCATATGGTATCGCAAAAAAGTTAGCAGAAAACGCCTGTAAGGTTATGTATGAAAATTATGGTATAGATACTTGCTCTTTCAGATATTTTAATGCATACGGGCCACACCAGACATCTTCAGCGTCTTATGGATTTGTTGGAGGTATTTTTCTGCGTAATGCATTAGAGAATAAGCCGTTAGTAGTTTATGGGGACGGACATCAAACAAGAGCTTTTACTTACATAAATGATGTATGCGATGCGAATCTTTTAGCCGTAAATACGAAAACAAAAGGGGATTATTTTAACATCGGGACAGAGCGCGAAACCAAAATATTAGAATTAGTAAATTTGGTTAAGAAAATTACTGGCAAGAATTTATCCGTAATACATGAATCAGCACGAAGTTACGATTCAAGAAGAAGATGCGGAGACAGCAGCAAAGCTAGAGATGTACTAGGTTGGGAGCCTAAAGTAGACTTGGAAGAGGGGTTAACTAAAACTTGGGAATGGATGCAAAACAACTCGAAAGTATAATAAAATTAAAAGAAGCCAGAGTGGGCGTTTTTGGTTTGGGTTACGTTGGATTACCTTTGGCAGTTGAGATAGCCAAGGCCGGATTCAAAACAACTGGCGCGGATGTTGATACAAATAAAATTGAAATGCTGGCAGTCGGAAAAAATCCGCTGCCTGATATGAAACTTGACAGCGCATTTGAGCAATTAGTTATAACGCGTAGATTGGATTTTTCTTCCCCAGAAGCAGCAGCAGCAAAATCAGATATAAAAATAATTTGCGTACCAACTCCGAGTTTAGATAAATATCCAGATTTGACTTTTATACGTTCTGTTGCTAAATATATTGGTAAACACGTAAAGAGAGGAGATTTGATAATAAATGAAAGCACAGTGGGACCGAAAATGACACGTAAAATCTTATGCTCCGTAATAGAAGCGGAATCTGGTTTAGAGGCTGGTAAGGATTTTTTTGTAGTCGCATCTCCAGAACGAATTGATCCAGGAAATCCAATAAGTTTAACAGATATACCAAAAGTTGTGGGCGGTATAAATAAAGAAAGCACAAAATTAGCAGTATTATTTTACAGCTCATTTATGAAAAAAGTAGTTCCAGTTTCATCATTAGAGGCAGCTGAAATGGTAAAAATGATAGAGAATAGTTTTAGAGCACTAAATATAGGCTTTGTAAATGAAGTGGCTAAATTTTGCGATGTATCTAAGATTGATATGCACGAAATAATTACAACCGCAGCGACTAAACCTTACGGCTTTATGCCGCATTATCCGAGCATAGGTGTTGGCGGTCATTGTATACCAGAAGATCCTTATTATTTAATTTCGTCTGGGGAGGACGTCAGCGTAAAATTTCCAATCTTAAGTTTAGCATTAAATACAAACGAAAGTATGCCTTACTATGTATTATATAATTTATTAAATAAATGTACAGAGTTTGATTTGAAACCAGAAAAAACAAAAGTCGTAATTTTTGGATTGGCGTATAAGAAAAATATCAGAGATACGCGATTAAGCCCAGCACTAATATTTCACAACTTAGTGCAAAATGAAGGATTCGATGTCAAAGTTTATGATGAATTATTTAGCAAAGAAGAGTTACGCGGCAAAAGCTTCAGCGTATTTAGTCCAGAAACAGATGAATGTCATATAGCTGTTATTGGATGCGATCATACGCACATCGTAAATTTAGATTTTACAAAACTAAAGAATTTGAAATTCATAATGGACGGCAAAAATTCATTAGATAAAAAGCACGTGCCTGTATTTGGTATCGGCGGTAGAATATTACTCCCTGAAACTTAATCCGCCGTAAAAAAATCCTACTGCAAAAGGTATATTCTGAAGATATGATACTATTGGCGACAGCAGTGCATAATTTCTAAATTCATTACCTTTTGATTTTTTGTAAAGCTCAAGTCCTGATTTTTCCAATACAGCGAAGTGCAAAAATAATAGCACCAAAAATAAGCTATTGAACAAAGATAATACTAATAGCGGAAACGGTAGAAGAAAATATATATTTTTTAGTATTTGATGTTTATTATCTTTGTTTAAAGCATACATTTTCCTGCCGAAATGGAAATAACTTTCAATCGTTTCGCCAATATTTTCCCGCCATCGGTGCCACCATTTTGCATTCGGTTCGTATGCTAGTTTGTAGCCTTTGTCCGTCATTCTTTTTGATAGGTTTCGTTCTTCGCCGTAGTAACCATCTCTATATCCATCACAGCCATAAAATACATCTTTACGAAATACCCAAACAGCAATGTTACCTTTAGCCAGTTCTGAATTCATATTTGCTATATCTTCAAATCGTGGATTTATTGTCAGAGCTTTGTATTTAGAAATGAAAGTCTTTGGTTCCCAAACGTTTAATTTTCCTACAACACCGCCTACTTTTTTATCAGATAGATGTTTTACGCAGAGTTCAATATAATCTGCGGAGTATTTAGCATCAGCTTCAGCCATAAATAAGATTGTCCCAGTAGATGATTTAGCGCCTTGAATTCTTGGCCATTCTTGAAGTTCATCTCTGTGTTCTATCCGTACATATTTTATGAAATCATAGCGCTTTTCAAAATCTTTAGCTATTGATGTGCTTTTATCTTCCGAGCTGTCGTCAACCAATACTAACTCTTTGTTTTTGTAGGTTTGATTTACTAATGAGTTCAAACAAGCGTCTATAGTTAGTTCTTCGTTATAGAATGCAAGAATTACCGAAACTTTATCCATATGAGTTTGATTCCCACAAAGATTAAAAATCTAACGCCGTGGTGTGCTATTTTCTAACTATAAACAGCGAAATTACTAAAGCTAACATAGTGGCGAGTAAAATATTTACGACTTGTTCAAGAGTTTGATGAAAGAACCAAATAGCAGCTATTTCTAATATAGCGAAGGCCGCTAAAACGTAGATAAATTTAGTTCTATTTGTTGATAAATAATAGTTTGTCACTATGAATGCGATAGAGAATAAACCCATAGCTAAACCAAATGGCGCTATAAGATCAGTTACGGCCAAGTATTCTACACCGAATAATAAACCAACAACAAGATCTGGTATAAGCCAGTATACAAAAACGGCAATAGCTACTAATATGCTAACAAGAAGTAATGACTTTCTAAAAATATGTTTGTATTCCTCGCCTTTTGAATAAGCTTCAGCTATTTTTGGAAACATCACCCAGCTGAATGAATAGGATGCAAAGAATATTATCTTGCCAAGCAAAGAAGCGGCAGCATATAAACCAGCAGTAACTGGTTCAAAAAAATGTTTGACAAGAATAACATCAAAAGTATACATTGCAGTTATTACTATCATTGTAATCAAAACTGGCAATGAGTATGCATATATCGCAGAGCTATCCACCTTAATGGCATCCTTTGGAATTAATTTTTGTAAATAGTAAAAAGTAAATAGGAAAGAAAAAAGCAATGCTAATGATATGGCTACTATGGCGCCGTATAAATTAAAGCCAAAATAAATCAAAAGCAGCGCTATGCTAAATTTTGCAGCACCTTCTAATATTAATGAAGCGCTCAGTATTTTGAAATTCTGATAGCCCTGGAGGAAACCCCTGGTAACGGCAGTTACAAATATTACAAGAAATGCGATGCTAAATAATCGCACGTAATTTATATTATCTATTAGCAGGAATTTAGCGATTTGCGGACTAAATAGGAAGAATATACCGAAGATAAGTAAACTTATGTAACCTAATATTTGCAAAGATCTTTTCAGTAAGTATGCTACTTTACCGGTTTCGTTTTTAGCGATAAAGTCTGCGGTAAATTTTGTTAGTATGGTTTGTATTGTGTTGACGGGTGCAAACAAAATATAAATTATGGAGAAAAATACCGCAAGAATTCCATAATCTGCCGGTCCTAATATTCTTCCGACCGCAAAATGATAAAAGTAATTTAGCACATTTAAAGTCATAGTGCCGGCAAAAAGAATAATATTCTGTTTAACTAAGGTATCATTTTTTATCGTGTTTAGTAATTTATTAATCATTGTGACCTTATATTTAAACGAACCAAATTAAAACAGCAAAAAATAATTGCAGTAATATTAGATAATTTACTATTTGCGTTTCTGTATACTTGCCTGTTCTCATCCATATGTGCGGCAGTGAATAAATTTTATCGTATTTAGATTCAAGTTTACCGGATGAATTTATTTTTCCTATCGTTGTGTGTCTCAAGCCGCCGCGCATCTTTAGTGCAAGTTCAATAAAAAATGGAATAGAAATTATGAGCGCCGCTTTTTCTATGTTACCAAGTATAGCTATCGTAGCTATGGTGGCACCGAGTAAGTAGGTGAGCGAATCTCCAGCTAGTATTTTAGCAGGAGTTTTATGGAAATGCCAGAATGCAATAAGACTTCCAAATACAGCAAATGCTATTGCTGCAGCAATATACGCGTTATGATAGTATGCAAATAACCCAAGTGAGCCAGTGTAAACTATTCCCATTCCTGTTCCAAGTCCGTTTAAGCCTTCTAACATATTGACCATATTTGCGGCGCCAACAACTCCGATTGGAACTAAAATTAATGGATAGAATATTCCGAAATTTACTTTGCCTATAAATGGAAGAGCTAATATTGTTGTTCCTGCGACGACCGCCATCAACGGAATTGCTGCTGGAAAAGAAAGCAATGGCTTTTGCCATTGTTTGAGTCCGCCTTCACCTCTTGAATCCATACGAATGCGCAAGTCGTCAAAGAAACCTATGAAAGTAATTAGCGTTAGCGTAATTATTGCAGCAAGCAAATAAATTATATCGCTGTTTAACTGCCTAACAAACACGTTAATGAAAACTAATGCTAACAAACTTCCAATTATACCAGGTAGAATAGCTATGCCGCCAGATCTCGGCACAGAGGGTTCACCAATTTTATGAACATCAAGCACTTGTAATTTTATATTTTTTAAATAATTTATAACTGATGGCGTTATAATTAGCGTTGTTACAAAACTTATACCAATTAAAATTAAAAAATCACTAACCATACTTGCTCTCTTCTAGATACTTTGGATCAGCTTTTATGCCATCTGGATAATTTACTTTCCAAATTTTTATTGGACCTATTAGCTGGCCTTGATAGTATCCTAAAGGAGTTGCATCAGAGTAAACCAGTTCAAAGTTGGGATTGTCTTCACCATATATGTAAAGCTTAGCCATATTTGTATCCCAAACTTTTTCAGATAACCATAGTGCGCCGCCCGTTTGCAGCGCTTGCGTATCACTTTGATAATACGGCACTAAAACCAAACAGCCAGGCATATATGGCTGCGTTACGGGGAATTCTATTTTCTTGTTATTTACGTAAAGACAGCTTATACTCATTTGGTATTGCTTATTATTTTGCGTTACATATGCGAAAGGCGTTAGTATTTCACTTGAATTATCTAAAGTTATAGAAAATGCAAATATGCCTGCGTTGTCTGGAGTCAAAACTATATCATTTAGCTTGTAGGTTTTATCTAAACCCCAGCCACCAGTGTAAATTAAAGTTACGCCGTCGCGAATTTCCTTTTGGTCATTTAAGACAAAAGTTCCAATTGTACTTTGCCTGTCAAAATTTTCATCAGAACCTATGAATGAAAATGCGTGGTATTTTGGTATTTCTTCTTTTGAAATTAAGAAATAAGACACATCGTGTGTTTTGAAATATTCAAGTGTAGTTTTATCATCTTTTCCAGTTAAGAAATAACGTCCTGATGCGTGATTCCACGGACGCACATTTCCGCCGTCAGTAACAGATGGCCGTTCTCCGACAGTTTGAGTCATATACCCATAATCCCACCAGTGTGTTACAACCGAACCTTCTGGTGTTTGCTCACGAAGGAAAGTCATTGCCTGATCCCATTGTCCTGGAATCATAGAACCAGTGTATTTGTTTATCTCTATAGATGTCGCTGTCGCACTTTGGAATGAAAATATAGTGAAAATAATTAGCACAACAGCTAAAATCTTCCAGATTTTGTTTCCATTTATCATAAATTGCGTAGCATTAACTACGAAATAACCTGTTGCAATGCATATAACTGGTGCGAACATAAACAAAATTCTTATCTGACCTCTAGATGTTAGTAAGCTGAGCATAAATAATACAAATACTAATAGTAGTAACATCTTTTCTGTAGTAAAAATTTCAGTGGACTTATCTGTTTTGTAGATATACAAATATATTCCAATGAAGGCGCTGAGTAGTAAGAATACCCAGTATAGATACGTACCAGAAAAGAATTGTACTATTTTTTGGTGTTCCGGTTGTGTTGATAACCTAGCGAAAACAAATACTAAGAAAAAACTCGCATATGTTGTTGCAGCAAGAAAAGCCAATTTGTTATGTTTTAATTTTTCTATTATTTTAGCGTCTTGTATTTTAACGGCGAATAAGTTATATGCCATTAAAACAGAACCAAGAAAACCAAATATCATTGTAAAAGCAAAGTTACTCCACCATCCAGAAGAACCAAAAAAAAATGGATTCTGCGATTCGGAAACTGTAAATCCAAATCTCGTAGACGATGTAGCTGTTTCAGATATACTAAGCAATGGCTCAATCAACGTCCCAAAATTTATTATTCCTAAAACCATTACAATAATCAAGCCGACGATAGCCACTAGTACTGCTGAAACAAATTCTATTGGAATGTATTTATGAGTAAGGTCATAAATTTTAGTTTTCTTTAATAGGATTATTGCGACATAAAGCAGTATACCGAAAATCATAACCATATTTTCTACACTCGTAAACATTCCGAACGAAAAGCCGTGATAAAATTGGAAATTCCACGCAGTAATAAATGGTATGAACCATACTACATAGCCAATAAATTGTTTTTGCGTTATTTTAGAAAACAATTGCACTATTATGAAAAATATTCCAATTGTGAGAGTAAGGAAACGGAATCCACCCCAAGTCATTACCATAAATGCAGCGAAAATTCCAGATGCAGCAGCGAAGATGAGTAGTCGTTTTATATCATCAGATTTCCACATCATAACGAACAGCCAAAGTGATAAAAACATCCATAGTAGCGCCATAGCTTCATGGTCGGCAAATCCAGCAGATGTTCTTTGTATGTATCCTGGAATAACTGCAAGAAATGCAGTTGAAACCAGCGCAATCTTCGAATCAAATATTTCTCTTAGCAATAAAAATAAGAAAATAAAACTAATAGCCGTAATAATGGGAGGATAATAGATATGCCACTCAATTTGCGTTAGGTTTGGAGCGAAAAAATGTGTAAATTCGTAAAACTTTGCTAGAGTTAATGCAAAGAATTTGTACGGCGCGGTTGAATAACCAATAGGCGCATAACGCATAGGATCTATATCAGGTAGACTTCCTGTTTCTGTTATGGTTTTAGCAAGCCTATAGAAAAAATATGAATCAAGTTCGATCAGGTATTTGCCCGCAAGCATTCCTAAATTTCGTGTTCTGATCCATAGAGAAAGTACGATAATTCCAAAAAATAATATTGGATATATAAGTTTCAGATCGAATTTTTTATAATCTCCAGAAGTAAATAGTTTAATCAGCTGTTCTTTGCGCTGTTCAAGTAAATTCATATAAAACCACGCTCCCCAACTCTTAAAAATCTTTTTTAGATACACTAGTATACATTAGAACTTAAATATCAAAACCAATTATTAATGTTGCCTCTTCAGCTTCTAAATTTAAGTTAAATCTGTTAACTATATGTTTGTGTAAAATAACAGACGGTGAGCTGGAAATAACACTCAGCGCCCCAACTTCTGGAAATGGAAGCGGCGGGAAAATTAACTCGCCGTTTTTGTGTAACACCATAGCCCCAAGTGGAGGTCTAAATTCTGAATTATGAACTACGACTAAAGTGTGTTTACGCTCAAGTGCAAATCTAACTCCAAAATTATTTGAATCTTCAAGTATTCTGAATTCTAATTTATCAAGATTTGTTAGTTCAATGACATTAGTCAAACCAATGGTTGATTTTAATTCCGAAATTATATTTTGAAAGTCTTCGTTTGAGGCTATAATCAAATCACTCGTTGTTAATTTAAGTCGCAAAGCCCATCACCATTCTCGCACCCTTCAAATTCCGCTTTATATCGTCAGCCGAACGAATCTTTGATATGCGCCGTATAATATATTTTGGTCTTAAATAAAATCTTCTGAAGGCCTCGCGCTGCATTGCCTGTAGCTCTTCAGAATTCTTATAGCCTTTTGGTATGAACACGGGCGACCAATTGTGGAAATTATCAAAATTTTCATTTAGAATACCCCACTCATTTATTGTTTTGTAAAGTTCTGTTCCTGGATAAGGTGTTGTGATAGAAAATTGAGCATAATCAGGATCAAGCTCAATCGCGAATTTTATAGTATTGCGGGCTTTTTCTGGAGTTTCGCCAGGCAAGCCGAGCATAAATGAACCTCTTACTTCTATTCCTGCAGCTTTAACATATTTTACACCGTTTCGTATCAGCTCTAAGTTAGTTCTTTTTTTAATGTTGTCAAGAATATCCTGATTGCCAGATTCAATTCCGAAAAACATATTCCAGCACCCAGCCTTCGCCATTTTTTTTACCATATCTTCGGCAATCAAATCAAGGCGGCTTTCGCAGCTCCAAGCGATATCAAGCCCTTCGCTAATTATAGCATCGCAGAATTTATGCACCCAGTGTTTGTTCAAAGTAAAAATATCATCCCAGAATACAATTTCTTTTGTTCCGTATGTTTTTTGCAGATGTTTTATTTCAGCTATAACATTTTCAACGCTGCGTTGCCTGAAAATTCCATTTGCACTTGCGCAGAAAGTACAAGTATATGGGCAGCCTCGTGTTGTTACCATATGAACGGCATATGGATCGCGTTTGTAATTATTAGGTAGAGACGTATATAATTTCATATCAATTAGATGCCGCGCAGGCATAGGTAATTTATCTATATTCAAAACAGGTTTGCCTTCAACGATTTTTTTCTTTTTGTATTTCTTATCGTAATTTTCAATTACATCTAAAAGAATGTCTTCAACTTCATTTGTAATTACTATATCGGCTTTAGTTTTGTCGCTTGTTTCTTGAGGACATATCGTTGCGTGTGGTCCGCCGACTAATATTTTTACTTCTGGAAAGTTTTCCCGAATTTTTTCATTTAGCTCAACAACTCTATTTATTAGAACGGTTACAGCAGCCATACCAACCCAATCTGGCCGGAATTCGCCAATTTTTTTAATGACGTCATCTGAAGTAAACTTATTTACGGGGCAGTCTAACACTCTAACTTCGTGGCCGGCTTGCTCTAAAACTGCAGCCATATATAACAATCCAAGTGGAGGAAGATATCCTCCAACATCACCAACATTTTTGTTCGCATACCTTTCACTTACAGTTAATGGCGGAAAAACGAGCATTATTTTCATATTAGCAAGACTATTTGATAGACTTAAATATCTATCTCATAAAGACAGACAGATTCGGTAGAAATCTTTTCTTTAAATCCGCAAACACTTAGTGTTTGACACATCTGACCTAATCCCAAAACTTCATTTCCGTTTAATTTTTCTAATTTTTTGTCAAATTCAATGCAATTGGAAGACATTAATGCGTCGTATGTACTTTCTACTTGTTGTTGATAGTCAGATGTGTATGCGGTAGTTTGCCATCCACCCCATGGTGTTTGTTTATTATAATATATTGAAGCAAAAGTGTATATTCCCCAGTTTAAAAATTCAGGACCTTCGCCAGCGACAATGTATTTAGCATCAATGTGGGGAATAATATCGATAACTTCTTGCTGAAACTGCGTTCTGCCGGGAAATAATTCCGTGCTATATAGGTTTATAGTTATACTACACAAAGCAAGTCCTATAATTAAAAGTGCAGGTAAGTATTTACTTTTGAATTCTAAATTGAAAAGGAATAAGAGCGAGAAAAATATAAGGAATATTGCTGGCGGACCAGGATAAAGTTTGTCGAGTATAGGTATTAGCGGCGTAAATCTTATAGCAATTAAGAGGGACAAGGCGATTATTGGAGAGTAAAATAATAATTCTTCTTTAGAATAGTTTTTTTGTTTCCAATACAAAGTGAATAATATTATTGTTGCAATAGGTAAAATTAAATTTAATCCCAAACTGAATAAGCTGTTGTCATAAAATCGCACCGCGTAGTTTAATGTTGATACATAAGTTGTACTAAAACCACGCAATAATGGAATGAGCCAAAACAAAATCAAAGCCAAAGAAGTTACACTACAGGCAGTAATATACAATTTTTCTTTCCAAGATTTTATTAAGAAAAAACCTAATAAAAATATTCCAAATAGTATTGCTGTCGCGAAATGTGACAGCATAAGGAAACTAAATAATGGTATGAACAAAAGAAATTTGTAATCAAGGTTCTTATCTTTGTAATAAAACAAAAGTGCAGCCAGCAGGATAAATATTGCCCAAGCTGTTAGTTCAGGCGCACGTCCATTTCTCAAGAAATTAGATATGGCAAGAGCATTACCTGCAAAGAAAGCAAAAAATCCAATTATTTGTAATTTAGAAAATTTTTGAGTTTTACCGAGAAGAAACAAACCAATAAGAATTATAATCAATAAAGCTATTATTGATACGAAAGAAGCAATTAATACATTCCCTGAAATTTTCAAGAACGGCAGACTGAATAAATTCCAGCCAGGATAATAGAATTCAAATAATTTATAGCCATTATACCAGTCGGGAACAAGTCCGTGAAAGCCATATTTGTCAAGCGCCCAGAGCTCAAAAATATGTGTTGCCCAATCAGTACCATCAAGCGGAAATGTAAACAGCATTTGGCTTTGATTTATTAGCCAAAAGGCAAGGTTTGTAATAAGTATAGAACTCGCAATTATCAAACCCATTATAGCCTTTTTCATCCAATGAACCCCGCAAAAAGTAATTTAAGCATTTCTTATTGATTTAGCGTATGGAGAGAGACTTAATAGGAGATTTAGATGTGTTCGAAAGGACTAATGACTTTTGGACATTATCAAGAAACGAGCTTTTGATTAAGTATATTGATTCCTCGCCCGTTATGGATGTAGGTTGCGGTTCAGGCATATTAACAAAACAACTAGTAAATAAGAATATAGATGTTTATTCGCTCGATATAGAAAAACGTGCAGCCGAATTGACGAGCAGATTTAACGACAAGAAGAAAATTTTTGCTAAAAGTTTTGAGAAGATGACGTCTAGAGATATACCAAAACTAAAGACAATTGTTTTTGCAGATGTTTTAGAGCACGTTGATATGGATATAGAATTTTTGATTAAAGCTCATGAGCTCTTAGACGACGGAGGTAAGGTTATCATAAGTGTTCCGTGCTATATGTTTTTGTGGACTAAAAATGATGCAGTGCGCGGACATAAGCGCAGGTATTCAAGGAAACAACTTAGTTCTATTTTGGAATACGCTGGCTTCAAAGTGGAAAAAATGTTTTTCTGGAATTTACTTTCAGTTCCGATAATTCTAGGAGCAAGGTTTTTTGGAGCGAGAGTGCCGCACGAAGGCGTATCAGAGTCAAAATTAAATGGAATTTTATCCGCTTATTTCACACAAATAGAAAATAAAATACCAGTACCATTTGGATCTACATTAGTTTGCATAGCGAGGAAAGTTTGATGACCGGTCAGGCGGCAGATGGAAGTGCAAGTGATTTGTGTATGACTCACATAAATAAAACGTCGGTGCTACTTGAATTTCTAAGGATTGAAAAGAAAGGTTTGGTTCTAAATGTTGGATGCGGTGCTGGACAGCAAACTAAGAAAATGATTGAAGCTGGATTCAATGTAATTTCAACAGATTTCGATATAATTTTACTAAAAGAAGCGCAAAAAATTACAAATAATATAGTATTAGCGGACGCAGAGCATTTGCCATTTAAGGAAAGCGTATTTGATTATGTAGTTTGTATGGATGTTCTCGAGCATCTTAATGATGATAACAAATGCATCGTAGATATTTATGACGTAATAAAGTCATCTGGAAAATTTATTTTATCTGTACCAATGCTCAACTATCCTTTTGTTTACGATCCGATAAACAAAATAAGAACAAGTTTGAATTTGAAACCAATACCGATAGGCTTATGGGCGTGGGAGCACAAACGACTTTACGATGAAGAGCAAATAACGGGAAAAATAAATTCTAAATTTGATATTATAGAACAGAAAAAAATATCATCTTTTTTTGTTGCACTATTTGAAAATTATATTCCTTATATTTTTAGTTATAAAATAAAACTTAAAAGAATTGGAAGCCCGCCCAAAATTTTAAAGAAATTAGCAAATACTATTTGTAAGATAGACGAAAAATATTTTTTTGAAAATATGGGCTACATAAATTTAGCGCTTAAGACCAGGCCAATTCAATTCCAGCCAAAGTCTTAATATTCCAGAAAGCATTCTTTGGCTATCTCTAGATATTCTTACGTTTGTTGCCTGCTGTTCTTCCCATACTACTGGAAATTCCGTAACTTTTAATCCTGCTCTTTGTGCTTTGACGATTATTTCCGTGTCCCAAAACCAACGCATATCTCTCAATTTGTCAAGAAGTGGAAGTATATCTGCGCGATTGAAAGCCTTGAATCCGCACTGATGATCTGTTAGACTTGTATTTAGCATCAGTCTCGTAGCAAGATTAAACGCTTTGCTGAAAAATGCCCGTTTAAGTGTTCTCTTTGCAGTACCGACAGCTAAGTACCTGCTGCCAATAGCTACGCTTGAGCCAGTTTCCAAATGCGCAACCGCATCTTTTATGTGGTGCAAATCTGTCGCCAAATCAACATCCATATATAATACGTATTTTCCTTTTGCATCTTTTATCGCATTAGTCAATGCAAAACCTCTGCCAACATTTTTATCACGCGATGTCAGGCGTAAACTTTTGTAGTTAGGTATATTTTTTCTGATAACCTCGGCAGTAGAGTCTGATGAGCCGTCTTCGGTAATTATGATTTCTTTGTAATCTATGTTGTTATTCTCTAAAAAATTGTAAAGACGATCTATAGTATAGATGATATTTTTTTCTTCATTGTATGCTGGTATTATAATTGTCAGATCTTTCATATGGTTTTTGACGAACAAAGGTTTTTATCTTTTGTTTAAGCTCGCTGTGTATGGTTTTATCAGTTGTGATGCCTGCATATAACGAAGAATTACGAATTAAAGGTAATCTTGAGGATTACGCTAGAACCTTCAAAGATGCAGAAATTTTAGTCATGATAGAGGGCGATGATAATACTTTGAAAATTGTGCAAGAACTTGCGAAGACATACAAAAATATTGCTTGGCAACATTCAACGAAACGAATTGGTAAGGGTAAGGCGATAAAGCAAGGCTTCGCTTTAGCAGTCGGAGATTTAGTTGGTTTTGCAGACTCAGATGGAAGCATATCAGCAAAAGAATTCAAAAAATTAGTAGAAAATTTAGCGGATTCGGATGGTATAATAGCATCAAGACGTATGCCTAATTCTGTAATAGTTGAAGATAGACCAATATCGCAACGACTTGGAAGTACTGGATTAAATTTATTATCGCGGTTTATGTTTGGTTTGCCATTCAGAGATACGCAGTGCGGCGCTAAGATTTTCAAAAAAGAAGTTATTAACGATATCTTAGGTGATATTGTAATTACGGATTTTGCATTCGATATAAATTTGCTCTATAGTTTAAAAAAACACAATTGTAAAATAAAGGAAATGGGAATTGAATGGACACATATGCGCGGTTCAAAATTTAATTTCCAAGTTTTGTACTGGAAAATAGTGCCAAAACTCGCGTTGTCGCTTCTGAAATTAAGATTTAGGTTTTAATTTTGTATAATATTAAAACTGGCTGTTGATTTTCATCTTCATAAGTTCGCAGCAATTCAAGATTAGTATTTTTTGATAAGTAATCCACCACCCAATCTGGATGACCCTCAAATGCAGATATCATAAAGTAAGAATTACCTCCCGCAGAAATAATTTTATTAAAGTCTTCTGCAGTTCCACCATAGCTTAGTGTCTTGCGCTCAGCGTAGTATTCAATTTGCGGTATTGACATAGTATATATGACTGAATCCTTTGGTGTATTTTCGTTTAACCAAATACCAACTTCCTTAATGGGTGCGTATGAATTTACGCTGTTCGTTATAGATGTATTAGCAGCCCCGAGCTGTAAAATTACAATTGCAATTATTAGGATAACTGCAACTGCGTGCGCTAGGTTTAGTTGGACTCGTTTCAGCAACGTTTCTATGTAGAAAATTCCCTTTGTTATTATTAAAAAAGCAGCAGGGAATATGAATATTATGTAACGTTCTTCTGTTCTACTTTGTGTAGCGAAATAAATTAACGGAATTAGTAGCCACAAAAGAATAAAGAAGTTGTTTCGCAACCGCTTGTTTTCCCCAGAAATTTTGTTTAGTAAGTCCATACCAAGAATAGTATCAACAAACATATACAACCCTATTACGAATAAGATTAGTCCAACTGTTGTGAAATAAACTGGAAATAGACGCAAATAAGCTAGCAACGAGGGTAATCCAAATGTTTGTCCTGCAGCTCCACTACCAAACAGTATTTGATAAAATGGACTGCCAAATTTCAATGTTGCCCATATAAAATATGGTACCATTACGGCTAAACTGCCGCCAGCCATAAGCCATATATTTTTGTCAAACAAGAATTTGTGCCGCTCTGTTGCTACCAAGTAAATTAAAATCAGAACGCCGATTATTAATATTGGAAATCTTACTAGCGTTCCGAGCGCAACAAATATTCCAGTAAGAATATAATATTTCCAATCTTTTGTATCAATAGCCTTCCAGAAGAAGTAAATTATTATGGTCCACATAGTAAGTGAGGGAACATCAACAAGCATTCTTGCCGAGTAAAACAAATGTAGCCAAAACGCAGAAAGCAAAGCTGTTGTTACAACGGCTGTACGTTTGTCATACATATTCTTAATGGTAAGATAAGTGAAAAGTATTCCAACCACTGAAAAAATTGTTACCAAGAATTTCAGTGCAGTTTCTCCAAATCCGAGTTTAAGCATTCCTGCCCAAAGCAACGGCATAAGTATTGGACGACCAGGCCACCATTCTGCATTATATGTGCCCACGAAATTTTTCGCCATATTCATATATTCTGCACCGTCCCACCAAAGAGCTTGATTCTGAGTCACGTAGAAGAAATATAATCTAACAGCAATCGCAAAAATAAATATACCTATGAATGCTAAATCATATTTAGAAAGAGTAACTTTATTTTCAGTCATATAAAAGCGATATCAGTAAGCCATATAATATTATCTCTGTAGCGGAATTAGAGGTGATATATTTACTTCTATTAGTGCTCCAACTAAAAGCAGCACGATTGCAAGTCCTAGTAATCCAATTATGTGTTTTAGAGATTCGCCAAACTGCGGATTTTCGTATTCGCGTTTTATGATGGCGAGAGAAATCATTCCACCAGCCAGCGCAGCCACAAAGTATGCTAGTATTTCAGGTATACCGTGTATGAGGTAGCGGGATAGACCGATAGTAATAGCTGTAGAGTAGCCAGCTATATTTCCGAGTCCACCTTCTGTAGTGTAATGAATTGCTGCATTTTTGATTGAACTTCCAATTGCAACACCTATTACTGATGCGTTCCAAGTTAAGATGAATATCGCACCAGCGCCATATATTAATGAAAATAATAATGTGAATACCATAACTTTTACATTGTTTAGCATTATTTTACTAAAGTAGCTTTGGATAAATGAGCTGCCAGATAAGTTTAGATTTATGTCCCTTATCGTATTAATTTGTATGTAAAATAAATTTTGTGCTAAATCTTGAGGTAAAACGATAAACCAAAATGTTGTGGCTAATGTTAATCCAAGAAACATAAACACAAAGAATTCCAAAATTTTATCTTTGTTTTTTTTGCTGTCAAATAAAGATACGAACATATCTTTTAAGTAATTGTGCAGGCCTTTTTCCTTAGTTTTCTCTATATCAATAACGTTTATCATTAAAGGCAGACTCGCTATGGTCGTAAGAAAAACAGCGACTATGGCTGCGTATGCTGGGAAAATCCATTGCGACAAAAATATAGCTGCAGTTGCGTACAAAAATGCTATTGGGAGCATTTCCCACGGTTTTCTCTCCGCTGTTGTGCCTGGAATAATACTTTCTAACACCATATAGTGGCCTTAAATCTACTCGGCTGAACTATATTATAAGCTTTGCTTCAAATCAGAGATGGAAATATTGACAGACTGTGTTAAGCACCATACGACAACTTTACTTTAATAGAACTTCTATTATTTTCGCATAAGCTGGCCGCGTTATAAATACACCAATGCTTACACCAAGTATTGTTACGATAGCAAAGCCCTTCAATAAGCCAGCACCCATAAACCATAGCGGTAGCATAGCGGCCACAACAGTTGCATAAGATCCGAAAATTATGAAGAAGGCTCTTCCTACGCGTTCTTTCCAAGTAGCGATAGTTTTGCCGCCACTAAGAACCTCATCTGTAATAACGATTTGCGAATCTACGCCAGTACCAACAGCCGCTAAGATTCCAGCAAGTGCTGCGAGATCTAAATTCCATTTGATTGCAGCGGCAACACCAAGGATTATGACAACTTCGCTCAAACCAGTTAGAAGTATTGGAAGTGCGATCTTTATTTTTCTGTATCTAACGAATAATATTGCTCCAACCGCAGCAATAGCAATTAGAATTGCAGTTATGGCTGTGTTGAAAAATTTCTCACCTAATTCTCCAGAAACGAAATCAGTTTTTACTATGTTTAATTTTACAGGCAATGAACCTGTAATCAATACAGTTTGCAAAGTTTTCATATTATTCAGAGCATCAATTTGCGCTGCATCTTGACTATTTCCGTTGCCAGGGCCACTTATTGTGAAGCTGGTTGATTCTTGACCCTTCAAACTAGAAGAAATCAATAAACTATCTACGAGTTTATCGTCTAAATATAAATCAAGTTTTTCCGTCAAATATTCCTGTCCGCCAACAAATTGTGTGCCTAACTTTTCAGTTATATCAGAGTGCCTCTTCGCAGCTTCAGGCGTTATGTCAACTCTGAAATTAAATGTACAAGCATAACTGCCGTCTTGTACTTGCCCACAGCTTCGTACGCCAGCGCAGTCTGCAGATCTGCAAACTGAAGTTATGTCAGAGCCACCCGCGAAAACAGTTTCATTGCTTATTCTCGCTTCAAATACACCTTGCTGTACAATTGTTTCAACGATATTTTTGCTTGATGCGCCAGCAAGCTCTACAAGCACGAAAGAGTTACCCTCTAAATCATTTACCTGCTTGACGCTTATGTCGCTTAATCCAAATACATTCAAACGTTTTTGTGTAATATCAACAACGTCTTGAAATTCCTGCACCGAAAGCTTTTCATTTGGCTCTAAAAGAACTCGCACTCCACCAACTAAGTCTATGCCTAATTTTAAATTTGATTCTGGAACTTCTTCAACACTTATTCCTATGTCTTTTTCCCCAACATTATTTAGTTTTACAATGAAACTAAATGCACCCTTATCTGTTCCGAATCTTACTGTATTTTCTGGCAACAATTTAGATATGGCTACAGAATATTCGTTTACGCTGTTTACCGTCTCGCCATTGATGTTATACAAAATAGTATTTGACATTACGCCATTTATTTGGGCGCTACTGTTGGTCGCGACTGAAGTTATCATTACACCTTGCGTTTCAAAATGCGGCTTAATCGCAACAAATGAAAGTATTATGATTATAATTAGAAGTAAAACACGCCAAGATGTCAAAATTTCTTTTGCTTTCTCAAACGAAACTTTCATTTTGTGCCACCTATTTTGCTCTCTACATAGATGCGCATTATACCCGCATTTTGTATCCAGGTATTTGGTATATCCATTAGTAAACCAATAATTAGTATAGCTGCAATTTGTTTTAGTAGAAGTGCTGGAGTAAGCGCATACAAAACTGCTAGTGCTATTATGGCTGTTATTTGCATAGTTAATCCCGTTTTCATTGATGAATAAACCCGCTCTTTTAGAGGCTCATTAGTATGTTTCAGAACTTTTGTAGAAAGTAAAATATCTGTATCAACAGAATAACCAAGTACCATTAATAGCGCTGCAACCGCCGCAGTAGATAATTGCATTCCAAGTAAATTCATTATTGCGAGAGTTCCAATTAAATTAGAAAAACCAGCGAGTATTACCGCCATTGATGGAATGAATTCGCGGAAATAAACGAAAACTACAATAGACATAACTATGAAAGCTACTAAAATAGCTTTAATGGTGCTTTGCAGAAAACTTTGTCCAAGTTCACTGCTAACTTCTTCAATGGTATAATTATCTTGTAGTGTAATTCCGAGAGCCGAACTTATAGCAGACAGTGCAGCGTCGTTATCAAAACTCTCTAATTCTACGATATATCCGTTGCTTCCGCCGCTCGAAATACTTCTAAGCTCTATAACGTGTATACTACCACCTAATGTTTGTTGCAATTCAGTTTCTAAATCCGCTGCAGATAGTGTTGGTTCGGCTTGTACTGTTATAAGTAAACCACCATCCAAAGAAAAATCTTTTTGTATGAATTCATTTGTTGTATATTTTGAATACCCCAAAACTCCGCCGAAGATTATCAGCATAATTATAGTTACCCATAGCAATTTTTTATAGTGCTTGTCCCAAAAAGTACCGATATAGCTAAGATTCATAACATAAGCCAAGTTGAATAAGTTTTAAATGTTACGTATAATGTATTATATTATGGAAAACTTTCAAGATGCAATTAAGAAATTCAAAAGAGGTCCGCAGGTTATTTTGCCAAAAGATATGGCCGCTATAATATTCTATACGGGTTTGAAATCAGGAGATAAAGTTGTTGATGCTGGTGCAGGAAGCGGCTGGCTGTCATCCTATTTAGCGTACATTGTGGCTCCAAATGGTAAGGTAATAACTTACGAGACACGCAAAGAGTTCGCCGAAATTGCAAGAAAAAATTATGAAAAATTAGGCTTGACAAATGTTAAGCTGAAAACTAAAGATTTGCTTGCCGGGATTTCTGAAAAGAAAGTTGATGTTATAACTCTTGATTTCAAAGACTCGTGGCAAGCTATTCCGGTAGCAGAAAAAGCATTGAAGCAAGGTGGTTTTTTGGTTGTATATATGCCGCAAATTACCCAAGTTGTAAAATTTGTTAACGAGTTATCAAACTCAAAATTTAAATTAGTTAAAGTTCTGGAGGTATTGGAACGCGATTGGAAGATAGAAGGAGAAATTGCGAGACCAGAACACAATTCGCTAGGTCATACCGCATTTTTATTATTCGCCAGGAAGTTTACAAGATAGATATTTACAACACAATAAGACTTTTAAGACTTTACAGGATGTCTGGCTCCTATGAATCAAATTTATATGAAGAAATGCAAATTTGCTAATCTCGCTTCACAGAGGTTCGCAAGATGAATCAAAATATGCAGCCAATATTCATTCTTCCAGAAGGATCTTCGCGCAATACTGGTAAGTCTGCTCAAAGGGCAAATATAGCGGCTGCCAGAGCTGCTGCCGAAACAGTTAGAACAACACTTGGTCCGAAAGGTATGGATAAAATGCTCGTTGATGCAATGGGTGATGTTGTAATAACTAATGACGGAGTTACAATTTTAGATGAAATGGACATTGAGCATCCAGCAGCAAAGATGATGCTTGAAATTGCCAAAGTTCAGGAAAGCGAAATTGGCGACGGCACAACTTCAGCCGTAATAATTGGCGGAGAACTTCTGAAAAATGCTGAAGAATTATTGGATAAAAATATTCATCCAACGGTAATTGCAAACGGCTACAAGTTAGCGGCTGAAAAGGCGCAGGAAATATTACCAAAGCTTGGCAAGAATGTAACGCCAGATGACGTTACCGCATTAACAAATATAGCTATAACTGCTATGACTGGAAAAAATGTTGAGATGGCGAGAGATAAACTCGCACACATCGCCGTTGAAGCAGTTCTGAAAGTTATGGAGAAAACCGAAAACTCATATATCATTGATACAGAAAATATCAAAATAGAAAAGAAAGAAGGCGCCGGAATAACAGCATCTCAACTAGTTAATGGAATAGTTTTAGACAAAGAGCGAGTTCATACCGGAATGCCACGTTTAGTAAAGAGCGCTAAAATAGCTTTACTGGAGTGTGCTATTGAAGCTAAAGAAACAGGCACCGAAGCAAAAATACAATTGACCGATCCAAGACAATTACAAGCTTTTTTGGAACACGAAGAGCGCGCATTAAAAGATATGGTAGAAAAAATAATCAGCAGTGGTGCAAATGTTGTATTTTGTCAGAAAGGTATTGATGATATGGCACAGCACTACTTAGCAAAAAAAGGAATCTACGCATTACGCAGAGTTAAGGAATCAGATATATTTGCATTAGCAAAAGCTACCGACGCAAAAGTTGTTGCCAACATTAATGATTTGACACAAAATGATTTAGGATATGCGGGTTTGGTCGAAGAGAGAAAACTGCATAAAGAAGAAATGACATTCGTAGAAGACTGCAAAAATCCTAAAGCGGTTTCAATAATTTTACGAGGCGGAACAAAGCACGTTGTAACAGAAGTAGAACGAGCTATGACGGATGCTATCGGCGATATATCCGCAGCGATAACTGTTGGAAAATATGTAGCTGGCGGCGGTGCAATTGAAATTGAACTGTCAAAGAGATTGCGCGCATTTGCTGAACAACTATCGGGTAGAGTTCAATTAGCAGTTCAAGCCTTCGCTGATTCTTTGGAAATAGTTCCAGTTACTTTGGCAGAAAACTCTGGCTTGGATCCAATTAATGTTATTACGAATTTGAAGGCAAGACACGATGCTGGAGAAATAAACTCTGGAATTGATGTTGAAACCGGAGGCTCAAAAGATATGATAGCAATTGGTGTAATTGAACCGTTAAAAATCAAAACACAGGCAATTCAGTCTGCAACCGAAGCTGCAATTATGCTGTTACGAATTGATGATATTATATCTGCAAGCAAGATGCACAGAGGCGCTGGTAGTCCGCAAATGTCTCAAAATATGCCGATGGGTATGTAAAACCTCTAAAATTCAGCGTATAACAAGGTTTTTATTCAACTAATATATGTCAAAAATATGTCAACCACAAGGACACTCTTGAATAACCAGAAAATAAAATTTAATGGTGTATTTGATTTAGAAGCTTTGTACACACATATGCACGATTGGCTTACTGCCAGAGGCTTCTCTTTGCAGGAAAAAAAGTACAAGGAAAAGCACAAAGGCGAAAATAGGGAATTTGAAATAGAGTGGTCTGCTGTAAAAGAAGTTGATGAATATTCTAAATACACGATAAGTACGACATTTATCATAAGTGTTAAGGACATTAGCGTAGATGTGGATGGCGAAAAGAAAACAAGACAGCAAGGAAACATTGAAATTTACGTTACCGTTGATTTAACATTAGACAGAGAAGACGCATGGGAATCTACACCTCTTATAAAATTCTTCAAAACTTTTTATGAGAAATATTTGTATAAGGGAACTATACAAAATATGGAAGGCGAGCTTTGGAATTTGGGCTGGGCTTATTTCAACGAAGGGAAGGCTTATCTGAACCTCTATAGGTTTTGATTAACAGACTAACTATAACTATCGTTGATGCAATTGCAAATATCAAAAGCGCAGTTTTGATCGCATCGGATTTTTCCCGAAACATTATTTGTGGTTTCGTTAATTCAGATGCTTTTTGCAGCGTCAAAGGTTTAGTGTTAGACGTAGTATTAGTATTACTTTTAGGCGTTTGCGCTGTGTTATTTTCAGATACAGAGTCTTCTTCTAAAACCCCTACCTGAGTTACAACTTCATCTTCTGACGGCTCCGAAGTAGTATTTTCCTCAACCGGCAGCTCTCCAGCTACAAAAACTTGTGTGCAGTATTCATTATTGTTTTCGTTGTCATCTTGGGTTGTAGTGTAACTTATTTTACCGCAGACTTTGAAATCGCCCGGAGTTTTTGGCGTCCACTGCCGATATATAGTTTTCTGCGACTTTAATTCCGCACTTGTATCTTTAGGGTAGCCGGTAACGACGTTATCAGACAAGTCAGATATCCAGTAAGATATAGTAATTTCAATATTCTCCTCTGCGGTTCCATTTAGATTTTTTATAAATAAATCATAGTCACTAGTTTCGCTAAGATTAAATTCGCCGTCTGTCTTTATAGTAAAATTCAAGTCATCAGCAGCTACAATTGGGATAAATAACAGTGTTAAAAGAAGCAGACAAAGCCTCATTCCTATGCGTAAGTAAACTATATATAAAAGCTAAACTATGTTTGATTACATATGGACTTTTTGCAAAAGAAAGCTAAGGTATTCGGAGGCGAAAGGAGTTTACCAAAGTTGCCAGAGTTACCAAAACTTACAACTGAAGAAGAACTACCAGCTTATCCGATGCTTTCAAGAACTACTCCAGATCCAGTAGCTAAGACAGTAAGAAATCTGAAACCCATAACGACATTGGGGACGAAGTCAACTGTTTTTATAAACATCAAGAAGTATAAAGATATTATGGGAACTATAGAAGATATGCAAGGTAAGATTGAACAGCTGAAAAATGCACTAGATAGAATTTCGCAAATTAAGACTAAGGAAGCCGAAATAGTCGCCGGTTGGAATGCACTTTTGCGCGAGGTACAGGAAAAAGCAGCCGAAGTAGATTCTAAGCTAGATACAACAGAAGAACTATAAACTAGTTACGCTACAATTCATTTAACCGCTGTTTTATGTCTGTGATATTTTTATGCAGATTAGCAAGAGCTTCCCTTTCTGCCCGAAGCTGTTTGCCTTTTTTAGTAGTTTGAGAGGTAGTTTTTATATTAGAATTGTTAACACTTATTTGCTGCTGCTGTTTTTCTGCGGCAAGCAAATCCTTCATAAAAAAGCCATTCAGGTCTGACAAATCTTGTTTTATTTCAGACAGAAATTTTCTAGCAGTAGCCATCTCTTTTTGTTTATCTTTGTGCAGTTTGTTCAAATCATCTACGTCAGCACCGCAATCTTGGATATTTCTGGAAATGTGTTTAATATTTTTTACAAGAGCATCATAGTAATTTACTTGCAAATAGCCATATTTTTGTATTTTTTCAACCATATATCTATTATAAGTAATATATTTAAATAGTTTAAGTAATTAAAAACCCCCATGAAATGTAAAAAGTCCCATGAAGCGCAAATACAAAACTCCGCATTCTGATAATGATACACATATAGTTTACAGGCGGTTCCACTATACTCCTCGCGTAAGATTAGATTTGCTTGCTACAGTCGCTTTGGCTTTAGCATTTTTAGGTATTTACATAATAATACCTACGCCGTCTGACGCGATAGAGGTAACAGTAATATCTGGTTTTTTAGTAAATGCATTTGGCACTTCACTAAGGGCTAGTTTGGTTTATGGACTACTTATTTACAAGGCTATTGGAATGATGCTACTTGTAGCTGGCTTTGTATTCGGTGGCATAGTTGTTAGGAATGCTGTCACAAAAAGAGTGGACAATCTCCTTGACACTTTTAGAAAGTAGATTTAAAAAAGCAGATTTTAGAAGTCTACGAGTAAGGGCCCATGGTCTAGCCCGGTATGACACATCCTTGACGTGGATGGGATCGTAGGTTCAAATCCTGCTGGGCCCACATATATGTTGCGCTAAAAATAAACAATAAAGTTTTTAGCTGGTCTTATAGCAATAAGATTGACTAATCCACAGATTAGGCTGACTTTGCCGAAGCAAGGTTGACTAATCCACAGATTAGGCTGACTTTGCCGAAGCAAGGTTGACTAATCCACAGATTAGGCTGATGCATTAGTTTTACTGATGCGGGGATGGCAGAGCGGTCAAATGCGATAGACTCAAGATAGAGCAAAAGCAACTTTGCTAATGTCTCTACGAGATATCTATTGACTTAGTGTCTTCGGAGGTTCGAATCCTCTTCCCCGCACTATTATTTCTCTGATAGTATGTATAAAATCATAATTAGCGATATCTACGCAATGAGCGATATTTATTTAAGCCCAGATTTACTTCAAAACTTATTAACATGGGCGACAAAATGAGCGACATTACAATTAGTAACGGACAGCATAACAAATCTTTTCACTGGAAAATAATATTAGCAGTTATAGTTCTTGGAGCGATAGCAGGAATCGCACTGATGCAGCAAGGTGCACCAACTGGCTTTTCAGTTTCGTTGCCTGGTTTGAGCAAAGAACAAAACATTCAGATGGCAGTTGAATTAGATAGATTGCCGATGTCTGCAAAAGGAAAAATAGATGAAATAGTTTTAGTTTATCACGCACCAAATTCAGTTTTGAAAATAGATAAAAATCAGCTAGATATAATTAACGAACAAGATTTAGAGTTAAGAATATTAAATTTTGATGGCATATTTTCGTTAAGTTCTGACAATCCAAAAATAGTTTCATTTGACGGCGATGCAACAAAATTCTATGTCAATGGAATTGGACAGGCGAGCGCAAAGACAACAGCTTTAGTTGCACACAGTCTAGAAGTAAAATCTGTAACCCTAACGGGCGCTAATTTGCCAGCATTCTCTGGTTCTGATATGACTGGAAGTGCAAGCTTCAACGGCGGAAAAGTTATGTTTAATTTAATTGCAGAAGCCTTTGAATTTGGACCATTCTCTGGAGTCATCAAGGTTTTGGAATCAGGAAAAGTAGAACTAGAAGGCGTAACAACATATGCGAGAGGAGATGGAATAAATGTTGGAGAGGGATTAAGTTCTGGAACATCAACAACCGAAACCGAAGAACCACAAACAATTGGAGAATTAGGAATACCATTGCCAGTAATAATACCGCAAGAAGTTGAAGAACCACAAACATCAGATGAAACAGCAGAACAAGTCGGGGACACAGAAATAACAGATGACGGTTTGCCTTATCATATCGATGGTCACGATGACGCGACTGTGAAGAAGGAATGTGTTGATATTGGTTTGTCAAAAGGCGAATGCGAAGACTTTTTTGGCGTTGAAGAATAATGTCAAAAGAAAAAATAAGATTAAAAATAAGACCATCAAGAATTGGTTTCCTTGACAATTATGTTTTATCAGCAATTCTTTGGGGAGCTTACGGTGGATTTTTCTTTTTTACCCAAGAACTAAATATATGGATTATGCTTTTGGTTGCATCAGCCAGCGTAATTTTGATAATGGAAACAGAATTATATTTAGCATCCAAGAAATGGCACATAACTGACGGTCAGATTTTTTTCATCGATGGATTAATTAATGTCAATCGCTCCGGAGTGTTTCTATCTACACTAACAAACGTTGAAGTTAAGCAAAGTTCACTTGACAGACTTCTAAATGTCGGACACATAGAAATACACGGATTCCAAAAAGCTGGACCTGTTAAAATTCCAGGTGTTAGGTATCCGGAGCAAATTGCTGGACAGATTGAAAATATGATTCAAACTAATATTAATCAAAGACCCAACCAGCGGGACTAATTATATATAGTATGGATTGAATTTTCAAATATGCTTCCGAAAGTCTCAAATACTAGAGAGTTTTTAGGACAGATAAGAACGCTAGCCATTTTAGTAATAGCTATTATGGTTATAGGCGCATTGAGCGCTATAGCGTTTTTACATATGACGCCAACCGGCGCTGCAGTTTTGACGGTATCAACACTTGTAGGCTCTGGAAAAGGAGGAGATCATACAGCGGATCCAACACTGGGAACTTGGGGCTTAGTAATGAAGTTCTTCGGCGCAATAATAATTTGGTTCGCTATGTGGACGACAATCGGACTTGTCGTCGAAGGAAAATTTGGCGATTATTTCAAGGAGGTAAGAGAAATGAAACACATTAGGGCGTTGCGCGGACATTATATCGTCTGCGGAGCTGGTAGAGTTGGAAAACCAATAGGAAACAGGTTAAAAAAAGCTGGTGAAGAAGTCGTATTTGTTGAAAAAAATAAAGATGTTATCGCAAAATTAAAAGAAGAAGGCTATTATGTTATTGAAGCAGAAACTCTTGACGAAGCTACGTTGACAAAAGCCGGAATAGAAAATGCGCAAGGTATAGCTGTGGCTGTTGGCGATGACGGCCAAAATTTGCTTGCTGTTTTGACAGCAAAGGAACTAAATGATAGTACAAAGATAGCTGCAAGAGTATCAGATTCAAAACTAATTCCTAAGTTTAAGAGAGCTGGTGCGAATTATATAATACTGCCAGAAGCAATGGGTGGAACAAAACTCGCAGATGCATTGAGAGGTTATGTGGATGAAGACCACATATTTACTAATGAAAGTTAATTGGGTATTGGGTGCAGTGTTATTGTTAGCAGTTTTAATTATAGGCTTTCAGACAAGTTATTTGTCGGGAGACGCAATAACAACTAGTACTCACGCGTGCAAGCCAATTTCACTGGTAGCGGGACAAGGAAAAATTGTTTTTGGTAAGCCAGTTCACCTTACCGATGTAATATCCGCCGGCACCATACTTCTTAGCGTAACAGATGTTACAACAATTATAACTACAGATAAGCCAGTTTCAATTGGTGGTTTGACAATTGAAGTTGTTGATACAAGATTTACCCCCGCCATGTATAATAGAGTTGCTAATCTTATGATTTGCGAAAACGTAGTTTAATTGTCTATTCCGACATACAAAGTCTTATTAGTATTTTCCTGCAGATTTGTACATGACCTTTCCTAAGATTACGCCAGAACAGATTACAGATGTATTTAGAAAAAGCGGACCACTTCTACCCGTTGAACTAGCTAAGAGGTTAGGCGTTGATAGTTTTATTGCTAAGGCATTTTTGTCGCAAATGGTTGAAGCTAATCAAGTAAGAATTACACAGGAAAGAGTCGGCAACGAATTTTTGTATTTCATACCGGGTCAAGAATCTTCAGCAAGTGCAAAACTACAAACTTTTCCTAAGAACAAAGTTGAAGTTACTCCAGCTACATATGCGCCCGCGCCGTCAGTAGCTCCCGCACAATCTAAATATAGTCCGCCAGAGCAAAACAAAAATTTGCAGGTAAAGCAGGAACAATTTATGCAAAGATTACAAGATATAGAGTCAAGAGAAGTGCGAGATAGGAGAATGAACGCAGTCTTACCAATAACAGTTGAAGATGTTAGGAGTTTATTCGTGGAAAAACCGGTTGCTGTCGGCGGCGAAATTTTATCCAAACTTAAAAGCAAAGTCGCAGCCGAAATTATTGAAAATAGTATTGAAGACTTAGCAGAAGATATTGAAGAAATACCAAGAGCAAAATTAATACAGAGAGATTTGACAGAAAAACCATCTGTCGTTTCGGCTAAGCAAGGGAAATATGCAGTGAAATCCAAATCAAAGGGCGCAGTCGGCGAAGGCAATTGTGTAATACAGGCAATTGGATATTTAACTGGAATTGGTGGTAATATACTTTCTAAAGAGATGCTAAGAAAAGGCAAGGATGCGGAAATAATTGTTGAACTAGACTCAGCTGTCGGACCTATGAAAATGTTAGCAGTCGTTAGAGATAAAAAAACAATTAACGATGCCGACTTGAATTTAGCTTATAATTCTGGCTTAGATAAAAAGATGCCAGTTTTATTCTTGACAAGAGGCAAGCTAACTAAAAAAGCAGAAGAATATAATAGAGGCATAAGCTCTATTACGATTAAGCATATCGGTGAATAATTTTAATAGCTTCAACTATCACACTAGCTATGTTAATGACATCAAAAGACGTTGATTCTTACATTGCCAATTCAAGCAGAGAAGCTCGTCCAATACTAAAAGAACTCCAGAGAATAATAAAATTAACTATTCTAAACGTAGATGAAAGAATAAGCTGGGGTGTACCATTTTACAGATATCACGGCGCTCTTGGAGGATATACCGTATACAAGAATCACGTTAGTTTTGGCTGCGGTGGGTCAGATCTCCAAAGTAAAGACCGCAAAATGCTTGAAAAAAAAGGTTACAAAACCGGGAAAAAAACCATACAAATCAAGTTTGACCAAAAAGTACCATCTGCAGAGATAAAGCAAATTATAAAAGCAAAAGCAAAAATGAATGAGGCTAAGAAATAGTCTGCTTCGCAGCGATTCTATTTATTGGTGCCAATCTTGTCGTGACAAGACTTATAAATCGTTTTCTGAACTTTTATATTACAGCGGGGTAGAGCAGCTTGGAGTGCTCGTCGGGCTCATATAATAAATCTCTTATGAGATTAGCAGGAGAAACCCGAAGGTCGTTGGTTCAAATCCAACTCCCGCTATTGCGATTATGAAAATATGTGGTATTGATGAAGCTGGCAGAGGACCTGTAATAGGGCCATTAGTTATAGCTGGAGCTTGTTTTGATGAGAAAGATCTGCCAGAGCTTGTTACTCTAAACGTTAGAGATTCTAAATTAGTTCCAGAAAAAAAAAGAAATGAATTATTTAGCAAAATAATAAAGGTGGCGCATAGTTACAAAATAATTATTGTACCTGCCGACGAAATTGATGATCTATCGGCGAAAGGAATTAACCTAAATCACCTCGAAGCTATTAAGGCAGCAGAAATTATCAACGAATTAAAACCAGACGTAGTTTATGTAGATTCGCCAACCTCACCAGATGCAAAAACATTTGCAAAATATATACGCGACCATCTTGATTTTATACCACGAGATATACACGCAGAACATAAAGCAGATGTAAATCACAGAGAAGCCGGAGCTGCAAGTATTTTAGCAAAAGTTACAAGAGACGCCGAAATTGAAAAGATAAAAAAAGAAGTTAAATTAGATTTTGGATCAGGCTATTCGGCAGATCCAGTAACACAAAAGTTTGTTGAGGCGCACTGGGAAAACGAATTGTCAAAATTCATACGGCATAGCTGGGGCAACATAAAGAAATTAAAGAGCAACAAAGCTCAGCAAAAATTAGATTTTAAAGATTAAATTTAAAACAACTTTTCTTTTTGCATATACAAGCCAGCAAGACCTATTCCAACTAATACTAGTAATGATGTCATGAAGTAGTCAGATGATATTCCAGATAATACTTGCGTAGCTGTTGTGCTGCCAGTAAGTGCTGGAGAGCCGCTTCTGAATAAACCAAGTAGTCCAACAATAGATACTATTGATATTATTGTTACAACAACAAACGTCTTGCGTTCATTGGCTTCGCCTTTTGAACGTGTCTTGCGCTTAACCATACACGAAAAATTGTCTGTAAGTATTTAAATCTTGTCTAGTATCCGTATTCTAAAACTTTTAATAAAGGCACATCTATGATAAAACTATGGAACGGACATATAGTAGCGAGGTACAAAAAGCTAAAGTAGGAAGCTCTGTTGAACTCGCTGGCTGGGCATCCGCTATAAAACTTCTGGGAAAAATCGCATTTGTTAGACTAAGAGATAGGGAAGGAGATGTACAATTAGTTACATCCGATAAGAAATTAATAACATCGTTAAGGGATTTGACACACGAATCTGTAATTCAGGTAAAAGGAAAAGTTAGAAAATCAAAACTCAAAGTAGGTGGAAATGAAATAGAATTACAAAAGTTTGAAATTCTGTCAAAAGCAGATCCAAATTTACCAATAGATATGTCTGGTAAAATTCCAACAGACTTGAGCAAGCGTCTCAACTGGCGAGTTTTGGATTTAAGAGATACAAAACGCACCGCAATTTTCAAACTCCGCTCAGCAATTAACTATTATATTAGAGAATATTTGCAGCAAAATAATTTCATAGAAATGCAAACCCCAAAATTAGTTGGTAGCGGGGCTGAAGGCGGAGCGACATTATTCTCGTTAGATTATTATGGTAAAAAAGCATATTTGAGTCAGAGCCAGCAGTTATACAAACAAATGCTCTTAGCCGCTGGTTTGGATAAAGTTTACGAAATAGGTCCAACATTCCGCGCAGAAAATTCTCACACAGCCCGCCATCTTGCAGAATTTACGCACTTTGATTTTGAAATGGCGTTTATTAAAGACGAAAATGATATTATGAAACTTATAGAAGATTTGTTTATCTATACGACGACTAAATTAAACACACATAACAAAAAAGAATTGCAAATTTTGAAATTAAACATAGAACTTCCCAAAGTTCCATTCCCAAGAGTAACTTATGCTGATGCGCTAAAGATGCTCGCTAAAGAAGGAATAAAACTAAAAGTAGGCGAAGATATTGGAACTGAAGACGAAAAGAAACTCGGAGAATTAGTTGAAAAGAAATACAAAACAAAAGCTTATTTCATAACAAAATTTCCTTACGTAATAAAGCCATTTTATATTATGAAAGATGGTAAGACATTCAGCCGCGCATTTGATTTTGAATACAACGGTGAAGAGTTAGCATCTGGTGGCCAACGAGAGCACAATTACGAAAAATTAACCAGTCAGATAAAAGGCAAAGGCCTGAAATTAAATGATTTTGAAGATTATTTGAATACTTTTAAGTTCGGAATTCCGGCACACGGTGGTTTTGGTTTAGGCATAGATAGATTAGTTAAAAATTTGTTGAATTTGGACAACATACGGGAAGCAGTTCTTTTTCCAAGGGATCCAGAGAGGCTTTCACCATAGATATTATACAGAAACGCTATGTTTATAAGTGTCCAGATACCCTAAAATTAAATGCCCATTACGTACATAAAACAATTGCAACTGCGTGGTTTTAAATCCTTTAATCGTAAAACTGATATTCAGTTAAGCAATGGTATGAATGTATGCGTCGGACCAAATGGTTCGGGAAAATCTAATATCTTAGACTCTCTTTGCTTTGTTTTGGGAAGAATGAGCTCCAAAGATTTGAGAGCAGATAATTTCGCAGAGCTTCTTTTCAGGAGAAAAACTAATGTAGCATCTGAAGGAGAAGTAGTTTTAGTTCTTGACAATAATTCTAAAGTATTTCCTTATGAAACTAAAGAAGTAGAGCTGAAAAGAAAAATCAAAAAGAGCGGACAGACGCAGTATAAGATAAATGGCAAGAATGTTACGCGACAACAGGCGCTTGAACTTCTTTCAACTGCAAAGATTTTTCCTGATGGACACAACATAATTATGCAGGGCGATATCGCGCGATTTGTTGATATGAAACCTCTTCAGAAAAGGCACGTAATAGAGGAAGTAGCAGGAATTAGTTTTTACGAAAGCAGAAAAAATCAAGCTTTACAAGAACTTGCAAAAGTTGACGAGAGGTTGAAGGAAGTTAGCATTATACTATCTGAAAAAGAAGCGTATATGAAAAATTTGGAAAAGGAAAAAGCAGATGCATTAAAATTTAGGGACGCAGAAAAGCAACTTAAATCAGCACAGGCGACAGAAGTAACAATCAGAAAGAATTACGCTCTGCAAAAAAAAGAAAAGGTTCTGGAAGAAGTAGACAGCAAAGATAATGAGATAGAAAATTTGAAATTAGAAATACAAATTTCCAAGAAAAAGATTTATGATTTAAATGAAGAAATAACAGAATTAGAAAAGCAAATAGAAGATAAAGGCGGACCAGAACTTTCGCAGCTCCAGAAAGAAATGGAAGCTCTTAGACTTGAGGCTGAGAAATCACGAAATTTGATTGCTGGCTCGCTTAACGAGATAGAGAGAATTGATGTTAGAAAAACTGATTTGGATAAAAATATAATTAATATTCAGGAAAAAGTTGAAGAAAAGCAGAACGAAAAAACTGATTTAGAAAAAAGAAATAAAGAACTCGTCAGGAAATTGGGTTCATTCAAGAAAAAAGTTGAAGAAACTGATTTGAAAAAACTGGAAGAAAAAGCAGGCGTACTTGAAGATGATATAGGAAATATAACTGCGCAAAGGCAGAAGTTAAACGAAGAGCGCCACGAATTGCTGTCAGACATTAAAATTTTGGAAAGTCAAATACAATCTACAAATGACAGGCTTTCAGATTTAGATACGTCAGGAACATCTAAGAAAGGTAAGATAAGTTATGATAACTTAATTAAAGAGATTAGCAAATTAGCAAATGAGGATTCTAAACTCGCATTAAATATTGGTAATTTGAGAAAAGATTTGATTAAGAAAGAATCTGAAGCAGCAAGTGTGAGAATCCGCTCGGGCGCTCACGAAGTTTTGCTACAGGATAAAGCAATTGGTCTTTTGAAGCGAAGTAAGAACAAAGGCGTACACGGAACTGTTGCTGAACTTGGACAAGTTGACCAAGAATATTCTGTTGCACTAAGAGTTGCAGCGGGCGCGAGGCTGAAAAATGTTGTTGTTGAAAATACAAGTACAGCAATAAGGTGTCTGCAGGATTTGAAAAGTGCAAAAGCCGGTATCGCAACTTTCTTGCCTATGGATAAGATTAAAGAATCAGATTCAAACGCAATTCCAAATTCAATTTTTAACGACAAAAATGTTTTGGGATTAGCATCAGATTTAATTAACTCACAGTCTAAGTACAAGAAAGTATTTCAGTATGTCTTTGGTAGCACCATAATTGTAAGAGATATAGAAACCGCAAAATCTCTCGGAACAAAGTATAGAATGGTTACTTTGGACGGAGATATATTTGATAGGAGTGGTGCTATTACTGGCGGTTACCGGCCAAAATCCACAGGATTGGAGTTTGAAGATACGAGAGCGCAAGGCGTATTGGTAAAGCTTGAATCGGATTTGCAAAGCATAAAATCCGAAATTGAAGAATCAGAGAGAAAGCGCTTAGAGTTAGATTCGCAAGTAACAGCTTTGCGCACTCAGAAGGCGGAACTTGGCGATGGTCGATCAGCAGAAGGCAAGATTAAACTGATTAACGAATTAAATTCTACAAACAAAAAACACGAAGATAAGATTTCTTTATTAGATTCAAACGTGAAAAGATTAGAAAAAGAGTTAAACAATTTAGACAGAGCGATAGAAGACAAAGTTGAAGAGCGCAATTCTATTAGAACGAGATTACGAGAGTTACAGTTTGGAGAGCAAAGCAAAGAACTTGCCAGCTTGACAGAAGAAAGAAATCAGATTGAGAGCCAACTTGCAACTATTACAGCTACGTTGGAAAATGCTCTTTTGCCGGAGCATGAGAGTATGAAGAAAGTTTTATTTGAATTAGAAAAGCAAAAGAAAACTTTTGATAGGCAGGCAAAGGAAGCCGAAAGTTTAGTAGTGAAGCTTGATAAGAAACTTGAAACTAAGGAAAAAGACTATGAAAAGTTTCACGGAGCGTTGCGAAAACTTACAGATAAAAAAACTAAATTGTCAACTGATTTACGCGAAGCAGAAGCTAATGGCCATAAATATGACTTCCAAATTGGAGCGGTAGAAAAAGAACGACAAAATCTTTCTATAAGTAAGGCAGAGATTGAAGCGCATATTACCGCGATAGAAGAGGAGCTTGAGGATTATAGGGGCGCAGAAATACTTTCAGAAATTAAAAATCTTGAAGAAGCCAAAAAAGAAATTAGGAATTACAGCGCATCGCTACAGAAATTAGGCAATGTTAATATGAGAGCACTGGAAATTTTTGAATCTGTGGAGAAAGAGTATGAAGAACTTGCAACCAAATCATCAAAACTCGCAGATGAGAAACAACATATTATGACTATGATAGATGATGTTGAAACAAGAAAGAAAGAATCATTTATGAAAACTTATGACGCAGTCGCAAAGAGTTTTGAAATGCTACACGAAAAAATTGCGGATAAGAATTATGCAGCACTTGAACTTGAGAACAAAGAGAATCCATTTGAGGGTGGCGTTTCTGTAAGCGTTAAAGATTTGAAAGGTAAACGTATGTCACTAACATCATTATCCGGCGGTGAAAAGGTTTTGGTAGCCTTATCATTTATTCTAGCAATTCAGGAATTTGAACCAGCGCCGTTCTATTTGCTTGATGAAATTGACGCCGCCTTAGATAAAGTAAATTCAGAAAAAGTTGGAAAACTTTTGAAAGAATACAGCAGCCGCGCACAGATTATTATGATTAGCCACAATGATAATGTAATATCAGAGGCGGACCACATTTATGGAATTACTATGGCGAGGACAGGCGAGTCAAATGCCATCGGTATGAAAATATAAAATGTCAAAATATCATTTTTCAATTGAAGAAGTAAAGCACATTGCTCTTGCAACTATAGCGCTCGCATTTGCCTTCTCTTTGATTCTAAACAGCGACGCAATTTTCGGAAGTTTTTTTATTGAAAGTTATAAATTAAGTTACTTCACTAATGCACTTATAGCGGTTGGCTTAGCATTTATTCTGCACGAATTAGCACATAAATTCGTAGCACAAAAAAAAGGACTCTGGGCAGAATTTAGAGCATGGCCTATGGGTTTAGTTATGGCTGTAGCACTCGCGGTATTTACGAGAGGCGGTTTTGTTTTCGCCGCTCCTGGCGCAACAATGATTTCAGGAAAAAGATCGCCACTAGGTTATAGTTTATCCCATATAAATTTGAAAGATATGGGTGTAATAGGAATTTCTGGTCCCGTCGTAAATGTAATTTTAACAGCTATAGCTTTGCCATTCGCGGCTATGGGATTTCAATTAGCAATAGTTACTGCGCAGGTAAATGCTTGGTTAGCAATATTTAATATGATTCCTTTTGCAATGTTAGACGGAGCAAAAGTCTGGCAATGGAGCAAACCCCTTTGGATGGGTTTTTTTGCACTTTGCGTAGGGATGTTCGCAATCACATTGATGGTTTAATATAATGGCAAAAATAAAAGTATTAAAAAATGAAGATGACTTTGAGCCAGAAGACTTTACAAGACAAGTTGAAATAAAAAGCAAAGACGACGTATATAATTTAATTTTCAAAGAAGACGATGTTACTTGGAAAACCATCATTATGGATTTATGCAAGAGCGGCAAAATAGATCCGTGGGATATAGAAGTTTCAACACTCGCGCAGGAATATTTGAAGATTGTAAGCAGACTAAAAGAAACAAATTTTAGATTATCTGGCAAAATAATCTTAGCTGGAGCTTTGTTACTGAGATTGAAATCAGATAGAATGGGAATGAAAGAATTTATGCAGTTGACAAATCCCGAAGAATTTTCAGAAGATTCCGATGAGAATTCGTTGTTCGATGTTGAAGGAGAAAGACGTTTTTCAAAAGCTGGTTTACAGCCAAGAATTCCAGGTATTAGAAAGAGAAAAGTTACAGTTTTCGAACTCATAGATGCACTTAAACAGGCGCTTGAGGTTGATCAAAGGCGCGAAAAGCGTTTGAGAGATTATGGGGCAGACGTAATAAGACCAGTGCAAGAAATAAAACAAGTTGATTGGTTCGCAAAAGTCAAAAATCTATTTGAGACTCTTAGAAACTATGTAGCAAAAACAAATAAATTAACTGTAAACTTTACAGAAATTGTCCCATCCGAAACAAAAGAAGATAAGATATTGACATTTATTTCACTTCTTCATTTAGCGAATGAAGGAAAAGTTGACTTGAGGCAGGAAGATCCATTCGGAAACATTTTTGTAGATGTAAACGAAGAAGAATTAAGCAAGAAATTAAAAGGTGAAGAAGCTCAAAAGCCACAGGAAATAATAAAAGAAGAAGACCTTGGCAGTAAGAAATTGAAATCCATAAAGCTAACAAACAGAGTGCGGAAAAAAGACAAAAAAGCAGACGGAAAACAAAAGTCAAAATCTGTAGTGAAATATAAGAAGAAAAAGTAGCATAATGGGGATAACAAATGCTAAACTAAGAGAAGAGTGTTTAACCGCAACCTCAAAAATGCAATCGAAAAATAAATATCATATAAGTTAAGATGGGAGAAAGAAAAATGTCGGCAAAGGAAAACCAAATCAAAAAACAGCAAGAAAGCGAAAGTAAGCAGGAAGAGTTGAAAGCTAAATTAGAAGCTATACTTTTCTGTATGCCTGAAGGAGTTAGCGTGCAGGCTCTTGCGCACAAAGTTAATCTTGGCTTTACGACAACTGTCAAAAGTGCATTGAACTCCTTGAAGGCAGATTATCAAAAACGCGGTGCTGGACTGCAATTAGTGGACAATGGTGATACCTGGAAACTGCGAATTAAAGATGAACATACCGCCATTGTAAAGGAAGCTGCAGAACCGGAGTTTGACAAAGCTGTTTTAGAAACACTCGCATATATCGCTTGGCGTGGAGGCTCACGGCAGTGCGATGTTGTCAGAGTAAGGTCAAATAAATCATATAATCACATAAAATCTTTGATAGAAAAAGGCTATATTGAGTCAAGCAAAGCTGGCTTAAGTAAATGGCTTCAGCCGACTAAGAAGTTTTACGAGTATTTTAATATGAAACAGGGCGAGAAACTTAAAACGCCGGAGCAATTTGTTGAGGTTGCTTCAGAATTACCTGGTGTAATAGATATGAAGTGATGGGAGCAAGAAAACTTTAATACCCCTAGCTTTTAATTTATACGATGGCTAAAACGTCTAAACTTAACAAACTTGAATCTGAAGTAGAGACGCTCTGGAAAGAAATTAAGATTTTAAGCGAGCAGCACACAAAGCAGGAGAATTTGCATAAGAAATTTTTGAAGGAATTGGAACAACAAATTAATGAGTCAAGTGAGCATACTAAACGCTCAAATAGAGAAATCACAAGGACAAATAATTATATGAAGGACTTGTCAAAGAAAGCTGTTGATATAGAGAAAAAACACAGGGAGATTGGAAAGTCAACGGTAGAGCTTGAGGATACCGCACAAGTTTTTGTTGACAAATTTGAAGAGATAAATAACAAAACTAATTTGCATATCAATAAATTAGTAGATGTAATGAATCAAGTTGAAGCGATAGAGAAAAAACTTTCAGGCATTGAAAATGCTCCAGGGGCATTACTGCAGCTACAGAATAAAGTTAGCAAGCACGAGACGCATTTACAGCAAGTTAGAGATGCACTTGATTCCATACAGCAGTTCAAGAACAAGCACGGTAGAACTATTATAATAGATTGATATTTATACTATTTTTGTTACATAATTATATGGCTATTGCACACAAATCTAAAGCTCTTTCTTTTGTTGTGCCGACAAAAGCTGAAGAGAAAGAAATACACAACATTATTTTGGAAGTATCAAAGAAAGTTACTGAAGAGCTAAAGCGGAACAAAATTGATGCACGTATTTTGTTGGGCGGTTCTGTCGGAAAGAGAACGTGGCTACCGCAGACACACGACATAGATTTCTTTATCGTTTTCAATTACGAAAAATATCAGAAAAAATCTCATAGACTTTCCGATTACGTAGAAAAGGTCTTACGGACTTACAAGCCAGCGAGACTTAAAGGTAGCAGAGATTATTTCTCAACTATACACAAAGGCTACGATTTGGAATTCGTTCCTGTTTTAGAGATTAAAGATATCGGAAAGGCAAAAAATATTACAGATGCTAGTCCGTTACACGTGTTTTGGGTTGCTAAGTATACTCACACAGATAATAAATTAGCAAATGAAATAAGACTAGCAAAGCAGTTTTTCAAAAGCGCAGATGCATATGGTGCTGAATCATATATTTCAGGATTTTCAGGATATGTCGCCGAACTTTTAGTTATTCATTATGGTAGCTTTGCCAATTTAGCAAAGGCAATGAGCAAATGGAAGCACAGAGTTATAATAGATATAGAAAAGCATCACAAAGATGCTCTTAAGAGTTTAAATCCCAGCAAACTGGAAAGCCCAGTTATTGTAATTGATCCGCTTGATAGTTACAGAAATGCCGCAGCTGCACTAAGAGGGGAAAAGTTTGCTAATGCGATTAAACATAGTCAGGCTTATTTGAAAAATCCAAGTTTGGATTATTTTAAAGTAAAACGTTTCTCGCCAGAAAAATTAAAGAAACACAAAAATACAATTTTACTAAGTGTTAGACCTATAAAGAAAACTAAAGCTGTTGCAGGCGATGCAATTTTATCAAAATTTAATGAACTCAGAAAAGTTTTTACTAATAATGATTTTAAATTAAACAGTGCAGATTGGTATTGGCACGGAAATACAAACGAAAATGGATATTATGTATTTAAGTTTTCAAATATGACTTTGCCAAAGAAAAAACAAATTGCAGGTCCGCCAGATTTCGTGCATAAAAGTCACATTGCAGCGTTCAAGAAAAAATACAAGAAAGTAAAAGTAATAAACAGAAGATACTTTGCTGAAACGACCAGAAAATATGCAAACGCAAAAGACATTTTGAAAGTAATAACTAACGATACACTTAGGCTGGTGAGATAAATGTTCAAGTGGTATGGTTTGATTGGAATCTTGATGGTTGGTTTTGCAGAAGCAAATTTCTTTTTTAAAATCCAGCCTCTCGCCAACTGGTATTTTCCAATAATTTGGTTCGGCTATATCTTAGTTCTCGATGCAGTTATTTACAAACTAAAAGGCAATTCTCTAATTAGCAACAGATTTGAACAATTTTTAGGAATGGTGATTTTATCAGCTTTGTTTTGGTGGATATTTGAATTTATCAATATTCCCGTGCATAATTGGAGCTACTCAAATGTAGATTTTTTAGAAACAGGAGTTAAAGCCGCTGTTTCTAATGCAGGAAATCTAAAAAATATTTTTGGAACAATAGCATTTTCAACCGTTCTGCCAGCTTTTTTTGAAACTGCCGAATTGATTCGCTCTCTGCATATATTTGATAAATTTAAACTTCCAAAGAAATACAAAATATCAAAGAAGCTTTTGATTTCAATGGTTATTTTCGGAATAATTTGTTTTGTTGCACCAATATTTCTACCGACTTTTGCGTTTCCATTAGTTTGGATGAGCTTCTTTTTTATTTTAGATCCTATAAATTACTTACATAAGCAGCCAAGTATCATCAAACATTTAGAAGATAGGAATTTAGTTATCCCATTATCGCTTTTGTTGGCGGGAATAGTAATGGGTTTCTTTTGGGAATTTTGGAATTACTGGGCAATCACAAAATGGACGTATAGTTTACCTTTCGTCAACTTTTTCAAGATATTTGAAATGCCAATTTTAGGATACCTTGGCTATTTCCCATTTGCATTTGAACTTTATGCGATGTATTGGTTTGTAAGAAGTTTATTTATTAAAAAAGAAAAGTTACTCGCTATTTAGCGAGTAGTTTTTATTACGCTTTGACTTTCGCACTTTCTGTTTCAACTTTAGTCTGCTTTGAAATCACTTTTATGCGTTTTTCGTAAGCTATTTTTTTGATTTCATTGTCAGATTCACTGCCAAGTGCAACTGCAAATACGCCGTCTAAGTTTTCAAGTGTGTCGGCAAGGTCGTCTTTTGGAACTTTGCCAAGTACATTCAAACTTTTGTCAAGTATTACTGCTTCATCTGCAGAAAGTTTAGCAGCAATTTCAGAAATTGCGGGGTTCGTATACTCGTACCGAGGTCTTTCAAAGCTTCTTGAATCCCTATCTCTGCTAAAACCTCTGCTTGGTCTTGAGTCGCGCCTGTCAAAACTTCTTTGCGGTCTTCTATCAGAATCGCTTCTGGAGTAAGATGATGGCCTTTCTCTTACTTCAGTAGGTCTCTCAATAACTTTGGTTTCAGCTTTAACTTTTATTTTAGCTTCGTCCCAAGTTATTTTTGATCTAAGAGCTTTCAATATCTCTTTTCCTGTTAGCTCTTCAACTTCTTTTCCATCTGGCGCAAATGCAACAAAGTTTACATTTGTAAGCTCTGCAACTTTCTTTATGATCAATTCTCCGCCTCTGTCGCCGTCAACAAAAAGAGTTATCTCTTCTTTTTCTTTTATCAAGTCAACAATTGTCTGCGGAACTTTCGTTCCCTGCAACGCAATAGCATTTTTTATACCATAGCGCAAAAGAGTTAAGACATCTGCTCTACCCTCAACGATTATTATTTCTTTTGAGGTTTCAATTTCAGGACCAGCAGCAATTTTTTCGCTTCCGAATTCTGCTATCTCGCCACTTCTGATGTTATCATTTAGCATATTTGTAAACTCCTGCGAGTCCGGCATATCTGCTACTAACGTTTTCAAAAGTTCCTGAGCTCTGTCTCTTACAAAATCTCTTTTTGCGACACGGACGTCATCTATTTTTCCGACTTTTATTTTTGCTTCACAAGGTCCAACTCTTTCAATTGTTTCAAGAGATGCACCAATTATAGCAGTTTCAGTTTTGCCCATTGAGCTCGGCAAAATTATTTCGCCATTTGTCTTTCCATCTTTATTTTCAGTTATTACATCTATTCTGCCGATTCGTCCCATTTTCTGCAGTTCTCTTAACTCTAAATTAGAGCCAAGTAAACCTTCAGTTTGGCCGAATACAGCACCGATTATGTCTGGTTTCTCAGCGATACCGCTAAGTTCAAATTTCGCATGTATTACGTATTTTATTGATACGGGACTTATTTTTCCCATTTTATTTCTCCCGCCTATATTACTACAGAACGTAAATCTTCGATGTGGTGTCGGTTTGTTAGTTTCAGCAATTTCTCGCCGTCCCTATTGATTTTTATACCGTGCATTTGTAAGTACGTGATCATTCGTTTTGATAGATCCTTACCTTTTTTGTCCGCATCTAACATCAGCATCGCTTCGTTAAAGTTTGAAGCAACGTGTTCTGCGCTTTCGTATAGGCTTCTTTTTTGATCTGATAACAAGAAGATTTTCACTTTTGGAATTAGGCGCTGCAGTGCGAATTTATCTCGCTTACCTTCGACTATCAGGACTATACGCTCTTCTTGAGCTATTTTGTCCAACAAGCTCCGAATTCTTTCGGAGCGGTGATGATTAGTGAGGATTGTTGTCAAGCACCTATCTTCTTATTAATTGCAATATGGTATATTCCTTTATAAATGTTGTGTTGCAAAAGTAATTTAAAGCTCCCTGCCTCTGCACAATCTATGTCGGATCAGCCGCGAATACGGGTCAGAATCATAATAGAAGTAGCAGGCTGGCCAGAGGAGCACATAACAACTACTTTAGGTTTGGTTAAGCAAACTTTTGGTAAAGATGCGCGGGAAATCAAGGTTGTAAAAACGAACATACGCGACCCTAAAAAGATTTCTGAAAAGGCTTATTCCGGTTTTGTAGAAATAGAATTTACCGCTAAAAAAATGACAGATGTTATCGGTGTAGTGTTTGATTGGATGCCCTCATCTGTTGAGATTATAGAACCTACGGACCTGTCGGATACTAACTTTAACTTTTCAGATTTGCTGAATGATTTAGCAGCAAAATTGCATCAATATGATGCATTGGTAAAACAGCTTAAGTCAGCCAATATTTTATTGCAGCGAGAGATACGCAGGCTTGATGGTAAGGTACTTGAGAAGAACGAGCGCATCAGGGAGTTAAAGAAAGGCGAAGAGCTAGATGAGAAGCGGGAAGATAAAACATCTTCTGCTTAGCCTCTCAATTAATTACTACTAATCTGACTTTGTTCTTAAGCTCTGGACTTGCCCATTGGCACAAGTTTTCTAGTGTTACATCACTTAGTTCGTTGCAAGTGACTTGCACTTTAGTTCCAATTTTGTCAACGTGGCAGTATGCTGGCTTCTCAATTACAGAAGCACCTACTCCAATATAGTTGCCGATGACAAAACCGATGCCCAGCGTCACAAGCATACCAATCATTACGACGGCTACCAAGTGACCCATTACGAGCTCGTATTTCTGGTCTTCCATTAGTTTTTGTCCTCCCCTTCTTTCTTCCATTTGATTGTTACTTTCGTGCTTAGAAATTTCAGCAGGTTGAATTTGTCAACTTCATATTTTACTTCTCTACCATCTATTTCCCGTTTTACTAAGCCCTCATCCTCAAGCTCTTTGATTTGCTTAGATGTGAAAGATTTGTCAGTGTCCAAAACTCTGGACAGCTCTTTGTTCTGATGATTACCAAGTAGAATGGCAGTGAGAATTTTCATTCGTTTCAATAAATTATGCAGTTCACGTTTATCTGTATCTGCATCTAATTCTTCAGCGGATTTAGTTAGTATATCTTGGGCAGTAAGAACTTTACTGCTCTTATCTATATTTGGCTGCCTGTACGTCACTTCAACATCTTCTTTAGAGTCAAAATCAGCCTCAGTTTTTGTAATCTCAAGTGTATGTTTTATAGACTTTGCAGCGCTTTTAGACTTGAGCTTAGGCGATTCTGTTTTGTTAGCCATACAAAGCAGACATAATATTGTCTTTTAATTGTTTATATTCTAGCCTAATGTACGCATTGGTCAATCTTACGGCAGTAAGTTAGCCTATTTACTTCCGTATAGTAATAATAATTTTAAATAGAAATGACCACAATACATATAAACAAAATTTCAAGTTCTCATTCTATTAACACAAAGGAGACAAAAATGCAAGACGGATTTGTATTAAAAGCAAAAGGCACATTGCGCAGAATAACTGCTCTAAGTTCAGCAGCAGTTATGATGGGCGCAACAGTGTTTGGCGCAGCAGCCGCAGCAGATTTGACTGAATATCCATCACCATTCATTAAGAATGGACAATGGGTAGGTCTAATCGTTGTTGGAGCTGCAGCAGCACCAGCAGATATTATCGGTGCAACAGACATTGCTGTAACCCTAGCACAAAGTGCCACGACAGCCGCCGGTGGCGGAACAGTAGTTACTATTGGTGGAACAACAGAAGAGATTTCATTAGGTAATTACCTTGGTAACATAACATCAAATGGATTTGACGCGGAATTAGATGACAGTGATGTAAGTGGTCTAAAGGACAGTTCATTAACTTTCCAGTCCACAAGTTACGACTACCACGATGAAATCGTTTTCCAAAACGGAACTGGAACTGGTCAAACAGACAAAGGACCAAGAGTTACAACATCTTTGGTAGCATCTGAAGATGACTATCAGTCAGGTGTCTACCTTGAAGCAGCAAGAGCTACATTCGGTTACTATTATTTATTTGATAGCACCATAAATATTAGCAAGACAACAGCTGCAGACCCATTGACACTAAATTTCTTGGGACGAAAGATGAAAATAACAACTACAACAGACGACGATACATTTACCGCAAACGTTGGTGAAGAAGTTTTCATGAATGTTGGAGACACAGCCACCGTAGCAGGAAAGAAAATTACATTGAAGAATGTAGGTTCAGCCACAAATGTAATCGTAGATGTTGACGGTGTAACTGACACAATAACAGGAACACAAACTGTAAACGGACTTGAAATCAGCATTGACAGCACTTTCACAGCCGACAATTTGGCAGAGAGAGCAGCAACATTGATTGTAGGTACCGAAGCAGTTGAAACATATAACGACGGCGATAAGTTTATCGAACCTTGCGCAGTTGCTTGGAAAACCTCAAATTGTAAGAAAGAGGATCCAGACTGGGTATGGGATGTAGACGGTATACAAGCAAACGCAGCCGGTGACGTCAATGATGTAGGTTCAGGAACTTATGTCAACGGCGGTTTAACACTAGGTGTAGTAAACGACTACTTGGTAAACAGCGCAGACGATGGTCCAATCACAGTTGGCGGTAAATATGACTTGCCACTTGGTGGATATGAATTGAGATTTGACGGCTTGTCCGTACCAGACAACAAGTACGCAGAAGTAACTATCTCGTACGAATCTGGTTCAGACTTCAGTGATGCCGCAGGTTTCACTGCACAAACAGCCGAACCATCTATCTTGATAGAATCGTCAGTTTCCGACTCATTGTTGGTAACTGCTGGCGGAGCTAACAGGAAGACAAACAAGATTTGGATTAGCGTAGATGACATAGACAACAATAGAACAAATGTATTCTACAGAAATCCAACAGATGGAAAGACAACAGCAGCTGGAAACGTAACCATAGCGCAGATTACAAACGGAACAGGAAATGCATCTCAAAAGTTTGCAGAAGTTTCCTACGATGACACCAAGAGCACAAACATTGTATTGAATATCTTAGGTGACAGAGGTGGAACAGAATTGGCAAACGTATTGAATGTAACATTAGATGTTGTAGACGACAATGGCTATATATTGGATAAATATGACGACATAGCTATTTGGTTTGGTAACTCTGCAGCCGGTGACGTAACTGGTTTGGGCGCAACAGCATCTCTTGAAGAAGCAAGAGAAATTAGCTGGCAGAGAGACGTACCTGGAAACTTGACAATTGGTACCAAAGATGAAGACCACAGAACAAGATATGGTAACGTTGTAAAAGACCCTAAGGCCAATGGTGCAAGCGACAGAGTAAAGTTGCTTATACCTGCTGACTCTGTAAGAGCACAGATAACTGTTGCAGGTCCTGAATCCACCACAACAACAAGTGGCGGAGCAGTAGCAATCAGCTCTGTAGCAGGTGTGCCTGTTGCAAAGTTAGACACAGAAGTTACTGACAAGAAAGCCTACGATGTAATCGTTGTAGGTGGACCAGCAGTCAACAAGTTAGCAGCAGAAGCATTAGGCTTGAGCTACCCAGCATATGGCGCAGCTTCCGGTTTGCCACAAGATGCAGCATTAATCAAATTGGTTGAAAATGCATTCGGTGGAACAAAGACCGCATTAGTTGTAGCTGGATGGGAAGCACAAAACACAAGAGACGCATCAGCTGTATTGAAAGACTATAAAGCATATAGTTTGACAGGCACAGCAGTTAAGGTAAGCAGTTCTGCAGGCGTAATCACTGTAGGACCACTTGCAGTAGCAGCCCAAGCACAATCTGCTGAAGAAGAAGTTGCAGCACCAGCAGACGAAGCAGCAGCCGACACAACTGAAGTAACCGCATAAGTGTAAGAAATATGAAGGGTTTTTACCCTTCATTCTTTTTATTTTTATTATATATTTTTGACATCCAACAGATACTCATCTGCGTTCAAAAGTTTTATATCGCTTTCCCGAGAGCTGATTTTATGGCGTTGCCTAATATAGGATTAGACTGGAATAAAGATGACGAACACGAAGAAAAAGGAAATAACCAAAGTGATAACCAAGCTGCATCTCCAGAGAAAAAGAGTTTGCTGCCAAAATTTGAATTTAAAATAGCAGACAAGCCCAAATCAGACTTAAGCCCAAAAGAAAAGAAGGAAAATAAATCCAGTTCGGTTAAGAAGGTAATTGTTTGGTTTACTATTATAATTTTAGCCGGCAGCACTATTGGCTATTTCGGTTTATCACAATTAACTGACGGAGCGAGTGCAACACAGCCAAACCAATTCAAAGTTGGAAACACAGTATTCTATGCTTTAGAAGATAATACTTTTGGAACGCTTATTAAAAATAGCAACAACCAAGATATACCTATATTGTTTAGGCTAGATCCAAGAAATGCAGAAAATATACCTATGCAGGAAATTGCAGTTCAGCATATTCTAAATTATAAAAAAGTATATCTTGCATTTAGTCCAAATGCAGATGAATTTCCAAAGTATGTTGTTGCTGCTACAGAAGTCGCAAGGATAACGTCGCTTTATGGACTTGAAACTATTACAGCTTTTACCGAAGATGCAGAGCCAGTACAGCTAGATGTACCAATCAAAGATTGTGACGCGGTTGGTTTAGGAGTAGCAGTTGTAAAATTCCAATTGGGAGAAACAGGAGTTACGGTTGAAGATGGCTGCGTTTTAGTCTCCGGCAAAACTCCAGACGATATAGTTTCGGCGGCAGACAAACTAGGGTATAATTTAGTAGGAATAAAAATCTAATATGATTAATTTATTTGTTTATCACACAATTCTCTATGTAACATCTTTCATTAGTTTATTTACAGCATTTTTTTGGCTTAGCGTATTATATCTGGAAGAAAAACAGCTCAACATCGAAGAAGATTATACTACTGAAAATGCACCAGTGGTTACGATTTTAATTCCAGCTTATAACGAAGAAGATGTTATCGCCAAAACAATTGAGAGCATTGACGTTTTAGATTATCCAAAAGATAAAATAGAAGTAATTGTGCTGGCGAATGCCTGCACAGACAGAACTGAAGATATTGTAAAATCTTACAAACATAAAGGAATAAAATTAGTTTCAATAAAAGAGCCAGGCAAGGGACACGCCGTAAATATTGGACTCCAAAAAGCGAAAGGCAAATTTATAGCGACATTTGATGCAGATACAATTGCAACACCAAATTTATTGAAAAGAGCTTTGCCGTATTTTGCTGATGAAAAAGTAGCCGCAGTAAAGACGAGCATTAAAGTTTTGAAGCCAGAAAATTTTCTTGAAAAACTTCAGTGGTTTGAATATATGGGTGTTGCATTACAGCATAGATTGATGTCGGCATTAGATGTTTTGTTTATCACACCAGGAGCTTTTAGTATTTACAGAAAAGATGTGCTAAAAAAAGTTGGTGGATTTGATGAGCACAGTTTAACAGAAGATATAGAGATAGCAATGCGACTATTGCACGAGGGTTGGAAAGTAAAAGCAAGTTTTACCGCTTCACCTTTTACAAAAGTTCCGAGAACATTTGCTGCATTCCATACACAGAGATTAAGATGGGCACGCGGATTTTTCTCTTCGCTTTTAAAACATAAAGATATGCTACTTAATAAAAAGTTTGAGCTATTAGGTATGCTTATTTTACCTCTGAATTTTCTCCTTCCGATACTAATAATAGTTGGTTTGTTTGTTTTGATATATAACATCGCATCAGCATTGGTTTTTTTAGCAATAGAGTTATATCTGACAAAATCTTTCGTATATACTTCAACAGCTTACACTATGGATTACAGCGCTTTATTCTGGACAATTTTTCTTATTATAATTGGTACAGGTATATTTCTGAAAACATTTGGGTTGCTAAAGGAAAAGGCGCAGTATCCGCTAGCAGTTTTATTTTACTTTTTAGTTTATCCAATTATACGATCGTTTTATTGGCTTTTCGGAGCTATTTACGAGCTAACTAACGCAAAAAAAGACTGGAGAGGAAGCGAAAGATGGTAGTTGAGAACTATAAAAAATATTTACTTATATTCACATTAGTAGTAACTATATTAGTTTTTGCTATGGGTATTTTTATCGGAAATTCTCTAGATACATTTAGAACAGATGATTTGCTAAAAGAGATTAGACAGAATGAACTTGATTCGCAGTCATTTTTAGTAGAACAGCAGTTTGTTGAAACATTCGGCGGACAGTGCGATAGTATTACGTTGCGGGCGGGAAGCTTACAGAAAGCTATCCGTAACACAGGCAATAAACTTGCAGAGTTTGAAAATGTAGCGAGATTTGAAAACAATCACGAATATAATTATTTAAAACGCAAACATATGATTTCAAAAATACAATTCTTTACGCTTTTGCAAAACTGGGAAAAGACCTGCGGCGTTGATTACAACATAATTTTATTTTTCTATAAAATAGACGATCCAATAAGCAAATCTCAGGGTTTTGAATTGGATAAAATTGCCGAACAATATCCAGATACCATAATACTTTCAGTTGATGAAGATTACAAAGAAGAACCTTTAGTAGGATTACTAGCAGAAAAATACAGTATAAGTAAAGCGCCCATACTAATAATTAACGAAGAGAAGCTTGAAGGTTTTACAACATTTGAGAAAATAGAGAATTATATTATTTGAAAAGAGCGTTAATTAACTCTGTTGCGTAAGCACCTTTTTCAAGCTCAAAGAATAATTTTATTTTGTATTTACCTTTGTTTAACTCATCCTTTTCCAGCTCTCCGATTTCGAAATTCTTAGGCTTAACAAATGCTTTTCTTGTTGTACCTTCTGATGCAAGTTCTGGAATACGTTTAGCCGAGAAGTCCTGCAATGTAATTTTTTCCTTCTTAAGAATTAAAGCCATAGTTTTGGAAAATTTATCTTTACCTAATTTAGTATTGGTACCAGGAATGGGTAAATCTGGATTACCTTTCAAATCTTTAACGCATTTTTTTAATGCAGAATTCCAAATCTCGCTTTGATAAGCGTGCACATACATCTTTCTCATTGTTTTAGGAATTACACGAAGAGCGCCGCCGTAATCAGTTGGATGAGAAATAAGCCAGTTCAATACAGACTTTTCTAAATTCATATATTTTGGAAATTTAATAATAATATCATTCCAATTACCCCAATTTTTTACAGCGAACTTTCTCGCTTTTTCTGTTTCCTCATTTGAGCCTTCCGAATAAGTTAAGATTAGTCTGACAGCCTCTTCTAAATTACCTTTTAGAATTTCTTTTCCAACCAAATGCGTATTGCCATAACCAAAGCGCTGCTCACCGAAATAATTAGGAAATTTATCTATTTTCTTTGGTTTTTCTGTTTTTTTCAAATCTCTTACTACTATTTCAAACTTATTTCCTTTTAGAGTGCCGAGAGAAATCGGAGTGTCACCTTTTCCGATAGCATCTATTTCGATATCTTTTATCATTAAACGTTTCAGCTGTTCTGGAGGAATTTTGAAAGCAGAGACGGCCTGCTTTGTAACAGCATTTCTATCTTTGTTGCCCGCAAACTTGAATCGTCTAATACTAGTATGACAGCGCTGGGCGATTGTAGATACAGCTTTACCAGTTGTCCAGTTAGTTTTAATCAGCCAGAAATATGTTTGCGTACCATTTTCATTAAGATCTAAATCTATCAGTTCTTCTACTTTGAAATCTTCAGGAATTTGTTTGATTTGCATAGTTAATATTGTTTATCGACGTCTAAAAAGGTTTTTAAACGTGCTAAGAACGAGCATACCTATGACAAACATACTGCTTACACTAAAGATACTTCCAAAACATCCAGAGGTAGATATGGAACAATTGAGGAAGCAGACAGAATTAATTGTTGATGAATTCGGGGCTAAGCTCTTGAAAACAGAAGAAGAGCCAATGGCTTTCGGATTAAAGGCTTTGAAAATCATTGTTACCTTTAAAGAAGAAGACAACCCAAACGTAGATATTCTTGAAGAAAAATTACAAGCTCTTGAAATGGTAAGCTCAACAGAAGTAACAGATATACGAAGAGCTTTTGGCTAAAATGGGTGTAAATCTCAAAGATTTAGTAATAAAACATAATTTGGAACTTAAGGATTTAGCCGGCAAAAAGATTGCAATTGACGCTTACAATGTTATCTATCAGTTTCTTTCTACCATAAGACAATATGATGGAACTCCGTTAATGGATAAAAACGGAAATGTTACTTCGCATTTGTCAGGATTATTTTATAGAACAATAAATTTGATTGAGGCGGGAGTTCAGCCCGTTTTTGTTTTTGACGGCAAAGCGCCAGTTGAGAAACAGGCAGTTCAGCAGGCTCGCGAGGAAATCAGAGAAGTCGCGAGAGAAAAACACAAGGAAGCACTTGAGCGCGGCGATACGGAAGAAGCAAGAAAGTTTGCACAGCAGACTTCAAGACTGAATAGCGCAATGATACAAGAGTCTAAAGAATTGATTAAAGCCATGGGTTTGCCTTGTGTGCAGGCTCTTTCTGAGGGAGAGGCGCAGGCAGCCTATATGTGTAACAAAGGAGATGTTTGGGCAGCTGCCAGCCAGGATTATGATACGCTTTTATTTGCTGCACCAAGATTAATTCGTAATCTTTCAATTTCCAAGAAGAAAGACATTAGTATAGAAATAATTGATTTGATAGAAACTCTGAATGCGCTGCACGTAGATGTGTCGGGATTAGTTGATATAGGACTTTTAGTTGGAACAGATTACAATGTCAGCGGTGTAAAAGGAATTGGACCAAAAACAGCTTTGAAAATTGTGCAGGAAGGAAAGATTAAAGAGTATGAGACAAAGATTAATAGTTACACTACAATTAAAAAATTATTCTTATCGCCAATAGTTAACAAAGATTATGACTTAAAATGGACAGCACCAGATGCGACAAAGATTAAGGAAATACTTGTAGATCGGCATGGCTTCTCAGAAGACAGAATTGATGCAGCGATAGAGAGAATGATTGGCAAGCCAATTAACCAGAAAGGTCTTGGAGATTTTATTTGAGAAATTTATTTACTCTGCTTCCTGCTTTGCTTTTTGCCACCTGGTGGCTTTTCAAGAATTTGTTTATCTTTTCAATTGTATAGTTCTTTAACTCGCTTGTAAGCAATTTTCCTGATTTGTAATCATCGTGGAGTTGCGCTAACTTTTTATCGTTTGGTTCAAAAAAGAATTTCAAGTATTGGAAGCTTACATCAATATCTGGATTTCCGCCGTGCTTTTTGTGCTCTGCTAGGCTATCTCTTCCGCCAGAGAACGCATAATTTTTTATTTTAGATTCAACTTCTTTCGGCGAATCGGTCATAGCAATGTAAGAGGTTTCATCACTGCTACTCATTTTACCACCTTTTAATCCAGGCATAAACATATGATAGGTAGAGCTTAACTGCTTGAAGTTATACTCTTTGTAGCGTTTTCCTATGTCCCTTGCTAATCTTAGATGAGGATCCTGATCTGTACCTACCGGAACTAATGTGTTAATGGCGCCTTCAAATTCGGGTAGCTGCGCGTGAAACATATCTGCTGCCTGTATCAATGACGCATTCATTTTTCCTGGCGTGATTTCGCCGTACACTGCTTTGAATTCGTTAAAGGTTGCGTGCCTAGAAAAATTACTTGCTAAGCTGTAATAAGCATTAGATTTTTTAGCATCCTTGGAACGAGCGCTTTGGAAATAGAAATCAACATTTTTTGGTTTTAATCCTAACGCGATATAATTTTCTAAGTACTGCTCCAGCGCAATTTTTCTTGACTCGGCAGGAGATTTATTTCTCGCGTTATACACTTCTAAATCTGCAACTGCAATGTATAATTTAGCCCCAAGTTTCTGGTAAAATAACATTTGCTGAGCTAAAATCATATGACCTAGATGAAATTTACCAGACGGCATTAAGCCAGTCATCATTACAAATTTTTTAGCATTTATTATATCTCCAAAATCCCTGTGCGCAAAAATAATATTTCGTCTAAACAAAATGTTGTCTTTAAACTTCTCTGGAAGATCTCCCATTGGGCGAATTCCAAATTCTCTGATTAACTTGTGATAGTCAATATTTCCAGATACTTCCCACGGTGTTACTTTGAATTCGTCTTTAGTCATAATAAAATCAGATATTGGATTTATATAACTCTTATGTCGAAAACATATCGCCACATATGGGGTGCATATGAGCCAGCTTTAGTCCAGTCATCTAATTTTATATTCTTGCCAAGTTTGTTTGCTTCATTTTGTATTTTATCTATAGTTTCCTTGACTTCATCTTCACGCGAAAACATATAGAAGTGAATTATACACTGCGGAGCAGCACTTTCTAAGGCGAGATTGAGGAATTCCCAATTTCTCTCTGGGAAAGGCATAACAATTCTGTCAAATAATATTCCTAGTTTCGGAACTTCTTTCAGAACGTTACCTGAAATAACCTTTACATTTCCGACGTGATTTAATCTAACATTTTCTTTCAATAATTCAACAGCTTTTGGATTTATTTCAATTGCCCAAATGCTACAGTTAGGCTGGAATTTTGAAATTACTAATGGAAAAGGACCGACGCCAGCAAACATCACTAACACATTTTCTTCTGGTTTAGTTAACCTAGCTACTCTTAGTCTCTCAGATGAAGAGCGAGGAGAGAAATAAGACTCATCTATATTAACTTTCATACTTACGCCGTGCTCTTTGTAAATTGTATCAAAACGTTTTTCTCCTGTTAGTATTTCGTAATTAGTAAGCCTGTAAGTTTCATTTTTGCTTCCAACTTTTCCAATCTTTCTTGCTATTACTTTCAGACTCGGATGAGTTCGTTTTAAGGCGTGGGCTATTTGCAGTTTGAACTTATCAAGTTTAGGCGGAATTTGCAGAACGGCAATGTCGCCAATAGTATCAAAACTGCTGACAATTTCATCAATATTTTTTGTTGGAATTACTTTGCTCAATGTTTTTTTCAAATCTCCAGTTTTTTCTCTTATTGCTTGGAGACTTTTGCTTTCTATTCTTGAGCCGGGAAATTGTTTTTCCAAAACGTTAGCTTTGAAACCCTCTTTAAGAGCGAAGATAAGATAGCGCTGCGCTGTTTTCCCAACAACTTTTGAAGTGTCAAGCCAGCTCTTTAACTGCAGGAATTTTTTTGCCTTTTCTCCATCTTCTATTTTTACCTTTAATGTTTGTCCCATAGTATTATTGCTTAACCTTAAAAACGCCCTCGCTTCTAAAAGATTATGTTATACTTAATAGGTATTGGACTAGTTAAAGGTGACATTTCTATGTCTGCAAAAGAAGCGATAGAGAAATGCGATGAAATATTTGTAGAGAGCTATACCTCTATTTACGACTCTGATATTAACACTTTATTCGGAAAGAATGTTAAATTGTTAAGCAGAGAAGAGACAGAAAGT